>Ga0247672_1000065_pt1 | contig 20988 bp, 28 predicted proteins | sample CNK13_metaG_FD_182719 | JGI IMG/M metagenome (GOLD analysis project Ga0247672, IMG submission 182719) | Soil microbial communities from Purdue University Martell Research Forest, Indiana, United States - CNK13 | ecosystem: Environmental > Terrestrial > Soil > Temperate forest > Bulk soil... | reverse complement strand
GACGGCAATCCCTCGATCCTCGGCGTGCAGTCGGGGATGGCGATTACCGGCAGCGGCATCCCGGCCAACACCAGCGTCATCGCGACCGCCGCCGTCGTTGTTGTCCTGCATGGCACCCTTAGCGGCAACAGCTTTGTGCCTCTGGCCTCGGCTGCCGGCATCTCTGTCGGACAGGAGGTAGCGGGATTCGGGGTTCCGACTGGGACGACCGTGACCAGCGTTGTCGAGACGCCGTTCACGACGACCGGAGACACGCACTCGAACAACGTGCTTGACGATCTCGATCCGGCAAACGGTGTCCCGCACATCGGCGACCTGATTACGGGTGCGGGCATCCCGGCCAACACAACGATCCTGAGCATCGTCGACATCAATTTCGGGGCGGTTGGCGCCACCGACACGACGACGACTATCATCGTTTCCGAGGCGTCCGGCACGATTGCCGCCGGGCAGTTCGTCACCGGGGGGGCCTTCATCGCCGCCGGCACGAAGGTCGTCACGGCGACGCCGTTCAGCCTTTTTACCTTTGGCGACATCACCGTTGGCTTGCAGACCATCACGAATCTCGCCTCGACCGCGGGCGTCGCGGTCGGGATGGCCGTCAATTATCTGGGCGTTCCGGGAGTTGGGATCGTCCTCTCGGTCGATAGTCCGACGCAGGTCACGATCAACCAAGGGGCGCCGGGAAGTGCCACCGGAATCCAGGTTTCGTTTTCAGCCGTGACCGTCGTCGTCAACAACGCGACGACAGGCACGGTCGCCGCCGATCAGCTGTTCTTTCGCAGCTTGACCGTGGTTATGAGCAACGACGCCACGGCGACGGCGACAGGCGTTTCCATCACCTTCGACACGGTTTCGTTAATAACGCTTTCGGCCGCATCGCAGGTCGCTCCTGCGACGGTTGACCTCACCTTTACCGGGGCGACGATCACGCTCTCGCAGAATGCGTCCGCAACGGCCAACGGCGTCAGCCTGACGATTGCCGGCGGCACCCGGGCCGCGCCGCAATGGGGTGCGGGGGATTGCGACCGCAACCCGCTGCCCTCGACGCCCCTTGCCGTCGCGGAGATGAACGGGCGCGCGTGGTTCGCCGATGGTCTCGATGGCATCCCGTTCTCGGACAGCGGGTTTCCGTGCCGGCGCTCGAACCAGCCGAATGTGCAGGCGCTGACGACCAACGATGGGGTCTCGGTCACGATGATCGCCCCCATCGAACTGTCCTCACCCCTCGTTGGCGGCATCGTGGAGGGCCTCATCGCCTTTCAGGGCGAGGCGCAGATGCGTCAGATCACCGGAGATCCATCGACCAACAACCTTGCGATGAACCTCCTGCCGGTCGCTACCGGTACGCTGGCTCCGCTCTCGGTGATCCCGTGCAGCCTTGGCACCGCCTTCATCTCTCCGCAGGGTTTGAGATTCGTGCGCCCGGATGGCTCGGTGACGGACCCTATCGGGGTGGACGGGCAGGGTGTGACGCACCCCTTCCAGTACGCCAAGTTTCCCTCTCGCATCTGCGCCGAGGCCAATGTCGCGGTGCTGCGGATAACCGTGCAGCATGGCTCCGACCCGGGCGAGCCGTTTCAGGAGTTCTGGTTCGATCTCTCGAGAAAAACGTGGTCGGGTCCGCACAGCTTCCCGGCCCGGCTCATCCAGCATTGGCGCTCGACCTTCGTCATGGCCCCGCTCGCCGTCAATGCGAGCATGTGGCGCAGCAATAGCGTCGGGCCGCATTACAACGGCGGCTCGCCCTCGGATTTTGTCGAGAATGGGCAGCAACTGTCGTGGATCGCGGAGACCGTGCTGCTGCCCGACAACGAAGCATTGTCGATGAATGCGGTCGTCGAGTCCAACCTGATGTGCGCGGCGACGATAACCAATCCGATCCAGGTGACGGCCTTCAACGAGAGGCGGGCGATCATCAACATGCCGCCGACCCTCACGCCGGCCGCCAGCAACACGAATTTGACGCAGCGGCTGATCGAGTGGACCCGGCCCCTCATCTTCAAGCAGATGTCGGTGAGAATGACCGGGCTCTCGGGTTCCGACGTGCGCCTCGGCAATCTCTACATGCGCTACCAGATTTTGGGCTATAACCTCGATGAGGGGGATGACTTCTTCCTCCTGTCGTCGCGGGTGCCGTTTCCGATCCTCCTAGCGGACGATGGCACGCCGCTGCTCCCGGGGTGAAGCATGGCTGACGGCGAACTCTATACGATCTTTGCTGACAGCAGCCCGGTCCTGCCGCTGCCGTTCCAGCCGACCGACGACATTCTTGTCGTCCGCGGCGGCGTCACGTTCAAGATCGCCCCAACCGATTTCTCCGGGGTGGGCAGCGTCACCAGCGTCAGCTTCGCGGGTGACGGCGTGGTGTTCAGCAACGTCCCCGGAGCTCCGGTCACGACGACCGGGACGCTGTTCCCGGTCCTCAACACGCAGCTTGCCAACACCGTTCTGGCCGGCCCTGTATCCGGCGGTGCGGCGTTGCCGACCTTCCGGCTGCTCACCCCTGCCGACAGCTTCGGCTTTGTGACATACTCGGTTCCGACGACGGGCGCGACGATCACCGCGGCCTCGGGGCAGGGCGCGTTTAGGATCAATCCGGCAGGGGCGCTTGCCGTTCTCCATGTGGTGCTGCCGCCGATTGTTTCCGACTCGCAGATTTTTGAGGCCTCGACGACTCAGGACATCACGGCATTCGACGCGGCGGGGGCCGGGACCGACAGCATGATCGGCACCTCGGGCGGTCCCTTCGTGCTCGCGGCCAACGGTGGCGTCAGTTGGCAGGCGCGGCTTTCCAATACCAGCTGGTATCCGAGGTACTGATGAAACGCCTATTCAACATCCTCGCTGCCCTCCTGTTGGTTGCGACGCCGGTCCTGGCGAACACGACGATCAAGGGGCCGATCACCTTCTCGACCATATTCAGCGTCACCGGCTCGACGGTCACGATCCCGCAAGCCTCGTCCAGCGTGTTTGGCGTTGCCAAGGTCGATGGCACGACCATCACCGCGTCAGGTGGGGTTTTCACGGCAGTTGCCGGTGCCGGCGGGATCACCCAGCTAACGGGAGATTGCACGGCCGGGCCGGGCTCGGGCAGCCAGGCCACAACCTGCCCCGCAAAGGTAACGCCGCTGACGACGGGTACATCGGTCTCGCTCTCGGCCCCACGCGGCTATTTTGTCTGCACCGGCACATGCACGATCACGCTCCCTGTCCCGGCGGCCGGCGATGAGTTCTGCGTGCGCAACGACAACAATGTTGCAACCGTAATCACGTTCAATAATCCCGGTTCAAGCGTGCAGTTCGAGAAAACCACGTTCGCATCCTACGGCACAGCGACAACCGGAACCGCGGTTTCCGCTGGGGCGGCTGGGGATAAATTGTGTCTCGTGGGGCGCGATACGACGCATTACCTTGTCGGCTCGTATAACGGAACATGGACGATGAATTGATGCGCGTCTTCTCCGCCATCTGCGCCGCCCTGATTCTGTGGGGCGCGGCTGCTCTCGCACAGATGCAATCGAGCATCGTCTGGGATGCCCCGCAGCATACGGCGGGATTCCCGGGTGACATTGCGACATTTACGGCGTGGTATAGTTGCACTAGAGCCTACAGTGCAGCGATTGCCGCTACAGGCACGCAGAAAGCGTGCGATCTACGGAGAGTCAGTGACAACGCAACATGCACTGTCCTCGTAGGGACCAATGGTAACGTAGATTACACTGTCGGGACGCCCTGTAATAGCAACACGCAGACCGTGACTGCATGGATCGGAGCGTCTTCGGCGCGTGTGTCGAAGGTGTACGATCAATCTAGTGGGAACGCTTGTACAGGATCGTGCGACGTACTACAAGCAACGGCAGGTAATCAACCACTACTGCTGCTAACTGGATGCGGAGGGAGTGGGACGCTTCCGTGTATTCAGATCGGTCCTTCTCAAGGTGGCGCTGAACTTGCAAGCGTAGGTAATACGACTCCCAGCGCAAACGCGTCGATTTCAGCGGTAGCAAATCGCTCTGCTGGCACACAACAGATAGAGCTAGTCGTTCCTGCTGTAGCTAGATACATACTGGCTCACGCAGCAAATGCGTGGGATTGTGCAGGAGATATTGCTGTCGCAGCCGACGCTACATGGCATGCAGCAAATTGCTCTTTGATAACTGGTACAGGCAATACATTAATCAATATAGACGGCGTTGATACCTCGGGGACGCAGAGTACTCCATCTGCGGGGAAATCCCAAATCTTAAACGCTTTAGGTGACACCTCTACTGTGTTATTCGGAGAAGGTGGGTTTGAAGATAACGTAGCTTGGACGCTTGGAACGCGTGTCGCACTCTGCCACAACCAACGTGTCTACTATGGGACAGGGGGCTCGTGTTGATAATTACCTGGGGCGAGTATCGCCGGATCGCCTATATGACTCTGCGGTTTACCGCTGCGGTACTGCTCGGTACGGCTATCGGATATGGCTATCGCACGATGCCCGAGCAGCCCCAAACCCGGCTGCACCTGCCTTGCGTGGCAGCGATGCGGGTCTGCGTGCTGTAATGCGCATTGTTACTGCTGTGGCGCTCTTGATTCTTTGCCAGGCGTCCATTCCGGTGGAGGCCGCACCTGCCGAGGAGCAGATGCTCGTTACCGTGGGGCGCCTCACGGTCGAGGTCGACCGGCTCAAGGCGGAGCTTGCCGAGGCGCAGTTGAAGATCGCCGAGACCATCGGCCTCGCGGCATGTGGCAATGCCGCGCCCGCCAAATAGCCTCCTCTGGGCGCTCCTCCTCGCCTCGACGATCCCGACCGCCGTTCCCGTCATCCTTGTCGCCGGGTTCGATTTCACGGTCCAGCCGGCATGGATCATGGCCGGCATGGGCTTCCTCGGCATGGCGCACACCGGCTCGACCGGGTTCTTCTATACCGAGGAGCACGACCGCCGCCGGATGATCTGGGTGCCGCTCGGCTTCATCGCGCTCGCGGCGGCGGTGTTTGCGCTCGATCCGGCCGGGTTCTGGCCCTATCTCGCGGTGCATTACATCTGGCTCATGTGGCACCTGGGACGGCAGAATTTCGGGCTCTATGCGCTAGTCGCGGGCGGCGCGAGCGAGGCCGAGCGGTTCTTCTTCGATCTCTTGGCCGTGGCGGCGATGCCGGCGATGCTAACGCTCTACATCCCCGATGCCCTCGCCCCGGACGCCGCGGCCTTCCTACGGGTGCTTTCCCTGTTGCTGATGGCCTATGCCGTATTGTTGTTCATTTGCCTTACGGTCGGTTATTATAGAGAGGCTGTGGCGGCGGGGAGAACCCGTAGCGTCGTGTCCCAGGGCGCAGAGTGCAACGGTGGGGCTGAAATCCAAACAGTAGCCTCCTGCCGGTATTGGAGCCGGCCCACAGCCCTTTTCCTTGGCCTCGCGTTCTGGCTGCCGACCGTTATCAGCACGAATCCGGCGGTGGCGCTGACGTGGTTCGCGCATCCGTTCCAATATCTCATCATGGTCGCCTGGGTTTCCGGCCGCCGTGGCTGGGTCGAGCTCGCGGTTGCGGCCGGGTATGCGCTCGGGCTGTGGGCGCTCTTGACCGGGCTCTACAGCGCCGGCGCACTCCTCGCGTTCTCAGCCTTGACCTACGGGGCCAGCCAGGCGCACTTCCTGATTGACGGAGAGGTTTGGAGACGGGGCCGCGCTGTGGTATAGCGGCATAACCTTGGAGGGCGGCACGATGAAAAACTGGCGGCACCTGGCGATCGGCGCGGCGTTGATGGCGGTGGGGGGCTTGGCTTATGCGGCTCCGATCACCGGCCCGACCGCGGGGAGCTTCCCCGACTTCGCCGCGGCGCTCAACGCGCGCTTCCTCAACTGGTTCGGCTTCGTCAGCCAGGGCGAGCTGCAACTGGTCGGCGGGCAATCCTTCGTCGTGAACAGCAATGTGGCGACCTCGCTCGGATCAATCGGCCCCGCCGGCTCGCACACGACCGTTCAGCGCTGGCTCGTCGTCATCAACCCCGCGGGCACGGTCGGCTACATTCCGGTGTTCTGAGGCGAGGTACGCCAGCACCGTGACGAGCAGCACGTTCGTCGCGGGAATCGAGAACAGGAACAGGCCCTGCACGAACCATGCGGTGAGGAAGGGTCGCGTCCTGCCCCGCCATGCCGCAATGAGCAGCCATGTCCCAGCCGCGACGCCGAGGATGCCGCTCTCGATGAACATTTCCAGCGGGATCGAGTAGAAGACATCGAGGCCGCCGATGACGAGGCCGCCCTGTCCCCAGCCGGTGACGGGGCGCAGCATCGCCGCCTGCCAGCCTAACCGCCAGATCTCCCATCGTGCTTCGTCGACACCGGGGCGGATCAGCACGAATGCAAATATCGATCCCAAAATTAAAATACAAAAGGCAGCGGCGGTTTGTCTTTTTCGTACCAATAAGACAAACAGCCCTGCGCCGAGGGCGAGGATCGCGCCGCGGCTCTGGCTGAGCGCGAGGGAGAGGAGGTTGGCGAGGGCCGGAACGCCACTCTTGATAGCCTGATGCAGATTGGCCCAAGGGCCATGCCGACTCGAACGGCTTGAAGCGGCCGGATTGACTGCCCACCCGCGACCCATCGCCAGAAAGAGCATTAGCACGGAATACGCTCCGAGGAAATTGGGACTTGAGAACGGACCGCGTGCCCGAGGCAACCACCACATCTGCACGACGGCGAGCACGGCGATGGCGACCGAGAGGGCGAGCGCCGCCGTCAGGATCCCGCGCCAGGCGCGCATCGGCAGCAGCCGGGCGCTGAGGAACCACCCTGTCAGCAGCGCAAGGCCGCCCCATTGATGCCCTGGCCCGGCCAGGTCGGCGAGGCCAACGGCGGCGGCGAAGGCGAGGAAGGCTGGCACGATCATTGACTTATTATGCCCGTGCGCCCATACCGAAACCATGCAAACAAGCTCGTCATTTGCCGGGATCACGGAGAGGCGCAAGATGCCCAAGCGCACCAAGAGCGGACGCAAGACGGCGGTCGCCGATGTCGAGTCCAAGCTGAAGCGCGAATATCCCGGCAATCCGGGCGCGGTCTACGGCACGCTCAACAAGATCGGGCTCAAGCGGGGCAGCAAAACCACGGCCAAGGGTATGAAGCCAGCGAAGCGGAGACGCGGGTGAGCGATCTCCCACCCGATGTCGTGACCGTCAACCTCCGCTTCGGGGTGATGACAACGCTCGGCCTCTATCAAGACACGCTCAGCTTTTCCGAGGACGAATGGGCGAAGCGTGATCCCGACGCGATAGCGAAGGCAAAGCAGCAACTCGCCGATACGTGGGTGGCATTCCGTACACCGCAGATCGCTGAGGAACAAGCGCTTGCTACGAAGGAAGGGATCGACGCCAAGATCGCGGAATACCAACAACAGATAGCAGACTTAAATACTACGATCTCTGATCTTCAAACAACGGCGATAGCGGTGATGGTAGCAACTCCTCTCTCGGTTGCTTAAATAATGGCAGCTAGATTTTGGGCGGGAGGTACCGGAAACTGGGACGGTACAACGGCTCCGTCAGCACATTGGGGAACGGCGACTAACGGTGTTGGAATACCGGCTAGTGGCCCTGGGGTCAACGACACAGCAACCTTTGACGGCAATTCTGGCGGTGGAACCGTCACTGTCATTGGAAACATCTCCTGCCAGTCGATCACATGCGGCGCCTTTACCGGAACGCTGGATTTCAGCGTGAACAACAATAATGTAACATTAAGCGCCAATGGCGGATTTAATGGTTCGGGGACTGCAACTAGAACAATAAACCTTGGGAATGGCTTATGGACAATAAGCACAACCGGCACTTCTACACCATGGAACATGGCGACGACGACGGGCCTTACCTTCAACGCCAACGGTTCAACAATAAGTTTTACGGGGGTTGGGAACGCTGTTAGAACATTCGCGGGCGGTGGCTTGACCTATAGCACCGTTTCATTTGGCCCAAATACCTCCGGTGCCACAGGAGCGCTAATCAGCGGAGCTAACACTTTCGCAGCGTTGACTTTGGTTGCGCCATTTAATTTATCTTTGACTGCGTTAGTAACGCAAACTGTTACGGCATTAAACAGTAATGGATCTCCTGGGAGTGTCAATTTTATAGATGCCTCCAGCGCTTCCCAGGCAACTATAAACGCGGCGGCTGGTACTATTACTATTAGTTACACGGTTATAAGAAATATGGTGTTTGGAGGCGGGGCCACCTTTAGAGCGGGGAACTCATTTAACCTTGGCAACAACTCGGGGATCACGATCACCCCGCCGACGATGACCCGTTCTCGCGGCTGGTCGGGGATGACGTAGATGGCCGAGCGCATTGCCCAATCAACCAGTTACGAACTCGCGTTTAAGGCGTTCTTGACGACGACCGGGGCCGAGGCAACCGGCCTAACCATTGCCATGACTATCTCGAAGAATGGCGCGACCTCGTTCGGCGCTATGCACGTCGCGACGAACGCGACCGAGATCGGAAACGGCTGGTATTTCGTGGTCTTGGACTCGACGGATACCGCGACCCTCGGGCGACTCGCGGTGCGGGGTACGAACGCCAGCATCAACGATGTTGGGATCGCGCTCACGGTCATCAGTGCGACGACAGGCGGCGCTACCAACCTCGACGTAGCAAGCAGCACTCTTGCGACCCCGACTAACATCACCGCCGGTACGATTACGAGCGTCGGGAGCGTGACCGGCGCGGTCGGATCGGTCACGAGCCGGGTGACGGCGAACACCGATCAGCTTAACGGGCAGACCGTGACCGCGGCAGCCGGGGTGACTTTCCCCTCCTCGGTCGCGAGTCCGACGAACATTACAGCGGGGACTATTACGAACGTTGGGACGGTCACGAGCGTAACGAACAGGGTCACCGCGAACACCGATGAGTTGGCCGGGCAGACCGTGACGGCCGCTGCGGGTGTGACCTTCCCAAGTTCAGTCGCAAGCCCGACGAACATAACGGCGGGCACGATTACGAATGTCGGGACGGTTACGACTGTTACGACGGTCACGAACCTGACGAATGCGCCAACGAATGGCGACCTGACGGCTGCCATGAAGGCAAGCGTCACGGCCGCCGTGCCGACCGCGGCGCAGAACGCAACCGAGCTACTGGACCAAGCGGCCGGGGTCGAGGCGAATCTGACGGTTCGGCAACAGTTGCGGCTCGCCGCCGCGGCGCTCTATGGGAAGGCTGCCGGCCTCTCTACGACAACCGTGACTTTCCGCGATACAAACGATACGGTTGATCGGATTACGGCGACCGTGGATGCGTCGGGCGACCGGACGGCGGTGACGCTGAACTCGACCTAAAGAGGGCGCTGATGGCATCGCTTTACATCTCCGAGTACCGGGCACAGCCCATCGACTACAACGGTTCGGCTGTCCCGGTTGGGCAGGAACCGTCCATCGCGACCCAGAAAATCTCGATCAGCGGGACGAGCGCGCAATCGGCGGCCTTTCAATCGACGACAAGATTCATCCGAGCGCACACCGATGCGATTTGCTCGGTGGCATTCGGGCTCGATCCTGTGGCGACAACCAGCGACGCGAGAATGGTCGCGGGCCAGACCGAGTTTTGGGGCGTCGCCGCCGGCCAGAAAGTCGCCGTCATCACGAACACGTAAGGAGCGGGCCAATGATGAGCGCAACTGCGCCCCAGGCGGGGGAGATGGACAAGGCCCTATCGCTGCTGGCGACTATTTCCGATCCGACCAAAGCAAAGACGGTGCTGGAGGAAATCGCCCAAGCTCAGGCTGCGCTTGATGCAAAGGCCGCGGACTTGGATGCGCGCGAGGCTGCCGTCAAGAACGCCGAGGAAGCGATAACGGCAAGGGAAGCGGCAGCGGCGGGTCGAGCCGGAGCGGCAGCCGCAGCGCAGGCGAAGGCCGACACGGCGCTGGCAGCGGCAAATGCGGCTGTTGCCGATGCTGGCGTGGCGCGGCAGGCGCTTGCTCAGCGCGAGGCCGCGGTGGCTGCCGCAGAGGCCGATGTCGACAAGATCAGAACGGCACAGGGCGTGCTGAAGACGGGCCTCGATGCACGGATGGCCTCACTCGATGAGCGCGAGGCGGTGGTTTCGAGGGCGGAGCGCGCGCTGGCTGATCGGCAGGCGAGGATTGCGGCGGCAATAGCTGCGTGATGTGTTCGGCCATCGTTATTTCGGCGCGCGATACTTCGGCCCGCGATATTGGGGGCCGGCCGGTGTGGTTCCGCCGCCGCCAGGAGGCGTTGCGCTTGGCGAGGTCTATTTCATCTGCAATGTTGGCCGGATGATGAACCGGGGATGACCTGATGTGCCTGCGTCGCCGCCGCCGTTGGCCGATATGGGGGCGTTCGATGCGTCTCAGGCGTCGTTTCAACCGCGCGTGGCAGCGGCTATGGGCGTATCCATGAATGGATTGGCAAGCAGTCATAGCGATCGGGGCGTTGCTGGTGGCGGGTATCGGCGTCCTGTCGCGCGCCTTCGACAAGTCGCTGTCGATCCGCGAGCATGAAGAGTTCCGCAATGCCGTGCGGGCTGAAATAGACAGGATGCGCTCAGGCATCCTGCAATCAATGGATCAATCGCGTCGCGATGACGACCGGCTTGAGGATCGGATAAAGGTGCTGGAATCGACGCGCCCGACGACGGGTGAGCTTGAGTCGAGATTGAAAGGATCGAATATCAAATGACCCCGGCGAGGATTGTGCCGGCCGGCCCTCCGGCCTTCGACATGCCCGACGCATCGCACACATGGGAGGAGCGCGGCGGCTGGCTGGTGAAGCGGCTTGCGGCCAACTTCAACCTTCAGCCGTTCCAGGCCGCGGGGATCGTCGGCAACCTCGGCTTCGAGAGCGCCGGGTTCACGAAGCTCCACGAGATCGGTCAGCCTGAGGGACAAGGCGGCTACGGATGGGCGCAATGGACCGGGCCGCGCCGCCGGACTTTTCTCGATTATGCGGACCAGAAGGTTCTCGATTGGCGCTCTGATGAGGCCAATTACGGCTATCTCATGGAGGAGTTGCGGGACAGCCAGCACAATACGATCCGCCAGGTGAGCCAGACATCGAACGACGCGGGCGCGGTGTTCTCGGTGGGGCAGACCTACGAGCGCCCGGGCGGGACGACCTCTACATTCCTCCCCGGCTTTGACGGGCGGCTCAAGTACGCGCGGCGCGCGCTGGCCGGTGCTGGCGCGGCGGGGCAGGCGGGTACTCCGGTGCCATTGGGCGCCCCCGCTCCCGCTGCCGTAGTTGCGGCGATCAAGATGTTGCAGACCGCGCTCGTGCCTTACGGCTACAACATCGCCGTCGACGGCATCTGGGGCACCGGGACCGAGGCGGCGTTGCAGGCGTACCTTGACCAAACCGGCGCCTGACAAGCTGACGTTTGGGTGGGAACGGCTCTCGATCCTCTTGAAAGAGCCCAACATTAGGGATTTGCTTGTTTCTTACTGGAGTGAATTAAGTCCCCTCAAGGGCCATCGCCTCGACATTGATTGGGCGCGGCTGCTGCGCCACGAGGCCGAGGGCATCTACCGGATCTGGACGGTGAGGGTGAACGGCACGCTCGCAGGGTTCGCGGCGTTCTACGTGCAGACCCATATGTATCACAAGGGCGTGCTCGCCGCGGTTGACGGCGGGCACTACCTTGCGCCGGCCTTTCGTGGTAAGGGAATGGTAGGGTGGCGCATGTGGCGCTCGGCCAAGGCGGCGCTGATCGAGGAGGGCGTGCAGTTCATCATGGCCCACGACAACGCCAAGCGCCCGCTGATGCCGTTTTTCCTCGCCCTCGGCTTCGAGCCGTTGTCGACGATGTGGATCTGGACCGGCGATGATTGTTAAAACCGAAACGGGATGGTCGGCCCTGCATATCCCAACGGCGGCTCGATTGCCTTGGCCGTACACGGGCGGCAAGAAATTCGACACCTATCTCGGCGCGAAATGCTGGATGCTTGTCATGGACGACCGCTACGATACACGTGGCTGGCCGATCTGCGTTGAGGTAAGGACCGGCGATGCGGATTACGATTGAGGTCATCAAGCACGAGGACCAGCGATATCCCACGGTGGGGGACTGGCTCTGGCCCAACGAGCACAATCTTCTGATCCGGGTCTCAGAGCTTGGCGATTGGCGCAAGGAAGCGGCGGTCGCGGTTCACGAGCTCGTTGAGGCGATCCTGTGCAAGGCCGATGGCGTGGCTGCGGCCGCGGTTGACGCCTTTGACCGGGCCTATGAGGCCGACCGGCCGCCGCTTGACGATAGTGAACCCGGCGACGATCCGACCGCGCCATATCATCGCCAGCATTGCTTTGCGACAGCGGTCGAGAGGATGCTGATAGCGGCGCTTGGGATGCCGTGGGCTGAGTATGAGCAAGCGGTGGAGGCTTTGCCATGATGGGTGGTGCGGCGTCCGGCAGCGGCAGCGGGCAGGGCTCAACCGTCTTTAACCCGCCTGCGCAGCCTCAAGCGGCCGCCGCGCTTGGAAACATCTTCCAGCCGCTCGCCGACCTCTCGGCCAACGCGGGCGCGGGCACGCCGGCGGGCATCAACTACCCGATGGCGCAGAGCGCGGTCTACAACGATATCGTCAACAGCCCCTACGCCAACCAAGCGATCTGGGGCTCGGATCAAGCGGCGCAAAACGCCTTCAACATCGCCGCTCCACAGGCTTTCGGCGGCGCACAGGCGCTGGGAGGCGCGGCCCTCGGTGGGCTCCCCTTCGCCAGCCAGGCGCTCGGCCAGGGTTTCGACCCCGCCTATACCGCGGCGATCTCGAGCATCCAGAACAACCCCTATTACGGCCAGGCCCTCGGCGGCGCACAGGCGGCGGCGGGCATGGGGGCGCAGGGCGCGAATGCGATCCAGGGCCTCGGAGGGCAGATCGGCGGCACGGTCGATCCACTTCTCTCGTCGGGCTTCGATCCTCGGGCGGCGTTGTTCAACCGTACCGAGGGGCGGTTGATGGACCAGACCAACGCGATCAACGCGATGTCGGGGGTCGCTGGTACACCATACGGCGCGAGCGTGACGGCGAACGCGCTCGGCAATTTCGATATCGATTGGCAGAATCAGCAACTCGCTCGGCAGGCTCAGGCGACGGGCGCAGCGGGATCGGCGGCGAATACAGCGGGGGGGCTCTATGGCGCCGCGCCCGGTCTCATGGCGTCCAGCGCGGGTCTGCCGAGCGGGGTCTACACCAGCAACATCGGGCAGATCCTTCAGGCGCTCGATCAGCGCAACAAGGCGGGGGTGCTGGGTGCATCCGGGTTTGGCTCGCTTCTCGGTTCCGGCGGACAGGGCCTCGGGCGGGCGAACGACCTCAACCTCTCGGGCATTGGTGCTCAGAACACCTATGGTGCCGCACCATACAACACGCAGGCCGGCATCGGGGCGAACGCGTTGACCAACCTTACCAACCTGACGCAACTCGGCAACAACCAATTTGCGTTGCCGAACCAGGAAATCGGCAACCTGATGCAATACATGGGTCTCGGGCAGAACGCCTCGCAGCTTTCAGGTCAACTCGGGCAGATGGGCTTCAATCAAACCGCGCAGGGTTTGGGAGGGCTCCTGGGTGGGGCCAACACGCTGTTTGGGAACAACGGTATGCTTAGGGGCGGTGGGGGGCTTGGTGGCCTATTTGGGGCGGGTCTCGGCGCTGATCCTGGGGGCTTGGCTGCGGCAACTCAGGCGTCTATTGCTGATGTTGCTGCGGGGGGCTTAGGTGCGGCGGATGTCGGCGGTGGTGCGGCTGCCGCCCTGCCCCTAGCGTTGAGCGCCTGACATGCCCGGCTTTCCCCTCGCCGCGATCGGTGCCGGCCTCGGGCTGTTCGCGAAGCAGTATCAGGAGCAACAAGCGGCGGCCGAGCGCAACAAGATGCTCCAGATGCAGCTCGCGATGTTCCAGCAGCAGATGCAGGACCGACAAGGGCAGAACGAGCTTGCCAATCTGGACCCGAGCATTTTGAGCGGGACGCCAAGCGTCCAGCCGACCCCAGGCGGCGCATCGGCGGTGCCCCCGATTGGCGGCGGGATGCCGTTTGCGTCAAAGATGCCGTCCGGCGGAGGAGACGGGGCTCATTGGACGCCCGCCGGTCTCGCCGCGTTGCGACCCACAGAGGGGCGTTACGATCAGGTGCATTATCCCTCGGGCGTCACCTCCTCGGGTGTGCGAAGCTCAGCGACCGGCGCTTATGGGTTCCTCGATGGGACGTGGCGAGAGTTTGCACCGAAAGCCGGGGTCGACCTCACCCAATACCCTCGGGCATACATGGCTCCACCGGAGGTGCAGGATAAGGTCGCGGCCATCACGCCGATCAGCCATTGGACCGGAGTTGATAAGAGCGGGCGTCCGTTCAATGCCGCCGCGCAACGGCTCGCGGCAAATCCGGCCTATATTGCCGGCGGTGGGGCCGGAAGCGGTGGTTTAGCCCCTGGCTTTGCTCGTGGTCCCGAAGGTGATTTGACACGCAATGGACAGCCGCCCGATGCCACGCTCGGCGGCGCCCCGGCTTGGGAAGAGGGGCAGATGGTTCCGGGTGCGCCCGCTAATCTCCAGCCGCCGGCGGGTGCGCCGCGCGGGCAGCAGATGGCGCAGGACGGGCCGCAGACCGCGACCGATGCGGGGCCGCAGGGCGACCTCGCGGCGGCAGAGCAGGCGGAGCTTGCCAAGATCCCGATGCCCAAGGCGGGGAACCTTGATTTGGGCACGATGTATCGGACGATCCGCGAGCGGGCACCCCATGCGACGGCTCCGCAGATACAGCAGCTTATTCACAATATGGTGGCGCAGCGCGGCCCCGAGGCGACCCGTCAGTTTGAAATCGAGATGAAGCAGCACGAGGAACAAGTCGCCACCGTGAGGGAGAAATATCGCGAACTTCGGGAACAGCAGAAAGAGCAGAGGACTGGCGGAAATGTTGTTTATGGTCAGGGTAATCAGGGGTTTAGACAGCAAGGCGGCGTTGTAACCCCTCTCACAAGATCGGACACAGGCGGGCCTTTCATCAAGGAGGGTGCTCAAAAAGTCAGCAAAAACATCGAGGTAACTGATAATGATGGCAAGGTTACCTTTAGTGGAGCGGCGCATCTGACCCCCGAGGGGTGGGTGTCAGACAATGGTAATCTTCCCGTTGCAATGCCAGGTGAGGGCAATATCAAACTTCTTGGCATCGGCGGGCAAGGCAAGACCGCTGCGGCGCAGATCCAGTCGATGATTGGTGCGTCTGAAGAACTGGTCGGTGAGCTTCACAATCTCATGGAGCTTCCCTCGACGGCTTCGGCTGGCGTTTTCCAGGGGATACAAGCCACTCCGGGAAAGGATTTGGGAGAGTCGATGCGGCGCACCCTTGCCGGGAAACTCACCCCGGAAGAAAATATCGACGTGCAAACCAGCTTCAATGCTGTTGCCCGAGCGATTGCGACGATCGAGGCACAGGGGCGCGCCACCGGCCTTGTTGGTCTGACCTCCGTATCCCAAGGGATGATTCCGCAATCGAGCGATACGCTCGGGAACATTTGGCGAAAATATGCAACGCTTCGTCAGATAATGGAGCGGAATACCAAAGCTATCGTCAATAGCCCTAACATTAGCGATAAACAAAAGGAGGAAATGGCCGCCTTGGTTAAGGAGGTGCAACAGGTAGTTCCATTCACGGTGCATGAAGTGAACCAGCTTCAACATGGTGATAAAGAAACGGTGTTACAGGCGGCACAGAAAATGGGTCTTGGAGGCGGGGGTAAGGGCGCAGATACGGGCGATGGAGCGGCCCGTAGCGTTGTGATTCAGAATGGCATGAGGTTTGATGAGAAAACGGGTGAGTACCTCGGACAGGCTCAACAATGAGCGACGTTCCGGTATTCGATCCGTCAAAACCGTTCACTCGGGAAGTTCCGAAGTTCGATCCGTCGAAACCGTTTACCCGAGAGGCGGCAGCTTCATCCGCCAAAGGGCCGGCGACGCTCGCCGATGCGATGTTCTCGTTTATCCAGCGGATGCAGGAGCCGAATGCGGGGGCGATGAACCTGGGTGCAGCTTACGGGATGCAGCCGGCGATGGAGCGGAGCGCGCAGATCGGCGCCGAACACCCTTATCAGCCGGGAATGACCGCCGGGCAGATGCTCCAGGGGCGACAGGCTGACCCGGTGCAGTATGGCTTCGGAGTCGGCAAAAATATCGGAAGGAATGTGCCGGTTCCCGGTCCTACGCCCCCCATGCCAGTAGCCCCGGTAGGTGGCGGAACCAGGCTGGCGACCGTCCAGATGCCCACGGGCGCACCGCGCACGGTGCAATCGCCGCCGCTGACGCAGGAACAGATGCCTCCGGTCGAACCAGCGACCGCCGAGGTTTCGGCGCTGGGTGACGCGATCGCGACGAACAATCCAGGTGCTGTTGATAAGCAGATGCTTCGATCGTATCGCGGCGTCATCAAACCGAGCACCACAGCCGCAAAGTCGGAATCGGGACTTGCGCAACAGGATCAACGCATTGCTACGACGGTCGATCAAATCATCGCCAATCGTGGCGCTCTTAAATTGACTGATGCGGAGCCTGGGCAGCTTCCTCGCACCATACGGCAATTCGTCGAGGGCATCGACCAGACCAAGAAATCACTGTTCCAGAAGTACGATGCGATGGCCCAGCAATCGGGCGATGTCGGCGTGCAGGTCGATCTTGCGCCAGTAATCTCGGAACTGCGCAGCATCGGCACACGGCCCGAGGTGGTCGACCTCCATCCCGAGTTGATCCCCCAGGCCGAGCAGCTCGCCCGTAATTTCGAGGCGCGGGGATTCTATTCGCCGAGCGCAGCGCAAGATGCCATCGAGAACTTGAATCGGACGCTCTCGGCCTTCTACAAGAACCCGACCGAGCAAACCGTAGGCCGGGCCAATCTGCTCGCGCCGGTGGCGCGCATTCTGCGCTCGCAACTAGATTCGGCTATCGAGGAAGCGCAAGGCCCCGGTTATCAGGCGCTGCGCTTACAGTATGGGGCGCTCGCGTCGGTCGAAAAGGATGTGGCGAGGGCGGTACAGCGCGAGGCCAATAAAATCCCCGGGGGGCTCGCCGGTACGTTTGCCGACATGGCTGCGTCCGAGGCGGCTATTCGCGGCGTCCTAACGCTGAATCCGGCGGCGCTCGCGCGAGCGGGCGGGATCAGGGCCGCCAAGTCAGCCATCAAATACATCTACGATCCCAATCGGGCGATCGAGCGGCTGTTTGCGCGCCGAGCGGCGCCCCCTAAGCTGCCATCAGGTGATACCCTACAAACGCCCGGCCTTCTCCAAGCGGGGATGAGTTACGGGCTGCCGTCGTTCCCGCAGTCCGGCGGCTTACCGCATCCGAAGCGCGATCCCGACCAGTCGCTCCAGCGCAGCATAGGCCAGTTCTAGTGCGTCTCCTCTGCATCGAGGACACGGCGGACGGTCTCCTCGACCTCGCCATGATCGCTCAGCGCAACGGGCACGATGTCATCTATTCCTGCCATGCGTATGATCCGGTGAGAGCCCCGGTTGGTCGTGGTCTATTCGATCGTCCACACAGGGCATGGCGCGAGCACATGCGCTGGGCTGATCTCGTCGTTGTCGGCGGCAACGGCAAATATCTTCTCGAGCTCGATCGCTGGAAGGCCCACGGCACTCCGATCATCGGCGGTTGTGCCGAGGCGGCGGCGTGGGAGCTCGACCGCATGGCTGGCATGGCGGCGTTCAAGCGCGCTGGCATCCCGGTCCCGCCGTTCCGCCAATGCGCCACGCTCAAAGAGTCGATGGAGTACGTCGAGAAGCGCGACGAGGGGTGCGCCGTCAAGCCCTGCGGCGATATCGCCGACAAGGCCACGAGCGTCGTCGGCAAGGACGCGCGCACGATCCTATGGCGGCTCGACCGCTGGCGCCGGGAGGGCAAGAGCTTCCCCGGCGGGCTCATGGTGCAGGACAAGATCGACGGCGTTGAGTTCGCCTGCGGAGCATGGATCGGCCCGGACGGGTTCGCGCCGGGGTGGGAGGAGAACTGGGAAGAAAAGGCGTTGTTCGCCGGCAACCTCGGGCCTGCGACGGGCGAGCAGGGGACGACGATGCGGCTCGTCAAGGAATCGAAACTCGCCAAGCAGGTGTTGGCCCCGTTCGAGGATCGCCTGGTGTCGATGGGATACGTCGGCAATGTTGATGTGAATTGTATCGTCGATGAGGACGGAACGCCCTGGCCGCTAGAGTTCACGATGCGCCTGGGCTGGCCCGCGTTCAACATCGAGCCGGCGCTGCACTCAGGTGACATTGTGGAGTTCCTAGCCGGGCTCGCTGAGGGAAAGCCGCCCAACACGCGACGGATGAACGAGGTCGCGGTCGGGGTGGTGATCTCGCTGCCGCCCTATCCGCATAGCCATGCGAAGACCGAGGAGGTCGTCGGGGTGCCGATCTGGGGCATGGTGCCGAGCATCGAGGACCGGGTACATCTCGTGGCGGCGCAGATGGAGAAAGGCGAGCTTGCGACCGCCGGCGATTACGTCTGCGTTTGCACGGGCACGGGAGACACGGTGCAGGCAGCCCGCAACGCCGTCTACCGCACGGCGCAGCGGCTACAGTTCCCGATCAAGCCGCAATACCGCGTCGACATAGGCCAGCGGCTCAGCCGCGATCTGGACCGGCTACAGGCCCATGGCCTAGCCAAAGGTATGACCTATGCTTAGCAGCCCCCAGGACATTACGGCCATCATAGCCAAGACGATCACAGCATCACGTATCCAATCGTCCCAGGCATAGCGCAGGGCAATCACAGCCTCCATCAGGCCGCGCAATATCATCACGCCCATCGCGAACACTACGGGCGCGAGCGCAACTCCGATGGCGATCTCGATGATCGTCATTGACCCACCTTTCCGACTGATGTACCAGAAAAGCATGAGGCCCCGGGAGCGCTAAACCCCCGAGGCCTCTGGTAGCGGTCTGTGGCGACAGGCCCGATACCACTTCCCCGAGAGATAGAGCACCTCTCGAAGCCTGACAACCCCAATCTGTCGCCCGCAGTCGCAGCCTCCTGCTCGTGAAGACTGAAGTCGCCGGCGCGTGCATGAAAGGGGCGGGAACTCACCGCGAGGGCTCCGACCGCTGGGATGGCCGGCTGCGGCCTACCAGGAAACCGAGCAATGAATGCCATAGTTCGGGCGTCCGGCGCCCAAGTACAAGCCGGGGCAGGCGTCTGGCCCACGATACGGGTAGCTCGGCTATACCCCTTTCGCGAGCAGCCTCCGAGTTCCGGAGCCAGCCATCGGCAGGCAGGATACCGGAGGGGGAGCTATGCTCCAGCCTCGTGACGCGGCGCTCCAGGATCTCGATGCGGGTCAGCATGTCGTGCGGGTTTGGATCAGGCATCGAAGCTAACTCCTTTACCGGCATCAAGCATCTTCCGTTGCCATGCGGCCCGCTCCTTTGGGGTCATCTTTGAGACACGATCGCTTAGTCCTTTGATTATCCGATCCCTGCACGCGGTGGCCTCCTCGACTGTGGCGTGGGTTCCCATGCAGGTGATGCAAATCCAATCGGTCATTTGGGCTGGATGCTCTCGATAAGAGAAAGGAGTTTTTTCAGCGCAGAAAGGGCGGCTCTTTGCTCGTTTATGTCCTGAGACATATTACCCGAGCAGGCCGCATTGCTTAGCGCAAGCGCTTCGGCAGCGGTCAACTCTAATTTGTATAGAGGGTCATCCATCATCTGTCTTCCTCTTGAAGTCGATCGTTAGCCAGACGGCCGGCGTATCGCCCATGTTGATCGCGCAATGCGGTAGCCGCGGTGAGACGATGGTGAGCCAGCCAACACCGGGGCTCGCCGTCTCGACGCCACATACGAACAGCACGCCGGGGCCGGTACGCAGTGGCACGATGGCGCGGGACCAGCGCGCGAAATAGGGATCGGTCTCGGTCGTCCAGTTGAGCGTTGCGCCTGCGTCAAGCATTTCCAGGCTGATCTCTCCGAAATCGACCCCGGGCGGCATGATTGCCTCGGCCCGGCGCTCGATCTCGCCCCGCAGGTTGTCGAGCTCGACCCACCCGCTCGTTGCCTTGTAGCGCACGAACTCGGTGTCGGTTTTGACGCCGCGCACGCGCATGATTCGCAGGCCGGGATTGCCAGTCGGCTTGAAGAACCCCCACCGCTGCCGGATGCTGCCCGCAAGCTCAAAGGTGTCAAGGTGGGTTACTGCGGCGAAGTTCATGCCTTATTGATCCGGTAGGTGCTTTTGATGTGTCTCGAAAAATACGAACCGGGCGACGGAGATGCGACCATCTCTTCGAGCGCGCCCTTGTCCACGCTGTCCACGGTATAGGTGCCGCCGGAGCGGAAGGTGATCGTGCCGGTGCGGGTCTCGTCATCATAGGCCACAGTGGCGATGTTCGAGGAGTTTGGGGTCTCCCAGGTTTCGATCATCCCTCGCCTCCCTCGGAATTCTTACCAACGCCCTGCCAGAAGTCATGGATCTGGCTCTCGGTAGGCCCCGCCGCGCGGGCCTCGCGGGCGCGCTGGTCGCCGTAGGCGGTGAGAGCGCGGGCGATCCGTGCCTTCAGCTCCTCATAGGAATGGATTGGTAACCTTGCCCATATTTCATTCCATTCAGCGGGGAACAGTTCGCGCGCGATCTCCATCACGTCGGCCTCGGGCGGGGCGCGCAGTCGGGCGATCTCGGATTCAAGTTCTCGTACTCGCCCGCGTAGCTCGCCGTTTCGCTCGGTGACGGGGCCGACCTTGGCCGCCAATTCTTCGATCTCGGACTGTTGCTCGGCGATCTCGGCGCGGGCCTCGTCGAGGAGGCGGAGAAGGGTGCGCTGATCTACGGCGAGGAATACATCACGGGCCATGCACTCACGTATCTGCGCCTCGCGCTCATCCTTGACGCCATCGGCGTACTTCGCCTGTTCGTCAGGCGTGGGGGTGCAGTCGTTCAGTCGGGTGCCGGTCATCCTCTGAATCCTCCGCCGAGTATGCCGTCGAGAATACCCGGAGACGCCTG
>Ga0247672_1000063_pt1 | contig 21238 bp, 18 predicted proteins | sample CNK13_metaG_FD_182719 | JGI IMG/M metagenome (GOLD analysis project Ga0247672, IMG submission 182719) | Soil microbial communities from Purdue University Martell Research Forest, Indiana, United States - CNK13 | ecosystem: Environmental > Terrestrial > Soil > Temperate forest > Bulk soil... | reverse complement strand
TGCCGGGTAGCCGACCTTATCGATCGCTGCGTGCGCCGCCGCCTCGGCGGCATCGGCATCGCCACTCCCCGAGCGGCTGCCATCGATGAGTACGATGCCGCCCACCCGCTCGGGGTCGTGAGAGGAAAGAAGGCGGTTGGCCTCCAGCACGACGCGCGTGCCCATGCTGTGGCCGACCAGGATGCAGCGGTTCAGCTCGAGGTGATTGGCGAGGGCGGCGACGTCGCCGCCGTAGTGCGCGATCGAGCATTCATGCGGGCGGCCCGGCGTCTCGCCGTGGCCGCGAAGATCGCAGGCAACGACTTCGTGGGTTCGAGAGAAGAAGTCGAGCTGCGCGCGCCAGTCGGCGTGGTTGCAGGCAAAGCCGTGGACGAAGAGGAGCGGCGGGGCGCCCTGCCCCGCGCGCACGAAATGCACCGGCTACTCCGCTTCGGCTTGCGGCTTGTGCGCCGCGGCGAGCTTCTGCTGGAGCTGCGGCGGCGCCGGCTCGTAGTGGCTGAACTCCATGCTGTAGGAGCCGTGCCCTGCCGTAAGGGACTTCAGCCGCGCGGGGAAATGCTCGAGCTCCGAGAGCGGTGCCTGGGCGGTGATCTGTACCGTCCCGGGACGCGGCGTGTCGGAGCCCTTGATCTGGCCGCGATGGCCCGAAAGCTCGCCCGCCACGTCGCCCATCTTCGTCTCCGGGGCGAGGATCTCGACGTTCACGATCGGCTCGAGCACGATCGGGCGCGCCTTGCCCAGAGCGTCGAGGAACGCCTTGCGCCCGGCCGAGACGAACGCCACCTCCTTCGAGTCCACCGGGTGGCTCTTGCCGTCGTAGACGATCACGCGCACGTCCTGCAGCGGATAGCCGGCGATGTAGCCGCTTTCGAGCACCCCGCGCACCCCCTTCTCGACCGCCGGGATGAACTGGTTCGGGATCGCGCCGCCCTTGACGCTGTCGACGAACTCGAAGCCGGTGCCGCGCGGCAGCGGCTCGACCTTGAGGAACACTTCGCCGAACTGGCCGGCGCCGCCGGTTTGCTTCTTGTGGCGACTGTGACCCTCGGCTCTCGCCGCGATCGTCTCGCGGAACGGGATCGAGGGCGGCCGGGTGTCGAGCTCGAGCTTGTACTGCGACGCCATCTTCTCCAGGATCGCCTTGAGGTGCATCTCGCCGAGGCCGCGCATCACGGTCTCGTTGGCGTGGGAGTTGTGCTCGATGTGGAAGCAAGGGTCCTCGGCCACGATCTTGTGCAGCACGTCGGAGACTTTCTGCTCGTCGCCGCGCTTCTTCGGCTGCACCGCGAGGCCGAACACCGACATCGGCAGCTCGAGGGGCCTGGCGTGCACGTGCGCGTCTTCGGCCGAATCGTGCAGCACGTGATCGAACTGGATGTCGTCGATCTTGGCGATGGCGCAGATGTCGCCCGGCAGCGCCTCGTTCACCTCGGTCTGGGTCTTGCCGCGCAGCATGTAGAGGTGGCCGGGCTTGATCGGCTTCCTGCCCTCGCCGATGAAGAGCTGACCGCCGGAGGTGAGCCGTCCCTGGTGCACCCGGAACACCGCGATGCGCCCGATATAGGGGTCGATCTCGATCTTGAAGACGTGGGCGAGGGCGTGCTTCTTCGGGTCCGGCTCCGCGCGCAGCTCCTCGGTCTTGTCGCCCGTGGTCTTGAGGTAAACCGGCGGGTTGCCTTCAGAGGGATTGGGCAGGAGCTGGGCGATGACGTCGATCAGCTCTCCGATGCCGGCGCCGGTTTTCGCCGACGTGAACACCACCGGGATGAGATGGCCCTCGCGCAGCGCGCGCTCGAGCGGTCCGTGCAGCTCCTCGGGCGTCACCTCCCCCTTCTCGAGGTAGGTCTCCATCAGCTTCTCGTCGACCTCGACCACCTGGTCCACGAGGCGCCGGTGCGCTTCTTCCACCGACGAGAAGTCGGCTTCGCCCGATGGCGCGAAGAAGCAGTCGGAAACCTTGCCGCAGTTGCCGGCCGGCAGGTTGAGCGGCAGGCATTCCTTGCCGAAGGTCTGCTGGATGCGCTCGAGCAGGCCCTCGAGGTCGACGTTGTCGGCGTCGATCTTGTTCACGATGATCAGGCGATCGAGACCGCGGCGCGCCGCCCACTGCATGAAGCGGCCGGTCATCATCTCGATGCCGTTCTGGGCGTTGATGACGATCCCGGCGGTCTCCACCGCGGCAAGCGCCGGCAGGGCGTTGCCGAGGAAATCGGGGTAGCCCGGGGTGTCGAGCAGGTGGATGCGGGTGTCTTTGGTCTCGAAGCTCGCGACCGCGAGCTTCAGGGAGTGCTGCAGCTGCTTCTCCAAGGGGGTGTAGTCACATGCAGTGGTGCCGCGCTCGACGCTGCCGCCGGCGGGGATTGCCCCCGCTTTTGCGAGCAGCGCCTCGACCAGACTGGTCTTTCCAGACCCGGACTGGCCGACAAGCGCTATGGTCCTTATACGCTCGATCGAATTTGACACGGGTTCTTCCTCCTCGCCAGGGAGTTATAGCAGCAACGCGCCGCGGTATGTAAGGGCCCGGAGGGGCCCGCAGGGGCCGCCCGCTACCGCGGGACGTGCCGGGGCGAGGACACCGCGAGGAAAATCTCGCGTAAAAACAAAAGCAGGGACGCGATCAGGGCCAGCATGGCGAAGACGAACATCGCGCCGATGGTGTAGGACAGGCTAACCCTCACGAAGGCGCCGATGAAGGCGCCCGCGATGAGCAGGCACACGAACAGCCCCGAGGTCACCGCGGCCGTGATCGCGAAATAGACGAAGCGGATGCGCCGGGCAATGACCGCGAGCTCCTCGCGCGCGAAGGGCTGCTCCTCTTCCGGCATATCGGGCAGCTGAGCTTCGAGATGGCGGCGGCGGTCGACCGCGCGTCCCAGCCGGATGTTGAGCGCCGCGATCACCGTGCCGATCGCCGTCAACAGGAACACCGGGGCGACGGCGAGCTGGATCACCGTGAAGATCTCGGGAACGTGCGGGTCAACGTCCATGCTTGGACTTTGACATGTTTTGACGGCAGCCGCCGTGCGGTCGCACTCCACGGCGGTCCTTCAAAGACTGTCAGGGCGGCGCAATTTGTGAGAAACGGCAAGACCCGGTGCTAGAACGCTGCGCAAGATTGGCCGAAGGGAACCGGGGGAAAAGCGAACATGGAAACCGTCATTACGATCAGCGGCGCGGACAAGGCGGGCTCCTTGGCCGGGCTGGTGGTGTTTCTGAACCGCAAGGGCTACGCAGTGAAAGGGCAGAAGATCACCGAGCTGCCTTCGGGCGCGCGCCTGATTAAGGTGAGGCTCGGCTTGGCGCAGCTCGACAAGGAGCGGTTGTCGGCCGAGATCAAAGCGCTCGACCCGCTCTACAGCCTGCTCAGCGTAACGTTCGAGGACGGCTCGCGCGGAAAGTCCCAAAGCCCTGCGCAGTCGGCGGCGGATCTCATCAGGGAGATGGCGCGGCAATTTCCGGGCATCGTCATGCTGGTGCGCGCCTACGGCGGCGCCTTCGGCGCGCAGGCCCGCGACGTGGCCCTGTTCGACGCGGGCAGGAAGCTGGGCGGTTTCCACTACCGCAAGGAATGGAGTTTCGGCAGCCCTCTCAGGATGCCAACGGCGCTGCACCGCGCGCTGGTGCCTGCGCTGGAAAAGTTCTGCACGGTTGAAGCGACCGACACGCAGGTCGTGCTGCCGCAAAGCCCGTTCTGCGGCACCGGCGAGCTGATCGTATGCTGCGATTTCATCACCGGGTTCATGCAGGGCTTTCTGGATGCGGGCCCGCACAGTACGCAGACGCAGGTGCAGCAGGTCGCATGCAAGGCGAAAGGGCAGGCTCACTGCGCCTACCACGTGGCCTACCAGAGTTGAAGCATTTCACGATCACCAGCACGGCTACGGAACTTTGCCCGTCCGGGACTCTGCGGACTGCGATGTCGGGAATTGTACCCAGGGGTGATTTTTGGGGCATGTAGGACGAATTGCCAAGACACGGTGCTAGATCCCCGGAACAATTCGACTGGAGACCGGGCAACAAGGGACGAAAAGGTGGAAACAGTCATTACGATCAGTGGCGCCGACAAGGCAGGCGCGCTCGCAGGGTTGGTGGTGTTCCTGACCCGGAAGGGCTATACCGTAAAGGGCCAGAAGGTCTCCGACCTGCCCTCTGGCGCCCGGCTCCTGAAGATTCGACTCGGTCTCGCGCAAGTCGACAAGGAGAAGCTGGCGGCCGAGATCAAGGCGCTCGATCCGCAGCTCACCGTAATCAGCGTTGCCTTTGACGGGGAGGGCGCTGCCGGCAAGGCGGCAGGGCAGACCCCGGCGCAGTCCGCCGCGGCGCTCATCAAGGAAATGGCAGCCCAGTTCCCCGACATCGTCGCGCTGGTGCGGGCGTACGGCGGCGCTTTCGGGCTGGAGGGCCGTGCCCAGGCGTTGCTCGACGCGGGCAAGAAAATCGGCGCGTTCAACTACCGCAAGGAATGGTCGTTCGGCAATCCGCTGCGCATGCCGGCGGCGCTGCGCCGCGCCCTGGTTCCGGCGCTCGAAAAATTCGGCACCGTCCAGGCGACGGATACGCACATCATGCTTCCGCAGAGCCCGTTCTGCAGTGCGGCGGGCGAGATCATTTGCTGCGACTTCATCACCGGCTTCATGCAGGGCTTCCTCGACGCCGGTCCGCTCAGCATGCATACGAAGGTGCACAAGGAAGGCTGTCGGGCGAGCGGGGAAACGCACTGCGTCTACTCGATCGCCTACGAGAGCTGATCGATAACAACCTGGAAAAGGGAAGGGGGTAGCAAATGCACAACGGCATTCATTACGAACCGATTCTGGTGGTGCTGTCTTACGTGATTTCGGTGCTTGGCTCGTACACGGCGCTGCAGCTCGCCATCGCCATTCCGCAGGCGCGCGGCCGGCTCGCGGCGCTGGGCTGGACACTCGGCGCGGCATTGGCGCTGGGCGGCGGCGCCATCTGGTCGATGCACTTCATCGCCATGAACGCGGCCGACATGGGCATGCCGGTGTCCTATGACGCCAAGCTCACGTTTGCCTCCCTGGTGATGGGCGTTCTGGCCTCCGCCATCGGCCTGTACGTGGTCGGGCGCGGCGAGGGCAGCAGCGGGAAGCTGCTCATGTCGGGCGTGGTGACCGGCCTCGGCGTCGCGCTGATGCACTACACCGGGATGGCAGCGATGCTGATGCCGGCGACGATCGACTACGACCCGACGCTCTTCTACGCCTCGCTCGTGATCGCCGTCGTGGCGGCCGCGGTGGCGCTGTGGCTCGCGTTCAACCTGCGCGGCAACCTGCAGCGCTTCGGCAGCGCGATCGTCATGGGCGTCGCGGTCTGCGGCATGCATTACACCGGCATGTACGCGGTGAGGATGACCCCGGCCGCGGAACCCGCGGCGACCGGCATTTCGCTGCCGCCCGCGACCCTGGGTCAGTCCGTGTTCATCGTTTCCGCGGTCGTGCTGGTGCTTCTGCTCGCGTTCAGCGCGTGGAAGTCGCAGCGCACCGTGATGGCCGATCTGTAGCCGTTCCCGGCAGCGATCATGAGCGGGCCCGGGGCATTCGCCCCGGGCCCGTTCTGCTTATTTCTTCTTCGCGTCGTCCTTCTTCTCGAGCATCTCGGCGCGCTTCTTCAGCGTGTCCTCGAGCTTGGACTTCGGGACCAGCAGCACATAGTTCGAAAGCAGCTTCTCGCGCGGCAGCCGCTCTTCGATCTTCTTGATCCGCTCGGCATCCTTGTCGTTCTTCTGTAGCGTGCCGGAAGAGCTGAAGCTGACCGGATAGTTGTCGCCCTGGAGCTTGCCCACACGGATGGCGTAGGTGAGGCCGTCGAAGCTGCTCGCCTGGATCGAAACCGGCTGCTCGAGCGTCGTGCCCGGGGGCGCCACGTCGGCGAGCTCCAGCAGCCCGAGCGAATACGAGGCCGCGTTCGCCTTAGTCACCTCGAGCTTCTCGTCGGGCCGCGCCCCGGCGAGGCGCCAGTCGGCGTTGTCGCCGTCGCGCTCGATGCGGTAGCCGCCGCCCTCGGGATAGCGCACCTCGAGGGTCTTCACTTTCTCGACCTTGAACGAGGTCCGGTCGATCCAGTCCGAGCTCTTGGTCGTGGCCTGCGCGAGGGGGTCGGACACGACGTAGACCATCTTCGGCTCGCCGGGCAGCGCGACGAAGCGGCCGTCGGCGCGCGCCTTGTCGGGGTTGTCGACTTCGCGCTTGAAGTACTTCTTGCCGACGATGAGCTTCGAGAGCGGCTTGCCGTCGGCGGCGCCGAATTCCACCTGGGTCCCGCTGTCGTCGAGGTTGAGCCGCGCGCGGTCCTTGTCCCCGATCGGCTCGCTCTGGCCGACCTTGAGCGAGAGCGCCTGCACTACGAAGTCGCGTACCTTCGCCACATCGGCCGGGAAGTCCCCGCGCTCGGGGAGCACCCAGCGGTCGTCCTTCTGCCTCACGGTGAGCGTCCCCTTCGGCTCGACGATCCGGATGGACGCGACCTCGGCGGCCTTGAGGTCCTTCAGCAGCGGCCGGCCGAGCGTGTCGCTGTTCGCGGGGCGCTGGCTCGCCTCCTGGTACTGGTAAAGCAGCGCGCCGCCGCCGAGGACCACCAGCAGCACGACGAGGATCGCGGCGAGCCGGGCGTTCATACGGCTTTCCTTCTCCTACCGCCGACGAACGCGACGAGCAGCCCGATCAGCGCGACGAGGAGCGGCATCGCCACGATGTTCGCGACCTTGGTCCAGAACACGAGGCTCTCGGCGTCCTGGCGCAGGTTCTTGCGCACCTCCTTGAGCTGCAGCCGCGCCTCGGCGACGGTCTTGCGGAAGCGCTCGAGCTCGGCCTGCTGCTCGGCAGAGAGGATCTGCCCGGATTTGCCCGCGGGCCCCTGCGCCTTCTGCAGCTCCTGCAGCTTCGCGGTGGTTTTCTGCACCTCGTCCTCGAGCGCCTGGATCTTGCCGAAGTACTGCTTCTGCGCCTCGGCCTCGAGCTCGCGCACCACGGTGAGGGGCCTGAACGCGCCGGCGCGGCTGCGCAGCGAGATGAACTCGTCGCCCGCGGCGAACTGCTCCACCATGCCCATGGCGAAGGCCAGGTTGCCGTTGGAAGGCACCACGACCTTGCGGCCGAACACGTCCTGGACGTCGACCGCCGCGCCGTCGGCGAGGAGATCGACGTCGGCGACGAGGATCAAGGAATTTTCGTTTGCCGACTCCCTCAGCGCCGGGGTGTTCGGAACCGGCTTTGAGGCTTCTTGCTTTTCACCCTGCGGCTTCTCCGCATCCTTTAAGCCGTCCGGGAAGGCGGTCTTGAACTTGCCGGTGAGCCGCACCGCGAGCGGCATGGCCTTGCCCGAAGGCTTGAACGCCTTGGTCGCATCGTCGCCGGACTTGGTGGCGTCCATGTTATCCACCAGCATGGAATTCGGCGAGCTCCTGACGAGCTCGGTGACCTTGATGCCTTCCTGCGGCTTGACCTCGAAAGCGCCGCCGAAGGCATAGAGCAGGGTCTCGATCTGGCCGGTGACGATGTCGTCGCGGCTGAACGCGGTGCGGTTGAGCGAGAGCACCGTGGGCGTGTAGCGCTGTCCCCCGCCGGAGCCGAACACGACGTCGCTCACCACCTTGCCCGGATCCATTGTCAGGCCCCAGGCCTTGAACAGCGTCGGCAGAGTGGAGCTCGAGGGCTCCGGCGGAACGCCGGGCATGGTCGGGTTCTGATCGAAGTACGCGTAGGGGTCGACAAAGGCGATGAGCTTGCCGCCGCGCAGCACGAACTGATCGAGGGCGTATTCGGTTTGCGGCTGCGCGTCGCGCGGATGGATGAGCAGCAGGACGTTGATGTCCTTGTCGATCTCCTTCGCGCCGATCGGCACTTCCTTCACGTCGAACTCGCGCTTGAGCTCGGTCGCGAGCACCCAGGGTTCGGAGCTCTGGCGCGTGAACGGGTTGAACTTCTCGCCGAGCACCGGCAGCCCCGCCATGAGGCCGATCTTGGGCCGCTCGGGATTGCCCACGCGCGCGATGGCGCGGATGAGGTCGTACTCGAGCAGGCGCTCGCGCTGCGGCGAAACCGCCGGGATCGCCTGCTTGCGATCGAGCTGGCTCACCGCGACGCCGAGGTAGAACTGCTCGCCGGTGAAGAGCTGCTGCGGCTCGATGCCGTCGAGCTGCGCCGCGTCCTCTTCCTCCGAGTCGGGCTTCGGGTTGTAGCGCTCCACGATCAGGTTGGAGCCCGCCGCCTGCTTGAACTCGCGCAGCGTGTCTTCCACGCGCTGCGCGAAGCCGCGCAGCGGCACCGGCACGCCTTCGCCCTGCGACACGTAGAGCTTGATCTTCACCGGCGATTGCAGCCCGCGCAGGATCTTTTTCGTGCCCGGGGAAAGCGTGTAGAGGTCGCCGTCGGTGAGGTCGACGCGCGCCGGGACGCGCGAGACCAGGAAGTTCACGGCGACGAGGATGAGGAGCAGCGCGAGGAGGCCGATCGCGGAATAGATCAGTGGCTCGTATTTCTTCAGTTTCATGTCAACCCGCTCGGTGTCCGCGGATGATCAGGCCGGTCGCGAACAGCGCGAAGCCGATCACGGACAGGAAGAACACCAGGTCGCGCAGGTCGATCACGCCGCGCTGGAAGCCGTCGAAGTGCGTGACCACGGAGAACGCCGCCACCGTGTCGACCAGCGCGGGGTTCGCCCAGCGCGCGAGCAGATCGGTCACCGGATTGAAGCCGGCGAGGATCAGGAACAGGCACAGCACCACGGAGAGAATGAAGGCGACGACCTGGTTGCGCGTCATGGCCGAAGTCATGCAGGTGATGGCGAGGTAGGCCCCGGCGAGGAAGAGGCTGCCGAGGTAGCCGGCGACGATCATGCCGTTGTCCGGATCGCCCAGGACGTTCACCGTGATGACGGCCGGGAAGGTGAGCGCGAGCGCCACGCCGATGAAGATCCACGACGCGAGGAACTTGGCGACGATCGCCTGCCAGGGCGCCACCGGCATCGTGAGCAGGAGCTCGAGCGTCCCGGAGCGGCGCTCTTCGGCCCACAGGCGCATGCCCACCGCCGGCACCAGCACGAGGTAGAGCCAGGGGTGCCAGCCGAAGAAGGCGGCGAGGCTCGCCTCGCCGCGCTCGAAGAAGTTCCCCGCGGTAAAGGTGAAGAAGCCGGTGAGGAGCAGGAAGATCACCAGGAAGACGTAGGCCACCGGCGAGCTGAAGTAGCTCACCAGCTCGCGTTTCACGATCGTGAATACGACTCGCATGCCTTTAACACCCCAAACAGGGACGGACCATGCCTGCTCTTGTTCCCAGGGTGGTCATTTCTTGACGGTGTCGGGAAGCGTGATGCGCCGGAAAACCTCGTCGAGCTCGCCGCGCTCGCTGTACATGCCCTCCACCTTCCAGCCGTGGAGGTTGACCATCTCGACCACCTCCTGGGCAAGCTGCGCCTGCCGGGACTTGTCCTTCGGATAGATGCGGAAGGCGCCGTTCAGTTTCTCCACCCGGCCGAGCTCGGACAGGCGCTCGGCGGTCGCGCCGCGCGCCTGCAGCGTGACGGCGCCGGCGATCTCGGACATGGCGCGCAGCTCCTCGGGCGTGCCGTTGGCGACGATCCGGCCGCGGTCGATGATGATGGCCCGTGTGCACGCCGCGTCGACCTCCTCCAGGATGTGGGTGGAGAACACGATCGCCTTGTTGTTGCGGCCGAGCTCGCGGATGAGGTTGCGCACCTCGTGCTTCTGGTTCGGGTCGAGGCCGTCGGTGGGCTCGTCCATGATGAGCACGTCCGGATCGTGGATCAGCGCCTGCGCGAGGCAGGTGCGGTGCTTGTAGCCCTTCGACAGCGTGTCGATCGACTGGTGCAGCACCGCGTCGAGAAAGCAGCGCTCGATCACGCGGTGCAGCCCCTTCCTGCGCGCGGCTCCGGAGAGGCCGCGCAGCTCGGCCGCGAAGTTGAGAAAGCCCTCGACCGTCATGTCGGGGTAGGCCGCCGCGTTCTCCGGCAGGTAGCCGATGAGGCGCTTCGCTTCCAGGGGCGACTCGGCGACGTCGAAACCGCCGACGGCGACGCTTCCCTCGGTGGGCGGCATGAAGCCGGTGATCATCCGCATGGTGGTCGACTTGCCGGCCCCGTTCGGGCCGAGGAAGCCGAGCACCTCTCCGCGCTCGACGGTAAACGAAATACCGTCGACCGCCCGTTTCGCCCCGAAGGACTTCACGAGGTTGTCGATCCTGATCATCAGGCCTGGCGCTCTAGTGGTTCAAGGGGCGGTTCAAGGGGGCGGATTATCGCCCAAAAACGCCGGGGTGCCGGCCGGCGAGGCATCGGGCGACGCGATTTTGCGTTACAGTTTTTCCTTCTCATCCCATCCCCCTACGCCTCTCGAGGAGAAACGAATGACCGCATTCAGGTACGTGCGAGACGTCGCGCTCGCATCGCTCATCATCGGCGCAAGCGCGTGCTCCATGGCGCAGACGCAGACCCAGTCCGGCACGACGTTCGAGCCGACCGTCGGCCAGGCCGGCAAGGACGTGGTCTGGGTGCCGACGCCGCAGGCGCTCGTCAACAAGATGCTCGACATGGCGAAAGTGACGCCGAACGACACTGTGTACGACCTCGGCTCCGGCGACGGCCGCACCGTGATCACCGCGGCCAAGCGCGGCGCGCGCGCGTTCGGCATCGAGTACAACCCCGACATGGTCGAGCTCTCCAAGAGGAACGCCGCGAAGGAAGGCGTCACCGGGAAGGCGAACTTCCAGCAGGCGGATCTCTTCAAGACCGATTTCTCGCAGGCGACGGTGATCACCATGTTTCTGCTTCCTGACATCAACATTAAGCTGCGGCCGAAGATCCTCGGGATGAAGCCGGGGACGCGCGTGGTCTCGAACAGCTTCACGATGGGCGAGTGGAGCGCGGACGAAACCGCCACGGTCGGCGAGGGCTGCAGCTCCTGGTGCACCGCTTACCTGTGGATCGTGCCCGCCAAGGTCGACGGCGCCTGGCACCTGCCGCAGGGCGAGCTGGCGCTGAAGCAGGACTTCCAGAAGGTGTCGGGCACGCTGACCTCGGGCGGCAAGACCGTGCCGCTGCAGGACGGCAAGCTCCGCGGCAGCGAGATCACGTTCCGCGCCGGCGGCGTCGACTACAAGGGCAGGGTCAACGGCAAGCGCATCGACGGCACCAGCGCGAGCGGCGCCTGGAGCGCGACCCGGGGATAGGCGCGTCCATCCCCGAACGAGGAGGCGTCATGCGTTATTTGGTTCGCACGATACTGGCGTTGGCCGTTTCGGCGGTGTCGATAACGGTCGGAGCCCAGGCGTATCCCGCCAAGCCGGTGCGCATCGTGGTGCCCTTTGCGCCCGGCGGCGGGTCGGATTTCATCGCGCGCTTCATGGCGCAGCGGCTCACCGAGGGCTTGGGCAAGCAGGTAATCGTGGAGAACAAGCCCGGCGCGGGAGGGGTGCTCGGCATCGAGCAGGGCATCAAGTCGGCGCCCGACGGCTACACGCTGACGCTGATCGCCTCGAGCTACACGGTGAATCCGAGCATCTATAAGCTCAACTTCGATCCGGTGGCCGACATCACGCCGATCATCCAGATGTCGCAGGGGCCGCTGCTCATCGTCGCGCGGCCGTCGCTGCCGGTCAAATCGACGAAGGAGCTGATCGCGCTCGCGAAGGCGAAGCCTGGCCAGGTCAATTTTGCATCCTCCGGCCAGGGCAGCGTGATCCATCTTGCGACCGAGCTTTTCGACAGCATGGCGGGCATCAAGATGAATCACATCCCTTACAAAGGGACCGGCCCCGCGCTCACCGACACCATCGGCGGGCAGACCGACGTGTTCTTCAGCAGCACGGCAACCGCGATGCCGCACGTGCAGTCGGGCAAGCTGCGCGCCATCGCCGTGACCACGGCGAAGCGCATCCCCGCGCTGCCCAATGTCCCGACCGTCGCCGAGTCGGGCCTTCCTGGCTACGAGGTCGTCCTGTGGCACGGGCTGATCGGCCCCAAGGGACTGCCGCGTCCGGTCGTCGAACGCATCAATTCGGAAGTGACCAAGACCCTTGGCCTCAAGCAGACCGCCGAGCAGCTGCAGAGCGACGGCGTGGCCCCGGCGGGCGGCACGCCGGAGCAGTTCCTCGCGCAGATCAGGAAGGAAATCGAGGTGTGGCGCAAAGTCGCCGCCTCCGCCGGCGTCAAAGCAGAGTGAGGCCTGAAGCCGTCCTTTGACGTCATCGTCATCGGCGCCGGCGCCTCGGGACTGGCGGCGGCCGATGCGCTCGCGCACGCAGGGCGCTCGGTGCTCGTGCTCGAGGCGCGCGATCGCGTAGGCGGGCGCTGCTGGACACGTCGCATGCCGGGCCTGGACATCCCGGTCGAGCTCGGGGCCGAGTTCATCCACGGCGAAGCGGCCGCGACACACGCGCTTCTCGCCCAGGCCGGCATCGCCGCGGTCGACTCGGCGCGCGAGCAGCGCTATCTCGATCGGGAAGGGTTCCGGCGCATGAACGCCTTTTCTGAGGCGCAACGCGCGGTCCGCAAGGTTCCCGAGTTCAAAAAAGACCTCTCATTCGCCGCGCTCCTCGCCCGTACGCGGGTCAGCGCAAGGACCAGGACCTTCGCGCGGATGATGGTGCAGGGCTTCGATGCCGCCGATCCCGCGCGCGTCAGCGCCCGCTCGATCATCGAGGAATGGGGCGAGGGCGGCTCGCTCGGCGCTGCGCAGCCGCGCCCGCAGGGCGGATACGGCGCGCTCCTCGATTGGCTCGCGCATTCGGTGGTTGCGCACGGTGCACGGCTGCGGATCGATTCCCCCGTGCGAGCGGTCGAATGGAAGCGCGGGAACGTGCTGGTGAAGGGCGATGCGTTCGCATTCCGGGCGAAGCATGCCGTCGTGACGTTGCCTTTGGGTGTGCTGCAAGCCAATCAAATTCGTTTTTTCCCTTCTTTGAAGGCAAAGCGAGGTGCCTTGAGCAAGCTCGCTTCCGGGCCCGTGATCCGCGTGGCGATGCGCTTCCACACCCGGTTCTGGGAGGCGCGGGCGCCGGAGATCGCGTTTTTCCACGTTCCGCAGGCGCCGTTTCCGACCTTTTGGACGCCGCTGCCGATGCGCGCACCGCTCCTGACCGCCTGGGCCGGCGGCCCGAAGGCCGCGCGTCTCACCGGCGCGTCGAAAGAGAAGCTGGTTGCCGCTGCGATTCGCACCGTAGAAGCAGCTTTTCACAAAGAGAAACCGCGCGAACAACTCGATTCGGCGCTAGTCCAAGATTGGCAGGCCGACGCTTGCTCCCGCGGCGGATACAGCTACGTGCTCGTGGGCGGCGAAGGCGCGCGCGAGCGGCTCGCCGAGCCGCTCGGCGACACGCTCTTTTTCGCCGGCGAAGCCACGGACGCGGAAGAAGCCGGGACCGTCGCGGGCGCGCTGCGCAGCGGCGAACGCGCCGCTCGCGAGGTGCTGAAAAAAGGCGTCTAATAGGCGCGAGCGGGGAGGAGGCGCTGAGACCGTCTCCGAGGAGCAAGGCATGAAAAACCTCAACGTCGTGCCAAGTAACGAGCGGCACACGAATTTCCTGAAGTCGCTGGAAACTTTCAGCAAGGGCCACCGCGCGGCGGAGTGGTCCGGCACGTTCGGTGCCTTTCTGGAGTCCATCTTTCCGAAGAATCCCGCGGGCATCGTTCGCTCGAGCCACCAGTACGTGTGGGACATGCTGCGCACCGACGGCCTCGCCGACGATACGGGACAATTGCACTGCCGGGTGTTCGAGGACGAGCTCTACGGCATCGAGCAAACGCTCGATCGGCTGGTCGACTACTTCAAGGCGGCGAGCGCCGGCAGCGAAGTCGGCCGGCGGCTGCTGCTGCTGCTCGGGCCGCCTTCGGGCGGCAAGTCGAGCATGGTGATCCTGCTCAAGCGCGGGCTCGAGGAGTACAGCCACACCGAGGCCGGCGCGCTCTACGCGGTGCAGGGCTGCCCGGTGCACGAATCGCCGCTGCACCTCGTGCCGCATACGATGCGCCCGCAGTTCCGCCAGACCTACGGCGTCGAGATCAATGGCGAGCTCTGTCCGTTCTGCGCCGCGCGCATGGCGCACGAGTTCTCCGGCGACTTCATGCAGATGCCGATACAGCGGATCTTCATCTCCGAGGCGGGTCGCGTCGGCGTCGGCACGTATGCGCCGCACGACCCGACCACCGCCGACATCGCCGACCTCGTCGGCTCGGTGGATCTGTCCAAGGTCTCGCAGTACGGCGACGAAGGCGACCCTCGAGCCTGGTCCTGGTCGGGCGCGGTGTACGCGGCAAGCCGCGGCCTTCTGGAGATGATCGAGATCCTGAAGGTGAAGCGCGAGTTCCTGTATCTCTTGCTTACGCTCACGCAGGAGAAAAACGTCAAGGTGTCGCGCTTCCCGCTCATCTACCTCGATGAAACCATCCTCGCGCACACCAACCTCGCCGAGTTCAGGAAGTTCCTGCAGGAGCCGGAGAACGAGGCGCTGCTCGACCGGATGGTAATCATCCAGGTTCCCTATACGCTTTCGTACAAGGAGGAGGCGCGCATCTACAAGAAGCTCACCTCCTCCACGCAGGCATTCCGCGAGGTGCATCTCGACCCGCATGCGCTGCACGTCGCCGCCGTCTTCGCGATTCTCTCGCGCCTCCAGGACGGCCAGGAGAAGGGACCGGGATTGAGCACCAAGGCACGCCTCTACGCCGGCGAGGAGGTGGAGGGCGTCTCGCGAAGCGACCTGGAAAAGCTGCGCGCCCACGCGCCGGACGAGGGCCTCGCGGGTGTGTCGCCGCGCTTCGTGATCAACGCGCTCTCGAACGCCATCATCCAGTCCAGCACGAAAAGCCTGACCAGCATGCAGGTGCTGATCGCGCTCAAGGACGCGATCGAGTCCGATGCCCGCATGGACTCGAAGCGCAAGGCCCGGGCGGTCGACTACCTGGTCACGGTGCGCAAGGACTTCTACAACCGCTGGGTCAAGGAGGACGTGCACAAGGCGCTGTTCGTGTCCTTCGAGCAGGAAGCCCAGCAGCTCCTGGACAAGTACCTGGACGAGGTCGAGGCGACGCTCGACAACCGCAGCGTCAAGGACCCGATCACCAACGAGGAAAGAAAGCCCGACGAGCGGTTCCTGCGCAACGTCGAGGAGAAGATCAAGGTTTCGGATTCGGGCAAGCTCTCGTTCCGCCAGGAGGTGGTGCGCAAGGCGATGGGCGCCTACAAGCGCGGCGAGAAGTTCACCCTCGACAGCCACGCGCTGCTGCACGACGCGGTGGAGCAGTACCTGTTCGAGCAGCGCCGCGACGTGCTGCGCCTGGTGTCCTCGAGCGCGCGTCCGGACGACGAGACGCGGCAGAAGATCTCGGTGGTCGAGAAGCGCCTCGTGGACGAGTACGGCTACGATGCCTACACCGCGCGCGAGGCGCTCAACTACGTCACCACGCTGCTGGCCCAGGAGTAGATAACTGGGTCCCCGCCTTCGCGGGGGCGACTTCTTCAGGCGGCGGCGCGCTCGGCGCGCCGGCGCTCGTGCTCCCTGAGGTGGCGCTTGCGCAGGCGGATCGATTTTGGGGTGATCTCGACCAGCTCGTCGTCGCCGATGAACTCGACCGCGTACTCGAGGGTGAGCCCGATGGGCGGCGTGAGCAGGATCGCCTCGTCCTTGCCGCTCGCGCGGATGTTGGTGAGCTGCTTGGTGCGGATGGGGTTCACCACGAGGTCGTTGTCGCGGCTATGGATGCCCACGATCATGCCCTCGTACACCGGGTCGCCGGGGCTCACGAACATGCGGCCGCGCTCCTGCAGCTTCCACAGCGCGTAGGCCACCGCCTCGCCGTCGTCCTGCGACACGAGCACTCCGTTGCGGTGTTCCTCGATGTCCGCCTTCACCGGCGCGTAATCGTCGAAGACGTGGCTCATGATGCCGGTGCCGCGCGTCATCGTCATGAATTCACCCTGGAAGCCGATCAGCCCGCGCGCCGTGATGCGATAGTCGAGGCGCACGCGCCCCTTGCCGTCGGGCTGCATGTCGAGCAACTCGCCCCGACGCCGGCCAAGTTCCTCCATGACCGCGCCCTGGTTTGCATCCTCGACGTCTACGGTGAGCACTTCGTACGGCTCGCAGCGAACGCCGTCGAGGTCCTTGTAGACCACGCGGGGGCGCGACACGGCCATCTCGTAGCCTTCGCGGCGCATGTTCTCGAGCAGGATGGTCAGGTGGAGCTCGCCGCGCCCCGACACGATGAAGGTGTCGGTGTCGGCGGGATACTCCACGCGCAGCGCCACGTTGCTCTTGGTCTCGCGCTCCAGGCGCTCGCGCAGCTGGCGGCTGGTCACGTACTTGCCCTCGCGGCCGGCCAACGGCGAGGCGTTGACCAGGAAATTCATCGTCAGCGTGGGCTCGTCGACCTTGAGCAGCGGCAGCGCGTCGGGATGCTCCAGGTCGCAGAGCGTCGCGCCGATGCCCACCTCGTCGATGCCGTTGATGAGCACGATATCCCCGGCCTCGGCCTCCTCGACGGTCTTGCGCTCCAGGCCCTCGAACTTGAGCACTTGATTGACCTTGGCCTTCAGCGGCGCCGCCTCTTTCCCGTGCAGGACCAGCACTTCCTGCATCGGTTTCAGCCGCCCCCGCCGGATCCGGCCGATGCCGATCTTGCCGACGTAGCTCGAGTAATCGAGCGAGCAGATCTGCAGTTGCAGCGGCTCGTCCGGATTCTCGTCACGGACGGGGACGTACTGGAGGATGGCCTCGAACAGCGGCGCCATGTCCTTTCCGACCTCGTTGACGTTCTTGGTGGCCCAGCCCAGCAGGGCCGAGGCGTAGATCACCGGGAAGTCGAGCTGGTCCTCGCTCGCTCCCAGCTTGTCGAACAGTTCGAAGGTCTGGTTCACCACCCAGTCGGCGCGCGCGCCGGGCCGGTCGACCTTGTTCACCACCACGATCGGCTTCAGGCCCTGGGCGAGCGCCTTGCGCGTGACAAAGCGCGTCTGCGGCATGGGTCCTTCCACCGCGTCGACGAGGAGCAGCACCCCGTCCACCATCGAGAGCACCCGCTCGACCTCGCCGCCGAAATCGGCGTGGCCCGGGGTATCGACGATGTTGATGTGCGTGCCGCGATAGCGGACCGCGCAGTTCTTGGCGAGGATGGTGATGCCGCGCTCGCGCTCGAGGTCGTTGGAGTCCATCACCCGCTCTTCGACGTGCTGGTGCGCGGCAAACGTGCCCGACTGCTGCAGCAGCTTGTCGACCAGCGTGGTCTTGCCGTGGTCGACGTGAGCAATGATCGCGATGTTGCGTCGGGCCGAAGCCATGAATCTGATTCCAGAACGAAAAAGGCCCGGCATTGTACGCGAGTAATTGGTTAAAATCTCTGTTCCCCAGCCGGATCGTCACCTCCACACGACTTATTTCTCATGGACAAGGAACTACTTTCCAAGACTGCGGCCGCCATGGTCGCCAAAGGCAGAGGCATCCTCGCCGCCGACGAGTCGAGCGGCACCTGCGAAAAACGCTTCAAATCCGTCAACGTCGAGTCCACCGAGGAAAATCGGCGGGCGTATCGCAACCTCCTTTTCAGCACGCCGGGCATCGAGCAGTTCCTCTCCGGCGTCATCCTGTTCGACGAGACCGCGCGACAAAAGGCGGTCGACGGCACGCCGATCCCTGATTACCTCGCGAAGAAAGGCATCGTGCCGGGCATCAAGGTGGACAAGGGCACGGTTCAGCTTTCGCTGGCGAAACCCGGCGAGCTGGTCACGGAGGGTCTCGACGGCCTGTCCAAGCGCCTCGACGAATACTTCAAGATGGGCTGCCGCTTCGCGAAGTGGCGCGCCGTAATCACGATCGGCCAGGATATGCCGTCGGCGGCGTGCATCCACGCCAACGCCGAGGTGCTGGCACGCTACGCCGCCGCGTGTCAGGCCGCGAGCATCGTGCCGATGATCGAGCCGGAAGTGCTGCTCGACGGCCACCACACCGTCGAGCGCTCCGAGGAGGTGCACCAGGCGACGCTCCAGGAGACCTACGCTGCGGTTTCCCGCTATGGGGTTTCGGTGGAGCAGCTTATCCTCAAGACGAGCATGGTCGTTTCCGGCAAGGAGAACGCCCGCCAGGCCGGGGTCGATGAGGTGGCGGAGCGCACGCTGCGCGTGCTGAAGAATGTGGTGCCGGCCAGGCAGCCGGGAATCGTGTTCCTTTCCGGTGGCCAGTCGGACGAAGCCGCCACCGCCCACCTCAATGCCATGGCCGCCACGCGCGGGCTTCCTTGGCCGCTTACCTTCTCCTACTCGCGCGCCCTCCAGAACCCGGCGCTCAAAACCTGGAAAGGCCAGGCGGGCAACGTCGCCGCGGCGCAGAAGGCTTTCCACCATCGCGCCCAGATGAACGCGCTCGCCGCGCAGGGCAAGTGGAAGAACGAGCTCGAAAGACAGGCGGCATGACCCTGTACGAGTCGAAGATCAACAGCCTGCCGCGCCTGGGCAAGGGCAAGGTGCGCGATATCTACGCCGTCGGCCAGGACAAGATGCTGATCGTCACGAGCGACCGTCTCTCGGCGTTCGACGTGGTGCTCTCCGACCCGATCCCGGACAAAGGGCGCGTGCTGAACGAGATGGCCAACTTCTGGTTCGAGCGCCTCGGCCACATCGTGCCGAACCAGCTCACCGGCATCGATCCCGAGTCGGTGGTCGCCGACGACGAGCGCACCCAGGTGCGCGGGCGCTCGGTGGTGGTGAAGAAGCTGAACCCCCTGCCGATCGAGGCGGTGGTGCGCGGCTACATCATCGGCTCGGGCTGGAAGGACTACCAGCGAAGCGGCAGGATCTGCGGCATCGAGCTGCCGAAAGACCTGCAGCAGGCGCAGAAGCTGCCCGAGCCCATTTTCACGCCCGCCACCAAGGCCGAGTCGGGGCATGACGAGAACATCAGCTTCGAGGAGGTGGAGAAGCGCATCGGAGCCGAGCTCGCGCGCAAGGTCCGCGACGTCAGCATCCGGCTCTACAAGGAAGCGTCCGACTACGCCGCCTCGCGCGGCATCATCATCGCGGACACCAAGTTCGAATTCGGGCTGGACGGAAAGAACGAGCTCGTCCTGATCGACGAGGTTCTCACGGCCGACTCCTCGCGCTTCTGGCCCAGGGATTCGTACCGCGTCGGCGTGTCCCCGCCGTCCTACGACAAGCAATTCGTGCGCGATTACCTCGAGACGCTCGACTGGAACAAGGAGCCGCCGGCGCCGAAGCTTCCCGCCGACGTCATCGCGCGCACCTCGGAGAAGTACCGCGAAGCGCTGCAGCGCCTCACCGGAAGGACGCTTTCGTGATCGGCATCGTGATGGGGTCGACGTCGGACTGGGAAACCATGAAGGCCGCCGCCAAGATGCTCGAGGACTTCGGCGTGCCCTACGAGGCCAAGGCGATGTCGGCGCACCGCACCCCGCAAGCGGTGGCTGAATGGGCCTCGAATGCACAGAAGAACGGAATGAAGGCGATCATCGCTGCCGCGGGCGGCGCGGCGCACCTGGCGGGTGTGGTCGCCGCGCACACCACGCTGCCCGTACTGGGTGTGCCGATGCCCTCCAAGCACCTCCAGGGGCTGGACTCTCTGCTCTCGACAGTGCAGATGCCCAAGGGCATCCCGGTCGCCACCTTCGCCATCGGCGATGCCGGTGCTGCGAACGCCGCGCTCTTCGCAGTTGCCCTTCTTTCGCTTTCCAGCTCCGACCTGCAAAAGAAGCTTGCGGATTTCCGCCGCAAGCAGACCGAGGCGGTGTTGCAAGCCGCGCCGCTCAGGCTGTAATCACTTATTGAGCGCGGAGGCCGAGCCGGAGCGCGAGGCCTTCGTAGAGCTGGTATTGGTCGCGCACGAAGGCTTCGGTTTGCGCCGGCGAGCGGATCGCGGGTATGCCGCCCAGCTTCTCGTTGCGGTCGCGCCAGCCCGGATCGCGCGCGAGCTTTGCGAGCGCGTCGCTCCAGCGCTGCACCACTTCCCTCGGCAGCCGGGGCGGTCCCGCCAGCGCCGACCACGCCGTGAGCTTCTCCATCTCGGGCCAGCCGACTGCGCGCGCGGTCGGCACTTCGGGCAGCTCCGGCAGGCGCTCCCGCGTCGTCGTCATCAAGGCCCGCAGCGTCCCGGATTTCAAGTGCGGCAGGAGCGCGCCGAGATTGCTGCAGGCAAACTGCACCTGGCCGCCCAGCAGCGCGGTGGTGAGGTCACCCGAGCCTTTGTACGCAATGCCGGCGGCGGCGTCCTTGGGCAGCCCGAGGAGCGAGAACAGATACTGCGGCCCAAAGTTCTGCAACGTGCCCGCGCCGACGCTGGCGAAATTGAGCTTGCCGGGGTGCTTCGCGATCTCGTCGGTGAGCTCCTTCATCGACTTCCAGGGTGCGTCGGCCTTGACGGCGCAGACGTAGGGGTTCACCTCGAGCAGCGAGAGCAGGGTGAAATCGCTCCATTTGTACGGAGTCTTCACGTCCGTCGCCGGCAGGATCACCTGCGAGGCGATGCGCGCGAGCAGCAGCGTGTAGCCGTCGGCCGGCGCGTTGCGCACCGCCAGCGTGCCGATCGCGCCTGACGCGCCGGGCTGATTCACGACGACGATCGGCTGAGTGCCCAGGTATTTCGCCGCGTGGTCGGCGAGATTGCGCGCGGCGAGGTCGGCGTCGCTCGCCGCGCTGAACGGCACGACCAGCGTGATCGGCTTCGAGGGGTATTGCGCATGGAGAGCGCCGGAGGCACCGAGCAGGGTGAATAAGGCGATGAGTCGAAGGAGCATATGTGACTAAGCCGAAGAAAGGCGAAGGAAAACAGTTAAGCAGGAATCTGAGAAAGCCACCAGATTAGTTCCCGTGGCCTATATGGAATCGATCCTTACGTGCTTGACCCCGACCGGCTGGCGGCCCAGCGGATGTTGCAGCGCGGGGGATGTCATCGTCGGCAAGGCCAAGCACCGGGGTAGCCGAGGCCGACTACCGCGCCCGACGCTTGGCGATCACGGCCACGCGCGCGGGGCGATGGGTAATACGGGCCAGTGTTCTGCCTGCTGGCGCCGTCGTGGTAGGCTCATCGTGAGGGGCGAAGCTTGCCCGCCGCTCCCTGGCCGATGCCGGCATGCAGTTAAATACCTTCAAGCTAGGGATCGGCAAGCGTACGCTCAGCTAGTTAGGGGAGGAAGCAGCGACTGGCGCGCAGGTTTGCGGACCAGAGCGCTGCTAGGCTAGGTGTCGACCGCAGCGTCTTCTGAGAAT
>Ga0247672_1000062_pt1 | contig 21288 bp, 22 predicted proteins | sample CNK13_metaG_FD_182719 | JGI IMG/M metagenome (GOLD analysis project Ga0247672, IMG submission 182719) | Soil microbial communities from Purdue University Martell Research Forest, Indiana, United States - CNK13 | ecosystem: Environmental > Terrestrial > Soil > Temperate forest > Bulk soil... | reverse complement strand
GTGACCTTGGCGTTCTTGAGCTTGCCGGCGACCAGTTCGAGGATCGGCAGCGTGGCCCGTTTCCACTGCTCATCGAGCGCCAGCCGCTGCGCGCGCAGGGCCTGCTCTTTCGCCTGCGCGGCCGCGTGGCGCTTGTCCTCGGCGCTGGGCTTGCGCTCGCTCGCGAGGCCCTTGTCGACGCGCGCGGCCGCGCGCGCTTCGGAGGGCCAGTGCGTGGCGCACCTCTTCTTCTCGATGCAGACGTCGAAGGCCCGCCCGCGCTCGGGGCCCGAGACGATCACGCCCAGCACCGAGTGCGTGCAGGGCCTGGACTTCTCGGCCCCGTCGGCGCGCCGCCAGGACGTGTGCCCGTAGGTGCGCTCGTCGAAGTCTTTGGCGTCCGGGTGCGTCGCGTGCTCGTGCGTGATCGCCACGACCTTGCGGCTCTCCGTCTCGGCGGACTTGAGGGCCGCGGCCGTCGCCGGGAACAACTGCGGCAGGTCGGAGGCGGCGACGTCGAAGCGAACGTGCCGGTCGATCCAGCCCTGCAGTTCGCGGACCGTGCGGACCTTCTGCCGGCGCGTCTCGTTCTCGGCAAGCTCGAGCACATCCTCGTGCGTGAAGAGCGCACCGGACGTCTCCATCGCGCGGTCCTGGTCGGCGGGCTTCAGGCGCGCGAGCAGCACGGCGTGCCCGACGGCGATCAAGCCGTTGCGGAACAACTGCTTCGCCTGCTTGTTCAGGCCCAGCAGCCGCACGCGGTCGTAGACGTGGCTCTCGGGGCGCCCGGTCCGCATCGCCACACCGGCCGCGTCGAGCTTCTCGAGCAGCATCAGGCGCTGGTAGCCGTCGGCCTGGTCGAGTGGGTGCGCTTCCTCGCGCTGGTCGTTCTCGATGATCTGTGCCGCCAGGGCCTGCGCGTCGGTCATCTCGCGCACGCGCACGGGCACCTCGGGCAGGTTTAAGGCGTGCGCCGCGGCGGCGCGCCGGTGGCCGCAGACGATCTCGTACTTGGACTTCTTCGGGCGCACGAGCAGCGGCTGCAGGATCCCGCTGGCCTTGATGCTGTCGACCAGCGCGGTCATGTCGTTCATGTTGGTGCGGACGTTCGCCCCTTCGACCAGTTGGTCGAGCGTGAGGCTCGTCGTGGTGCTGTCCTTCATCGCGTTCCTCCTTGAGCGGTGAGTGAGAAACAAGCGGGCGCCGGTGCCGCGCGGCGGGCTCCCCAATCCGGTTGTGGAGAGTCCCCTCCCGCGCGCGCAGTCCGCGCGCCCGCCACGGTTACTCGACGACGAGCGTCGTCTCGATGGCCTTGTGCACGCCGGGCACGATCGGGACCTCGATCACTTCGCCCGTCTCGGGATCGACCGTGTGCCGCGTGTCGCCGTGCTCTTTCCACTCGGCCTGGATCAGCTTCTTGTCGATCGCGCGCCGCTCGGCGCGGGCGTCGGCCAGCAGCTTCTTCGCCTCGACCATGAACTCGTCAGCAGCGACGGCGTCGGCGAAAACCTCCGAGCGAACGCCGAGTTCATCGGCGTCCTCGAACCTCGCGAGCACGAGCAGTCCGACGATGGCTTCGAGCCGTTCGATCCGGTGCAGGTCGTCGTCGGCCTTCGTGCGCCAGAACTCGTCCGGGACCTGCGCCTCGTCGTCGATCGCGACGGTGCCGCGCGAGTGCTTGAGCTTGAGCGTGTAGGTGTCGCCCGAGATGCCCTCGACGCCGGCGGCCTTGAGGATCGCGATCGTGCTCGAGCGCATCTTCGCGAGCGCGCCCTCGACGCGGTACGCCTGGGCGAGCAGCGGACCCGAGAGCGCGTCGGCCTCGGCCCGCTTCGCCGCCACCAGCGCTTCGCCCATCAGCAGGAAGCGGGCGAACTCGTCGCGGCGTGCGACGACCGCCTGCGGGCTCACGAACTCGGCGAGGAACGCCTGCGCGTCCTCGGCGGTCATCTGTTCGTCGGGGTCCTCGGTGTCCAGGTGCACGATCGCTTCGGCGAGCTTGGACTCGGTCCAGAACAGCGACGGCCGGCGGGCCTCGAGAATCGAGGCCCCCGGCGTCTCAGGTGCTGCAGCGGTGCGCGGGGCCATCAGGCTGCCACTCCCTTCCGGTTGAGTTCGGACTTCAGGTAGCGCCCCAGGATCTCGAGGCTCGGGACGTCGAACTGATCGAGCGGCGTGGGCTGCTTCAGCTTCAGCAGCGCCATCTCGTTCCCGCCCGCGATGTAGGCGATGCCGTCCTCGACCACGATCACGCGCCGGCCGGTGAACGCGGTTTCGACCTCGAGGGCCATCTCGCGAATGCGCTTGGCGAGGTAGTCGCGGTTCGCGCCCGTGTCGGCGAGCGGGCCCTTCGGCGCCGGGTCGCCGGCCTGGTGGCCGTGGTCCGGCTCGCCGCCGGTTCGGATCGCCGTGGGCTTCTGCGTCAGGGCCGCTGCGCGGCTCGGCGCCGCGGCTGCCGTCGCCGCCGATCCCTGGCCGGCGTCGGGCAGCTTGTTCAGCGCCGTGATCTGCTCGCTCGCCTGCGCGGCCGTCAGTTCGCCCCAGCCGACGCCGACCCGCTCCTGCAGGGCGTCCGTCTGCTCGTCCTCGGTCCGGGCGCCGAGCTTGGTGGCCAGCAGGGCGCTCAGGGCCCCACGCTGCTTCTCCGTCGCGGGCTTGGCCTCCCGGGCGCCTTCCGGGCTGGCAGCCGCCCTGGCGGGCTGTGTGGCGGCCACGGTGGGCGCCGCGCGCCAGGCGTCGGGGTCCTCGGCCCCGTACATGGCGTCAGTCGTCTCCTTGGCGCCGGCGTCGATCTCGGCGCTCACGCGCGCGCGCGCGGCCGGGCTCAGGTCCTCCAAGTCCTGCGTGAACAGGTCGCTCGAGCCGGTCGCGGTGATCGTGCCGTCGACCTTGGCCCGCTTGGCGCTCATCTTCACGAGCGTGTTCTCGAGGTCGTAGGCTTCGCCGTTCGCCGTCCGGCCGACTTCCTGCTCGGTGATCTCCTTGTCGTCACCGGCGAAGTTGCCGCCGCAGCCCTCTTTGAACGGGGCGCACCAGAACGCCGGCTTGCCGCGGAACTCGCCGCCCTTGGCTTCCTTCTGGTAGATCAGCGCGGGCTTGTGGCAGGCCGGGCAGGTGCGCTCGAGGCGCCGGTAGCGGTATTTCGTCTCCCACGAGTTGGCCGAGCCGACGCCCACGGCGATCGTCGGGCCCTCGAGCGAGTCGGCGTGGATGTAGCAGATCGAGTCGACGCGGATGGCGGGCGAGCCGACGTTCTCGGGGTCGCCGTAGTGCGTCGTCTGCTTCACGTCGGCGACGTAGCGGTGCATCTTGAGCAGCACTTCCATGCCGGCCTTGAAGAGCCCGACCTTGGTGCCGTCGCCGGCGATCGCCGCCTTCACCTCTTCGGGCTTCTTGCCTGGGATGCCGTAGTGGACGCCCGGCTTCATCAGGCTGCGCTGGACTTCCTTCATCCGGTCGTAGTGCAGGCCCATGCGGGCGAGCAGATCGGCGAACTCGGCGTCGCCGAGCGTCGCGAGCGGGTACTGCTTGCTGCCGCCGAACGTCTCGAGCGCGCGGTCCTGGCGGACCGTCAGCGTCGTGATCGGCCTGTCCTTCGTGTCCATGACTTCCACCGGCTGTTCGGCCGGCGTCGGTGCTTCTGCCACGGTGTGCCTCCGTGGTTGGTGTTCTGAGCGGCGGGCCGCCGGAGGGTCCGGCCTCCCGTGTTCGCTCTTGTTCGCTACCCTACGGGGTTCCCCCGAGCGTCGCAAGGGCGACGGCGCCGAGGATCATCGCGGCCATGCCGAGCCACCAGCGCAGCGCTCGAGCGCGGGCCCGCGCGCGCGTGGCGGCCCAGCCGTCAGCCGTCACCACGGGCGCTCTCTCGGAAGGTGACCTCGGCGGCCTGGCGGATCGTGGTGATGGGCGTCTGCAGCGTCCGGGCAAGCTCGGCGATCAGGCGATCGCCGGCGAGCTTCTTGCCGGCGACGACGTCGCTCAGGTGGCCGATGCTGTAGCCGGTGCGTGCGTGCAGCGCCCGGATGGTGAGCGGGCGCTTCTTCGTGCCCGCGCCGCCGCGGTTCACGAGTAGCTCTCGCAGCGCCGTCAGTTTCGCGCGCTCGGCCATGCGGTGTCCTCCGTCGGTAGGTAAGTCCAGCGCCGGGTGAGACGAGACCGCCTGCGGTCCGGCGCCGGCGGGAGTCCGCAGGCGGTTGTCGGTTGCGAACATTAGCGAACGTCCTCGCCTTTGTCGACTACGGGCTCGATCCGGAAGCCCAGGCGCACGAGCGCGGCCTGCGCTGCGGCTGCGCCGCCGTCGGCCTCGAGGTCGGCGTCGCTCTCGTACTCGACGTCGAAGCAGTCGACCGTCTGGCGCGTGGCGGTCTGGATCGTGCGCCAGCGCCGGCGTGGCCTCGGGTGCTGCTCGAGCCGCATGCCCATCTTGTACTCCGGCGTCGCTTCGGCCAGGTCGATCGTGTGCTTGGGCTTCTCGGGCGCCACGCCGGGCGCGGACTCCTTGCCGATCATCTCGAACCCGCGCGGCCTTTTCAGATCCTCCATTAAGCGCTCGGTGGCTTCGGCAAAGCTATCCGTCAGCGCATCGCGCCGCCGCAGTTGCTTCTCGAGGCTGGCCGGCAACCTCGAGGCTAGCTCCGCGAGGGCCTTCTGCGAGGCGGCCGTGTACCGGATTCTCCCCGGACTGGCGGCCTGCCATAGCGCCTGATGCCAGCTCCACGTCGAGCGGCTGACGCGCCTTGCCCCATCGAGTCCATCGACGACGTCGGGCAGCCAGACCTCGTAGGCGTAGGTCTTGGCGCCCGGGATCGCGGGCGGCACGCGCACGCGCTGCAGCGCGACGTCCTTCCCGAAGATCTCGCGCGCGAGCCGGCGAATCTCTGCCGGGACCTCATGTCCGACCGCGGGGTTGCGCTTCTTGGGCCCGCTCACGCCGCACCTCCGCGCACGCGCGCGATCGCGGAGTCGGCAGCGTCGATGGCCTGGTGGCGCGAGCCGGGCGGCACGATGCTACGCAGCCCGCCGAGCGCCGCGACCAGTTCGTCGCGCTGCTTGAGCCATGCGCTGGCCGCGTCGGACCACTTCTGCGTCGTCTCGCGGTGGGCCTCGCGTTCCCTATCCAGTTCGACGAACACGGCGCGGGTCGGCATGTCGCAGTACTGCCGATGCAGCGCCTCGCGCTCAGCCGTCATCGTGCGCGGCGTCACCTTCGGGGACGCGCTCATCGAGCCACCTCGGCCTCGTGCTCGGCGAGCACGAGCGTGATCTCGCTGTCGAGCACGTCAATCGCGCTCACCAGTTTGGCCATGTCTGTCGACCAGACCAGCAGCGCATCCTTCCCGCCCTGCGATGCCTCGATCTTCAGAGCATCCTTCGCCTTGGCGCCCTGGCGCGCGAGTGCGAGCAGCGCCTTCACCGTGGACTGCTTCATCGCTTCCCTCCACGTTCGCGCGCCGCGGCGATCGCCGCGCGCAGGTCCCGCATCCGGCGGCGCGCTTCCTCGCGCGCGCTGGACGCCTTCGAGAACGCCTCTTCCTTCGCCCGCTCCGCGCGCTCGAGCGCGGCCGCGGCTGCTTCGATCTTCGTCATCGTCTCGCTCTCCCGTGTTGTGGGCGCCGGCGATCGCCGGCGCCCGAGCCGTGCTACTGCGTGAACCCCTGCCAGTCGCAGGGCGCCGCGGTCGAATCCTTCCGGAAGGCCGGCGCGCCGAATTGCTCGCACTGGACCCAGCCGGTGAGGCTCAGGTTGCGGCGCACCTTGCGGCCGCAGGTCGGGCAGGTGTTCGTGCGCAGGGCCTCGGCGGCCTCGGCGTGGGCCGCTTCGATGCGCCGCTTCGACTCGGCCGCGGCGCGACGCTCGCGCGCCTTCAGTTCGCGCCGGTTGGCGGCGGTCTCTTCGGCGTTGAGGTCGATGGCGTTCGTCGTGGTCATCGGGTTCCTCCGGGGTTCGGGTTGGGCTCTTGCTGCTTGCCTAGTATTACGGCATCGCCCCCGAAAGGTTCCAGTGAAATGTTCGCTAATGTTCGCTGGCCCGCAACCCACGACAACGGGCCATCTTGCGGGGCGAACAAAAGCGAACACGCCCGGAAACGCGAACGGCGGGCCGCCCGAAGGAGGCCCGCCGCCGCTTTTCCCGCCCGGCACAGGGGCGAGTCGGTGCCGCTAGATCAGGTCGCTGGCGCCCTTCTCGGGCTTGAACTTCCCGCGCGAGATGTCGAGCGCCTCGTGGATGAACTCAGGTCCCAGCGACGCGAGGTTCTCCGGCGTGACCGCCTTGCCGAGTTCGGCGAGGATCCCGTCGACCTGCGCGGCCGTGTCGGGCGCCGCTTCCTTCAGCGCCTCGAGCCGCGCCGCGATGCCCGGCTGCTCGGCCGCGCCCTTGCCGAGCAGTTCCTCGATCAGTTGCAGGATCGTCTTGCCCATGTTGTCGGTCCTTCCTACGGGAACGGCAGGCGCAGCCGGCCTGCCAGGTAGAGGCTCGCGACGTGCGAGGTCGCCCCGCGCGTGCCTTCGATGCCGACCTCGAGTGCCGGCCACTGATCGGGGAACGGTCGCAACCCGGCGCCCGCGCCAAAGGCGATCTCGCCGGGAAGCGCTTCGCCGGCGTCGACGTCCGACTGCAGCGTGAACGTCCGCTTCCCCACGAGGTAGATGGCGAGGTTCCGCTGGCTGGCCTTGTCGCTCACGACGAACTTGACGCCGGCGTCGGCGCGCCCCGTGTTGGGGTTGAAGCCGTGGTAGGCGTCGCCGATGAGCTTCAGCCGCTCGTGCAGCGCGACGCTCAGGGCGAGCCCGGCCTCGAGGTTCTGCGGGAACGGCGAGTCGACGCCGTCGAGCCAGACGCCGTTCACGCCGATCGCGGTGCTGACGAAGTCGTGCACCGTCGCGGCGTGCGCGCTCCACGGGGCGAGCAGCACCAGGGCGAGCGCGGAGAGCGAGACTGCCATCTTGGTCCGGGTCATCATGGCTTGGGATCTCCTTCGGGTGTGGGCGGCTTCACGAACTGATTGTTCTGCGGCCATCCGGGAATCTTGACGAGCAGGCCCTGGCCGAGCAGTTGCGCGACGATGAGGCCGAGCGAGTTGATGACCAGGACCTGCACCGTGGCGCCCTGCTCGAGTTTGACGAGCGCCCCCAGCATCCCGAGCACGACGGCGACCGCGAACGTCACGCGCGTGTTGGCCCAGTGAATGTACGCCTGCGCGAGCGAGAGCAAAACCGCGAGCATCAGCGCGATGCCGTAGAGCGCCGGGTCGAGTCCGGTCCACTTGAGCAGGTCGGTGAAGGCGGCTTGGGCTTCGGGCATCTCGGCCCTCCTAGTGCAGGTGGCTGAACAGCATCAGGGCCCGGTCGAGGGTCTGGCCGAGGATGCTTGCCAGCGCGACCAGCCCGACGGCGATCCACATCGTACGACGCCACCAGTTCTCGGACGAGTCGACCATCTTCGCGACGTTCGTCTGTAGCTCGGTGATCGCTGCGGGGATGCGATGCCTCGCCTGCTGCTGCTCGTCGTGGATGAGTTCGAGCAGCTTGGTCTGGCGCTCGAGCGAGGCCGCGGTGCGCTCGCCCTGGCGAACCTGCTGTTCCTGAATCGCGACCAGTCGCGCCTCGAGGTCGGTCATGCCTGGCCTTTCCACGGCTCGTACTGGCCGGGCGCGAGCGAGAAGAGCTCGCCGTTCAGGTCGTTGCCGTCGCCGCGGTGCTTTTCGGACACGATTGCCGCGTGCAGCCAGAACTTTCCCGGGTTCTCGTAGTGCTTGCGATGGTCCTCGAGGATCAGTTGGCCCCACTTGCCGCGCAGCGCCACGGCGACGAAGTCGCGGGCCTCGGTCGTGTTGAGTTCCCATGATTTCCCGTTCCCCGCGGCGACGTGGAAGTCCGCAGCGCGGCCGGCCATGTGGTCGCTCTCCTTCGCCGAGCCCACGGTCACGGCGTTGATCGCCCGCGGACGCCAGCCGGAGTGGATCACGACGGCGAGCCCGAAGCGCACGCGCACGGGCTCGAGGATGTCGATGCAGAGGCGCTCGAGGTTGCCGCGCTCGAACTCGGGCACGTTCTCGGCCGTGAGTCCGGGCGGCAGCAGTTCCTCGAGCGCGAAGTGCTCCGTCAGCCGCGTCGGCATCGGCGTGGCTTACTGACCGGGCGGCATGCTCAGCGGAAGTCGGGACGCGACGTGGAATAGCTGGGCCTTCGCCCCGAAGAGCGAGTTTTTGCCCGCCGTGGCGTCGCTGCCGTCGCCTCGCAGTCGGAACCGGACGTACTTCCAGAAGCACGGGTTCACGCTCTGCGGCGTCAGTGACGTCATCGCGACGCGCACGACGCCCGAGTAGATCGCGACCGTGTTGCCGGTCGCGACGTCGGTGTTGCCGCCCGTGAGCGCGGCGCCCACGGCCGTGCCGTCGGCCCCGATGCCGGGCAGCAGCAGAAAGTCGCCCGCGGCGATCGTCGTCTGCGAGACGAACCACGGGCCCGTCGGCTTCTCGCTGTACTCGGCCCAGGCGAAGAGCGTATCCACGGTCGCGGCCGACGGCACGCCCTTGACGTTCAGCCGGTAGTACTGCGGCAGCGACGCCGTGCCGATGCTCGTGGCCATCAGGTGCATGTCGCCGATGTAGAACGGCCCGACCGTGTCGCTCGCGCTGTAGGTCGTGGTGCCCGAGGCGACGCCCTCGAGCGTGAAGCTGGTCGAGTCGGTCTGCGCTGCCGAACCCCACTTGTTCCGGCGTCCGAGCCAGCCGCTACCGACCGGCCAGCCGGCGAAGCTCACGGGCGGGACCTCGATCGAGTAGGCGACGTCGACCGTGCAGCCGCTGATCAGGGCAATGTCGCCCCGCAGCCGCACGCGCATGTAGGGCCAGTTGATCGACTGCGGCGTGGTCGTGGTCGTGATATTCGAAGCGAGGACGGCCGTGTAAACGGTCTTGCCGCTCGCGGGGTCCGCGGCGCCCACGCCGCCGCTCGCCGCAGTGCCAGCCGTGCCGATGCCGCAGGTAAAGTTGAGGTTGGGCCCCGCGGTGCCGGCCGCGCGCAGCCAGGGCCCGGTCGGTTCGGTCGCGAACTCGACCCAGCCGTAGGCCGAGTCGGCCGTGGCGGCCGAGGCCGTGCCGTAGATGTTGATGCGGATCTGCCCGTAGGCGCCGGCGAGCCAACTGTTGAGCACGCCCTGGGAGACCGCTCGAACGTTGAAGGGCCCGACCGTGTCGGTGCAGGCCGAGCCCGTGCCCGGCTCGAGCGCGAAGCTGGCCGAGTCCGTCTGCGCCGCGGCGCCCCAGAGATTGCGCCGGCCCGCGGCGCGCGACTGCCAGACCTGAGCGGCCGCGTGCGCGTCGGCGGCGAAGCCCGCCGCGATCGCCAGCGCGACGACCACGGGCGTCAGCACCTTCAAGAATCGCTTCATCTGCGTCCTCCTGCCGTGAGTGGTTCACGCGCCGCGGATCTCGCCGCGCGCGAATGTAGCACGCGAACTATCGGTGCCGCACGCGGGATCGCCCGCCCGAGCCCAGGCCCCGCAGACTCGTCGCGGCCGAGGCCGCCGCCGGTGTCGCGACGAACTCGAACGCTCCGATGTCGGGCGCCGTGCCGTTGTACATCGGGCCCCCGACGTTGGCCGTCATCGTGTTGATGCCCGGCAGGCGCTGCCCGGCGTCGATCGCCGGGCTCGTGCCCGAGGGCCGCAGGTTGCCGGTGGCCGTATCGGCGAGCGCCGCGGCGCCGAAGACGCCGTTCGTCTCGTTCGCCCAGCCCAGCGCATTCGCGCGCCAGCTTGCGGGGCTGTAGCTGACCGTGCGCCAGGACGCCATGCGCGTGCTGCCGCTCAGGCTGTCGGTCAGGTTGTAGTTGAAGTCGTTGGTGTAGATGCCGACCGAGTCCGGCGACGTGACGGCGGGGTTGTAGTGGACGAAATAGCCGGTCCCGCCGCCCGAGATGATGTTGTTCCGCAGGTACTTCTGCGCGCACGCGCCGAGCCAGTTGGTCGGGGTGCCGCCGCCGCCGTCCTGGGAGATCGTGTTGTGCGCGAGCAGCGCGTAGCCGTTGCCGACGATCTTGAAGCCCACGGCGCTGAAGCCGCGCGGGTTGCGGATGGTGTTGCGGAAGACCCAGAGCGGGCCCGTGTAGATCGGCGCGAGGCTGACCATCGAGTTCGCGCGCGTGACGGCGTTGTCCTTCACCAGCGTGTTGATCGCGTGGCTCACGTCGCACTCGACCGCGTCGTCGGAGAAGTCGCTCATCGTGTTGCTCAGGATCTCGGCGTTCGCTGCGCACAGGCTGTCGCTCGGGCCGCCGGCGTTCATGAAGATGCCGTTCGCCATGTTCGTGCCCGTGTTCCCGTAGACCGTCCAGGCGTTGCCGCCGATGTTCATCATGCAGACGTGTTCCTCGGCCCGCGTCTTGGCCGCCTGGTACGTCCAGCCGCCGACGCCGCGGCCGTCGAAGACGCAGTTCCGCACGACGACGCTGTCGGACCCGGCCGTGCCGTAGATGCACTCGTCGCTCATGCCGTAGATCCGCAGCGAGTCCATGCTCGAGCCCGAGGCCGGCGAGCCCGCTCCCGCCCCCACGCGCACGCCGTAGCCCTGGTCGGCGAGCCCGGCGAAGCGGATCGTCAGGTTGCTCACGCGCACGCGCTTGACCTGCAGCCAGATCATGTTCTTGAGGTACGAGGCGTGCAGCGTCAGTCCCGCCGGCGAGCCGCCCGTGGCGCGCTGGACGTAGAGCGTGTCGTTCTGCCACCAGAAGCCCGAGCGCTCGGCCGCCGCGTCCTGGATCAGTTCCGTCATGCTCGTCTTGCGGTGCAGCCGCTCGCCGTAGCCGAGCGTGACGTTCGTGCAGCTATCCCCGGCCGGGTAGTAGGTCTTGTAGATCGAGTCGACGCCGACGCTGATCCACGAGATGGCGTGCGAGGCGTCCACGAAGCCGTTGTTCGCGGCCGGCTCGTAGCTGCCGTCCAGGATCGTCGAGTCGCGCAACGCCGGGTCGCTGCCGGTGATGAAGTAGCCCTTCGGGTTCTGCGTGCCGCTGCCGAAGTTGAAGGCGACCGATTCATGCCACTCGCCGGGCGAGACCAGGACGATGCCGCCGCCGTAGCCGGCGCTCCCGGCCGCCTGCAGCGCGCTCAGCGCCTGGGCCACGGTGCGCTTGGCCTGCGCGACCGAGAGCCCGGTGTTCCCGGACGCGCCGGTCATGCTGACGTAGTAGACGTTCCCCGTGGCGTTGATGCTCGGGAAGCCGTGCGTGCTCAGCGTGTCGGGCGTGGTCGTGTAGCTGCCGTCCGGGTCGATGTTCTCGACGTAGTACTGGTAGGTCGTGGCGGGCCGCAACTCGATCAGCCGCCCGGCGTGCACGGGCCCGCCCTTGCGGCGCGCCATCACCATGCCGGAGTCGTACGCCACGCCGGCGCCGTACTCGCGGTAGAACAGGCGCGCGACCGCGTCCGAGTCGGCGTCGCCGGCGATGAACTCCTTCACGCCGATCGAGTACTCGCCCGCTTCCGCCTGGATGCTCACCGACGAGATGGCGTTGCCGGCGTCGATCGTGATCGAGAGGACCTGCGTGTCCGTTGCGGAGACGTTGTCGGTGAGCAGGACGGTGAAGCTGAAGATGCCCGCGACGGAGGGCGTGCCGGAGATCTCGCCCGTGCTCGCGTTGATCGACAGCCCGGTCGGCAGCGCGCCAGCCGAGATGGACCAGACGTAGGGCGCGGTGCCGCCCGTGCCCGCGACCGTCTGCGAGTAGGCGATGCTCTTCGTTCCCCCGGGCAGCGTGGTCGTGGTGATCGTCACCGAGCTTCCGCTCGCGGCTCCGAGCGCGCCGACATAGCCGTCGGGCCAGAGGTTGCCCGAGAAGGCGAGGCTCGTGGGCGCCGGCTGCGGGTCGATCGTGTCCCAGCTTGAACTGCCGCTGAAGTTGGGATCCGCCCAGTGCGACGCGCAGTCGTGGCCGTAGGTGCCGCACCAGGTGCTGCCGGAGCCCGGCCGATAGCTCGTGCAGCCGCCCGTGTCGAAGCTCTCGGCCGAGTCGGCGGCGAAGCCATTCACGTAGACGATGTTGGTGTCGGAGACGCCCATCGACGTCGTGCCGAAGCCGATCTGGCCGTTGCAGGTGATGTGGGCGCCGCCGTAGAAGATGTTCCCCTTCACGATCGCGTGCGTCGTCGTGCCGCCCGAGTTCCCCATCACGGCCACGCCGAGGTTGATCATGGTGCAGTGGTAGATGGTCACCGAGTCGAGCGCGAAGGTGCTCCCGCCGCCCTGGCCGTTGCTGATGTAGGTGCAGAACTGATGGACGTCGTTATTGCACGGCGTCGACGGATAGCCGATGTAGCCGCGGACGCGCACCAGCATCCCGGTGTAGGTGTTGTGGCCGTTGTACTCGCCGGGGATCGTGACGTCGCCCGAGGTCATCAGCGCGCAGTTGAGCGGCGCCGCGCCGCCGGCAAGCTCGAGGATCGTGTCGCGGACAAAGGTGTTGTTGAAGTAGACGTCGCGCGTGCTCGGGAAGTGCGAGTCCTGCGCGGTCAGCGTCAGGCCGTCGAAGTAGCTGTCCCGGATGATGCTGTTCTCCATGCCGTAGATCGTCCACAGGTGCAGGCTCGCGCCGCTCGGGTCGATGCGCGGGTGAAAGCGGCACTGGTCGATCAGCAGCGAGTCCTGGCACCGGATCTGGATCGCCGGGTTCGTGCTGCCCGTGATCTGCAGATTAAACGTGCAGCGCAGCGCCTTGTTCCCTTTCGCCGCGAAGGACTTGTAGTAGTCGGAGCCCGTGCCGCCGGCGTAGGTCCACGAGAAGGCGTCGCCCACGGTGCCGTCGCCGAAGGTGCAATCGGTGAGGAAGTTGTAGCCGCCGCAGACGCTGCCGCCGTTGCCGAAGATGCACTTGGTGAGGCTGTCCCAGCGCGCCGTGTAGAAGCCCGTGTCGCCGCCGCTGAAGCCCGTGGTGAAGGTCAGGCCGCTGACCGAGATGTACCGGCCCGAGTCCGTCGCGCTCGTCGAGTCGAGCGTCACGCCGCCGGTGATCACGCACGCGCCCGGCCACGCGGGGAAGCCGCGGTAGGTGATCCTCGAGGCGTTCGTGCCGCTGCGCGCCGGGTTGATCGTGCCCGTGGTCGCGCCGCTCTTGAACTGGATCACGTCGCCGGCGACGGCTGCGGCGTTCGCCTCGGCCACGGTCATCGGGTTGGTCGTGGAGTCGGCGCCCGAGTGCGTGCCGCCGCCGCTCGTCGTGACGTAGTAGGTCGTGGCGGCCGCCGGCGCCGTGAGCAGCAGCAGGGCCAGCACGCCCGCCACCAGAACCGCCGCGGCGGCCGCCAGCCGGTTGAGGGCCGTGGCCGCCTGGGCGTCGAACGCCTCGAGTGCTCGATCTTCGGGCCAGCGCATCAGGGCGTCGGCTCGTTGATGGCCAGGATCCGGATCAGCGCCGGGACCTTGCGCGGCTGTCGCATCAGCAGGATCACGCTCATGCGCTTGAAGGCCATCGCGCGGCCGCCGAAGCCGTCGTTGAACAGGATCACGAAGGACCGGCGCGTCGCCGAGGCCGTGCCGTCCGTGCGCATCGCCGCGCGGCCCGGGATGTCGACGCCCGACGCCTGCTTGCGGCTCTTGCAGAAGACGTGCCGGCTGTAGACGTCGTAAGGGTACTTGGGCAGCGTGCTCGCGGCGCCCGTGATCGGCGTCAGCAGCCCCGCGCCGCTGGGCCCGTTCGCGATCGCGCTCGAGTCCATCGTGGTGCAGAACCATCCCCCGGCCTGGTCGTCGGAATCGTCCCAGTCGATCATGTCGCCGCCGGCCGAGCCGCCCAGGACGCCGACCTCGAAGGCCAGCGAGTCGAGCGTGGTCGAGTCGGCGGCCGTGCCGTTCGACCCGTAGCAGTCGATCACGATCCCCGAGAGCCGCTGCCCGGTGAACTCGCGGATCACGCTCGGGTCGGTCTTGTAGACGAACCCGGTCGCGAGTACGGGCCGGAAGGTGCCGATGAGCAAAGTGTCAGCGCGGTCAGCAGATGCGGTGCCGGCGAAGAGGGTCAGGAGCAGCGCCGCGACGGGTACCTTGAGCCAGTGTTTCACGTGGAACCTCCCCTAGAGTTCGATCGCGAGGATCTCCTGAAAGTAGCTGGGGCCGACGTTGCGGACGATCTCGAGGGCGAGCCAGACCTTGCCGGCCCACGAGCCGTCCGACCCCGACCTCGGGAAAGGTACATGGGCGTCCATGTCCGCGTCGAACGAGAACGTCCGGAAGCGCTGCAAGTCGGGCATCTTCGTGGTCCGGAAGCGCACGAGCCAGCGCGGCTCGCTCAGCAGATCGAAGCGGCGCGTGCGCAGCCGCTGCGCCGTCGCCTCGTCGCGGATGAAGTTGGCCTCGATGCGCGTGGCCGTCTTGGGCCCGTAGAGCGCGCGGCTCGCCGCGGCGGTCGTCTCGCGCGTGCCGCGCGCGTAGGTGGGCGTCCAGAAGCCCTGCGCGCCGGGAGGCACCGTGTTGTCGGTGTCGGCGAGCCGCGTGTCGCCGATGAGTTCCGCGCAGTTGGTCGCGCTACTCGCGCCGGTGAGCCACAGGAACTTGAACGTCGTGGCGCCGCCGTAGCGCTCGCAGGAGGCCCAGAAGCGGTCGCCGTAGATGCGGCCGCCGACCTGCGTGGCGGCTGCCACGGCCGCCTGGTTGATGCACAGTGCCGGCCAGCCCGAGACCAGGACGTTCGCGCCCAGGTGCACGAGGATTTCGAACGTCCCGCTCGAGATGGAGAGCGTGAAGGAGTTCGAGGAATGCGTGTAGCTGCCGGTGAACGTCGAGCCCGAGGCGGCGCTCAGCGCGCGCGCGGCCTCGGTCGCGAGGCCCTCGGCCGTGTACTCGCCCGGCAGCATCTGGGCTGCGTAGGTGCTCGCGCCGACCTTGAAGTCGAGCATGTCGTTGAAGCCCGCTTCGATCGTGAAGCCGTAACCGACGTGCATGTCCGTCGAGTGCGCCCGCATCTTGCCCTGCATGTCGATCGCCAGGACGATCGGTCGCGTGTAGGTGCCGGGGTCCAGGACGTCGGCGTACACGCTCGCGCCCTTTTGCCAGTCGAGGTCGTCGTTCACGCCGGCTTCGACGATCAGCGTCTGGTCGCGCACCGAGGGCTGGTTGTAGCCCTGCGTGCTGCCGACCGGGCTCACGAACGTCTCGAAGAGCGAGCGGCCGCGGAAGTAGTCGTAGAGGTAGCCGACGCGCACTTCCTGCGCGAGGTCCAGATCGGTCGTCGTCTCGATCGATTGAAAGTCGATGTCGTCCCACAGCAGCCGGTGGTCGTAGTCGACGACGCCGCCGCGGCGCCAGACGCCGAAGCGCCAGAGGTTCGTGAGTTCGTCCACGAACGGCACGCACATCGACTGCTCGCCGATCGTGCGCAGCGCCTCGCGCACGCTGCCGTTCTCGCCGAAGTAGCAGGCGAGGTTGAAGTCGTCGGGGCTCGCGTCGCGCAGCGTCGCACGCGCGTCCACGAAGCTGCCGAACTCGCCAGCGCCGTCCTCGATGTCCGCGCCGGCGACGCCGCCGTAGGTGACCAGCAGATGCCGGGCGATGTCGCATGGCTTCTTGATCAGCGAGCTTGCCGTGCCCGTGTAGGTGCCCGATCCGTCATCGACCCAGCCGCGGGCGAAGCCGAAGAACTGATCGTCCGTGCGGAACTGCGCCGGATGGAAGCCCGGGATCGGGATGAAGAACGTCGGGCCCCGCGTCGCGTACGGGTCGACCTGCGGGATCAGTTGCCGCGGGACGTTCGGCGCCACGATGCCGGCGGGCGTCACGAGCCCAAGCTGCGGGCGGTACTTGATGCGCACGGCCGCGAAGAGAACGTGCGCCTTGTTCGTCGCGCCGGCGGCGAAGTCGACGACCAGGTCGATCGGGCCCGTCTTGGCCGCGCTCTCGCTGATGCGCCACGGCCGCGACCAGTAGTTCGCGTCCCAGGTCCCGGTCAGGATCGTCGGCACGGTCGGCGTCGAGACGGCCGTCACGGCCGTGCCGCTCGTGGCGCTCGCGTTGTCGTACGGGTAGACGCGGATGTTGTTCGCGTTGCCGGCGTCGCCCACGAAGGCCAGCACCACCTCGACGGCTTCGATGTAGCCCAGGCTCGTGCCCTGCGGCAGCCGAAGCTGCAGCTTGGTCTTGCCGCCCGCCTGGTCGAGCGTGGCGTAGGTCGTCTCATCGAACGGGTCCATCGCCCGTGCCGGGTCGCCGGCGTTGTTCAGGACCGCGTTCACGTCCGTCGGCCGCGCGCCGTAGTAGGCGATGTAGGAGCCGAGCGTGAGGTCCAGGTAGCTCGGGCCCGTGAGCGTCTCGGCGAGGCCCGTCGTGTCGAGCGGGGCCAGGACGTCGTTCGCGGCCACGAAGGCCGAGAAGCCGCTCGCCCGGTCGAAGATGTCGTTGCAGGCGTGCGCGGCCATGAGCAGGCGGGCCTTGCCGGTGAGTCCGGTGCCGGGGTCGGTCACGATGTACGGCACTACGCCCTGCGCGCCGCCGGCGTCCTCCTGGTACTTCTTGTTCGTGTAGGCGGCCGCCCACGGCCGGCGCAGCGGTGGCGCGATGTGGTCGCCGTAGATCACGGGCTTGGGGCGCCCGCGCGTGCCGTTGGGCGCGTTGGGCTCGGTGATGATGTCGATCGTCTCGTCGGGGAACGGCTTGTCCCAGGACATGTCCTGCAGACAGAAGACGCTCAGCCGGTCGACGCGCAGCGTGACGCGGTTGACGATGCCCTTGTAGACCTGCAGCACCTTGGCCCACGCCGAGACGGAGCGCTCCCAGTGGTAGATCGTCGCCGTCGCGCCCTGCCAGGCGTAGCCGGTGATGTAGTCGTCGAAGGTCGCACCGAGCGGCGTGCCCATCCGGCGGCGCGCGATCGAGAACTCGGCGCCGACCGGCTCGGTGCTCGTCGTCAGGAACGGCAGCGACGACTGCAGCGGTTCGACCTGCGCCCCCGGCTCCCAGGTCTGCTCGTCGGGCGTCGTGTAGGGCTTCTCGGCGTTGCAGAAGTAGAGCGTGGCGCCCGAGAGGTCGACCTGGACCAGCGTCAGCGACTCGTTCCCGCTGCGGCGCGCCAGCGCGAGGAACTCAGCGTCGCCCGGCTGCGCGCTCACGGCAGTCCCAGCAGCCGGATCGCGGTGTTGCGCAGGTTCGCGCTCGCGTACTCCTTGGGCAGCAGCCCGTCGAGCAGCACGACGTCGTAGAAGGCGTCGTCGAGGTCGACCATCGTGAAGGAGCCCGTCTGATCGGCCAGCGCAGCGACCGTGTCGTGGTCGGCTTCGGGGATCATCCCGAGCGGGATGGTGATCTCGCGCGAGTTGCTGCCGAGCGAGGTGATGAACACGGCGCCGCTGGGCATCTGCAGCACGGAGCGGTTCTGCTTCTCGTTGTTCGCCATGCCGGGCGAGCCCACGCGCCCCAGGTCGGTCAGTAGGCCGGCGAAGAACTTCCCGCAGGACATGACGCCCGAGGCCGTGAAGGCGAAGCGCACCGAGCGGATGCTGGCGATCGAGGCGAAGGCCACGCCGGCGTCGCGTACGCCGATCAGCGAGCTTGAGCCGAGGAACGTCCAGGTCCCGCCCGGCGTGTAGACGCCCGTCTGGTAGTAGAAGCCGCACGAGATCGCCGAGCCATCGACGCCGTGCAGACCGATGCCGCTCAGTGTACGCGCGGCGCCGAGGTCGATGTCGAAGTTGAACCCGAAGCCGCCCGCCGACCGCCAGATCACATTGCGATCGCCGTACAGCACGTTCTCCATCAGGTAGGCCGCGTCCTCTTCGCGCGCCGGCGCGCCGCCGCCCGAGCCGTTCTTCACGGTGCAGGTGGTCGTGATCCGGTTCGTGAGGCCGAAGCGTGTGGTGCCCATCAGCGGACCCGGGCCAGTTCGTTCAGCCGGTAGCCGGCCGCGCGCAGGTTCCCGCTCGGGCTCGAGAGGTCGAGCAGCGCGGTGCGCGCGTCCAGCGCGTTGATCGTGACGGAGGTCGCGCCGCCCGCGGGCGACATGCTCGCGCCCCTAGCGGCCTCGGCCAGTGCAGGCCCCACGCCGGGGATGAAGCTCAGCAGCCAGCCGGCCGTGCGCTTGGCCGCGAGTTCGGCGATCGCGCGCTCGATCACGCTGATGATCGTGTTCATCAGGTCGACCGCCAACTGCACGATGATGTTGTTCGTGTGGATGTTGATCATGGTGATGCGGTTGAGTGAGTACTCCCATGCGTTCGCGAGCATCCGGGTGGCGGTCGTGACCAGGTCGATCCGATGCTGGGCCTTCTCGCCGGCCTCGGTAAGCTGCAGCGCGGGCACGGGAACGGTCCGCAGGACGTCGACCATCTTGCCGAGCGCGTCATGGGCGGCGTCCGCGATCCGCCTCAGTTCGTCGGCGTCGCCGCGCATGCCGAGCCGCGGGCCGCTCGTGTTGCTCGAGGTCAGCCCGAGCCCCTCGGGCCCGAACGGAGTGGCCTGATTCAATGGCACGCCCGTGTTGGGATCCATCGTCGGATCACGCCTCGGCTGACTGAAAGCACCACCAGCGATCATGCCGGGGATCATGAACGGCATGGTCAGCGGGTTCGCGAACCCGGTCAGTACCCCAGCGATCCTGGCCATCGGCGAGCGCGCGAGTCTGTCCCAGACGTTGAGCAGGCGCTCGAAGACGCCGACCGCAGTTTCGATCGCCGGCACGAGGAACAGCGTCGTCGAGTTCGCGATCGACTGCCAGTGCACGACGATCTCATCGCTTACCGCGCTGACGCGCGCGAGCCTCACGATCATGTCGTCGGACAGCCCTGCGGCCTGGGGCCCGAGATCTGAACGGGCCGCGTCGAGGACGCTCTGCCCGGTGAGGCCCCTGCGCCCGGCCGCTTCGATCGCGATCTTGGCCTGCTGTCCCATCTGCGTCAGCCGGTTCGCCGCGAGCAGCGCGGCCACGCCGATCGCGGCCACGGCGACGCTGCAGGCGCCCAGAGCGGTCAGCATGGCGGGCCCGCCGATCTCTTCGAGTGCCGTAGACAACTCGGTCGTCTGGGCCTGGGTGGTCGCCAGTTGACGATCGACCTGCTGAAGCGTCGGACTCAGGCGGTTCTCGGCCTCGATGATGAAGCGGATTACGGGATTCACTGCGTCACCTCATAAGCTCTTCGATCTGGGCCGCGAGGATCGAGATCGTGCCGAAGACGTCCTTCTCTTTGACCGCGTCGAGCATCGTGTGCAGCTTGCGCATCCGGTGTTCCCTAGACGCTCGGCGCACCGTCGCGTGGAACTTCAGCGCCGCCAGCGGCGACATCGAGATCCCCAGCCGCTCGTGCGGCATCTTCGGGAGTTCGCAGGCTTCCATCAGCAGGCTCGCCCACTCGAGCCCCGCCGCGCCAGAGGTAACGAAAGGTCAGCAGGGCCTGCGCCTCCGGCGGCAGGCGCAGGCCACTGAGGTCGGTGATCGCGGCCAGGTGCGCGGCGCGGTTGTCGGGGTGCTGCGCCTGCCATAGCACGCCGGGCTCGCCGACGGCGAAGCTGAAGGTCGGCTTGATCGTGCCGGCCCGGACGAGTGCGGCCTCGTAGCGATCGGATTCCTCGACCAGCTTGTTTCGAAGCTCCTTGTTCTCCTTGATCATGTCCTTCGCGATCGAGCGCTCGGACGCCGTCAGTTCGCCGCGAATGCTGCTCAGCACCTCGTACATCTGCGCGATGTCGCCGAGCGGGATCGCCCGGATGCGCGTGCGCAGGCGCACGCCGGCGCCGTTGGGTACGGGAAGCTCGACGGTCGCCTCGATGGGCGTCCAGTCGGAGTCGGGGTTCGCTTCTTGCGCGGGGTTCGGGTCCATCTCGTCCTCTCGGTTACGCGGCCGCGGAAGCCTGCGTGTTGATGACGGTGATCTTGCTCGCGAAGGTGCTCCACGTCGCCTGCCAGAGCGCGTCCTCTTCCATGAAGCCGTCGGCGTTGATGTCGTGCTTCGGCTGCTCGACCAGCTTCGCGCGCGCGAGGTCGATCGTGATCGAACGGCCGTTGCCGTCCGCGAACACGATCTGCAGCGCGGCCGAGGTGTTGGCCTTGTACAGGTCGAACAGCGACCGGCTCGTGAACATGCGCTTGAGCCGAAGCTGGCACTTGACCTTGCCCGCGCGCAGCGGCTCGTCGATGAAGTTGCCCGTGCCCAGGTACAGCCGGCCGTCGGCGACCGCCGGGCGCAGCGTGAGTTCGAAGCCCGTCACCTTGACCAGGCTCGCGGCGTCGGCCGAGCCGTCGGTCATCGTAGTGCAGTGGCCGAAGAGCACGGGGATGCGCGCGACCTGCGAGAGCGCGCCCGTGGGCGTGGCGTTCGAGAGCGCCTTCTGGCCGACGACCTCGGCCTTCCAGCGCACCATGCCGGCGGCGCCCATCGCGGCGTTGCCGCTCAGCACCAGCGAGCGCAGCTTCTGGCCGAGGATCTGCACGCACTTGCCGGCCGGGATGTTGCCCTCGACCAGTTCGCTCGTCACCGAGTTCAGGAACTCGCGGTCGGTGAAAACGTGCGTGTACGGGTTGGTCCCGCTCACCGTCGCGCCGTAGCTGCCGTAGGTGTCGGTGCCGTAGATCATGTCGAGCAGTTGAAGCTGGCCCTCGTAGTCGAGCACGCCGCCGATGGTGCCCTCGGCCTTCTCGCCGACGGCGTAGATCTCGGCGTCCGTCCACGCCTGGGACGAGCCGGCGCCGGCGGCCGCGGGCATGTTCGGATCCTCGGCGATGCCCACGCTCGGGCCGATCGAGGCGGCCTCGAGCCCGAGGCGGCGATTGATGGTCGGGGCCGTGGCCCACGTCGCCTCGCGCCCGAACTGCCAGTACGCCTTGAGGCCCAGTCCGATCAGGTTGTTGCCCATGTCCGCGTCTCCTTAGGTCTGCCACTCCCACGTCACGGGCAGCTTCAAGATGCCGCCGGCGAGCAGTGTACCCGTGCTGGTGTCCTGGGCCACGGAAAACGTCCCGGGCCCGATCATGCCGGTGACCACCTTGCCGGCGAGGTTCACGTCGAGCGCGATCGCGCGCATCAGATCCTGCACGAGGCGGATCGCAGCGGTTTCGCCGGCGGCCGGACTGCTCGCGTCGCCGGCGTCGAGGCTCGCGTCGACGACGAAGCAGACGAGCACCGTGCCCTCGCAGCGCCAGGTGAAGCTCTCGGTGGCGTAGCCGGCGGCCTCGGGGCGCACGGCGACGTCCTCTTCGAGCAGCACGCCGATGTAGGGCTTCTGCGCCGTGGTCCAGGTGGGCGTCGTCGAGCAGCGCTCGATCGTGGCGTTCGTCAGGTCGGTCAGGTAGCCGCTCGCCGGCACGATCGTCCGGAACGCCGTCACCAGTTGATTGA
>Ga0247672_1000061_pt1 | contig 21302 bp, 24 predicted proteins | sample CNK13_metaG_FD_182719 | JGI IMG/M metagenome (GOLD analysis project Ga0247672, IMG submission 182719) | Soil microbial communities from Purdue University Martell Research Forest, Indiana, United States - CNK13 | ecosystem: Environmental > Terrestrial > Soil > Temperate forest > Bulk soil... | reverse complement strand
CACCGGGACCACCAACACGGCGGTTACGTGGACAGCAACGTGCGGCACGGTTAGCGCCTCCGGCCTGTTCACCGCGCCTAGCACAGCCATGAATTGCAACGTGCGCGCGACCTCGGTAGCGGACACGTCCAAGTTTGGGATTGCGACCGTCACCGTCACCGCGACGCCTCCGCCGGTTGGTTGCGTGGTGAGCACGACGTCATTCATCAATACGTCGTTCGCCGCACAGACAGGCACCTTCACGGTCGACTTCGACGCTACACCCTCCGCGCAGACGATGGATGCGGTGTTCGGCCTGTCCAACGGGCCGGCGACCAGCTACGACAGCAATGCGGTAGCGACGCGGTTTGTCAGTTCCGGTATCGAAGCGCGAAGCGGCGACAACTACGTCCCGATTCCCAATGCGACCTTTACCGCGGGAGCAACCTACCATTTCAAGATCGTTGTCCGCCGCGCCTCGCACAACTATGACGTGTACGTGAATGCGGTAGGCAGCGGCACGGTCAACTCGATTACGAACCTCGCTTTCCGCACACAGCAGGCATCGGTCGCGCAACTCAATAACTGGTCGACCATTTCCATTCAGGGAACACAGCAGATTTGCAACTTCACACTGAGCGTAACTCCTCCGCCAGCGTCGCTTTCGATGACGTGTACGGGACTCGTGTGCACGCTCGTATCCACCGGCAATCCGGCCGGAACAAGTTTCCCGGTCACCGCGACGGGACCGAACGGACAGACCGCGAGCGCCACAGCACACAACTAGTCGAACGAATGGACTTGCATGACCACCGGGCGTTTGTGTTCCACTCGCTTGCGTAGGAGCGACGCATGGCCAAGTGGATGCAAGCTGCGGCTCAGAAGATGAAGTCCAAGGGCACAGTCGGTTCGTTCACTCGCGCCGCCAAGAAAGCCGGAAAGTCAGTTGCTCAGTTCGCCCAGGAGAAAAAGTCTGCTCCCGGAAAGATGGGCAAGAAGGCTCGGTTTGCGATGGTGGCATCACGGGTGAGCAAGCGTGGCTGACAAGGACTCCATCCTCGAAAGCGTAGGCTCGGAACTCAAGAGCAATCCACCGAAGATCCTGCAGAGTACCCGCAGAAAATTCGGACCAGCGCGAGCGCTCAAACAGAAGCGGGCCATCCTGCTATCCAAAGCACGGAAACTCGGCGCCAACATTCCCAAGGCTCCGAAAGTTGGAAAGGGCAACTGATGAAGACGATGGGCGGAAAGATGGGCGCAAAGATGGGCAAGGGCGGCAAGGCCGGAATGGTGAAGTCTCCCATGATGTCCGGCGCCCCCAAGGGCGGAAGCAAAACAAAGAAGGGCTGACCTGATGGCTATGTCGGTGGGACCAAATGATCCGGGACAGGCGAACGGCGGACTAGACGCACCGCCCGCGCCTCCGCCGTCGTTGCGGACTCCGGATTATTCCGGACTCGCCGACGATCCGCAGTCGAACCCACAGGGAGTCCCGCCCGGTGGACAGTTTCTCGCGATGGTCGCCAAGCAAGCGCAACTCGTCGAGCAAGGCGCAGCACAACTCGCCGAGATGCTACCGACTTTCGTTCCAGTTGCGGCGCAGGTATCGCAGATGATCCGGCAAGCCGTGATTGTTGCGATGAGGCAAGTGCAGCAAAACTCCGGGAACACGGGAGCAGGAGCCGGCGCCCCACCAGGCGCAGGCGCACCGCCTCCACCGCCCGGGGGACCGCCACAGCAGTAAACGGCAGGGCCCGCCGACAAGCGGTCCGACTCGACTAGGTCGCTGGCACGCGCAAGCGTAGGTGACTGGCAGCGAGGGAGGAAAAGCAAATGGCAGTGAAAGACTTTATTACTGAGCTGGCTCAGAAGGCGGGCCTAGATGCTGAGTTAACGGCCTCTCTCCTGAAGGCTACGGAGAATCCGCAATTCGCGAAAGAGCTCGAGGGTGGCGTACAACGCCAGTCCGAGTTTTCTCGCGCGATGGATCAACTTCGAGCAAAGGAAACTGAGTTTAACAACGCCTCGTCTGAATGGAAAAAGTGGCACGACAACAACGTCGCGTATGTGAAGACTCTCGAAGCCAAGGTCGGTGTTGTCAGTCCGACCGATCCAACAAAGCCCACGGCCACGACTCCAGACGACTTCGCCAAGCAAATCAAGGACGCCAAGGACTCCACGCTTGCACTTTCGGTCAACATCACGAAGCAGGCATTGAAAGTTCAGGACGATTATCGCGCGCGCTTCGGTAAGGCGCTCGATCTTGACGCGCTGGAAAAGCACGCTTTGGACAAGGGCCTGCCGATTCAGTTGGCCTACGAAGACATGATTAAACCGGAAGTGGAAGCGGCGACCAAGGTGGCAAACGAAAAGGCCCTGGCCGACGCACGAGCAGAAGGCGCGAAGGAAGCACTATCGAAGCACAACCTTCCCGTCGACAACGCTCCCGCTGATGCTGCCGGTATCTCTGCCTTCTATGCCGAAAAGCCGGCACAGCCACTCACGGAAGGGCAACGCGCGCGTAATTTCGCAGATACATGGAATCAAACTGCGGGCGCTTAGGAACGCTCGCAACTCCAATCGAGGTTAGCAAGTGTCGGAACTAGACCAGCTTAACGTCAGTACCCGACGATACATCCGCGAGACCCCGCAACTGATCGACTCGGTTTTCCAAGCCGATCCAGCGTTGGCCTATTTCAAGGTCAACACGCGCGAGGACTTCGGTGGCGGTTCTCTCATCCAAGAGAATTTCTACTACGACGGACTGATCGGCGGCTCGTACCTGAAGGGCAAACAGTTCGACATCACGGAAAAGCAGGTTGAGCAAGGCTGCCAGTTCAACATGAAGTTCTTCGAGGTCAACGTCACGTTGTCCCTTGAAGACATGGAAGTGTTGAACACCGGCCCGCTCGCCGCGTTCCGCCTGGTGGACTCGCGCATGACCAACGCCTATATGACCATGGGCGCGTTTCAGGGTATCGCGCTATACCTGAACGGTCAGAATGCCGGGTACACACCAAATTTCAACGGTCTTGCCGAAGCGCTGAACGACAACAGCACCGCGTCGTTCGACGGCAACACCTACGCGACCTACGGCGGGATTACCCGCGGTGGGCAGGTCGGGACCGCCCTGAATAGCGTCCCCACGAACGTCAACGGTGCCATCCAGTATTCGACTCTGGAAAACACCTACGGCAATGCGTCGTTCGGTAACATTGAGCCCAACCTCGGTGTAACGACCCGCAAGGGCCTCGCTTACATCAAGGAAAAGTTCCAGACGCAGCAGCGGTTCAACGATACGCAGGACCCGAAGATTGGGTTTAACGGACTGAAGTTCAACTCCGCAACGCTGATCGCGACCCGCTATGCGCCCGGGACTTATATCTCGGGCACCGGTGACCCCAACGCGGTCACCTACCTCACGCAGATGAGCAACGGAGCAGTGACGGCATACCCGACACTGACGGCCGAATCTCTCTGGTGGCTGAACGCGCGCAAGCCGTTCTTCAACTTCTACGTGTCGAAGGCGCCGAAATTCGCCTACGGCTTTACCGGATGGAAGCCGGCACAGGGAAACACCAAGGTCGCCGGGCAGGTTCTCGCTGCCACGGCAATCACCCTGAATCCGCGCTACCATGCGCAACTCTACGGGATCACGGGGTAACCGATGAACATGCTAAGACAACGGGTTCTCCTCTCCCCCAATTCGGTGTCCATGGACACCATTTTCGTCGGCGCGCAGAAATTGCCGCTGATGAACGTAGTCTCGCTCTATCAGGCGGGACAGCTTGGCATGCGCGTCACCCAGGTCGGCAAAGTCTTCCAGGTGGTCAAGGCGGACTCCGGTCCGACTTCGATCGCCGCGGGCGACGTGGCCTTCTGGAAAGACCGAGCCAACTACGGCGTGACGAACAAACTGGCCGATGCCCCGCAAGGGCGCAACGGTGTGGCCGGAATGTTCTGCACGACCGTCACCCCGGGCTACTATTGCGCCATCCAGATTGGCGGACCGGGCTACGTGACCATCAAGACCGCGGGCGCGCCCAACCAGGGCATGACCGCAGTCGCCAACTCGGGCTCTAGCTCGGACGTTGTGGGCATCCCTGCCGGGACAGCCCCGACCTACGTCCCACTCGGTATCTTCACGGGTGAGCCGTCGACCGGGTTTACCGCTATCGAACTGAGCATCGGTTCGATGGCGCAGAATCCGTGAGGTGACACTTGGCCGAAGCCACAGTCAACACGCTTTACGCTGATAGCGTCATCGGCGACATCCGCCGCCGCAAGGCGAACATCTCGCTTGCGGCCACGGGTGACGTAATGACGATTCCCGGAGCCTCGAAGATATTCGGGGTGACCTGCAATCCGCCAAGCACGACAAACGTGTTTGCGAGCATCAGCGGCAACGTAGCGACGTTCACTTACGCCGGCGGTGGGGCAATGGCCTCAATCGACGTCGAAGTGGACTTTATCTAAGAATCGAGCGAGGGCGATCGGGTGATATGGGACAGGAGACTTCGCAGCAGCTTTGGCGTCAACTGAGGCTGTACTGTCCCGTATTACCGATTGCCCTTGCTCAAAATTTCATCAAGTACCGTTTCCGTCAACTCCGGCTGCGCAAGCTGTGGTCCTGGCGGATCGGGCAGTCCCAATTTCTCACCAACCAAGTCTATAAGACCGGTACCGTCTCGGTGGTCAGGGGCTCGCGTGTCATCAACGGAACCGCGACCGGCTGGACTTCGGACCTGGTGGGAAGGCAATTCCGCGTCGGCACTATCGCTCCTATCTACACCGTCGCGCAACTGAACAGCGGCACGCAACTCGAAATCGACCAGGTCTACGGCGGGCAGACCAACGCCACCGTCGGCTATCAGATCATCACGGCGTACATCACGCCCGAGCCTGAGGACTTTCAGGACTTTCTCTCGGTCAAAGACACGGCGATGAACTGGCGTCTTCGGACGCATGTCCCGCAGTCGTACCTCGACTCAATTGACGCGCAGCGCGCCAACTCCGGGACGCCTTACTGTCTTGCTGACCTCGCCTATAATCCGACATCCTCGCCGGCTGGATCCGTGGGCCCGTGCGTTCAAGTGGTCGGATCAGGTCCCGTACCATTTGCCTCGGGCCTGTACACGGGATTCTCGCGCTCGACCTATGTCATCAAGATCACGCTCGGCGGGACCGTGGGCACGGCGACATTCCAGTGGAAGAAGGACAACGGCTCGTTCTCGACCGACCTGCCGACCTTCGAGCAACCGTATCCGTTCGATGAAGGCGTCGACATTCAATTCCCGGCGGACACCTATATCCTCAACGACACGTTCGTCATTCAGGTCACGCCCGGGTACAAGTCCAGTTCGCCGATGTACGAACTCTGGCCGTATCAGTTGAGCGACCGCTGCTATCCGTTCCTGTACGACAAGCGCATGCCGGACACCGACGATCCCAACTGGGCCCTGCCCAAGTTTGTCGACGGCGACACGCTCATCTGGGGTGCACTGGCCGACATCGCGAAATGGCCAGGCCTGCAGGACCAGAAGAATCCGATGTATTCGCTCGACGGCGCGAAGTACTGGGAAAACAAGTACGAGGAGCGCGTAAACGACATGATGCGCGAGGACGAGGAAGTCTACTCGACGCTGGTCAAATACGACCTCGGATTGCCCTACGCAGGCGGATTCTGGCCCGGCGCTGATTTTCAGCAGGATCACGAGTTTTCAGCATAGGAGGAGTCATGGCAGAAGGTTACACGAAGCCCGACAAGAAACTGGTAGAGACCCCGGTCGAGGAATTGTGCGGCAATCCAAACGACCAGGCCGGAGTCGGCGTGACGCACGGCGGCGAACCGGTCACCGGCGCGGACTATAAAGAGTCCGGCGGCGTCCAGACCGTCACCTACGTCACCGACTCGAAGTAGGGAGGCATCCATGAAACGTCTCGTCTTCGGCGCGCTGGCAGCGCTCGCGCTGATTCTCTGCGCGCCAGCGGCCCGCGCGCAGAACGTTCCTATTCCAAACGACTCGCTCGGATACTGCTTCGCCCTTGCTGCGCCCGGCAACCAGGCTATCTCGGCAAGCTGTACGGTCACGGTGTACCTGACCGGGACCACGACCCCGGCGACGATCTACTCTGACGCGATCGGAACAGCGAAGGCGAACCCCTTCACGGCGGCAACCAACGGAACCTGGCGATTCTATGCCGCGCTTGGAGCAGGACTCGACGTCCGCATCTCCGGCGGGGTCCCGACAATCACGCCCTATACGATCACGGCTACGGGAACCACGAGCGGAGTCGCTACCTTTTCGTCCGGCAATCTGGTGCCATTGTTCACGACATCGGTCGCGAACCCCACGACTGCGCCCGCACTCAGTTTCAGCCTGACCAACGCCGCGGCCAACACCGTGTTCGGTCGCTTCGCCGGCACGACCGGAGCACCATCCTACGGGACGCTGACGTCTTCCATGGTGACGCCTCCGGGCTCGACCACGGATGTTATCTACAATTCGGCGGGTGCGTTCGCCGGGTCCGACCTGTTCACCTGGAACAATGCCACTAAGACGATGTCGGTAAGCGACTCGATGGGGTCACCAGTCGTTCGGCTGCTATCGAATGGCGGCGCTGGCAAAATCATCATGGGAACCGGGACAGGCCCATTTATTCAGGATAACTCCGGTTCTGGGTGGTCCTTCACGTCACAGAACGGCCAGGACACGCTCATTGGCACGGCCAACGACCCTGCCTCGTTTCGCTTTGGCGGAGACAATGTAATCGCGCACGGCGCTGCGCGCTTCGGCATCGGCTCGGCAGAGGGCACGTTGTACATGAACGACGGAACCTCGGGCGCCGGAACATTCTTGGGACCTCTCATCATGGCGGGTGCTGGCACGCCTGAGGGGACATTCAACGGTCGCGTCGGAAGCATTTACATGCGCTCCGATGGTACGGCGACGACCTCGGTCTACTTCAAAGAGAACGGCGTTAGCAATCTGGGATGGCAGCAAGTCGCGATGCAGGACGACGTCCAGACCCTCACCAACAAGACGCTGCTCGACACGACCACGACGATCGGCAATACCTCGACGCCAAGCAAGGCGGCTAAATTCAGTCTCGCCGGCGCAACCGCGGCGAAGACCGCGACGCTGACCTTTGTCCAGACCGACGACCGGACCTACACCTTTCCGGACACGACGGGCACGGTTTGCCTCTCCACTATTTCGTGTTCTCCGCTGCTCTACGATATTTCGGGGGCAGTACAGGCGTCCGCGCACGAAGTAGTCGGCTCCTGCATTCTCGGTACAAGTTGCGCGGTCACATTGACGGGCGCGGCTATCTACAGTTCGTCGACAAGCTATACCTGCTCGGCGCAGGACCAGACCGCGGCCGCTGCGACCAAGGTGGCGCAAGCCTCCGGGAGCGCCTTTACGATCACCGGAACGGGGACGGATACGATTCGGTTTCTGTGCACTGGCAACTAAATGGCGGCAGTTACACAACTCGGTCGCGACTGTATGTTTTGCGGAGCAGCACTGACGTCTCCGCCATATCCAATTTCTGCTCGAAACCTATCCCTAAAGAGGTTTTGTAATAAAAGTTGTGCTACAGCTTTTCGCTCAGGTCCAATGTCTCCTCGGTGGGATGGTGGCAGGACAATCAAACAGAAACGTAAGGCTGGAGCTATAAGACAAAAACGACGTCGAAGACGAGTGGTAATCGTTCTGTCAGAAAAACAGCGGGAGCGTGGTCGCGAAAATTGTAGGTCATGGCAGCGGCGATTGAAGGCAGAAGTTCTAACGGCTTATGGATCTGTCTGTGCATGCTGCGGCGAAGCCAATGAATCCTTTCTGACGATAGACCACATCCACCGCGATGGAGCGGGAGAGAGAGCGAAGTTGGGAGGGTGGGGAAATCACTTTTATCGCTGGCTCAAAGTACAGGGCTTCCCACAAGGACGGTATCGAATCCTGTGCATGAACTGTAACTGGGCCACTAGAAACGGAGAGTCCTGTCCTCACGTGCTTCAGGGCACCGACAGGGCAACCGCCTCTTGAGCGCGTATTCAACTGTCTCGCTTACGGACTTCATAACGGCTATCCGGGCCGACCTCGGTCCTGCAGCCTTCTGGACTGACAATGAAATCCGTAACTTCATCAATGCGGGACTGAGGACGTGGAGTTGTCTCACCGGCTTCTGGTCCGGGACCAAGACCATCGCAACGGTGGGGAACCGTCCCTATTACGCGCTCGGGACGTCGCTGTGCTTCGGGGCCCGGGTCGAACTCAACGGCGTGGCGCTGGATCCGGGAAGCGTATTCGAGTGGGATCAGCAGGACCCCCAGTGGATGAGCGAGCGAGGCGAACCGGAGATGTGGGCGCCCGTGGGCATCGCGATTATCGCGCTCAATCCAATCCCGCCGTCCGGAGGCGATACGCTTGTAGTGCATGGGACTTCCATTACACCCATTCTTACGGCGCCGGGAGACAAGATCAACATAGGGCGCGAGGACTTTAACGCGCTGACCGACTACATCGCGCATACCCTGCAATTCAAAAGCGGAGGGGCCGAGTTTAAGTCCTCCAAGGTCGCCTATCAGGCATTCCTGAAAGCGGCCGGCGTGCGCAACGAAAAGCTCCGGGCGTCGAACTTCTACCGCCGGATCATGGGACTTGAGCAGGACAGAGTCCTCAAGCAGATGCGCCGGATGGTCAACGCCATGGCCGCGGAGAGCTCGAACGTGATAGGTCAACGCTAATGCCTCCCTATCCAGCCATTCCCGCGCAGCAGTGGAACGTGACCGACCAGCAGTTGATGTCGGACCTCCAACTGGCCACGCTCGAGCCCGACGATGCCGGCGCGACCTGGCCGTCCGGGATGTGGACGCAAGCGCAAGTAGTCTCGTGGATCAACGACGTGGTCCGAGACTTCATGCACCGCACCGGTCTGACCTGCGCGATCGACTTTATTACCGGAGCGCCGTCACAGGGCAGTTACGACCTGCCACAGGACATGATTGACCTGCGGCGTGTGGCCTGGCGTGCGGGAATCTCCGGCACCGGTTACGAGGAACTGACGCTCGTCGACACGTTCCAGAAGGACCAGAGCGATCCGACCTGGGCAGCCAATGAGGAGCAAGTCCCGACCGGATATTTACTCGATCTGCTCCCGTCCCTGACTCTGCGGGTGGTCCCAACACCAAACGACCTCGGCGAAGCCGAAGTCACCATGACCACACTCGGCACTGCCGCGGACGGGAGCGGAATTGACCTGCCCATCCCGGACGACTACACGACGTACCTGTTTTGGGGGGTGCTTGCAGAAATGCTAGGCAAGGCCGGAGAAGCATCTGACCCGGAACGTGCAGCATACTGTAGGGAGCGTTACGAAGAAGGGATCGAATTGGCTCGACTCATGGTCACAGGAGTTGCTTTCGCATGAGAACGACGCCTGTTATTGGCCTGCTCCTTGGCGGTAACCCACCGACAGTTCTCGGGCGAATAAGGACCGTCATTGTCGATTCGGTCGATGGAGTGCCTTGCGCTAGGTCTTTTCCCCATGTCCGCCAAGAAATTCTCGAAAGACTCCCACTTAGCGCAGACGTTTATTCCGCGACCTCCATAGTGCGCGTACTCGTGTCGTCGCGAGTCTGTGCAGCGCCTTCGCATCCCAACCCAAACCGCGTATTCCGGGAGTGTTGTTTGACGATGGGTCGCATTCGATCTTCCCGTTACCGCAACTATTTCACGGTGCAGGCAACCGCAACTCCGGGTATTTCCACTGGTGATGTCATAGCGCACAACCGCAGTACGAGTCCCACAAGAACAAAGGCACAACCATCTGCCTTTCTGGAAGTATCTTTCTACGGTGAGACGACCAAATCTCTGACCGGACAGGTCGCTGCGAAGTCCACGCATGGGGACGCATTCTAATGCCGGACAGTGTTTTTTACCAACACGACGTCGCGAAACTTCCTGACGCCGGTCTCCAATTGAATCTCCCTGTCGACCTCGTTCCCGCCGGGCAGTATTCCTATTTCTCGAACGCGCAAAGCCGCATCGAAGGCCAACTCCAGACGCGCGATGGTATCGTGCTCGTGTGCACGGTCGGCACCGACGTACAGCCGATTCATTCCATCTTCAGGCTCAACCAGGTGGCAGTCGGAGTCAACGGCGAGCGACTGTTCGGCATCGGCGCAACGCTGTGGTCCGCGCCACTTCCCGCCGGCAACGTGCCTGTCCAGCTATCGGCCTACGTGGTTGCAGACGCCGCTTTCCCGGCTTTCCCGGTGAACTTCGACGGGACCCCGCTTTCCATCATGCCGTACCGCTTCGATGCTGACCCTCAGGCATGGGCCATCATTGCAAACGGCGCGAAGATGATGAAGCGCAAGGCCAGCTATTACGAGCAACTGGGCCTGCCGGCACCGACAGCGATACCCGTGGTCTCGGTGGGAGCAGCCGGCAACCTCAACGGCGATTACAACTGGCGCTACACCTACGTCAACACGGTCACCGATTCAGAGTCCAATCCGTCGCCAATCGAGACCTCGGGCTCGGTCGAGACATTGCGACCGACGGCTTTCACCAATCCGACGCCCACACCGCTCGGCGGAGGAGAGCAGCCATTCTCCAATCCCGGGGACGCAATCGACGGCGGCACGGGCACGTTCGCGTCTGCCCTGATTGAAAACGGACCGACACCAAACGATTCAAGTTGCCTGTGGAACGGGATTCCCGCGGCCTCGATCGTATACGGGTCCCTCAGCCTGAATGTCGACTTTGAAATCATCTACACCTTCAACACGGGCGCTGGAAGCCCGCCGGTCACAAACCTCGAGTACTCGCCGGACAATGGCGTAACGTGGCTGTACTTGGGAAGCGCCAGCGGCGACGCGCCGCGGCAGACGGCTATCGCAGCACTTCCTGTCGGCACCGATCTAACGCAACTTGCGATACGCGCCTGGGCCTTCGGATTCCCGATTGCCACACACGAGCGCACCGTCGAAGTCCGCGTCTACGACATCTTCACGACCGGCACGCCTCCGGGCCTGGCCGACACTTCGTTCACCAATCAGCAGGCGATTGTGTGCGTGACCCCGCCGACCGATCCGCAAGAGAGCGCCGTGCGGCTGTACCGCAAGGGTGGAACGCTGACCGATAACTGGTACTTCGTCGGGCAATATCCGATTGCCTCTCTGGTACAAGGCGTGTGCGGAGTCGGCACGCTTGAAATCGACGACAACAGCAGCGACGCCGACATCGAAGCCAATCCGACGCTCGAGCTCGACAATGACATGCCAGTCTCCTCGGTTACGGCGACCAACGTCCCGCTCAAGGCTATCTGGGGATTCGATGAGCGCGTGCTCGGTTGCGGGGACCCCAGTCGCGCCGAGGCGGTCTATTTCAGCAAGCGCGGCAATGCGGATGAATGGCCTCCGGAAAACTGGGTGATTGTTTCGGATCCCGGTACCGAGATGATGAACGGTCTCTCGTGGAACCTCAGGGCATGGGCCTTCTCGCGCGAGCGCCTGTATACCCTCGTGCTCAACGTGATTCAGGGCGTGACCTTCACTCCTCAGGAGACCGAATGTCGCCGCGGTCTGCGCGGTCGCTTTGGCTTCTGTGTGGGCGAGAAGGGCATCTATTTCGTTTCCAAGGACGGCGTGTATGTAACCAACGGCGGACCGGAAGCCTCGATTACCGACGACAGTATCCGGCCACTGTTTCCGACCTTCGATGCTCCGGGCCGGGACGCCAACGGCTATGAAGCGATCGACATGACCGACGAGAACGGTCTGCGCCTGTGCCGGCACAACTCGGAAATCTGGTTTGATTACACCGGCGCCACGTCAGGAACACGACAGACGCTCATTTATGACGAGCGACGCAACCGCTGGCGCGCCTATGACCGCGATGGTCTGACGACCTCGGAAGTCCAGATGCACTACTCGGAACCGGAGACCGTCTCCCGCCTGCTCATGGGCGCGACCGTCAACAAGGTCTTCGAGGGCAGCGCGCTTGCCTCGGACGACAGCGGAGACATCGAAGTCCACATACGCACCGGATCCCGCGACCAGGGCCAGCCGCTCAACCTGAAGGAATACGGGGACGTCATCTTTGACATCGACCCGGGCGGAGCGACGGACGCGCATCCCGTCGTCATCACGCCGTACATCAACGGGCAACTGACGGCGGAGGCGGCAATCAACGTGACCGGCTCGGGCCGGCAGAGAGTCGCGCTGAACCTCCAGCAATCGCTCGGCAATGAGATTTACGCGCTCAATATCTCGTTCGACATCGCCTGGGAGACCAACGGCGGAGCTATCGCGCCCATCCTGTACCAGTACGACACGCTGTACCGCGTCGAACCGGCGGCAATGAAGCACTGGGAGATTCCTCCAAACTCGCTCGGACTGACGGGATTCTTCCACGTCCGGGACTCCTACGTGACGCTGCGCTCCGGCGCCGACGTGACCATGACGCTGCGCACCGACGCCGGCGACACGCAGACCTTCACCATTCCGAATACGGCCGGAGTGAAGCAGAAAATCTACGTCCCGTTTGCGGCCAACAAGGTCAAGCTCATCGGCTTCACGTTCAACAGTACCGAAGACTTTCGCATGTATCAGCCGGAGTGCGAACTGAGAGCTAAGCCATGGATGACTGACCTCGGATATTCTGTGGCTCCGCTGTTTGGTGCCGAGACTCCGTAATGGCCAACACAATCAAGCGATACCGTCCGTCGAGCTATCCGGACCCGCAATTAAATCTCGACATGAAGACGGCTTACGACCAGCTTTCCTCACTCAGTGACAGCGCCGTCTTCGCGCTCGAGAGCAACCAGGCGCTCGCTTCTGGGTCGACGACCGTCACGGGCTCACAGAATAGAATTGAAACCGGACTCGGGACTGTGTCAAACGTCGTAGCGACGCTTGATACCGGGGGAAGTCCTGTGAATGAATGGCCGACTGCTACTCCCACGCCGAACGCCAACGGACTTATCAATATCGCGGTCTTCAAGCCGACTGCAGCAGGAAATAACACTCCGATCGCATCCACCACGCCGCGGCTCGTGCGCTGGTTCGCCTTCGGTAGCCGAAAGGAATCGACACAATGAACGAGACTCTAGCCGCGGAACAGAAAATAAGTTTCAAGATGGTGCCCGCCCGGGCGGACCTGATTATGAACGGGGAGACGGTCCTGCCTCTGATCTGGAAACAGATGCACGAGGAGGGGACCTTCGACATGTTTTTCCACGACTTCCCGGAACTAAACTTCGGGGCGTTCGTGCGCGTGCTCTCGGAACCGAACGAGCAGGTTCACGCGGTCTGTGTGATGCAGGGCGACGCGGTGGTCGACATCGCCGCTATCTCCATGCTGACCGACATCCGTTACACCGAACTCGTCAAGAGAGCGCTCGGCAACTTTTTGCTGTTCAAGAAGTACTGGGGTCACGAGGACGCGACGCGCATCGGCGCAATCATTCTGGACACCTGGTTTAAGGACCTCGAGACCGTCGGTGGCGTGACGCCTGAATTGAACGACCGGGCGCTACGCTTCATCGAGGAAATGGGCTTTACGCGCCTCGGAGTTATCCCGGGCTTTTCATCGTACCGCGGCGAGCAGTGTGGCTCGGTGGCGACTTATCAGACGCGCCGCATGTGGATGCAGCGGCGGGAGGAACTACTTGGGTAAAGGGCCTTCAGCACCGTCGGGCACGCTACCGGAATTTGGGCAACTCGCCAAAGGTTTCGGCGGCGCCTCGAATGCGTGGCTCGGCCTCGGCAGTGACAATCTAAAGAGCGCTGGCGACTTCTACCAGGCGCTTCTCAGTGGCGGCAAAGCGGCGCAGGGCGTCGTCGCACCGTCCGCCATGAACATCAGTCGGGTGTACGGCGGCAACGCGAACACCATCAAGAATTTCATGCCGGCAGGCGGGGAGCGAAACCTCGCGCTCGCGCAAAACCAGAATCAGCGGGCGCAGTCCATCGCCGACCTGTACACCAACGTCCAGCCGGCGGCGGCGCAAGGGCTCGCCGGTCTCGGCCAGGTTCGCGCCGGTGTGGGCGGAAACCTCGGCCAACTGGCCAGCGGTGGTTATGGCGACCTGACCGCCTACCAGGGTCAACGCAACGCGGCCAAGGGTGCGACGCTCGGTGGTATCGGACAGGGCCTTGGAACGATTGCCGGCGCAGGGATCATGCACTGTTGGGTGGCTGAAGTCCTCTACGGCACGCTCGATGAGAGGACCTTCGCAATCCGGCATTGGCTGATGCGTGGCGACCTGCCGTGGAATTGGAAACTGTTCGGCCGTGCCTACGGCGCGATTGGACAGCGGCTCGCTCAGGTCCTGCTCCGGCACTCCGGTCTGCAGCGCTTCGTGCGACCGTTGTTTGACCGCGCGGTGACGCGAGCGACCAAAGGAAGGCTGTAGCCGTGCCTGAAGAATACGGACTGGGCGGAGGAGTCCTCCAAGGTATCGGTAACGCCTTGGTCGAGAGAGAAAAGCAGAACCTCGCCCAAAGCCAGCAGATGCGCGCGAACCTGTGGGCGCTCCATCAGGGTATCGGCCAGGACCCATCGGCCACCCCTGAGACACGCATGCGCGCCCTGCAGAACCTCGGGCGCATCGCAACCCTCAAGCCTCACGACAAGATTCCAAAGGAACTGACCGACGTTTCTTTGTACATGGCTCCTCCGCCGGGATACGGCCAGCAAGCCCCATCTGCACCCCCGGACGCCTTTACGGTTTCTGGCGAACCCGTACCCTCAGGCGCTCCTCCTGCTTCCGTACCCGGCGTAGGACTACACGGTGCGGGAATGGGCGGAGGCGCGACGGGACAGTCCATCCCACAGCCGGGCCCGGGATTCGCGCCACCTCAGTACTCGATGCAGACGCAGAGCACCGGCGAACCTCTGGCCGGCATGAGTCCGTTCGCTGCTCCGACGCCTCCGGCCTATGCGCCGTTCTACACGCCCGAGGAGCAAGGGCAGATGGCAGCCGCGGCCACGAGCGCGAAGACTGGCGCCGACGAGCGCGCCAAGCTCGCAGCCTTGGGCGATGCGGTCAAGGAACTCCGACATAACGGAGGTACCGATGCCGACGTTGCGCTGATGCTCGGACATGCATTGCCTGCCGGTCTGTACACGCCACACAAGATCGGATCGGGCGGTGTCCTTGGTGCCGACCTAATCAAGTCCAATCCTGGGATTACCACCGCGGCGGGCGTGCCACCGGACCCGCAACAGCACTATGACGCCTACACGATCGGCGACAACATGTACGCTTTCCCGGCGGGCGCGAGTGCCGAGAAGATACTCGCCGACATTTCCGACAGCCATGCCCGGGCAGACTGGTACAAGGCACGAACCGCACAGATCCCTTACCAGACGGCCAAAATTATTCAGGACATGGACCTGAACCCGGAGAAGGTCGAAATCTCCCGCGCCAACGCAGCGGCGCGCTGGTTCGGGCCCGCGCCTGCCTCGCGCCAGTCCGCGCAGTACGGCGGAGACGTCGAGGACAAGATCGACAATATCGAACCGCTAGTCGCGACTCTGGCGAAAAACGGCAAGGTCAGTGCCCTACAGGGACGTTGGGAGCAAATCTGGACCGACAAGGTGCGCGCTGGCGACCCGGAATTTGCGAACCTCGGCACACAGATGGACGTGCTCGCTTACGCTGTCCAGAGAATGCACGGCTTCAGGAACGTCGAGCAAGCCCGGGCTTTCATCAACGAGCGATTGAACGAAGCCTCAGACCCGGAACAGTTGATCGGCTCGCTCGAGGGACTGCGCACGGCTGCGCGGACCTACGAGTCCATGGGCCAATTTCCTCCGGAAGTGCAAGCGCAGATGCAGAAGGCGCTCACACACGGAAACGCCGTAGCGCCCAAGGGAACCGAGAGATTGCCTCCCACGGCACCCGGCGCGCCTCCGCCTCCACTGAGTGCCAAGGGTGCTGCCACTCCGGGCACGCATCAGTGGTCTATTAGCGCTTGGCAGAGAGCAAACCCGACCGGAGACTCGGCTGCCGCCAAAGCCGCGGCGCAGAAGGCCGGCTATGAAGTGGTGCCCTGATGCCACAACAGGGCGCGATTGACCTCACGTCGGGATTTGTACCCAAGAGCCAAACTCTCGACCTTTCTGCAGGACTGGTACCGAAGACAGCGCCCGCGATGCGCCCGGACCAGATTCCCGGCCTGACACCGGCGAATAAACAGGCACAGGCACAACTCCCGAAGCCAACGACGACCACCGAGGACGCCAACGCCAGCATTACGAAAACCATGTCTAGTCCCGGAGGCATGGGCGCCGGCGAAGGATGGCAGGGCCCGGCCCCGACTGAAATCCTCGGACATCTGTCCAATCATCTGAACGAGCGCGCAAACGAGCATGAACTGGGCTTTCTCAAGCGCGCGGCCAGCGGTGGACCGCCCGCAAGCTATTGGGAGAAGGCCGGAGTAAAACGGCTTCGCGCGGCAGGTTACTTGTCGAAGATTGGCTCGGCGGCAACCAGTCTGCCAGGCGAAGGAATGGCGCTCGCGGCTCCATTTGCGCCACTGCCGGTCATGGCCACGGGCCTCACCATGGCGGCAAAGGACCTGATGACTCCACAGCAGCCCGGAGAGAGCCAGGCCGACGCGCTGCAACGACATCTGACGGCATGGTCCGGAGTCGCCGGATCGCTCGCAATGGCTCCGGAGGCTGCCGCACAGTTCAAGGGGGTACCGGAAACAGCGGCCGCGACGTTGCGCCGAGGCTTTGGCGCGAACCCAACCGAGATAGCGAACGCCGAGGGCAAAGCGGGCGAAGCGGCCGCGGGCGTGGCGGAGAGAAATGCCGCTGCCGGTGCCGCTGGCGAGCAAAAGAATGCCCAGGCCGAGGCGGACGCACAAGCCGCTCACAATGAAGCTACGCGCCAATGGGAAGCCGAGACCGCGCAGGGCATGCGTGACGTGGCGGACCAGAGAGCCACACAGCTTGCCGAACATGCCGGCAAGACCCAGACCATCCGGGAAGCCAACGCCAAACTGCAGGAGCAGGTCGCGCAGCGCACGAAACTGGTCGAGCAGACGCGAACACAGGCCGAAGACATCGGCAATTCCCTACAGGAGTTTGCGCAGGCGGCGGAGCAAGAAGCCCGGGCCATGTACCCCAAGGTCAAAGGGCAGATCGAGGATCCCGCTGGAATTGCACAATCGGTCGAGAGCGCGGCCAAGGCTGCCATGCGCGAGTCCGGGCCGATACCTCCGGAGATTCAGCGCATCGTCGACGGCTACACGCCACAGGAGACCGGCGGCGAAGACCTCGGGGACGGCCATGTCGAAGGCTATCCATTGTCCGAGAAGATGGCCAGCCAGTTGAAAAACGTCTACGGCGAACTCGGGGAAGCTGGCGCCGGGGATACTCGCGCCGAGCCCACGTTCGACAATCTGCATAGCCAGTACAGCGCACTGGGCAAGCGCGGATTCGAGGCGGAGCGCGCCGGAGACGGCTACCGTGCCGCGGCATTCTTCAAGGCTCGCGACGTCATCGGTTCGTACATGCGCCAACTGGCCAAGGCGGATGGAGCGCTCGACAAATTCACCGCGGCGCAAAAGAATTGGCAGAAGCTCGAGAACACCTTTTTCAATACACGCTCGGCCGCGCACGGCGGCTCACCGATCGCCGAAGCGCTCGGCACTGCGGATCCAATCACCGGCAAATTGCGTCCCGATTACGTTCTGCGAGTGCTGCAGAATCCGTCAAAGTCTCGCCTCGTGACGGAAATGCTCAATCGTTACGGCCAGGCCGAGGGAGTGCAATCCGTCGCGAACCTGCAAAAGACGCTCGAGAACATCAAGGCGCTGCCAAAAAAGGTGAAGCTAACTCCGGAACCGACACCGCCAGTAGTCCCGGACTATGTTCCGAAGCCAGCGCCCGTGCTCGAACGGCCCGTGCCGGCGAATGTCCCGACGCTCGAAGCGCCTCCGGAACCTTTCAGCCGCAAGGCTTTCATCAAGGGCAAAGTCCAACAGGCTGCGACGAACGCCCAGAAATTCTCGCCGTGGGACCTCACCGGCGTTGCTGGCGTCATTCGTCACGGCGGCGGACGCATTCTCGAGAATCCGAAGGTTCAAGACTGGATCGCGACGGAACCACCTCAGCCCGGCAATGTGGGCGCAAAGGGCGCAGCAACGCCATTCCAGCAACCGCCTCCACCGCCACCAGGCGGAGGGTCTGCGCATCCTAGTGGCTTTCAGCCTCCGCCACCTACACCCACGGGCGCGGCACCCACCGCGGGCCAAGGTATTCCAGTCGTCCATGAGGGAAGACCTGGTTTCGTCACCGGCGCCACGCTCGATAAGGAAGGAGGCCTCTGGCACCTTGTAAACCGTGAAGGCGAGGAACCTGTCCTTGCCAAGCACGAAGATATTGTGTGGCCAAAGAAAACCAGCACTGGAAGCAAAGCGCCCGGGTATCAGCGCGCCGGCGAAGCTCCGCCAACGATGCGCAACCGGATTCTGAACGCAGTAAAGAAACTGAAGGACACCGCGACCGGAAGCCAGCAAGACGTTATGGCGGAAATGAATGCGCTGCAGAACGGAAAGCACAGCGACTATCTGCTCGGCAAACTGGGCGTGAAGCACCAACCGCTCGACGCTGAAATGCGCTCGGAACTCGAGACGATCTTCGAGGAAAAGCCGGACATCTCGAAGCCGGAGGCGCGGCAGATTCAGACGGTCATGGATTCATGGAGCAAGGGCACGTTCGACGCGACCGAAGCGGCTAACAGGATTCGCCGGGCACTGCGCCTGAAAGAATAGGGAGGACATTGTGTTGACGTGGATCATGTTCCAGTTGGGCCAGGTTATGCACCTCGCCGCGCAAATCGACGCCATCGTCCGCGCGAAGAATAACCCCGCCATTTCGCGGTGGATTGTCTTTCAGGAACGATTGATACCGATACTGGTCCGCTCTTTTATCGCCACGCTCGGCTTTATGATTGTGCTCGGCGGCGGTCTCCCAAAGATTTTCGGCATGTTTAATGCGACTCCTCCTAATTGGACAGTTACGGTCGCCGTGCTTTTGTCGGATACTGGGCTCGTCGGATACGCCATCGCCGGCGGTCTCGGCTTTGGCGCGGACAGCGTGTTGGGATTCGTGCCGATGCTCAAGGCATACATCCCGCCTCCGATCGACCAGGAGACCGCAGTCCAGAACAAAGGCTTTGCGCAGGGCGTCGACGCAGCAAAGCAAGCCGTGGAAGAAGTAAAACCACCCGTGCCCGTTGAAAAAACGGATAACTAGGGTGTGTGCTCTACGGTACAGACTTGTAGGTATGGAGTGGGCCAATGTTGCAGTGCACTATAGGACCCTATGACGATACGGCTCGACACGATTATGTACTTGGCCGTAGGCGCACTCGCCTGCTGGAGAGTGTGGAGGCATCGGCTCATCATTCGCCGGATTGACCGATGCACTTCGACCTCACCGTCAGTCTTGGAAATCTCGTCACGATCGGCGCGTTACTCATCGCAATAATCCGGTGGGACCGCAAGCTGGCGCGTTACGACGTTGAGCACGAGATGTTGATCGGGTGGTATTGCAAGAGCCACAACATGCGGGTACGTGACCTTCCGACACGCAGCCATCAGGGAGGCTAGTCACATGCCGGTCATCCAGATAATCGTCATTCTCGCTGTCATCGGTGTTTTAATTTGGGCACTCAATTCCCTGCTCGGCCCCTACATCGCGCAGCCATGGCTGAAGATGATTAACGTGGTGGCCATTGTCTTCACCGTGCTTTGGCTGCTCGGCATCTTTTTCGGTGGCTCGGGCCTGTTCAACGACACACACTTCATCTGGCCATTCCGTCGCTAATGTTCGCAGCAATGATTCTCGGCTTCGCAGTTATGATCGCGCTACAAATCCGCTTACTCAAAAGGAGTTTTCACATGAGCAAAGAACTGGACAGGCTGACAGCATCGGTCGCGAAAGAAGAAGGACAGACGGCCTCGTTGATTAAACTGGTTGGGGACCTCGCCGACTTGCTGCGCGCCAAGGCGAACGATCCCGCTGCAATCAATGCCCTGGCCGACTCGCTCGACGCCGATGCACAGAAGGTCGCCGATGCTGTGGCTGCGAACCCGCTGCCGACTGACGCGCCGCCGGCGCCCACAACGTAGGGGCGACCGTGACGCTCTATCCGGCAGACCCGAAACTCGGTCTGAATAACATCCCGTGCGGCGGTCCGGAGAATCATCGCGTCGGTGTGGGCTTCAAGGCCCATTTCAGTTCTCCGGTCGCCGCCATTCGTTCCTATCGGATGTGGTCTGGATCCGGTTACGCCGCGGGCACTGACGGGCGCAACCGCTACGAAATCTGGACCGACAATAACGGCAAGCCAGGCGTGCCGATCGCCACCGGTTTCGAGATTGAGGACCCGCAGTACCCGCAACCTTCCAACAACAAGGGCGGATTCCCGCTGATTGGATTCCCCAGTTTCCCCGTGCTGAAAAAGGGCAACTGGTACCACTTCGTCATAACCAACATCGACCTGCAGCCAACGTTGAACTGGACGTCCTTCAACTCGCTGCTCGCCAAGGGCGCGACTCCCGGGAATCCCGGTCCCAATCCGGACCCGGACTCGTTCGTCGAATATGACACCAACGGCGTGTGGCAGAAGTACACGACGATGATGGCGGAGCCGTTTGGCGTGTTCTATGCAAACGGTGAACTACAGGGCAACGGCGGATACCAGGTCGACAACGGCGTGACGCAATGTGGAAGCGCCTACGGTTTCGGCAAACTCTGCTGAAAAGTAAAAACACCCCAAAAGTTCAATATTGAACAGACGGCAAATCGTGTTGCCGTTTTTAATATGTTCGGTTTTTGAACTCCGACGGGAGGGGTGTTTCATGGATGACCGATTGATGTCGCTATACCAGCAAGCCAGCGAAGAACATGACTCGGATAAGCTAATGGTCCTCATACGGGAAATCGTTCAAAGACTCGAAGCCAAACACTCCCCACCAACTCCCAGAACGGAAATGAAAAGCGCGCTAGTCTAATCTACACTGCCAGTCGTGGCGTGGATCTTCTACCAGACTGGCATACTCGTTGCGCCCGACGGTGTCCGCACGCCCGCATATTCCGGGAAGGGCATTCACAAGAACGACCCGGACTCCCAGAACCTCCCGATGCAGGGCCCGCTGCCCTGCGGCATTTACCACATTGGATCCCCGTTCGATTCTCCGGAGCACGGTCCCTACGTCCTCAGGCTCACGCCTGATGCGGCAAATGAGATGTTCGGTCGCGCCGGCTTCCTGATCCATGGCGACT
>Ga0247672_1000060_pt1 | contig 21524 bp, 19 predicted proteins | sample CNK13_metaG_FD_182719 | JGI IMG/M metagenome (GOLD analysis project Ga0247672, IMG submission 182719) | Soil microbial communities from Purdue University Martell Research Forest, Indiana, United States - CNK13 | ecosystem: Environmental > Terrestrial > Soil > Temperate forest > Bulk soil... | reverse complement strand
CGCAGCAACGCCGAGCAGGTTCTCGGCGTTGCTGCGGCCGTGGGCGATCAGCTCGTCGCCGCGCCCGCGGATTGCATCGGTGATTTGCGGCGCATAGTCGTAGACCAGGCTGTTGGTGCAATGCCCCGCCGGCAGGCCAAGCTCGTCGAGCAGCTCGAACAGGCGCCACACGCCGATCCGGTTGCCGTAGTCGCGCCAGGCGTAGTTGCGATGAGTCTGCGGCTCGCCGGTCTTCGCCGGGTCGTGGCCGAGCCCCGTGCCGAAAGCGAACCACTCGATGTTGGTCGTGACCGTGAACGCGAGCCGCCTGCCGAGCGGCCAGGCGTAAGGCTTGCGTTCGGGAAGCGGTCGAAAGTCGTAGCGCGAGTGCTGCGGCAGCAGCCTCACTCGAGCTTTGCCCCCGACGCCTTGACCACGGGAGCCAGCTTCGCGATCTCGCGCGCCGTCGCGGCCTCGAACGCCTCGGGCGTCATCACGATCGGGTCGGCGCCGAGGTTCTGCCATACCTGCTTCATCTCGGGCGACTCGACCGCTTTCGCGAACTCGGCGTTCAGCCTGCGCACGAGCGCGCGGTCCATTCCCCTGGGGCCGAGAATGCCCGAATAGAGCACGATCTCGAAGTTCGGCAGCCCGGCCTCGATCATCGTCGGCACCTCGGGGGCCGCGGCCACGCGCTTGGGCGTGGTCACGGCCAGTGCGCGCAGCTTGCCGGCCTTCGAATTCGAGATCGCCGGCGGCATGGTCGAGAACACGAACGTCACCTCGCCGCCGAGGATCGCCTGCGTCGCCGGGTTGCTGCCTTTGTAGGGGACATGGAGCACGTCGACGCCGGCGGCGGCTTTCAGCATCTCGCCCGAGAGATGCACGATGGTCCCGTTGCCGGACGAGCCGTACGAAAGCTTGCCGGGATTCGCCTTCAGGAGCCCGATCAGCTCCCGCACGCTCGCCGCCTGCGTGCTCGGGTGCACGACCAGCATGAGCGGCGTGGAGGCGACCATCGCCACGAAGCTGAAGTCCTTCGTCGAGTCGTAGGGCAGCTTCGGGTAGAGCGTGTTGTTGATGGCGTGCGTGGTGATGTCCTGCAGCCAGATGTTGTAGCCGTCCGGGGCCGACTTTGCGACGAAGTCGCCCGCGATCGTCGTGCCTGCGCCGGGCTTGTTCTCGACGATGACCTGCTGGCCGAGCTGCTTCGAGAGCGGGATCGCGATGGCCCGGCCGAGCACGTCGGAGATCCCTCCGGCGGCGAAGCCGACCACCATGCGCACGGGCTTGTTGGGGTAATCGCTTTGCCCCCAAACGGAGGAAAAACAAAGTGCCGAACACAACGTCGCTGACAGCAGAAAGAGGCGATTCATGCACTTCCCTCCAAGGAGGACATCGCTTGCCAGAGCGCCACTACGTCGTGCTTGGCCATGTTCTGGGTGATGAAGACCAGGCCGCTCGCCGGCCGATTGGCGATCGGCCGCAGCCGGTCGAATACGTGGCGCACGCCTTGCACCGCAACATGTTCGCCGTCGGCGAGCGCGACGATGCCCTTCACCCGGAGAAGGTCGGCGCCGCGCAGCTCGACCAGGAGCGCGAGAAAGCGCTCGAGCAGATCCTTCCGCGGCGGGCGGTCGAACTCGAGAACGAAGCTGTGGAAGCCGTGGTCGTGATGCGCGACCGAAGAGAAAACCGGGTCCGTCCCTGATTTTTCGAGAAGGGCGGGATCGACGTCGCCGAAGCGCGCACGGACGCGACGGGCATGAGCATTCAGTTCGCGTATTTCGTCTTCTATGCCTGAAGCATCGTGGGAAAGATCTGTTTTGGAGAGCACCACGACATCGGCCGCGGCGATCTGGGACTTGGCGATGCTCAGGCCGAGATTGCGATTGCCGGCCTCCGAGGCGTCGACCACGGTGACGATCGGGCCGAGCTTGAAATCGCGCTCGAGCGCGCGGTCGGCGTAGAGCGTCTGCGCCACCGGCCCCGGGTCGGCGAGGCCGCTCGTCTCGACGATGACGCGGTCGAAGCCGGCGATCTCGCCGCGGCGGCGGCGCATCGCCGCGCCGATCAGGGTCTCCTCGAGGTCGCCGCGCAGGTGGCAGCACAGGCAGCCGTTGGGCAGCGCCACGGCCCTTTCCTCGGCGACCTGCAGGAGGTGATGGTCCACCGGCACCTCGCCGAACTCGTTGACGATCACCAGGGTTTCTCCCAGCTTTTTCACCAGCTCGTTGACCAGAGTGGTCTTGCCGCTGCCGAGGAACCCGGTGACGACGAAGACGGGCGTGCGTCCGTCCGGAATCACACCTTCATTTCGAGGGCGTAGAGCCCGCCGTTGTGCCGGTCCACGGTGAAGACGATGCCGCGGTCGTCGACGAAAACGTCGTTGATCTGCACCGCGCCGATCTTCGAGCCCTCGGGCGCCTCCGGCACGAAGTAGGCGATCTCCCGCGGCGAGTACGGGTCGGAGATGTCGTAGGCGCGCACCCCGCCGTTGAAGAAGGTGCCCAGGACGACGTTCTCGGATTTCCAGGCGCCCGGCACCGGCGGATTCTCGTGCAGGTTGTGAGCGCCATAGCGCCCGCCGCGTGCCTTGAAAGCGTCGACCGGCGGCATCGGCAGCGTGCCGATGCTCACCAGGTGACGCTCGTCGCGCCCGTCGAGAATCCAGACGAGCTTCGGCCAGTCGCCCGCGTTGTCCTTCACCGACTCGTCGCTCACCACGATGAGCCCGCGCTCGAAGAGCGGCAGGACGGTGTGGTTGAAGCCGTTGTAGGGCGGAGAGTTGGTCCAGCGCGAAACGAGCTTCGGCCGGCTCTGGTCCGAGATGTCGATCACCATGATGCCGCCGTCGATGTAGCCGAGGTAGCAGCGGTCGGGGCGCTGGGGATAGACGTTGGTGTTGTGGGCGCGGAAGCCGGCGTCGAATTTCCCCGGCAGGCGCTCCGGCGGCGGTGCGTCGTCGCCTTCCATCGTGCCGGGAAGGTGCCAGCGGCCCACGGCGCGAGGCTTGGTCGGCGTGCTGACGTCGACGATGCGGTAGACCTGGTCGTCCTTGGGATTGCGCGGCTTCTGCTCGGGGTCGGCGCAGGCCATGTGGACGGTCTTGCCGTCCACGAACCAGAGCTGGTGGCAGCCGCGCGAATGCGGACCGGAGGCGTCGAAGAACGAGATCGAGCGCGGCGCCTCGGGCTTGCTCACGTCGAACAGCTCGAACCCGGCGGGCTTCAGGCCGAACTTGGTCACCTGGTAGGCGACCGCCATCAGGTCGCCCGCGACCTCGAGCGAATTGGAGCGCATCTGCGCGTGCGGCAGGTCGGTCTGCACCACCACCTTGGGCGCGCGTGGATCGCTGACGTCGACCGCCGTGAAATTCTTGGGCGCGCTTTCGTGCGCGAGCCAGAGGATCCGGCGGCCGTCCCGGGCGAGTTGCATCGACATGCCCTCGCCCATCCCGCCGAAGCCGTTCAGGCCGTGGTGGGACAGGAGCTTCATGTTCAGGAACATGGGGCCCAAAGATACGCGAAATCGCCCCGCGCGCTGAAGTGCTAGAACGAAACGGTCTTCCACGGCCGACGTGAAATCCTGCACATGAGGGGCCGGCGCAACGAAATCGCGCCGACCGTCCGGAAATTCTCTGTTTTCGGTTGTTTACGGAGCGCGCGGCGCTCCGCGCGATTAAACTACGGGGGTCGTCTCATAACGAGAACAAGGGTGCGCATGGGAGCCCCTGGGATAGAGGTACACAACGAGGCCGGCGCGATGTCCGCCGCGCCCGAGCGAGGTAGCTTGTTGCACCGATCCTCTGGGAAAGCCGGGCGGGCGTGATGCGGCTTGGGCTGAGCGGGAAGTTCACCATCACTGTCCTGGTGATCCTTCTTTGCACCATGGCGGCGAACACGCTTTACTTCCTCGGCACGTCGACGCGCCTGCACGAGCAGCAGTTGCTCGAGCGCGGCCGCGCCCTGGGAAGGCTGGTCTCGCTCATCAGCCCCGAGGCGATTCTCGGCTTCGACTTCCTGCTGCTGAACGACTACACGCGCGAAGTGTCCTCGCAGCCCGATGTCGCCTACGGCGCGATCCTGACCCCGCAGGGCGTGCCGATCAGCTACCACGTCGACAGCGCCGACCCCTACATCAAGAAGCGCGCGCGCCAGGGCGCCTCGGTCGAGATCACCGAGCTGATCAAGAAGCGCGAGGGGGTCGAGGACCTGATCCGGCTCGAATATCCGATCACCCACAACAACGTGCTGCTAGGCCACTTCCTGGTCGGCATCAGCCGCGAATCGCTGCAGAGCCAGCTGCAGCGCCAGGTGGTGATCCAGGCGGTGGTGATGAGCGCGATCGTGCTCTTTCTCAGCGCGGCGATCTACGGCGCGTTCCGCTTCAACGTGCTCTTCCCCATCCGCCGCCTGATCTCCGCCTCGCGCGAGGTCGGCCGCGGTCGTTACACGGCGGTGGAAGTCAAGACCGCCGACGAGCTCGGCCAGCTCGCGCAGGCCTTCAACGCCATGGCCCAGGAAGTGAAGGAGGAGCAGGCGAAGCTGCACCGCCAAGCGAACTTCGACTCGCTCACCGGCCTGCCCAACCGGATGATGGCGTTCGACCGGATCAATCTCGAGATCAATCGCGCGCGGCGCAGCGGGCGGCGCTTCGCGGTGCTGTTCATCGACCTCGACAACTTCAAGAGCGTGAACGACACCCTCGGCCACGCGGTCGGCGACGAGCTCCTCGTCGCCATCGGCGCGCGGCTCCAGGTGAGCATGCGCGAGGCCGACACCGTGGCGCGCCTGGGCGGGGACGAGTTCCTGATCCTGGTCCCCGACGTGGGGAACGAGGTCGAGGTCGAGAAGATCGCCGAGCGGCTGCTGCATTCGGTGTCCGAGCCGCGCGAGCTGAACGGGCGCAAGGTGGTGATCCACTGCAGCGTCGGCATCGCGATCTACCCGGACAACGGCGACAGCGTGGAGATACTGATGGCGAACGCGGACAACGCCATGTACCAGGCGAAAGCCGCGCAGGAGGGCTCGGCCATCTTCTTCACCGAGGAGATGAACATCCGCCTGCGCGAGCGCATGCAGATGGAGCAGGACCTGAACGTCGCCATCGAGCTCGGGCAGCTGGCGCTGCACTTCCAGCCGATCGTCGACACCGCGGGCCCGCGCCACCGCGGCGCGGAAGCGTTGCTGCGCTGGCACCGCTCCGAGAAGGGCCTGGTCAGCCCGGCCGACTTCATCCCGCTCGCCGAGGCGACCGGCCAGATCGTCGGCATCGGTGACTGGGTGCTGAAGCAGGCGTGCCGCTGCTGGCGCGCCTGGCACGACGCGGGGCTCAACCCCGGCTTCGTGGCGATCAACGTGTCGCGCATCCAGTTCCGCAAGCGCTTCTCCAGGCGCCTCGCCGAGCTGATGACGGCCTACCGCATTCCGGCGCACGCGCTCGAGTTCGAGATCACGGAGAGCGTGCTGCTCGACGACCATCACCAGGTCGCCGAGGAGCTCGCCGCCTTGCGCGCGCTCGGCGTGAAGCTCGCCCTCGACGACTTCGGCACCGGCTACTCGTCGCTCAGCTACCTCAAGCGCTTCCGCTTCGATGTCCTGAAGATCGACCGCAGCTTCGTCGCCGGGCTGCCGGGCAACCCCGACGACGTGTCGCTGGTCAAGGCGATCCTCGCGATGGCGAAGGGCCTCGACCTGCGCGTGCTCGCCGAAGGCGTCGAGCATCATTCCCAGCTCGACTTCCTCACTGCGCAGGGCTGCGACTTCGCGCAGGGCTACCTCGTCGCCAAGCCGATGAACGAGGACTCGTACCGCGGCTACCTGAAAGAGCGCCAAGCGAAGGGTGACGCCGGCAGCCTGTCCTTCATTCACCGGCCGGGGGGCAACTTGAGAACCAGCCGACAGTGAAAATCCTCCGCCTGCTGTACCTGATCGCCGCCACCGCGGCGCTGGCGCCGCTCGCTCATGCGACCGACGATGCGACCGACGATGCTTTAGTCCTGGGCGTTTTCCCGCGCCGCAACGCCGCCGAGACCACCCGGATGTTCACCCCCATGGCGGAGCATTTGAGCGCGCAGCTCGGCCGTCCGGTCAGGCTGGTCACGTCCAGAGATTTCGAGTCGTTCTGGCGCGGCGTGACCGCGCGCCGCTACGATATCGTCCACTACAACCAGTACCACTACATCCGTTCGGCGCAGAGCTATCAGGTGATCGCGCATATCGAAGAGTCCGGCAAGAGCACCATCTCCGGCGCGGTGTATGTCCGAAAGGACAGCGGCATCACCGAGCTTGCCCAGCTGAGGGGCCGCATGGTCCTGTTCGGCGGCGGCGAGGATGCCATGATCAGCTACATTGCGAACGTCTACCTCATGCTCCAGGCGGGGCTGAAGAAGGACGATTTCAAATCGGCGTTTGCGCTGAATCCCCCCAATTGCGTGCTCGCGCTACACTTTCGCCAGGCCGATGCGGCGGGCGCGGGCGACGGTGTCCTGGATTTGCCCGTCGTGAAAAACTCCATCCGCACGGACGAGCTCACCACGCTCGCGATTTCGCCGCCCTTGCTCCAGCTGCCCATCGCCGTGAAACGCGACATGCCGGCGAAGCTGCGCGCATCGATCCAGTCTATCCTGGTGAACCTGAAGAGCAGCGAGGCGGGCCAGAAAGCGCTCAAGGAGGCCGCTCTGACCGGGATTGGGAAGGCCGAAGATAAGGACTATGATCCGCATCGAAAGATCGTGCGGGCGGTGATGGGCCCGGGAGACGTGGCGCGGCGCTGAACAAGGGCAACAGTCGAAATGGATCGGGCAAAGGGGGAGGATGGCAAGGACATCGCGGCAGGACCAGGCCGCTGGCCGACGCGCTTCGTGCCGCTGATCAAGCCCCTTGGCGCGGTGATTCTCGTCGTCGGCTTCGTGCTCTGGGCCCATGTCGGCTCGGGCATCGCCAGGTTTCATTCGCAGGTGAAATCCGCGCCCGGCTGGGACCGGTTTCGCGACGCCTACGGGCTCGACAGCTTCGGCGAGGACAGCTATTTCGTCCGCGCTGCCCAGAACGGCTACAACCTCTTCTACTTCACGCATCGGTCCGGCTGGCGCTTCACGCGCAAGACCGCGGGCGACGCGGTGAACTCGTGCGCCGCCTGCCATACCCCGGAGGACATGGCCTATGCCTTCGTCAACTCGGACAGGTTCGACTCGAAGCTGGGACGACGGCTGTCGTTCGAAGAGAGCGTGATGCGCTGCTACGCCGAACACATGGACGGGTTCGTGCCCACGCTCTACGATCCGGCGGTCCGCGACCTGCGCATTCTTGCGCGAAGCGTCGCGCATCATCTGCAGCTCGGCGAAGGCGCACGCCGAGGGGGAAGCTAACCCGATGGCGACCCTGCCAGCAAAGCTCCTGAGGCTCGGCGTCATTGTGTCGGTCCTGGGCGGCCTCTATCTGGTCGCGCTGAAGAAGCACGCGGAGCGCGATGAGATCCGGGCAGCGGCCGTGGAGCTCACGCCGGGCTGCAAGGCCAAGCTCGAAAGCTATGCGCTTGAGCCCGGTGCGGACTACCGCTCGCCCTATGTGCTTCGGACGATGGGCGCCGCAAAGGGAATTCGCGGCTACTCAGCGGACGACGTGCGCGCGATCCAGCGCGGCTGCAACATCGTCGACGACACGCAGGGCCAGCTTGCCAAGGATGCCGCGCGCGAGCGCTGGAACTCGGGCCGGTTCATGCGCGGCAAGTACGCGAGCTGCGATCACTGCCACCAGGGCGTGGGCGACAAGCAGGATGCGGCGGGCAACCGCCTCGTCGGCTCCAACGGCCTCGCAGCGTCCTGGGTCATGGCCGACATGTACGACCGCTTCACCGGCCTGCTTCTGCCGTACGAGCTGCGCCAGATGCAGTGCTACATCAATTCGTCGAACGGCTTCAAGCCGAATGCGGCCGACGACCTGCTGCGCGACGTGACCGCGTATAGCCGCTTCCTGAGCGCGGCCCTGGATCTGAAGATCGGCAAGCATTACGCCGAGCAGGGCGTCGACGAGATCCCGGCCTCCGCGACGCTGCGGCGCGGCGACGACTACGTTCGCGGCGCGCATCTCTACCGGCAGAAATGCGCGCGCTGCCATGGTCCGCAGGGGTTCGGCACCGAGGTAAACGGCAAGGTGATCTACCCGGCGCTGGCCGGACCCAATTCCTTCACCCTGGACGCGCGCATGAATTTCCACCGCGTCAACACGGTGATGCCCGGCTTCATCTGCCGCAACATGCCGCTCGGCGAAGAGGGCAGCCTCGACAACCAGTCCTGCCGCGATATCGGCTACTACATCAGCACGCTGCCGCGCCCGGCCGGGGACAAGCAGGGCCCGCTGGTAGCCGCGTGGCAGCGGCTGATGATGACCGTGATGCCGCCCTTGACGCAGTACGCCGAGTCTCTCGGCGGCGCAAATCGCCCTGCACTGCAGCCTGCGCTGCAAACGGAGGACTAGGGCGCCGATGAGCACCGTCGCCGCCGCGTTGCCTCGAATTCTGCCTGCCCTGCGCCGCAATGCCCTCGTCGGGCTGACGCTCGCCGTGGTCACCCTGCCGCAGGCGATCGCGTTCTCCACCACGCTGGCCGGGCTGCCGCCGCACTTCGGCCTCTACGCCGCCATCTGGGGGGTGCTGTCCACGGCGCTGCTCAACCCCGCCCGCGTGTTCTCCGGCGGTCCCAATACCACGATGTCCGCCGCTATCGGAGTGACGCTGCTCCCCATCGCGCCGCCGTTCGGTTCGGACTACATCGGGTATGCGCTGACCCTGATTCTCATCGCGGGCGTCATCCAGCTCCTGTTCTACCTGATCCGCCCGCTCGGCCGGATGCTCGACCTGGTGAACGAGCCGATCATCAACGGCCTCATCTGCGGCATCGGCCTGTTCCTGATCTTCAAGTCGCTGACGAGCTTCGCCGGCCTGCCGATCAACACCGAAGTGGAATGGCCGCTGTGGATCGCGTGGCAATCGCTCCAGGCAGTGCTCGAGATCGGCAACCTGTACGCCGTCCAGATCGGACTGATCACCCTGGTCGCGAGCCTCGCCGCGCGCCAGTTCGACGCGGTGCGCAACTGGGCCATCCTGATCGGCGTCGCGGCCGGCACCGCGTACTCCACTTACCTGAACCGCGTGCACGGCCTGTCCAACACGATGATCGAGCAGATCGGCAACCTCTCTTCCATCGGCCTGGTCTTCCCGTCGCTGCCGCTGTTCAATCAGGAGGCGATGTCGGACATCATCTTGCTCCTGCCCGGCGCCCTGACCCTGGCGCTGCTCGGTCTTTTCCAGACCGTGGCCGCGATGCGCAGGATGAACCGCAAGATCGGCGGCTTTACCGACGCCCGCAAGGGCATCCTCTCGGATGCGATCTCCAACTGCCTGCTGCCTTTCCTCTCCTCGTTGCCCACGTGCGCGTCCTTCAACCGCATGTGGCTGGTGTACAAGATGGGCGGTCAGAGCCGTCTCACCAGCATCGCCTCGGCGCTTTTCCTGCTCTTGATGGTGCTGTTTCTCGCCGACTTCATCGCGGTCATTCCCATGCCCGCGATGGCCGCGACGATCATGCTTCTCGGCGCCAACATGATCAACTGGGAGGACATCAAGCCGCACCTGCAGAACCGCCGTGAAGCAGTCGTGTTCACCGCCTCCTTTCTCTCGGTGCTGTTCCTCGATCTGTTCGGCGCCGTCATGGTCGGCTCGATCCTGGCGATCGCGTACTCGAAGTGGGAGCAGGCGCATCCGAACATCAGCCTGCGCGGCAACGTGCTCAAGATCCGCGGCAACATCTACTACGGCTCGCTGCCGATCATCGAGGCGGCCTACCACCGCGCGATCGATCGGCTGGACGAGCTGGTGATCGATTTCTCCGAGTGCTACTACATCGATCCGGAAGGCATCCGCTGGCTGGCGACGGCCAAGGCCGGCCGCAAGGTCGGGCTCGTCGACCGCCGCAGCGGCGAAGACCGCCGGATTCCGGACCGGCGCGAGGGCGAAGAGCGCCGCAACGCGGCTGACACCACCTCCACGGAGAGACGCGAGCTCGAAGACCGCCGCGCCGGCATGCGCCGCCGCACCCGCGATCGGCGCCAGCACACGGAGTTTTGAGCATCGCCATGGCGCTCCGCCTCGCATCCCGGCTCCTTTGCGCTGGCGCGATCGCCTTCGCCGCCCCCCAGGCGAGTGCCGCGGAAAAGCCTTACGACCTCGGCATCCTGCCTTACCTGCCGTTGACGCGGATCCACGAGCTCTACGGCCCGATCGCAGCGGACCTTTCGGCAAAGCTGGGACGGCAAGTTCGGCTCAGCTCGAAAGCGGACTATCCGAGCTTCCGCGACGAGCTGCGCCAGCAAACTTACGACATCAGCTTCGTACAGCCCTTCGACTATGTCGATGCCCATGACAAGTACGGATATTTGCCGCTGGCGCGACGCGCTGAGCGTCTCGATGCAGTGATCGTGGTCCGCCAGGACAGCGCCCTCAAGGCTTTCAAGGACCTGGAGGGCAGGACCATTGCCAACCCGCCGATGGATGCCGCTGTATCCCACCTCACCAGCATGGCGCTGCGCGAGGCCGGGATCGATCCGGAAACCGGTGTCAAACGCTACTACGGGAAAAATCACTTCGCCTGCCTTCAGAGCGTGGCCATCGGCGCTGCGGATGCCTGCGGCATGGCGGAGGGGGCGCTGCGCACCATCGAGAAGGAAAGGCAGACAACCGAGCGCTTTCGCATCCTGCACAAGACCGCAAGCATCCCTCCCGCGTTGTTCGCCGTGCACAGTCGGGTGCCGGCGAAAGACCGTGCGGTGATGCTCACGACCATTCTCGACTGGCCGAATACCGAGGAGGGAAGAAAAATCATCGAGCGAGGGCACTTCATCCCGTTCGTTGTCGCGAACGACGCGGAGTACGAGGTGGTGCGCCGCTACATCCGCAGCCGCGATTAGTCCCCCAGTCGATCCACTATCATTCGGGTCCTGATGCCATCCGGACCGGGCACACGCTTCCTCCGAGCCCTCGCCCTCGTCTGCGCCCTGCTGCCGGGCGCGGCGCCCGCGCAGCCGTGGCCGGCGAAGCCGGTGCGCATCGTCGTCGCCTATCCCGCCGGAGGCGGCATCGACGTGATGGCGCGGCAGCTCGCCGAGCGGCTCGGCCGCGTCTGGGGCCAGCCGGTCGTCGTCGAAAACAAGCCCGGAGCAAACACCATCGTGGCGGCCGACGCGGTGGCGAAGAGCGCGCCGGACGGCTACACCGTTCTCATGACGACGGACGCGACGTTCTCGATCAACCCTCACCTCTACGCCAGCCTGCCGTTCGACACGCAGCGCGACTTCGCTCCGGTGACCATGCTCGTGCTCCTGCAGCAGCTCCTGGTTGCTCATCCCGCTACGCCCTTCAACGACTTGAAGGGGCTGATCGCAGCGGCCAAGGCCAAGCCCGGCAGCATCAACTACGCATCCTACGGCAGCGGCAGCCAGCCGCACCTCGCCGGCGAGATGCTCAAGCACGCCGCGGGCATCGATTTGGTTCACGTCCCTTACAAGGGCATTTCCCTCGCGGTCCCCGCCGTGATCGCCGGCGAGGTCCAGCTCACCTTCGCCGGCATCGCCACCTCGAGCGGCCCGCTCAAGGCGGGGCGCATCAAGGCGCTGGCGATCGGCGGCGCGCAGCGCTCGCCGCTCTTTCCTCAGGTGCCGACGTTCGCCGAGCTGGGCTATCCCGAGGTCGAGACCCACGCCTGGTTCGGCCTCTTCCTGCCGGCGGGCGCGCCGCGGGAGGCCATCGCGCGCCTTTACCAGGACAGCTCCAAGCTGCTGCAGGACCCGGAGTTCCGGCAGAAGCAGCTGATCGACCGCGGCTACGAGGTCGTCGGAAGCAGCCCCGAGGCCTTCGCGGCGTACATCCGCAAAGACAGCGCAAGCCGCGCTCGCGCGGTGAAGATCTCCGGCGCGAAGGCCGAATGACGCCCTGGACCACGCTCGTCCCGGGCAAGCCGCGCATCGCGGTGGCGAGCGCGGGGCGCGGACCGCTCGTGCTCTTCCTGCACGGCATCGGCGGCAACCGCAACCACTGGCAGCACCAGCTCGCGTTCTTCTCGCAAAACGGCTTCACCGCCGCGGCCTGGGACGCGCGCGGCTACGGCGATTCCGACGACTACGAAGGCGCGCTGCAGTTCGAGGATTTCACTTCCGACCTCGTCCGAGTCCTGGACCATCTCGGCAGTGAAAAAGCAGATCTGGTCGGCCTGTCGATGGGCGGGCGCATCGCGCGCAACTTCGCCCTCGCGCACCCGGGCCGCGTGCGCAGCCTGACGCTCGCCAACACCAGCCCGGGCTTCGACGCGCTTTCTCCGGAGGAGGTCCTGAAGTTCGTCGAGGAGCGCGAGCACCGCAGCGCCGAATCGGCGGCGCGCCTCCTCGGCAGCCGCGCCCGCCCCGGCGCCCACGCCGCGCTGCTCGCGAGCTTCCACGCCCTGCGCAACGACTCCTACCGCAAGACGCTCGAGGCCTCGGTGGCGCAGGACCGCGCCGCGCCGCTCGAGAAGCTCGCCGTGCCCACGCTGGTCATCACCGGCGACGAGGACCGCGTCTATCCGCCCGAGCTCGCCGAGCGCATGGCGCGGCGCATCCCGGGCGCGAAACTCGTGGTGATCGCGGACTGCGGTCATCTCTCGAACCTGGAGCAGCCGGAGCGCTTCAACGACGTGCTCCTGGATTTCCTGCGGAAATACCAAAAATAGGGACAGACCGGGACAGACCCTATTTTTCTCATTTACCATTCCCGCGAACCAGTCTCGAGGAGAAAACCATGAGGGTTGCGATCGTCACGGGCGCCGGGTCCGGCATCGGAAAGTCCGCCGCGCTGGCCATGCTCAAGGACGGCTACAGCGTAGGCCTGGTCGGCCGCCGCAAGGACATGCTGGAGAAGACGGCCGCCGAGTCCGGCGCGAAGGAGCGCGCCATGGTGCTGCCGGCCGATCTCACCAAAGATGCCGAAGTCAAAAGTGTTTTTAATGAAATACGATCCAAATGGGGCAGGCTCGACGTCCTCTTCAATAACGCCGGCATGGGCGCCCCCGCGGTGCCGATGGAGGACCTGCCGATCGAGAAGTTCCGCGAGGTGGTGAACATCAACCTGGTGGCGATGTTCATGTGCACCCAGGAGGCGATCCGCATCATGAAGGCGCAGAACCCCAAGGGCGGGCGCATCATCAACAACGGCTCCATCTCGGCGCACGCGCCGCGGCCGATGTCGGTCGCCTACACCTCCACCAAGCACGCCGTCACCGGCCTCACCAAGTGCATCTCGCTCGACGGCCGCAAGAACGACATCACCGCCAGCCAGATCGACATCGGCAACGCGCTCACCGAGCTCGCCGCGCGCATGGCGAACGGCGTGCCGCAGGCCGACGGCTCGATCAAGCCCGAGCCGCTGATGGACGTGAAGCACGTCGGCGACGCGGTGCTGCACATGGCCAACCTGCCGCTCGACGTCAACGTGCAGTTCATGACCATCATGGCCACCAAGATGCCGTTCGTGGGGCGCGGCTAGAAGAAGGCAAATTGAGAATTCGGGGTCAGAGCCCGAATTCGTTTTTACGTACGCGAAAGCAAATTCGGGCTCTGACCCCGAATTCGGTTACATCAGCTTGCGCATCCAGCTCGCCGTGGGCACCGCGCCGCCGAAGCTGTAGATGTGCACGCCGACCACGTTGCTCTGGCCGCGCTGCGAGGAGTAGCGCGCCAGCGCGACGAGCTGGTCTTGCGGATCGGTATGGGTGACGAGCTTGGCGATGCCGGCGCCGAGGTTCTTCAGCGCGCGCAGAGATACGCTTACGCCGCAGCGCTGCGCGTAGCGCGCGAGCGCCACTGGATCGGTGGGGCCGGCGATGCCGACGTACACCGGCAGCTCGGGCTGGTTGCGGGCGAGGCCCGCGCAGTAGTCCACCACGCGCTGAGGCGACAGGCAGAACTGGGTGACCATGTAGACGCCGATCCCCTGCTCGCGGCCGAGCGCGATCTTGCGCTGCAGCGCCTTGTCCAGGGCGTTGAGCGAGATGCGCGGATGGCCCTCGGGATAGCCGCCGACGCCGAACTCGCGCACGCCGCACTCCTTGAGCACGCCCTGCTCCAGCACCTGGAGGCTATCGGCGTACGGGCCCTTCGCGCGCGGCTCGTCGCCGCCGATGAGCAGCACGCGGTGCACGCCGTGCTGCGCCGCCGCCTTCATCAGGAAATCGCGGAACTCGTCGCGGTCGCGGATGCGCCGCGCCGACACGTGGGGCACCGGGTCGAGGCCGGCGGCGCGGATGGCCGCGATCGCGTCGAGCGTGCGCGTGAGCGGCAGGCCGGGAAGCGACGGGATGTAGACGCAGGTATCCGCCGGCAGGATGGTCCCCACCTCGGCGGCGCGGTGCAGCTCGCGCGGCGAGATCTCGAGCGAGCCCGCGGTGACGAGCTCCGACAGGCCGGGTTGCGTTTCAGTCGCGCTTGCGGGAGATGACATAGGATTCGTCCAGGAACCAGAGAGCGCCGTGCTTCTGCAGCACTTCGCGCGTCGCGTCGAGATACTGCGCCTTTCCGAGCACCTCGGACAGGCGCTGGTCCTCGATCTGCGCCACGTAGATCGCCGCGTTCCAGGCCGCGAACAGGGTCGAGGTGCCGATGCTGGAGGAGATCTCGGTCGGCAGCGTGTGCATGTCGTAGCGGAAGATCGCGCGCGCGTCGGCGTAGGTGTTGAAGTTGTAGCGCCGCGCCTCTCGCCCGAGGTCGGCCTTGGCAGCGCGCATCAGGTCGTGCCGCGTATGGTTGAACGGATTCTCGCCCGGCCACACCTTCTGGATGATCTCGAGGCCCGGGTCGTGGCCGTAGGAATGGATGCCGAGCAGGCGCCCGCCCTTGCCGAGCGCGCGCACGAGCGGCGCCACGACCTTCTGCGCCTTGAATTCGAGGGATGCGCGCGCCCGGTAAGGCTGCGAAGCGATCACCATGTCGTACTCGGCGAGCCCGGCGCCGCGCTTCGGGATCACCTCGTCCAGCAGAAAGCGGTAGTCGTCGCGGTAGAGCACTACCACCGTCGGGTGCTCGTACACCGGGTTGCCGCTCTTCGCGCTCAAGCCCGCCTGCCAGTTCTTGGCGAGGAACGGCTCGAGCGCGGCGATCTGCTCGCTGAAATCGTGGGACGTGGACCCGGTGAGCGCGACCTCGTGCCACACCATGGCGGTCGCCGCCGGCACTGCCCGCGGCGTGAGCCAGGGCGCCTCGGTGTAGTACATATTGGTGACGACGAGCACCGTGGCCGGATGCTCGAAGAAGCGATCGGCCATCTTGCGCAGGCTGAGGCGCACGTCTTCGAGGCTGATCTCCTTGCCGACGATGAAGAACGGCACCGTGGGGAAGCGCCGGTGCATCTCGCGCATCACCCGCGCGAGCACGGTGCCGTCGCCCATGCCGGCGTCGAACAGGCGCACCGCCGGCGGACGCGGATGGATGTGGCCGAGCTCGAGGCCCACGCGGCGCGCGACCACGTCCTTCTCGCTGCAGGTGTTGACGAACAGCAGGTACTTCTGGCGGTTATCGAAGAAGCGGAAGTTCTTCTCCGGCGAGAGCTCGCGCACCGCCGGTACCGGGTCGGCGGCGCCGGCGCGGATGAGCGCGAGCAGCTCCGGCGGCGAATCGCCCGGACCCGGCAGGCCGTGCTTCGTGATGAACTGGTTGACCCGGTTCAGGGTCTCAGGGGTGACGCGCGCGCCATCGCGCAGGCGCGCGACGAACTTCCCGTCGTTGACGGCGCGCCGCCCGAAGGTCGATTCGGCCATGCCGGTCCGCCGGCAGAAATCCGAGATGCTTCCGAGCAGTGTGCCGCCGCCTTCCAAGGCGCCTCCTTGATGAGGATGTTGGGGAAGCTGCCCGTGGGACGGCAACCCCAGCCGCTGCAGCGCAATATTATGGGATGCATCCCACTACGGTAAATCAATTACTTAACACTCGAAACAGGGCCGGAACAGCCTGCCCGGCGGGTGCGTTAACCTAGCGCTGCGATGAACGTGCTCGACCTCATCGGCAACACGCCGCTCGTGGAAGTCGCGCGCATGGAGGCCGGGCCGTGCAGCCTCTATCTCAAGCTCGAGCACCACAATCCAGGCGGCTCGATCAAGGACCGCATCGCGCTCTCGATGATCGAGGACGCCGAGCGGCAGGGAAAGATCAAGCCGGGCTCGCTGATCGTAGAGGCCACGGCGGGCAACACGGGCCTCGGCCTCGCGCTGGTGGCGGCGCTCAAGGGTTACCGCCTGCTCATCGTGGTGCCCGACAAGATGAGCCAGGAAAAGATCTTCCACCTGCGCGCGATGGGCGCGGAGATCGTGATGGCGCGCTCCGACGTCACCAAGGGTCACCCCGAGTACTACCAGGAGCGCGCCGCCGACATCGCGCGGCGCACGCCCGGCGCCTTCTACATCAACCAGTTCGCCAATCCGGCCAACCCGCGCGCGCACGAGGAAACCACCGGCCCCGAGATCTGGGAGCAGATGGACCACGACGTCGACGCGGTCGTGGCCGGCGTCGGCACCGGCGGCACGATCACCGGGCTCGCGAACTTCTTCGCGCAAGCATCGCCGCAGACAGAGATCGTCCTCGCCGACCCGCAAGGCTCGGTCCTTGCCAAGTACATCGAAACAGGAAAGCTGCCGAGCGAGGTCGGCTCCTGGCTGGTCGAAGGCATCGGCGAGGATTTCATCCCGCCGGTGTGCGACCTCTCGCGCGTGAGCAAGGCCTACTCGATTCCCGACAGCGAGGCGTTCGCCGTGCTGAGGACGCTCCTCAAGACCGAAGGCATCATGGCCGGCACCTCGTCGGGCACGCTGATCGCGGCGGCGCTGCGCTATTGCCGCGAGCAGACCAGGCCCAAACGCGTGGTCACGCTGGTGTGCGACAGCGGCAACAAGTATCTCTCCAAGGTCTACAACGACTACTGGATGCTGGACCAGGGCTTCATCAAGCGCGAGACGCACGGCGACCTGCGCGACCTCATCTCCCGGCGGCACAAGGAGCACGCCGTCGCCACCGTGAACTCGGACGAGACGGTCGCCGCGGCCTACCAGCGGATGAAGCTCTACGACGTGTCGCAGCTCCCGGTGCTAAAGGACGGCAGGATCGTCGGCATCGTCACCGAGGAGGACATCCTGCTCGAGGTCTACGAGAACCCCGACCACTTCCGCGAGCCGGTCAGCGCCGCGATGGAGTCCAATCTCGTCACCCTGCCGCCTTCGGCGCCGGTCGAGGACCTCAAGGAGATCTTCGAGCGCGGCATGGTCGCGATCGTGGTCGACGGCGACGAATTCCTCGGCCTCATCACGCGCATCGACCTCCTCAACTGGCTGCGCCGCCAGGATTTGAACAAAGGCAGGACGCCGAAATGAAATTCGAAACCAAGGTCATCCACGCCGGCCAGGAACCCGACCCGCGCACCGGCGCGGTGATGACGCCGATCTACGCCACGTCGACCTACGCGCAGTCGAGCCCGGGCGAGCACAAGGGCTACGACTATGCACGCACGCGCAACCCGACGCGCGACGCGCTCGAGGCGTGCGTCGCCGAGCTCGAGGGCGGAAAGCACGGCTTCGCCTTCGCCTCCGGCATGGCCGCAATCGGCACCGTGCTCGAAATCCTCGACTCGGGCTCGCACGTCGTGGCGATGGACGACCTCTATGGCGGCAGCTACCGCATTCTCGAGCGCGTGCGCAAGCGCTCGGCAAATATCCAAGCAACGTTCACCGATCTCTCTAATCCCGAGACTTTCGAAAGGGCCATTCGGCCGAATACCAGGATGCTGTGGGTCGAGAGCCCGACGAACCCGCTCCTCAAGCTGGTCGACCTCGAAGCCGTCGCCGCGATCGCGCGCAAGCGCGGAATCATTTCGGTCTGCGACAACACGTTCGCCTCGCCGTGGGTGCAGCGGCCGCTGGAATACGGCTTCGACATCGTGGTGCACTCGACCACCAAGTACCTGAACGGCCACTCCGACGTCATAGGCGGCATCGCCGTGCTGAGAGATTCCACTTATCAGGAAAAGCTCGCCTTCCTGCAGAACGCGGTGGGCGGCGTGCCGAGCCCGTTCGACGCCTTCCTGACGTTGCGGGGCATCAAGACGCTCGCGGTGCGCATGGAGCGCCACTGCGGCAACGCCATGCACATCGCGGCCTTCCTGGAGAAGCACCCGAAGGTGGCGCGCGTGATCTACCCCGGCCTCGCGACTCATCCGCAGCATCTCCTTGCGGCCCGGCAGATGAGCCAGCGCTACGGCGGGATGGTGACCGCGATACTGAAGGGCGGCAAGGAAGGCGCAATGAGTGCCTCGCGCCGGTTCCTCGAGCGCTGCGAGCTCTTCACGCTCGCCGAGAGCCTCGGCGGCGTGGAAAGCCTGATCGAGCACCCGGCCATCATGACGCACGCGTCGCTCCCCGAGGACGTGCGCGCGAACCTCGGCATCGACGAGGGCCTGGTGCGGCTCTCGGTCGGCATCGAGAACGTCGACGACCTCATCGCCGAGCTGAAACACGCCCTCGAGTAAGACGATCTACTTTCTCTTCATCATCGCCGCAGTCGCGCTCCTCGCCGGCGCGGCGCTCTGGTACTTCACCGCCATGCCGGGGACCTCGCACGCCGGCCCGCTGCCGCCCCTTTCCGACGAAGAACGCGCCCTCGCCGAGCGTCTGCGCCGGCATGTGTTCACGCTGGCGAAGACCGAGCGCAACACCGACCTCGAGACGCCGGCGCGCTACATCGCCGACGCGTTCGCCGCCCATGGCCTGAAGGCGGAGTTCCAGCGCTTCGAGAGCGGCGGCCGCACGGTCAGCAACATCGAGGTCTCGCCTTCGGGACCTGCGCTCGTCGTGGTCGGCGCGCACTACGACACCGTGCCCGGCTCCCCAGGCGCCGACGACAACGCCTCGGGCGTCGCGGCCCTGATCGAGCTCGCGGGCCTCGTCGGCAAGGCCGGACTGCCGATCCGCTTCGTCGCCTTCGCCAACGAGGAGCTGCCCTACTTCATGGGGCCGGAGATGGGAAGCTGGGTGTCGGCGCGGCGCTCGCGCGAGCGCAACGAGCCTTTGCGCGGCATGCTCTCGCTCGAGATGCTCGGCTGCTACCGCGACGATCCGGGCAGCCAGCGCTATCCGCCGCCGCTCTCCTTCATCTATCCCAACCGCGGCAATTTCATCGGCTTCGTCGGCGACGTCGGCGCCCGCACGCTCGTCAGAGAATCCATTTCTCTTTTTAGAAAACATGCGCGATTTCCATCCGAAGGCGTCGCCGCGCCCGCCTTCGTGCCCGGCATCATGCGCTCCGACCACGCCTCGTTCCGCGACCAAGGCTTCCCTGCGCTCATGGTCACCGACACCGCGTACAACCGCAACCCGCGCTACCACAAGGCGAGCGACACACCCGACACGCTCGACTACGAGCGCCTCGCTCGCGTCACGCTCGGCCTCGCGTCGGTACTGCGAGATCTGGCCCGTCAGCCCTAGCTCGCCTGGGCCTCCAGGATCTGGAATCGCGTAGCAGTCGGCCTTGCCCGAGCGTTGCCGAATCCGGCGGACGTCAGCAGCGCTGTGAATTCGTCGAGCGTTCTTTCGCGGCCGCCGTTCATAAGCATCATGCTGAGGTCGGACAGCGCAGCCTCGAGTTGCGGCTGGTCGGGCTCCAGGATGCGCTCGATTACGAACAGCGTCGTCCCGTTCGCCATGGCACGGCGCGTATTTCGCAGGATGCGGCTCGCGCGGTCGTCATTCCAATCGTGGAGGATGCGGCTCAGCACATAGGCATCGCCGCCCTCCGGCAGGACATCGAAGAAGCTTCCTTCCACGAGTGTGCAACGCTCGTGCGCTTGCGCATCACGGATCGCTTCGGGCAGATCGAAAAGGACGCCGCGTGCGCCGGGATATGCCGCCAGAATCTTCCGGAGCAGGATGCCGTTGCCGCCGCCCACGTCGACAACGGTCGGGAAGCGCGAAAGGTCGCAAGATGCGACGAGCTCGCGCGCGACCAGCTCTGAGCTCTCTGCCATCGCTTCGTTGAATGTGCGCGAATCCCCCGCGCAGTCGGAGAGATGCTGCCAACGGTTCTTGCCCCGAGCGCTGTCGAAAGCGGGCTTGCCGGTGCGGATGCTGAGCAGCAGGTCGGCCCATGGCTGAAACAGCGCTGCGCTGAGCGTGGCCCAGGCGTGGAGCGATCCCTCGGCATCGCGCCGTAGCAGCCGGCCAAGACTCGTGAGCGCAAACAGACTTTCGCCCGTCTCTTCAACCAGCCCGGCGCTCGCGAGCGCCCGCAGGAGCCTCAGCAGCGACGGCGGGTCAGTCTCGGTGACGGTGGCAAGCGCCTCGTAATGCACGGCGCCTCCCGCGAGGCGATCGGCGATACACAACTGGGTGGCAACGAAGATTGACTGCGAGAGCCGGTAGCCGTCGATCATCTCGCGCACACGGGCGCTCTCGAGGTCCATCGATCAGTCCGCCTTGATGCCAGCCTCGCGGATGACCTTGCCCCACCTCGCATGTTCGGCGAGGATGAAGGCGGCAAACTCCTCGGGGGTTTCGCCTTTCGGCTCGCCGCCTTCCGCGGCGAACCAGTCCTTTGCCTGCTGCGTGCCGAGGATATGCACGATCTCCTGATTGAGACGCGCGACGATGGGCCGCGGCGTGCCAGCCGGCGCGCAGATTCCCATCCACGACCAGTATTCGAAGCCCGGCAGCCCGGCTTCGGCGACGGTCGGGATCTCGGGTAGGGAGGCGAGCCGCTGGCCGCTCGTTACGCCAAGCGCCCGGATCTTGCCCGCCTTCACCTGCGGCATTTGGATGGCAAGGCTGTCGAAGGTATAGGAAAGGCGTCCGCCCATCAAATCGAAGAGCGCGGGCGCGGGCGACTTGTATGGCACGTGCAGGGTGTCGATGCCAGCCATGCGCTTGAACAGCTCGGCGGCCAGATGCGGCGGCGTACCTGTGCCTGGCGAGCCGTAGGTCAGCTTCCCGGGGCTCTGCTTTGCGAGCTGCAGCAACTCGCCAACGGACTTCACGGGTGCATCCGGGTGCACCGCGAGGAGCAATGCGCTCACCACGAGCCTCGAGACCGGTGCGAAGTCCTTGAGCGGATCGTATCCGAGCCGCGCGTAGATATGCGGGTTGATCGCGACCGTGCCCTGGTGCGTCAGGAGGATCGTGTATCCGTCGGGCGCGCTACGCGCGCCCGCTTCCGTGCCGATAATTCCTCCCGCACCGCTTTTGTTGTCGACGATCACCGGTTGTCCAAGCGCCGGCGAAAGTTTCTCTGCAAGCCAGCGCGCTCGGATGTCGGGCGGGCCGCCTGGGCCGCTGGGAACGATCAGCCTCACCGGCTTGGCGGGATAAGCTTGCGCCGCTGCCGTGCCCGTCGTTCCGAGGCCGATTACGGCCAGCATGATCGCTCCCTGAAGCCACTTGCCCGGTGTCATGACGCCTCCCTTGTGCCACTGCCCAATCTATGCGCCGCGCG
>Ga0247672_1000058_pt1 | contig 21583 bp, 15 predicted proteins | sample CNK13_metaG_FD_182719 | JGI IMG/M metagenome (GOLD analysis project Ga0247672, IMG submission 182719) | Soil microbial communities from Purdue University Martell Research Forest, Indiana, United States - CNK13 | ecosystem: Environmental > Terrestrial > Soil > Temperate forest > Bulk soil... | reverse complement strand
CTGTCGCAGGTTCCCGCCTACCGTGGTGTCTCCGAGCGGATGCTTGACATCTTCTCCAACGGGATGAGCACCGAGACCGTGGCGCTGCCTCAGACCCGGATCGCCAACCGGTCCCGACAGCAGACGCTGCAGACCCGCGCCTACCTCGACGAGAAGACCCGCAACGCCTACGAGGCGAAGATCCGCTACCTCGCTGAGAAGCGCGAGGAGATCTGGGACGACCGCGCCAACTACACCGGTCAGACCGGTGAGGGCGGCTGGAACCCGCGCACCAACCTGGCGAACGCGTTGGCGGTCGCAGACCTGATGCTGCGCGCCGAGAACATCTCGATGGACTGGACCGCCGGCGGGCTGCCGTTCTTCGGTGCCCGCAAGCAGCACGACATGGAGCTGTCGAAGATGCTGCTGCACGAGCTCGAAGCGGCACTCGAGGTCAAGGGCAGCCGGTCCGGCTGGGTGTTCCGCGAGGACCAGGCCGGAGACGCCAACGCCGGACTGATCTCCGGTGTCACGCTGTCCACGTCCTCCGGTGCTAAGCGGATCGCACCCGGTGACCTGGTGGTCGTCGAGCTCGACTCGTTCCGCGGCAACACCAAGAAGATGAGGGAGCGTCTCGACTGGATCGCGGACCAGGGCGCCACCATCGTGCTCGGCGCCACCGACGGTGACGCCGACTCACGGGTGGCGGCGCAGCAGTTCCTCGAAGCCATCGACTACGAGCGGCTGGCCGGGTCGGTCCATGTCTACCAGCCGGCGATCACCACACCGCGCTACCAGAACCAGCGGGCCCTGGTCTCCTCGTTGACCGCCACCCGAGGCGTCTCCCCGCGTTCGCACCTGGCGATCCTGAACGTCCAGGGGCTGTCGATCCACGAGTCGTCGATGTGGGTCGACTTCAAGAACCCGCGTCTGCACTCGATCGCTGAGTCCCTGAACCTGGTGCCGACCAACTACCTGGCCGGGTTCAACGTCCCGGTCGACGAGATGGTCGACGACCGGGTCTCCCGTGCGCAGGTGGCACGGGTCCGCAACCAGGTACTCGGCTTCAAGGACGATGCCGAGGGACGGCAGATGCTGCGGGACCTCTCGCACGGACCCGACTCGCCCGGCGGCAAGAAGCTGACACCGAAGCAGCGTGCCGACCTCGACATCGAGTTCGACTTCTACTTCGACCGGATGGTCGACCGGCTCGAGCAGAACCCCGGATCGGTGCTGCCGAAGGCCGGGGACGAGTTCGGCACAGGTGACATGATCCCGCTGGTCGGTCCCGGCGACACCGTGCTGCTCTACCGGCACGGACACGAGGCGCCCGACCGGAACGCGGTGATGACGCAGAAGCTGGTGCGACGCCCCAGCAAGCTCGAGCCGGCGAACATGGCGGTGTTCTCCGCGACTCGCAACCCCAACGCCACATCCCACGTCGGACGCGTCGTGGAGTTCAACCCGCGCTCCAACTACGGGCTGTCCGTCCGGCTCGAGATCGACCTCCAGACCCTCGGTGACAAGAAGGTTCTGGAGTGGAACGGGATGAAGTACGAGTTGACCGCACGCTCTGACGCCATCCGGTTCCCCACCTACCAGGGTGCCGAACACGGCTTCTTCCGCAACTGGATGATCGATGGAGTCGCCAGCCTCGACGACGCGATGAGCAAGGAGTCCACCGAGGGGATGATCGTCGACCACCGTTCGGCGTTCACCTACCTCGGCATCGACTTCACCGACGACGTCGCCACCTTCCTCGGTGTCGACGCCACCACCGCCATCGACTTCCTGAAGCTGGTTGCAGCCCAGGCTCCACGGATCAAGGTCGAGGCAGCCGACGAGATCCTGAACTCCGAGCGGATCACAGCCGCTCTCCGCGAGCAGCTGAGCACCTTCGCCTCCTCACACTCCGATGCCGTCGACCCCGCCTGGGTCGACAACATGGCAGACCCGCAGTCGGTCGAGGCGAAGATCGCCACCTCGATGATCGTGTACCTGATGACGCCGGGCGCCAAGGTGTCCGACGTGCTGAAGTCCGGCGGCTTCAACGACGTGTCCAGCAGCGTCGACTCTCAGTCGGTCGAGATGCCGTCGCTGTTCACCCAGGTCTTCGACAACTCCGGCCTGGACTCCGAGCTCCGCAACGAGATCAACGAGCGGCTCAACGCCCAGCTCTACAACCCCAACGGCGACGGCACCGGCTACTCGCTGTCGAAGTCATGGATCTTCGAGTCACGTCACGCCGACCCGAAGAAGCGGCTGCGCGGGATCCTGCAGTTCGCCGAGGCGCACTCCGCCGGCGACAACCCGGTCATCAACGGACTGTCGTTCGACGAGGCGGCCAAGCAGACCGTCAGCCAGCACTCGGCTGCCATCGCCTACCAGGCCACCGGCGCGCAGACCGCGCACACCTACGACGTGGCGAAGGCCCAGCTGTTCGCCAGCACCACCATCGAGCCGCACGCCCGAGACGCCGAGGACGGCGGACTCTGGCGGATGCTGACCGGCATCCCAGCCGAGGACCGGATCGCCGGATCCTTCTGGAAGGCGGTCTCGCCTGCCGAGTCCGAGCGCCGCGACCTCGCCGGTGACGCCGTCCTCATGGACCGCGTCGAGATCAAGCAGCTCGACGAGAACGGCTGGACCAAGTCGCAGCGCACCGCGTACACCGCTGCCACCGTCTCCGTCGTCCAGACCCTCGGACTCGACCCGACCCAGACCAAGCTCGTCGACTTCTGGGTCCGGCAGACCCTCGGGATGCCGCACGGCCTGGACGCCGACGGCAACGACCTGGGCAAGATCAGCGGCGACGCCGCGATCGAAGCGGTCAAGGACATCGCCTGGAACGTGAACCACGGCTACCTCCCCGTCGTCGGAGCCGAGGTGCCGCTGCTCCACGTCCACGACCTGCAGGCCATCTTCCGCGCCAACCAGAACCGCTCACCGAAGTGGGCACCCCGGTCCAGCCTCGAGGACAATGGCGTCAAGGCCGGGACCTGGGACGAGTGGGTCAAGGTCTCGCTCGGCGGGGCGTTCACCTCCGACCACCTGTTCGACCCGCTGTACCTGCTCTCCCTCGACGGCTACATGCACACCTACCAGTCGGCCACCCGCGATCTCCTCGACCTACCGGTGTCGATGGACGTGCTGCTCTCCCAGCAGCTGATGGACGAGAACACGAACCGGCTGTTCGTCTCGGTCTCCGACGAGCAGCAGCTGATCGCCACCGACCCGGTGACCCTCGACCTGCAGCGCGCCTCCCTCGACCAGCTGATCGGCGGCAACCGGGTCGCCGGGAAGCTGGTAGGCAAGGCGGCGCCCGCCTCCGAGATCGCCAAGCGACGCGAGGCCAGGCGCAAGTGGCGCAAGGAGAACGGCATACCGCTGCCCGTCGACGTCTCGATGAAGGACTTCCTGAAGAACGGCGGCACGTTCGTCGACCGGGGCACCACCGTCAACGGCCTGTACCGGGGCCTCATCAACCTCCGCGTCGGCACCGCGCTGCTCAACCCTCAGCTCTACATCTCGATGGGCCCGGAGCAGTTCGTGCGCGGTGTGCTCGACCGGACCGCGAACCTGCTGACCATGCAGTCCACCGCGGTCGGTGTCTCCCGCAAGGGCAGGGTCAAGGGGCTCGCCGGTCGGCAGGCCCGGCTCACCGAGCGACTGGCCGACACCACGCTCGGCGCCGGCTTGGCGCGGCTCGGGCTCGAGACCGCGTACACGCCGGACCAGCTGGTGAAGCTGAACAAGCTCTACACGGTGATGGGCCAGCGCAACGACTTCAAGTCGATGGTCTACAAGGAGCTGTTCTTCCTGCGCCCGCATGAGCCGGGCGTCGGTCGGGCCGAGCGGTGGCTGGAGAACTACGCGAAGCTCGGCACCAAGATGCAGGACCCGACGTGGGGGACACGCGCGAACACGCTGTCGCGCCGCTACATGGAGGCGGCACTCTCCCACATCATGTCGACCCCGACGCTGAACCAGCTGAGCGTCGACCGGTTGATCGCGGAGATGGCGACCAACCCGCAGTTCCTGAAAGGCCACTTCCCGCAGGCGCACGAGGCCGGGATGAACTCCATCGCCCAGCTCCGCTCGCTCAAGCCGACACCGATCTCGCTCGCGCTGCGCGGGATCTACGAGCCGATGTCGGAGTCCCCGAACATGGCGTACGCGTTCCTCGGGAACGTGGTGCTGAAGATGCCGATGCTGTTCAGCGGCTACGCCGTGAACGTGGCGACCACGATCCTCGGACTGCAGGGCCTCTCGGACATGGCGGCCATGTTCCTCGAGGGCCGCAAGAAGGGGCCGGACTCGTTGTTCGGTCGGGTCTCGGCCAAGATCCGGGGCGTCGAGTTCGACCCGGAGCAGGATGCCACCTTCGACATGTCGAGCGTGCTGGAAGGCGTCGACCTGTCCCGGTCGTTCATCCGGGGCAGCCTGACTCACACCGGGCTGTTCGCCTTCGGCATGATGGCCGGCGGGCTCGGGCTGTCCGGTGAGGACGACGAGACCAAGAAGCGCCGCAAGCTCGCCGCACTGCAGGGCGCCCCGGTCATCTACGACCCGCGTCGCATCGAGAACGACTTCCGCAACGCCGACGCCATGTTCGTCGACTGGCTGCCAGCCGGACTGGCCTCGATGTTCCGGGTCACCACCGACGCCGCACCCGGCGGCGCCCGGTCGATGGTCCAGCTGAACTGGGTCCTCAAGCAGTTCATCTCCCCAATCATGGGGATGGAGAAGTTCTACGAGACCGGCGACTTCCGCAACGTCACCTGGGGCTTCGAGGACGCACTCGGCTCGTTCCCGCTCCTCAACTCCTACATGTGGGACGACGCGGTGCAGACCGCTGCGGAGTTCGCCAAGATGGCCGACGATCAGGCGAAGCTCGGTGGCGACCACAACATGCCGATCGCCGCCTCGTTCCTCACCAACGCCGTCGGCATCTACGAGAAGATGCTGTTCGAGAACGCGTTCGTCAACCAGATCTACATTGCCCGCGACCGCTACGACCGTGACCCGTACTCGCTGCCCCTGCGCAACAGCAGCGGCGCGCTGCAGCGTGACATCGAAGGCAACCCGCGTCCGCAGAACTTGTCGATGGAGTCCTACATTGACCCCGAGACCGGCAACGTACTGCAGGGCTACCAGTCCCGAGACGAGGACTCGGCCACCTTGCACGCGCTCACCGAGAACAGGTTCTCGCTCGCGGTGATGTCGTCGTTGTTCTCCAAGGTGACCGGCGGTACTCCCGACTACTTCCGGCAGCAGATGCCCGAGAAGCTGCGCACCATCCAGAAGGAGCCGATGACCAAGGACAAGGCCGAGGCCATCGTCCGCTCCCTGTCGCAGGCCGCCGGCGGGCAGGAGGCGCTGTCGCTGGACGAGCTGGTCTACAAGATCAAGGGCGACGCGATGGCGTCGAAGAACTGGAACGTCTACAACAACGCCGACGCTATCGCCCGCGCCAACTACCACCCCGAGATGCTCGACCCGCTCTCGGTGATGGACGCCCACGGACGCGAGGTGCTGACCAAGGCAGGCGCCCGCGGCGTCTACCAAGGGCTGGCCAAGGGCACCGTGCGGATCGGGGACGACAGCCTGCAGGGCATCTTCATCCCGTTCGAGATGCGCAATCAGATCCAGACCGAGTGGACCAAGGAGCTGATCCAGGAAGGTGTCGACATGGGCCTGGACCAGACCCGTGCCACCGCCAGGATGAAGCGGCTCTGGTACGGCCCGCTGTCCAACCCCGACGCCAAGGGTCTCGGCGACATCCTGTGGGACAAGAACATCTCCTACGACGACTCGATCGTCTTCAAGCAGCTGAACACCACCTACGTGATGGGTCCGGACGCACGGCCCTGGGCCACCGGCTTCAAGCGTGGCGGCGTCCTCGGTGCGCTCGGGCTCAAGCCGATCCAACAGGCGTACGTCTCCGAGCAGTCCGCCACTGGCAACGACTTCCTGCTCAACACCACTGACCTGGTGAACGGGATCAACACCGGGCTCCGCGCGCTCGAGCTCGTCGACAAGTCCTCCTACGTCCCGACCGATGTGGAGATCGGGAAGTCCATCGAGAAGGCCATCGCGGATGCGGCGAAGCAGACGTACACCCCGCAGCAGGCGTACGCCAACAAGGGCAGCAGCTACAGCCGCTTCCCGTACCACCGTTACTCCGGCTACGGCCACCGCAGCTACGGTGGCGGCGGATACAGCGGCACCAGCTACAGCCAGTACAACAAGATGTACGCGTTGCCTGGTGCGCGGGCCCCGTTCGGGGACGACATCCCGTTCATCAACACCACGAGTCCTTTCATCCGCCGAGAGGACATCCACCGTGAGCGGGTCTGGTCTGAACGAGGAAGGCTGAAGCAGTGGCAGTGACAATGGCTGGGTACCAGCCCATCACGGACTTCTCAGAGTGGTACGTCGACTACGACCCCACCGGGGGACGCGACGACACTCTGGAGTACCGCGGGTTCGCGCCCTGCGCCGACGAGGTCTGGTCCATGTGGCAGTACTTCAAGCGCGAGATGGACCTGCGGGTGGCGAACTACGACATCCTCGAGCGACTGGTCGATGCCGAGGTCATCAGCCCCAAGGCCGATCTGCCCAACATCAGCAGCGGCGAGACCGCCGGGCTGGTTCGTCGGATCGCCCGCAACCTGGTGCAGAACACCCCCAACGTCGAGGTCATCAGCCGCTTCGACGACGACGACCTGAAGGGGATCTTCAGCCGTCACATCCTCACGTCCAAGATCATCGGCTCGGACGAGTACTCCAACGACATGCAGCAGAACCTGTTCGCCTCCACCAAGACCGCACTCACTCTCGGCTTCGGCTGCGTCATCCCGGTGCTGCTGCAGGACGCAGCCGGCGGCTGGTACATGAAGTACGACACCATCCACTACCGCGACGTGTTCCCCGAGCCGGGCTGCAAGGACATCCGCAACGCCACCGTCGTGTTCGTTCGCCGCTACCTCACCAGAGGTGAGGCGATCCAGCTCATCATGGACCAGGCTCCCGGCTGGGACGTCGACGCCCTCAAGCGGATGGTGAAGAACCGGCCACAGTCCAAGGAGTGGCAGAGCGTCGACCAGCAGACCAAGAAGCATCACCAGATCCCGGTCGGCTACGAGCTCATCACGCTCTACACCAGCAGCGGCGAGCCGTTCCTCACCTTCGAGGGCGCGACCAAGATGCTGCTCCGCATCGAGAAGAACAAGCATCCGCTCAAGCAGCACCCCGTCCACTTCCTGGTCCTGGAGAAGGACGACAACCAGCCGCTCGGCAAGTCCCAGGTCGAGCTGCTGATCGGGCGCCAGGACTTCCAGGACCTGATGCTGAACGGTGCGATGAAGCTGTGGTACCGCAACATCAACCCGTCGATCATCGGCTACGGCACCGTCAATGCGGTGCCGAACCTGAGCCCCGGCAAGTACACGCAGATCTCCAACCCGAACGCGAAGATCGAGCCGTTCGAGGTGAACACGCAGACGCTGATGCAGTACGGCTCGATCAGCCAGCAGAACCTGGCGAGCATGGTGTCGATGATCGGGTCTGCCGACCAGCAGATGGCGATGGCCGCCGGCGGCAACGGCCAGGGCATGAGCGCCACGCCTCAGGGTGTGCAAGCCCAGCAGACGATGGTCGACATCACCACGAACAACTACCAGAAGGCGATCGAAGCCTTCTTCAGCCACTACTGCTCTTACGCCCTGACCATCTACTTCCAGGAGCTGAAGGCCGTCAAGAAGGTCCACCCGACCGCGGAGGCCCGGATCCGGCTCCTCGAGGCCGGGCTCGACACCGCCTACATCAACGACGACGGGACCATCGACGTCGACTTCGAGGACATGAGCGTCGAGTTCTTCGTCCGCTGCGTGCCCGGCAGCCTGGTCGAGATGGAGGACGAGAAGCAGCTGAGGATCCTGAACCAGCTGTTCATCCCGTTGAGCCAGTCGATGCCTGCGATCGTCGCGACACAGAACCCGACGCTCATCAACCAGGCCACCACCGCGATGAAGTACATCGTCGGCAAGCAGATCGAGCTGTCCGGCGCGGCCAGTGCCAAGGAGCTCGGACTGCTCTGGAACCGTGGCGACGTGAAGGAGGTCGACGAGCGCGACCAGCGCATCGCCAGTCTTGAGGATGCGATGTCCGGGTTCCACGGTGGGCACGACGACGAGCTCGAGTTCAACAGTCTCGCCATCCGCCAGCTGCAGGACCAGATGTCTCAGATGACCGAGAACCAGCAGATACTCCTCGAGAAACTAGGTGTGGTCGGGAGTGGATCTGGAACTGGTTCTCCTACACCTCCACCTGCTTCTCCTCCAGCTGAAGCCGAGCCGCCGCGCGAGCCGTACATTCAGCCTGCCAGCGCCTGATCGCAGGCCAACAACTAGAGGAGGGGCGACATGGTCGCACCAGTCCAGAAGGACAGCCTGACCGACTACCAGGTCGCTCTGGCCACGTACCTTCGGATCACGTCTCCGGTGGCAGGGATGTTCACCGGATCCGAGATCAAGCCGAACCCGAACGCGCGAAGCATCCGTGTTCCCGACATCCGGGTCGACGACTACATCGTCGACGCAGAGATCGGGCGCATCGGCTCCGAGCACTACTCCGGGTCCGAGTTCACCGGGGAGTGGAAGAACGGCGTGCCGCCCATCGAGTGGCGCACCTACTCCATGAGCCGTCACCGCTCGTTCGGCTTCACCGTCTTCGACGAGCAGCTCCGGTACTCCCCGATCAAGAACATCGTCCAGGAGTACACCGGTCGCAAGATGCAGACCACGGTCCTGCGTGACCACGACAAGTACTGCCTGCTCGCCGCGTGCATGGGTCACATGACCGGCAAGATGGTTCCCCGCACCGCAGCCGACACGCCCGGACCGGGCTACGTCGACGCGGTCAAGGTGTCGAACACCGGCGACGCGCAGGACTACAAGTGGATCGCGGAGCCCGGCGAGGACACCGACAACCAGATCCAGCCGTCGTTCGCCACCGTCAAGGGCATGTACCTCAACGACGTCGACCCGCTCGCCACGCTCGACGCCCTGACGCTGCTGTTCAGCGACAACTGGTTCGACTCCAACTTCGGCAACAACGAGCGGTTCCTGCTCGTCACCAGCGCCCTCGAGCTCGTGTTCATCAACGCGCTCATCGACGCCGGCGCCGGGACCGAGGCCGCGTTCAAGCTGCTGAAGGACGGCGACATCTCCGGCGCCAACGCCAACGGCTACCTCGGAACCCTCAAGGGGTCCTGGAAGCTGCAGAAGATCCACCCGGAGTTCCTGCCGAAGGTCTACACCGACACCAACCTGGTCGTCGACCCGATCGCCAACTCGGGCACCGCGTCTCGTACCAAGCGCCAGGTGGTCGCACTCGCGGCCTACAAGAACACGGTGCAGACCTACGAGCACTTCTCCGAGCGTCGCCAGCAGGACGGCGGCACCCGGTTCAAGGGCACCGAGTACGTGCAGGACTTCTCCTACGACTGCTGGGTCATCGACCAGCTGAGTGAAGGACTGGTTCCGTTGTTCCTGCCTGCTGCTCTGACCAACACGCAGATCGTCAGCGACTCGTTCACCGCTGTCGCTGCCAAGGTCGCGGCTGCCCGCGCCCAGCTGTCGGTGGCTCCGGTCACCTACCCGCTGTCCGGGCCGGTCACGCTCAAGTCCCACCCCGGTTGGTTCCACCCGCCGTACGAGAACTCCACGTTCCTCGATGCCGGGCTCACCATCCAGGAGACTGGCGACGTCACGCACCGCAACCCGATCCTGGCTGCGGACAACCCCGACGACCCGACCGCCGGCGCCTAGGAGGCATGAGGCATGGACAAGCTCATCGAGCTGCTCCAGCAGATCCAGGATCTTGCTGGGGTCGCCATCGACGCACTCAAGGGTGCGGGTGGCGAAGGTGAAGGCGGTGGCGGAGGTGGTGCGCCGGGTGGCGGCGGACCTCCGCCCGGTCAGCCCCGCGAGGGCGCTCGACCACCTGGTGGTGGACCGCCCGAGGGCTCGCCCGCTGAGGAGCGTGGCGAGTCACCGGAGCAGGAGCGCCGCGAGGGCGGCGCGTAGCTGGAACGTGAACGCCGGGACGGGATTCTTCGAGCGCGACGAACCGTCCCGGCGTTCGCCTGAGACCAAGGAGGAGCGATGCCACGTCAGCAGACGGACACCAGCATCCTTCAGGCTGACCTGACCAACAGCCCGTCCCGCATCCAGCTGCGCTGCGAGCAGCGTCACTCGTTCTCCTTCGGCATCTACTTCGAGACCGCCGACCAGCACCGCGTCAACATCACCGGCTGCACCATTACGTTCACCGCACAGCAGCCGGTCTACAAGGGCTACGGCGTGCAGTTCGCGAAGCCGTGCGACATCGTCGACGGGCCGAACGGCCACGCCCAGCTGAACCTGCAGGCCGTCGACCTCGACCTGGCTGCGGCGCAGTACGAGTTCGACATCACGCTGCTGACCCCTGAGGACTACAGCAGCCCGGTGGTCAAGGGGTTCCTCGAGGTGGTGGCGAACCCGGACCCCGGCTACGTCGACGAGGTCTATGACGCCGCCAACCCGCCGAGCTCGATCACCGCGAAGATCCTGAACAACAACTCAGTCTCGGTGGTGGTGAACCACCTGGCCGGACTGGTCCTGGAAGCAGCGCCGGTCACCATCCTGGCGCCCGGCGAGGCACCGTACGCCGAGATCGTCAACGACTACCCGTACCAGGTCCTCAAGCTCGGGCTGCCACCCGGTGGTCCGGCAGGTCCGCCGTCCGATGTCCCCGGCCCGCCGGGACCACCCGGACCCGACGGCCCGCCCGGACCACAAGGACCACCGGGCTCCGGCACCGGCGGCGTCTACACCCACAACCAGGGCGCAGTCTCCGCGAACTGGGTCGTCGCCCACAACCTCGGGTTCAACCCGAACGTCGCCGTCGTCGACTCAGCCGGCACCAGTGTCGAAGGCGACATCACCTACACCAACGTCAACTCGCTGACCCTTCACTTCTCTGCCGCGTTCAGCGGTGTCGCGTACCTGAGCTAGGAGCCCACGATGAGCCGGAAGTTCCTGACCGCACTGGACCTGACCAAGAACGAGCTCCAGAACGCGGTGGTGCAGAACCTGGCCTCCGCTCCGAGCTCACCGGTCAAGGGCCAGATCTACATGGGCTCCGTCGACAACACCCTCTACTGGTACAACGGCACGTCTTGGGTCTCGGCTGCCGGTGGCGGCACCGGCTTCCCCGGCTACGGCTCGGTGGCACCGGAGACTGTGTTCGGCTCCGCGTCCACCGACGGTGCCTCCGCATCGACGTCGCGCGCCGACCACAAGCACGGCAATCCGGCCCACGACGCAGCCGCGCACGCGGCCATCTCGATCTCTTCACTGGCGGTTCCGACCGGCGATGTTCCGTGGAACGCCAAGAAGATCACCGGCCTCGCCAACCCGTCGGTCAACACCGACGCCGCCAACAAGCAGTACGTCGACGATGTGGCACGCGGACTGGACGCGAAGTCCAGCGTGGTCTGCGCCACCGTCGGCAACATCGTCCTGTCCAACGTCTCTCCCGCCACCATCGACGGTGTCGCCCTGACCGAGGGGATGCGGGTGCTGGTCAAGAACCAGACCGCCCCGGCTGAGAACGGCATCTACTGGGCCACCAACTCCCCGCCGTGGGTGCTGCAGCGCGACGGTGAGATGGACAACTGGCTCGAGGTGCCTGGCGCGTTCGTGTTCGTGGAGCGCGGCACCGTCAACGCCGACACCGGCTGGGTCAGCACCGCTGACGCCGGTGGCACCCTGGGCACCACCCCGATCACCTGGACTCAGTTCTCCTCCGCCGGTGCGGTGGTCGCAGGCAACGGCCTGACCCAGTCGGGGCAGACCATCAACGTGCAGCCGGACGCCTCGCTGACCGCAGCCGCCGACCTGCTGAGCGTGAACTACGCGGGCACCGGCTCCGCCTCGACCGCGGCGAAGTCCGACCACAACCACGACGCCACCTACGTCAACGTTCCCGGCGACTCGATGACCGGCACCCTGTCGATGGGTGGCGCCGGCAACCACTTCAAGACGATGGACACTGTCCAGAACCTCGAGACCCGGATGTACGGGGACCGCTACGGGTTCACCAATGCCGTAGGTGCGTACTACTCCTACCTCACCTGCGACCCCGGTAACAGCCTGGTGAGCCTGTTCGCGGCAGCCGGGTACACGCTGTCCCTGAGCGCCCCGAAGATCACCGTCTCGCAGAACCCGGCGACTGCCACCGAGGTGGCGAACAAGGCGTACGTCGACGCTCAGGACGCGGCGATCGGTGCCAAGCGGTTCGCCGTGGCCTGCTCCGCAGCGGTCAGCACCGTCGTCACCCACAACCTGAACACCAAGGACGTGATCGTCCAGGTGTACCGGATCGCCTCCCCGTTCGACCAGGTCGAGTGCGACGTCGAGCACACCTCCACCACCCAGGTCACCGTCCGGTTCACCACCGCACCGGCTGCCGGTGACTACCAGATCGTGGTGCTTGGATGAGCCGTAAGTCCCTGACCCCGATCGTGCTGCCGGCGGATCCGGCGGCAGCGATGGAGGCGTCGACCAAGCAGTACGTCGATGCTCAGGTGGCTCTCGCCTCCGGTGGTGCGGTCGTTCCGGCAGGCGTGGTCCAGATGTACGCAGGCACCTCTGCGCCGACTGGTTGGCTGGTCTGTCAAGGTCAGGCGGTCTCCCGGACTACGTACGCTGCGCTGTTCGCGGTGATCGGTACTACGTGGGGGACAGGTGACGGGTCGACCACGTTCAACCTGCCCGACACCCAGCGCCGGTTCCCGTGGGGTGTCACACCTGGTTCAGCGGTGGTCCTCGGCTACTCCGACCAGGTGGCATCTCCGTTCAACCGGACACCTCAGCATGACCACGGTGGCAGCGCGGGCGGCACCGGCTCGGGTCACACGCACACCTTTGACATCAACTCCGTCTCCAACGCCCCGACGACCGGCTCGTCGGTCAAGATCACGGCGGTTGGTGGTTCGACCACCACCGGTACCACGACCGCGACTGGTGCAAGCCACACTCACAACATCGGGCCCGCGCTGCAAACCGGTTCCTCGGACGGGACGACGGCGATGCCGAACATCGCCTTCAACTTCATCATCAAGACCTAGGCACCACCCAACGAAGGAGAAACGCAATGCCCGACATCAACACCAAGAATGCCGCCAAGTACATGCCGGTGGTGTCAACGACCGTCGCGCTGACCGACAAGGCCAACGTCGTCAACACCCGGAACAAGTACATCGGGAAGCTGGTGTTCAACAGCACCACCGGCATCCTGCTGTGCGCGGCGGGTCCGCTCACCACCGATGTCTGGAAGAACTGTGGCACCGGTGCGACAGCGCAGACTCCGGTCTGATGAACCCCGTCAGCATCATCACGGCGTGGCTGCAGTCGATCCCGCCGAAGGTACGCCAAGGGATTCTCCTGGTGTACGCCCTGATCGTGGTCGTCGTCGGACTGCTCGCGCTGTTCGGCGTCGATCTCGACTACGCCAAGATCAACGAAGCACTCGTCGTGATCGGCGGCTATCTCGGCTTCCAGTCGGCAGCCAACGTTCCCGCCGCAGGTGGCGGCGAGCGCATCGCGGAGGAGACGCCTGATGCTGACGAACAACCCTGACGTCCAGCGGCATGTGCCGCAGCGTCAGCCGAAGCTGCTGCCCTGGGAACGGTTCGCGCAGGCCAGCGCACCACCCGTGCAGCAGGCGCCGCAGCCGACACCGGCCACCAGCGGCACGTCACTGGCGAACTGGCTGGCGTCCCTGGTGCCCACCGGTGCGGTGGCAGCGGGCACCGCCGGCTCCGTCTCCGGGCAGAGCGCGGTCCCGACGCCGCACCTCGACATCGAGAAGCTGCTCACCAACCAGCCGAAGCAGCTGACCGGGGAGCAGGCCGAGCTCGCCGGACTGCAGGGCCTGATCCCGCAGGCCGATCTCAACGAGATCATGGCGTCCGCCGAACCGCCACCGCAGGCCGACCTGATCCCGAAGATCGCCGGCGTCGCCCGCCCTCCGGTCGCCACCGCGCAGGAGCTGTTGGCCGCGGCCATCGCCAAGAAGAAGGCAGACCCGCAAGACCTCGCCAAGTACCAGTCCATCGTCAACGGGGTCGCCGCGCCCCCGGTCCAGCTGAACCTCGAGGGCGAACCGGCTGCCACCCAGTTCCGGCCCGGCCCGGCTCAGGCCGTCGACGAGGCCAGGATCGACCTGGCCACCAAGGCACGGGCGCTGCGCGAGCAGGCCATCGGTGCCAACGTGCAGGGCCCGGTTGCACCGAACAAGCCGCAGGGCGTCGGCGTCGGTGACATCGACAAGCTGTCGTGGGCCGAGTACAACGCGCTGCCCGAGAAGCAGAAGGCAGCCGTCGACTTCAACACGATGCTGGTTCAGGCCGTCCGCAAGGACCGGGCCAACGTCAGCACCTACGACCCGAACGCCCAGCAGCAGGCGACCTACGACGCCACCGTGCAGCGGATGTTCGGCGAGGACCACGGCTCACAGATGTTCGCACCCGAGACCCTGTCGGTGCTGAAGCAGATCGACTTCAAGGATCACACCGCAGACCTGGACGACTTCCTCCACCTCAACGCCGCGATCACCACCGACGACCTCCGCCACATCAAGGACATCGAGGGGCCGATCGCCTACGAGGCGCAGGCGAACCCCGCGCAGCTGGACCGCTACCAGCTGACCAAGGTGCTGGCCGAGAACACCGCCGACCTCGAGGACGCGCTCGCCAAGGGCAACCAGACGTTGCGCTCCGTCTCACCCGAGGCACTCGCCGCCCGCAACCCGATCGTCACCCGGCTCGGCGGCACACCGGTCGGAGCCAAGATGACCGGCCCCGGCTGGGGCGACGACCCCAGGTCGGTGTTCTTCCGAAACTCCTTCGAGGCGCTGAGCCAGCCGCAGTACGCCGCGCAGAAGGACAAGATCCTCGCAGCGATCAACTCCCAGCTCGCTCCCGGTGACTACGATCTCTTCATGAACTACGCCGATCAGCGGGCGAGGGACGCAGAGCTGTACAACCTCCCGCTGAGCGGCAACACCGCCACCAAGCACTACACGCCGGACCAGTTCCGGCAGATGCTCGGACTCGAGGGCGGCACCGGGGACAAGACTCCGACACCGCAGCCGGCGCCGCAGCCGCAGCCGCAGCAGCCCCCGGCATCGGGAGGCAACGGCTATGCGTACTAGCGAGCGCAGCAACTCGATCCCGACCAGGCCGTCCGGCCCGCCGCCGACACCGCACGTCAACCCGCCGCCGAGCTCGAACCCGCCCGGAGGCGGTGGCGGCACCGGCAACGGCACCGGTGGCGGCGGCAACCCGTACCTCGCGGCACAGCACGCCGCCCAGGTGAAGGCCGACCGGCAAGCTGCGCAGGCCAAGCGCAAGGCTGCGACCAAGTACCTCGGTCAGGCCAAGACGCTGGGCGAGCAGGCCGCTGCGCTGCGGATCGCGCTCGGCAAGCACGGCTTCCGGCAGGCCCTCGACCAGCGTCTCGCCAACATCACGTTCCGCACCGGGCAGCGCGACGCCATCCTGATGCGCGGATACCGCAACCGCGTCGGTGACCTTCGGACGATGGCCGAGGACAACGAGAAGACGATCAACGCCGCGGGCTTCGACAACCTCTCCAACCGGTCCCGTGAGCGGGCCAACGCGTTGAGCGAGGCCACCGCCAACGGAGCCGGTGAGACCGACATGCTCCGAGCCCAGGGCATGAGCCTGCGGAACTGGAACGCCAACGAGTCGTCCACCACCCGTGCGTTCTACGACACGCTCACCTCGATCAACACTCAGCGCACCGACCTCAACACCGACACGCTGACCGCTCGAGCCAACCTCTACGGGCAGGCCAACTCCGACCGTGAGGGCCAGTGGACTGACTACTACGCCCACCGGTCGGAGACCCTGACCCAGCTCGCCAACACCTACGGCATGCAGGCCGAGGCGTTCGGCAACGCCCAGGAGATGGTCGGCTCGAAGAAGACCAAGCACCGGCAGAACCAGGCGACCCGCCGGGCCAAGGCCGCACAGACCGGGGCGTCGCTCGCCACCGGCAAAGCCTGGAAGGATCCGGGCATCCCGAACCGGATCCAGAACTGGTCCGGTGCCGGACGCATCGAGGGCGACCTCAACAACGACGTGCGTGCCGACGCCGACACCGTGCTCAGCTACCGCAGGCCCGAGGGCGCGACGCTACGTGGCTGGGAGGACGCCTCATGACCGCTTCCATCAACCCCGAGCTCGTCTACACACTCGACGAGGCGGTCAAGGAGGTGCTGTCCAACCTCACCGGACTCGACCTGACCTACGACCCGACCCTCGACAGGTACATCGCAGTCACCCGGCAGCTGAACCGGGCGCTGCGCTCCAACGCCCTGGAGCACGAGTGGTCCTACTACTCCACCCTGATGTCGGGCGGCACCTCGGTCGCCGGTGACACCGAGGTGTGGCTGCCGGCGGACTCCCGGCCCCGTGTCGTCGGTGACGACTCGGTGCGCCTGGTCGACACCGACGGCACCGTCGTCACCTGGGCGTACGTGCTGCCGCGTGACGCCCTGCACAAGTACATCGGACGCACCGGGCTGTGGTGTGCGGTGACCCGCAACACCATCACCTTCTCCCGTCCGCTGTATGAGTGGGAAGGCGGACTCGACATCCAGATCCCGGTGATGCGGGAGCCGGTGATGTTCCGGCTACCGGCGCAGCCGGAGGATCCGACACAGCCTGCGGTCCCGGTGGACCCGGCGATCCGGGACCAGCCGATCGACTTCTCCTACCCTGACATCATCACGGTGCGCGCCTCCTTCTACTACGCGCAGACCGACCCGGTGATGCAGCCACGGGTGCAGACCCTGGAGGCCCAGTACAAGGACCTGATGTACCAGGTCATCGAGCGTGACGACCGCAACACCGACTCCCCGTACCTCAACGAGTTCTTCGTTCCCGTCCAGTCCGGTCTGGTGGCGCCGCACTTCTTCCACGAGCATCCGCACAGCGACGAGCGTCGGAGGTAGCCCGTGCCTCCGAAGATGAAGATTCCGGCGCCGATCGACCGGCCACTGGCCCGCGCCTATCTGCGCCAGTTCTCCGGCTGGTCGACGGCGTACCCGCCGGGCGTCTCCGATTCGACTTCCCTGCGGATCATGGAGAACACGATGGTCAACCGGGACGGGTCGGTCCGGGTCCGGCCCGGTCTCCGGTATCTGTCGTACGCCACCGCACCGACCGACGCGCAGCCGGTCGGCGTCGCCTACAACATGCCGGTCGTCGGGTCGCACGAGGCGTTCTTCCTCAACGACGGGTCCAAGGCGTACCTGTTCGCCGTCCGCGAGGCCGACCAGACCGTCGGCTTCCGGGTGCTGGCACAGACACCCACCGGCCAGGTCGTCCTCAGCCTCACCGCCGCAGGCTTCTCGATCCCACAAGGCGAGGTCGGTGACTCCGGGATCAACCTGCGTGCCACCACCCAGTACGTGAAGTACCTGCAGATCGACAACAAGATCTTCGCGCTGTCCGACGCCGGCGCGATGCTGCGCCTGTTCTACGTCGGCACCAACAAGTTGGCGAAGCGGATGCTGCCGATCACCCGTCCCGACTGGACGGTGGCCGACAAGCTCACCGTCGTCCACCCCGACGCGGGCTGGATCAACTCCGGGATCCCGACCGGCACCCGCACCAACCGGGTCACCAACCCGTCGTTCGAGCAATCCACCACCGACTGGACCGTCGACACCTCCTACACCCAGCTGACCAGGGACAGCACCCAGCACCAGTCCGGTGGCTTCTCGATGCGGATGCAGTCGCTGCCGCAGCGCACCAACCTGGCGACCTACCCGCTGCACAACGTGAACTCCACCGGTGTAGCCGGTTGGGCCGAGGCGTACAACGGCAACCCGCCGGTGGTCAACGCCGGTGAGAACGCGATGCAGACCCCGCTCGAGACCGGGCCGATCGGGATGCGCGGCTACGTCCGTTCCACCGCGTTCGCTGTGGACGCAGGCTCCAGCTACCACATCGCCTACGACCTGACCGGGTCGACCGGTGTGAAGAACCTCGGCGCGATGATCCGGTACTACAACGCCAACGACGTCCAGGTCGGGGACGACCAGGTCCTCGGTGACAACTATTCCACCACCGTTGTCCGAAAGACCCCGGTGTCGTTCAGGATTCCGACTGGTGCCACCCAGCTGCGGATCTACCTGAGTGCCGAGCGCACCGCAGCCACCGGGTCCGCGAACTTCCGGATCCGGAACGTGGTGCTGTGCCTGGGGTCGGAGTCGACCGCCGCGTTCTCCGGTGCCAGCGGCACCGACTACTTCTGGACCGGCGCCGCCAACGGCTCCGCCTCGGTGTACCACCCGCCGCAGGACGTCGGGGCCCGGCACACGATGGCGCTCGGTGCGCAGAACTGGATCGGCTCGGCCTACGTGCGTGGTAGCGCAGCCCGTAACGTGCAGCTCGACCTGGTCTGGATCGGTGCCAGCGGCAGCCTGGGCACCGACGCGGGCACCCCGACCCCGGACATCACCTCCGGCTGGACCCGGCTGTCCAACCCCGGCACCGCACCAGCCGGCACCACGTCGATCCGGATGACGGTGAAGGTGCCGTTGCTGCCGCGCGGCGAGTTCCACTACGTCGACTCCGCGATGCTCGAGGGCGGCAACACCCTCGGCGGCTACTTCGACGGGTCGTTCGGCGACAGCCCGTCGCTGACGTACGAGTGGAACGGCCCGGCACACGGGGCCAGCAGCACCGAGCGGACGTTCTCCGTCGGCGGCACCCTGCCGAACCCGGAGACCAAGACACCGAACACGCTCATCAGCGACGGCTCGACCGGGCACGAGAACAAGTACAACTTCGGCTTCTTCTACACCTTCGCCAACGAGGTCGGTGAGTCCGCACCGTCCGCGATCACCACGATCCACGCGCAGCGCGGCTGGTCCCAGTGGCGCTGGGAGACACCGAACGCAGCCGGTGAGCCGTCCGGCACCGCGACCGCCGACCCGGACCAGTGCTGCGACCAGCTGGTCGCCAGCATGCCGTCGGACGTGTTCGTCAACGCGATGGCCGCCGGCGCCACCCAATGGAACCTGTACATGCTGCAGTGGAACGACCAGTCACCGATCCCGGTGATGGCGCTGCGGGTGGACTCCCGCGAGCTGAAGGCGTCATCCACCCTCGGCCCGGACGGCTGGCTACGGATGAGCCCGTCCCAGTCCGAGGCGGGCAACGAGGCGATGATGGTCCCCACCAAGGAGACCCGCATCAACTACTCCGACCCGTCGCGCGGTGGTCAGGGACTGGTCGCCGCCGACCGCATGGTGATCGTCAAGGACGCCACCAACCCGGCGGTGATCCGGTGGACGTCGAACCAGCAGGGCTCCTACACCGACTTCTCGGCCAGCCGCGGCGGCGGCATCAAGACGCTCACCTCGGGCAACCTGAACATGGCGGCAGCGGTGAAGCTGTGGCAGAACCCGCAGTCCACCGACACCCTGACTATCCTGTGCCGGGGCGTCGACGGCTACAACACCTGCTACTACATGGCGCCGGCGCAGGTCGCCAGCCAGTCCGAGGCCGTCAACGTGATGGGCTTCGAGGAGACCACCGCCACACCGGGCACCACGTCGCCGTACGGCTGCGAGGTCTTCAACAACGGGCTGTACCACCCGCTCGACGACCAGCTGATGAAGTCCACGGCGACCATGTACAACATCAACCACAAGTCGCAGACCGACCTGATCGACAACATGTGGCAGGGCCTGACCCACAAGGAGTGGATCGTGTCCTCGGTCCACGACCTACGGCTGTACTACCTGGTGAACAACCCGAACGGTGAGCCGCTCGAGCCGGGCTGCAACGGCAACGAGATATGGGTGCTGGACGGCAGCGCCCCCTCCGATACCGGTGGCGGCTCCTGGTCCAGGTGGCTGGTCCAGGCCGCCAGCCTGCGGAAGGTCGAGCAGGGTGGACTGATCCACATGTCGATCTCCCGTCCCGACGGGATGTACTACTTCGACGAGCTCTACGGCTACGACGACTACGTGGATGCGAGCAACAACGTCCTGCAGCGCGCGATTCCGTGGAAGCTCGAGACCAACACCCAGGGCGCCAACCGCGCCCACGACGCCTGGTGCCACCTGCAGCAGGTGTCGATCAGCGTCGGGAACTTCACCGGATCCATGCGCTACGGCATCAGGTCCTGGGATCTCAACGGACGAGCCGTCGAGGTCGCGAAGAACCTCTACGACTTCAGCGATCCCGGCGACCTGTTCTACGACCTCGAGGACTTCCTGAAGATCCAGCGCGACCTGAAGGAGTGGTTCTTCTTCGCCGAGTCCATCACCGACGACACCGGTGTGGTGAAGCCGTCGTTCGGCCAGCTGTCCCTGATCCAGTACCGGTACGCCCCGATCAGTGTGAACGTCGGCTACGAGTACGGAGCGATCGAGACGTTCGAGTACCAGCGTGCGGACTACGCCGGCGCGAACGGCACCACAGACCCGTACACCACGAACGGGACACCCAACCCCTTCATCGACACCAGGAGACCGTGATGGCCAAGCTCGACGCCGAACACCGCAACAAGCTGAAGAAGGGATCGTTCGCGCTTCAGGGCAAGCGCAAGTACCCGATCCACGACAAGGCGCACGCCAAGGCCGCGCTGTCGATGTCGGCCCGCAAGGACACCGAGGGCGAGGCCAGCACCGTCCGCAAGAAGGTGCTGGCCAAGTACCCCGGCCTCAAGAAGAAGCCGGGTCAGGACGGCAAGCGCAAGTCGAAGCTGCAGCCCTTCACCAAGAAGGACTAGCGCCCCCGCCCGCGTACCACCATCACGACCAGGAACGCGACGACGGCCAGCACCAGGATCCAGCCGATCGCGCCCATCAGTTCAGCGCCTTCGCCGCATGGATGGTGAGCACCAGCACCCAGCAGAACAGCCCGGCTGCGATCAGGTTCAGCCGCGGATGGCTGACTCCGAGCGCAGCGGCTGCGAAGAAGATGCAGGCCAGCAGGAACAGGATGAAGTAGAACAGGTCCATGTCAGTCCTGACGGTTGAAGACGGGCTTCCGGTGGTCCCAGTACCCGTACGGCGACTTCCGCTCCTCGTAGTGCAGGTGCGGCCCGGTCGAGTTCCCGGAGTTCCCCGAGTACCCGATGATCTGACCCTTCTTGATCCGCTGCCCCTGCTTCACCTTGATCGAGCTTAGGTGGCAGTAGCCGATCCGGATGCCGGTCGACTTGTTGACCAGCACCACATGAGTCCCGTAGCTGGAGCCCCAGGCGTTGTAGGTGGAGACCACCCAGCCCGCCTTGGACGCGCGTACCGGGACGCCGGTCTTGCCACGCGTGGAGTAGTCGTCCCCGGTGTGGTAGCCCGCGGCCCACTTGCCTGGCTTCCCGTACGGCGTGGTGATGACGTACGGCGGGATCGGGTTACCCATCGACCCGCTCCGGCCAGTGCCAGGTGCCGCCCTTGTGGTCGTCCTCCGACTGCCGGATCTGCCGGTCGAAGAACAGTCCCG
>Ga0247672_1000054_pt1 | contig 22513 bp, 20 predicted proteins | sample CNK13_metaG_FD_182719 | JGI IMG/M metagenome (GOLD analysis project Ga0247672, IMG submission 182719) | Soil microbial communities from Purdue University Martell Research Forest, Indiana, United States - CNK13 | ecosystem: Environmental > Terrestrial > Soil > Temperate forest > Bulk soil... | reverse complement strand
ATCCGCACCCTCGGCATCTACGGCGGCGGCGCCTACCGCGAGAACTTCGAGTACCGGCTCGACACCACGCCCTGCCGGGCGGTGGTCGGGGGCGACTTCTCCGTGGTGCCGCGCGACGTCGCCCGGATCTTTCCGCAGGACGAATACCTGCCCAAGGGCGCGGTCGGCTACGCCGGCTACCCGCTGAAGGACGCGGCCGGACGGGTCGCCGGAATCATCGCCATCATCTCGCGCCAGCCGATCACCGACGCGGCGCTGGTGGAGTCGGTGCTCAAGATCTTTGCCGTGCGCGCCGCCGCCGAGCTCGAGCGGCGCGCCCACGAGGAGGCGCTCGCCGCCTCCGAGGCGAACTACCGCGCGATCTTCGAGGCGGCCGAGGACGCGATCTTCATCCTGGACTATGAGCGCGGCGCGATCCTCGACGCCAACGCCAAGGCCTGCAGTACCTACGGCTACACGCGCGCGGAGCTGCGCCGCGTCGGCGCCGGCGACATCAGCGGCCACGAGCCGCCCTATACCGACGAGGACATGCTGCGCCTGATCGCCGAGGTGCGCGCCGGCCGCGGGCCGCTGCGCTTCGAGTGGCGGCGGCGCAACCGGGACGGCTCGCTCGGCTGGGACGAGGTCACGCTGAAGAAGGTCGACATCGCGGGCCAACCGCACATCCTGGCGATGACGCGCGAGATCACCGAGCGCAAGAGCGCGGTCGAGGCGCTGCGCGCGAGCGAGGAGCAATACCGCGCCATCTTCAACGCGACCGCCGACTCGCTGGTGCTGCGCGACGCCGAGTTCAGCGTGGTCGACGTCAACCCCGCCTACGAGGCGATGAGCGGCCGGCGCCGCGAGGAGGCGCTCGGCCGCGACGACCTCACCATGAGCCCGCCCGAGCTGAACGCGCACGTGAAGCAGCTCCACGCGCGCGCGCTCGCCGGCGAGCGCGTGGTGTTCGAGGCCGTGGCGCGGAGGAAGGACGGCTCGCGCTTCAACATCGAGACGCGCGGCGTGCCGATCCTGCACAAGGGCCAGCCGCACGTGCTGTACATCGGCCGCGACATCACCGCGCGCAAGACCGAGGAGGAGCTGCTGCGCGCGAACGAGGAGCAGTACCGCGCCATCTTCGACGCCTCCGAGGACGCCCTCATCCTGTGGAACTCGGAGCTGCAGCGCGTGGACGTGAACCCCGCCTACGAGCGCATCTATGGCTTCACGCGCGAGGAGGTGCTGCGGGGCGTCTACGCCGACAACGTGGCGCCCGAGTACATCGAGCGGCGCCGCGACACGGTGCGGCGCACGCTCGCCGGCGAGCGCTGCCATTTCGAGCTCGAGTCGGTGAGGAAGGACGGCACCCCGATCCACGTCGAGGTGCGCACCATCCCGATCCAGCACCGCGGCAGGCCGCACGTGCTCGCGATCGCGCGCGACGTCACCGGGCGCATGGCGGCCGAAGCCGAGCGCGCGCAGCTCGAGAAGCAGCTGCGCCAGGCCCAGAAGATGGAGGCGATCGGCCATCTCACGGGCGGCATCGCGCACGACTTCAACAACATCCTGCAGAGCATCCTCGGCAACCTCACGCTCGCGGTCGAGCGCACCGAGGCCCTCGACGACGCCAAGCTCGCGCGGGCGCTCGAGCGCGCCCAGATCTCGGCGCAGCGGGCGCGCGAGCTCATCGTGCAGATGCTCACCTTCAGCCGCGGCCGGCGCGGCGAGGCGCGCCTGCTTTCGCTGCCGCAGCTGGTGGGCGAGGCGGCGAAGCTCCTGCGGCCGGCGCTGCCTTCGACCATCGAGCTGCGCACCGAGCTCGCCGCGCAGGTGAGCGCGGTGCGCGCCGACCCGGTGCAGGTGGAGCAGGTGCTGCTCAACCTCGCCATCAACGCGCGCGACGCGATGGCCGGCGTGGGGCTGATCGCGCTCGCGGTGCGCGAGGCGCGGCACGCGGGGGCGGTATGCGCCTCCTGCCGCCAGAAGTTCGCAGGCGGCTTCGTCGAGCTCTCGGTGCACGACACCGGCGGCGGCATCTCGGCCGACGTGGTCGACCGCATGTTCGAGCCGTTCTTCTCGACCAAGGACGTCGGCAAGGGCAGCGGCATGGGCCTCGCGATGGTCCACGGCATCGTCCACGAGCACGGCGGGCACATCCTGGTCGACACGGCGGCCGGGCTGGGAGCGTGCTTCCGCGTCGCGCTGCCGGCGGCGCGCGGCGCGAGCGCCGCGGTCGCGGCGAGCGCGCTCGGCGGCAAGGAAAGCGGGCGGCTCTCGGGCAGCGTGCTGGTGGTCGACGACGAGGACATGGTGCTCGAGCTGATGGGCGACCTCCTGTCCGGCTGGGGGCTCGAGGTCACCCTGAAAACCAATGCGGTCGACGCGCGCTACGCGTTCGCCGCCGAGCCGCAGCGCTACGACCTCGTGCTCACCGACCACACCATGCCGCGCGTCACCGGCCTCGAGCTCGCGCGCGACATCAGCCGCATCCGCGCCGGCACGCCGGTCATCCTCTACACCGGCTACGGCGACGACATCCCGCGCGCCGAGCTCGCCGCCGCGAACGTGCATACGCTCGCGCGCAAGCCGGTCGACCCGGCGGAGCTGTTCGCGCTCCTGAGAACCTCGCTGAAACAAACACACAACACCGCGAAATAACCCGGCGACGCGCCGTCGTTAGCCTGTCCGCATCGATTCAGCGGAGGTGCACATGGACGGCTACAGCGTGTACGGCGCCACCGGGATGCCCCGCGGCAGCCTGCTCCTCATCGAGCACGGCCGCGGCATGCAGATCGAGCTCTGGGACGGCGAGCTGTGGATCACCCAGGAGGGCGACACCCGCGACCACGTTGTCCGCGGGGGAACCTCGTTCCGTGTGGAGCACGAAGGCATCGTCCTCGCAAATTCCCTCAAGGGCGCGCGCATCACGCTCACCGCGCCGGTGCCCGCCCACTACGCCGAGCGCATCACGCTGACTCTCGCAGGCAGCGCCCCGCGCGTGCTCTATGAGCGTGCGCGCGAGCGCGGCGGACGGCTTGGCGGGATCGGCCACCGCATCGTGCGCTACTGGACCAACCAATCCGCGCCCCAGTCTTCTCCCATCACCGCAGCCCTTTAGAAAACATCAGGAGGATTACTCATGAAAACTCTTGCCCTTCTCGCCGCCGCATCCGCGCTTTGCCTCGCCGCCGGTTGCAACCCCGCCGACAGCGTCTCCGAAGCGTACGCCGAAGCGCGCACGGTCAGCTTCGCGTCCCTGTGGCCCACCCCCGCCGCCGACGCCCAGGACGGCACGGTCCACGAGTACTACTGAGCACTTGCCGTGAGCCCGGCGCTCGCCGACTTTCTCGCCCACCGTGGCGACCCGCTCGCCGCGGCGCGCGCTGCCGTGCGCGCCGACCCGGAGTCGGGCGCGGCGCAGCTCGTCGAGGCGACGCTCCTCCTCTGCAGCCGCGACGCGCGCGATTTCGAGCCGGCGGCCCGGGCGTACGCCAGGCTGACCCAGCTCAGCCTTACGGTACAACAACAACCCCATGTGACGGCGATTCGGGCGGCGCTCGAGGGCGACCTCGCCGGCGCCTGCCGCGTGTACGACGAGATCCTCGCCCGTGCGCCGCACGATCTGCTCGCGCTCGCGGCGGCGCAGACCTTCGACTACTACCTCGGGAGCCCCGCGTCGCAGCTCGCGCGCACCGCGAGGGCGCTCGAGACCTGGCAGCGGACCGCGCCCGGCTACCACGCGGTGCTCGCCATGCACGCCTATGCGCTTCAGGAATGCGGCGCGTACGAAGAGGCGGAAGCCGCCGCCTACCGGGCGCTCGCGCTGCAGCCCTGGGACGTGCGCGCTCACCATGCGATCGCCCACGTGATGGAGATGCAGGGCCGGTTCGAGGAGGGCGTCCGCTGGCTTGGCGCGCGCAGCGCGCTTTGGACCGGCGCCGGCGCCGCCTCGACCCACCTGTGGTGGCACATCGCGCTCTATCACCTCGAGCTCGGGCGCCCCGAGCAGGCACTCGCGATCTACGACCACCGCATGCAGGGCGATTCGCTCTCGGAGCTGATCGACGCTTCGGCGCTCCTCTGGCGCCTGCAGCTCGCGGGCGTGCCTCTGGAGAAGCGCTTCCACGCCGTCGCCGCGCGCTGGTCGCCGTACGCCGAGGACGCCTACTGCGCGTTCAACGACCTGCACGCGATGATGGCGTTCGTGGGCGGGCAGCGGCCGGATGACGCCAGCCGCCTGCTCGCGGCGCTGGAGCGTCGCGTGGCGCGACCCTCGGGCGCGAACCACGACATGACCCGGCTGGTCGGGCTGCCGGCGAGCCGCGCGCTTGCCGCCTTCGGCCGCGGCGACTTCTCGAGCGCCGCGCGGCTCCTGCGGGCGCTGCCGCCGGTGGCGCACCGCATCGGCGGCAGCCACGCCCAGCGCGACGTGCTGCATCTCACGCGAGCGGCTGCCGCGGCGCGCAGTACCGGTCAGGGTTTGCGCCGTGCCGCGTGACCTTGTCATTCGAAAACTGACGGGCCAGGACGCCACCCTGGTGCAGGAATTCGTGCGCGGCCTTTCGCCGCGCTCGCGGCACGAACGCTATTTTTCGGCCATCTCCGAGCTTCCTCCGCGCGAGCTCGAGCGCACGACGCGGCCGGCGAATCCGAGCGACGCCAGCCTGGCGGCCTTCGACGGCCGCGGCCTCGTGGCGCTCGCCGAATGCGCCGGCGGCGAGATCGCGCTGGTCGTGACGGACGCGCTGCAGGGCCTGGGGCTGGGCCACGAGCTCATGCAACGGCTGCTGGATCACGCGCAGCGCGCCCGGTTGCCCGGGCTGCACGGCCTCGTTCGCGTCGGCAATCGCGCCATGCTGCACCTCGCCGCGAGCTTCGGCTTCCGCGCCAGGCCGAGCGGCGATCCCGACCTCGTGCGCATGGAGCTCGCGCTCGCGGATGCGTGCTCGTAGCCGGAGTGCCCGCTTCGCTGGCGGCGAGGGAACGCGGGTTGCTTGCACCTCGTAATCCCCAGAAAGGAGACCACGATGGCACGCGTACCGCGACATCAGGGCCGAGCGCGACCGAAGATCATGGGCAGCGACACGTCGGACACGAGCTCCGACCGGCCGAACGAGCCGAGCACCGATAGCGACGCCGAAGGCACGGGCGATCGTTCGACAGTTGGCATGGAGAAGCCGCCGAAACCCGAGTTCGGCGCCGACCGCGTCGCAAGCGACCGGGACGTCGGTCTGGGCGGCGGCCTCGACCAGGCCGAAGAGGCGCAGCTTGGAATCACCGACGAGGAACTGAAGAAGCGAATCAGGAAGCAGAAACCTTGACGCTTTTTTCCTGAAGCGCGCGCACCAGCGCATCGGTGTGCTCGCGGTCGCGAGTTTCGACCAGGAACTCGACCTCGGGCGAGCGCACCGAGGAGGTGCCGAAGATGCGCTGGTGCTGGATCTCGACGATGTTGCCGCCGGCTTCGGCGATCACGGCGGCCACCTTGGCGAGGCTGCCGGAGACGTCCGGCATCGTGACGCGCAGGCGCACGAGCCGGCCGTCGCGCACCAGCCCTCGCATCAGCACCGAGGCGAGCACGCGGCTGTCGATGTTGCCGCCCGAGATCGGGATGCCGACGCGCCGCCCGGCGAAGCGCGCCCCGTGCTGCAGCAGCGCCGCGAGGCCCGCCGCGCCGGCCCCCTCGGCCACGGTCTTCTCGATCTCGATCAGCGCCACGACCGCGCGCTCGATGGTTTCTTCCTCGACCACCAGCACCTCGTCGACCCGCTCGCGGATGATCGACAGCGCGGTCGCGCCGACGTCCTTCACCGCGATGCCCTCGGCGATGGTGTCGCCGCCGCACTCGACCGGGATGCCGGCCAGGCGCTGGTGCATCGAAGGGTAGTTCCTCGATTCCACGCCGAAGATGCGGATCGAGGGCTTGAGCGCCTTCGCCGCGGTCGCGATGCCCGCGATCAGGCCGCCGCCGCCCACCGGCACCACGATGAGGTCGAGGTCCGGCACCGCGGCCAGCATCTCGAGGCCGACGCTGCCCTGCCCGGCGATGATGAGGGGATCCTCGTAGGGATGCACGAACACCAGGTTGTCGCGCGCCGCGAGCTCGCGCGCGTGCTTGCCCGCCTCGAACAGGTTCTCGCCCTCGAGCACCACCGTGGCGCCGTGCACCTGGGTGTTCTTGATCTTGGTGTTGGGCGAGCCGCGCGGCATGACGATCGTCGCCGGAATGCCGAGGCGCGCGGCATGGTAGGCGACCGCCTGCGCGTGGTTGCCCGCGCTCATCGCTATGACCCCGCGCCTGCGCTCGGCCTCGCCGAGCGAGAGCAGCTTGTTCAGCGCGCCGCGCTCCTTGAACGAGGCGGTGAACTGCAGGTTCTCGAACTTGAGGAAGACCTCCGCGCCGACCAGGCGTGAAAGGGTGCGGCTGTGCACACAGGGGGTCTGCTCCACCGCGCCCGCGATGCGCCGCGCGGCGGCGCGGATGTCGTCGATGGTGACCGGCACTCGCCGAGTCTAGCGGCTTTCGTGCCGTACGCGAGCCTGTAGTGCAATCGCTACAAGGTAAGCGGCCGGCGCGGCGGGTAGAATTTCCCCGCCCATGGAACTGGACTCGAGGATCGCCGAGCGGGCGCTCGCCGGGCATCCGACCGACGAGCTCTTCCGCCTGCTCGTCACCAGCGTCGCCGACTACGCCATTTTCCTGCTCGACCCGGCCGGCCACGTCGTGAGCTGGAACACCGGCGCCGAGCGGATCAAGGGCTACGCGGCGGCCGAGATCGTCGGCCGGCATCTGTCGGTGTTCTATCCGGAGGAGCAGCAGGCCGAGGGCGTGCCCGCGGCGATGCTTGCGCGCGCCGAGCGCGAGGGGCGCTCTCAGGGCGAAGGCTGGCGCGTGCGCAAGGACGGCACGCGCTTCTGGGCCGAGGTCACGCTCACCGCGCTGCGCGGCCCTTCGGGCGAGCTGCGCGGCTTCGCCAAGGTGACGCGCGACATGACCGCGCGCCAGTTGAGCCGCGAGAACGAGGCGACGCTCGCGGCGATGTTCGAGCGCACGCCGTTCGGCGCGGCGATGATCGATCCGACCGGGCGCTTCCTGCGCGCGAACCCCGTGTTCCTGCGCCTGTCGGGCTGCAGCGAGGCCGAGCTGCGCTCGAGGACCCTGGGCGACCTCGCCCACCCGGAAGACGTCGAGGCGGCGTGGAACGTGTTCGAGGAGCTGGTGCAGGGCCGGCGCAGCCACGCCGACTTCGAAGGCCGCATGCTGCGCCGGAACGGGCAGGTGATCTCGGTGCGCAATACCCTGGCGCGCCTCGCCGACGCCGACGGGCGCCTGCGCTGCATGCTCGCCATGGTCGAGGACATCACCGACCGGCGCTTCGCCTACGACGCGCTGCGCGAGAGCGAGGCGCGCCTGCAGGCGTTCACCAACCACAGCCCCGCGCTCATGTACCTGAAGGACGCGGAGGGCCGCTACCGCTTCGCGAACGAGCGCTTCCTCCAGCGCTTCGGCCTGCGCCGCGACCAGGTGGTGGGGCGCAAGGACGGCGAGGTGTTCGCGCTCGACCAGGCGGCCGCCCTCGCGGCGCACGACGCCGAGGTGCTCGAGCGCGGCGCGCCGGTCCAGTACGAGCAGGCCTCGCAGCACGCCGACGGCGAGCGCTTCAGCGTGGTGTCGAAGTTCCCGGTGTTCGACGCCGGCGGCGCGGTGGTGGGCCTCGGGGCCGTGGCGACCGACATCACCGAGCGGCGCATCGCCGAGCAGGCGCTGCGCGAGCAGCGCACGCTCCTCGCCGAGGCGCAGAAGCTCGCGGGCTTGGGCTGCTGGGAATGGGACCCGGTGAGCGGCCGCGTCAACTGGTCCGACGAGATGTACTCGATCTACGGCGTGCACCCGGGCGAATTCCGGCCGTCGTTCGAGAGCTACCTCGAGCGCATCCACCCCGAGGACCGCGCGCGCGCGGCCGCGACGGTGGCGCTCGCGCTCATGGACAACCGCGCCTTCAGCATGGACGAGCGCATCGTGCGGCCCGACGGCAGCCTGCGCCAGCTGCGCAGCCACGGCGAGGTGGTGCGCGACGAAAGCGGCCGGCCGCTCAAGATGGTCGGCGCCTGCATCGATGTCACCGACCAGAAGGCCGCCGAGGAGGCGCTGCGCGCGCTCACCCGGCGGCTGGTGCAGGCCGAGGAGACCGAGCGCCGCCGCATCGCGCGCGAGCTCCACGACCGGGTGGGCCAGAACCTTTCGGCGCTCAACATCAACCTCGACATCCTGCTCGGCAAGCTCCGGGACGAGAGCGCGCGGCGCCGGCTCGAGGACTCGCTGAAGCTCGTCGACTCCACGCTGCAGTCGATCGAGAACGTGATGGCCGATCTCAGGCCGGCGCTGCTCGACGAGTACGGGCTCCCGGCCGCGCTTGCCTGGTACGGCAAGGAGTACGCCCAGCGCACCGGGATCCGCGTCGCGGTGCAGGGCGAGGCCGGGACCGGCCTGCGCGCGGAGGCCGCGGTGGCCCTGTTCCGGATAGCGCAGGAGGCGCTCAACAACGCGGCGAAACATTCTTCTGCTAAAAGGATCACCGTGGGCCTGGAGGAGAAGGGCGGCGAACTGGTGCTCAGCGTCATCGACGACGGCAAAGGCTTCGACCCCGCGGCGGCGCCGCGCGGCCGCTGGGGCATGACCACCATGCGCGAGCGCGCCGAAGCCGCCGGCGGAAGCCTTGTCGTGGATTCGTCCGTGGGTGAAGGCACGACGGTCCGGGCCGCGGTGCCGCTCTAGCCATGCCGATCCGCATCCTCATCGCCGACGACCACGGCATGGTGGCCGAAGGGCTCAAGCACGTGGTCGAGACGCAGCCCGACATGGAGGTGGTCTCGCTCGCGGTCGACGGCCGCGAGGCGGTGCGCCAGGCGCGCGAGCTCGCTCCGGACGTGGTGCTCATGGATCTGTCCATGCCGGAGCTGAACGGCGCCGACGCCACGCGGGCGATCCTCGAGCGCGATCCCAGGTGCCGGGTCATCGTGCTGTCGATGTACGCCGAGCGCGAGTACGTGCGCCGCGCGCTGAAGGCGGGCGCCGCGGGCTATATCGTCAAGCGCTCGGCCGCCAAGGAGGTGGTCGAGGCGATCCGGGCAGTGTACGCGGGGCAGCGCTATCTCAGCGCCCGCATCGCCGACGTGGTGATCGACGACTATGCGGGCGACGAGCGCGACGACCCGCTCGCGCGGCTCTCGGCGCGCGAGCGCGAGGTGCTGCAGCTCCTCGCCGAGGGGCACACCGGGGCGCAGATCGCGGAGCGCCTGTCGCTCTCGCAAAAGACCGTCGAGACCTATCGCGCGAGGCTGGTGGAGAAGCTCGGCATCCGCGACGTCGCCGGCCTGGTGCGCTTCGCCATCCAGCGCGGCATCGTCTCGCTCGACTGACGGAAGCTATCGGATGTAGACGAAAGAGTCGAGCGCGCCGAAGCGCTCGCGCGCCGCGCTGGCGCGGAGATGCGAGGCGTCCCGGTAGAGCGGCCGGCCGGCCTCGTCGGCGGCAGGGCAGTACGACGCGGTACACAGCCAGTCGGCCGGATCGATCACGGTTGCGCCCACCGCCTGCGCGATCGCCGTGAGGCGCGCATCGATCCGGCCGGTGAGCGCGGCGAGCTCGCTTCTGGGCAGCGGCGTGTAGGCCTCGCGCACGCGCACCACCATCCCGTCGCGCTCGATCATCGACTTCGGATCGAGCACCTCGCCCCGCGGCGACGAAAGCACGATCACGACCCGCTTGCCGGCGCGCACCAGCCGGCCGAGCGCGTCCTGGAAGCCCGCCATCACCCAATCGGTCTCCGGCGTGAGGAGCTTGAGCGGCCGCGCCTCGACGTCGCCGATCCTGTAGTAGTCGCCGCGGCTGAGAAAACCCTCCCACGAGCCCGCGATCACCACCGTCTCGACTTCGGGCCGCATCGCTGTCGCGAGTCCTTGCTCGACGAACTCGCTGCACTTCAGGCTGCGTCGCTCGATCCCGGGCACCGGCGCGCAGCCTGCGAGGGTCTTGAACACGATGGTGCGAACGGGCGCGGCGTGCTCGGCCAGCAGCTTCTCGACGCGCGCCCAGTACTGCTGCATGTGGCTGTCGCCCAGGAAAAGCACCGTCCTGGGGGAGTCGCCCGGGATGACCTGGTCACCCTTGTAGCCCCAGTCGGTGCTCGCGCGCGAAATCTCGTTCACCAACGCGATGGAAGCCGATTGCGGCAACACCCGGCTTTGCAGCGCCGCGATGCCGAAGACGCCGAGCGCGGCCATCGCCGCGCCGAGGGCCGGCACCGACAGCCGCTTGACCGACGGCAGCTTCGCGAAGCGGATCCTCTTCTCGATCAGCTCGTAGGTGAGGCAGGCGAGCACGAGGCTCATCGCCAGCAGCGCGAGGCGCACGGCCGCCGGGGGCTCGCCGCCCTCGGCGATGCGTGCATAGACGAGCAGCGGCCAGTGCCAGAGGTACAGGGGATAGCTGATGAGCCCGACGTACACCATCACGGGATTCGAAAGGAGGCGGCGGTTGATCCAGGCCGCCGGACCCGCGGCAATGAGGAGCGAGCTCCCGACCACCGGCGCCAGCGCCCACCAGCCGGGGAACGCCCGCCCGGCGCTGAGGAGGGCGATGCCCGCGGCCACCAGCGCGAGGCCCGCCGCCGCTTTGGCGTCGGCCATGCGTCGGCCCGGGCTGCCGTAATGGACGTGGTAGGCGAGCGCGCTTCCCGCCATGAGCTCCCAGAAGCGCGTCAGGGGCAAGTAGAACGCGGCCGACGGGGCGCGCGGCGTAAGCCAGACGTTGAGGGCGAACGAGACTGCGGCGAGGCCGACGATCATCCACGGCAGCGCGCGCGGCCGCGCGGCGAAGAAGGCGAGGGCGAGCGGCCAGACGAGGTAGTACTGCTCCTCCACTCCGAGCGACCAGAGGTGCAGGAGCGGCGTGACCTCGGCCGCGGGGGCGAAGTAGCCGGCCTCGCGCCACAGCGCGATGTTGGACAGGAACCCGGCACCAGCGAGCGCATGCTTGCCGAGCAGCCGGTATTCGTCCGGCAGTAGCAGCAGCCAGCCCAGGCCGAGGGACGCGGCGAGAACCAGAATGAGCGCCGGGAAGATGCGCCGAACGCGCCGCCGGTAGAAGTCGATGAAGCTGAAATGCCCCGCCCGCAGCGCTTCGAAGAGGATCCCCGAGATGAGGAAGCCCGAAATGACGAAGAAGACGTCGACCCCCGCGAATCCCCCTGGCGCGGCCCGGGGGAAGGCATGGAACGCGAGCACCGACAACACGGCGATCGCCCGCAGGCCGTCGACGTCGGGTCGATAGGCGTTCGGCGAGCTCATGCAGCGCAAGATAACGCGCACCTAGCGTCATGCCGTCGAAAGCCCTCAGTCCGTTCAGACTGTCGGGCCGCGCGTCGCCAGGGCCGGGCGCCGTGTCAGGTCTGCCCCGACCCGAGGTCGCGCCGCAGCCTGACTGACCACGCCCGGGCGGCCGGCTAGGATGCGCGGGTCGAGTACGCCTGCCCCAGAGTGATGGGTTCTCAGCCAGCGTTTGCCGTGGATCCGGCCCTGCCGTCGGTACTGGTGGTCGAAGAACACGACGAGATGCGGTGCGCGCTTCGCGACTGGCTCCTCACCTCCTTCCCTCCCCTGAGGCTGAGCGAGGCGCGCAGCATGGAAGAAGCGCTCAAGCTTGCCGGGCAGGCGCCGCTCGACCTGATTCTCGTCAACCTGGAGCTGCCCGGAGCGAACGGCATCGAGGCGGCGCGCGCGCTGCGCCGGAGTCATCCCGCCTGCCGGGTGGTGGTGATGTCGGTCAACGACTCGGTCGCGCTGCGCATCGCGGCGCTCGAGGCGGGCGCCGAGGCCTTCGTGTCCAAGCGCGACCTGCGCCTCGCGCTGCATCCGATCGTGGCGACCCTCATGAAGCAGCAGGCCTGATGGACGTATTGCTGGTAGACGACGAGCCGAAGAACCTCATGGCGCTCACTGCGCTGCTCGAGGACCTGGGTGCCCGCATCCATTGCGTCAATTCGGGCGAGGATGCGCTGCGCCAGGTGCTCAAGCGCCAGTTTGCCGCCATCCTGCTCGACGTGCGCATGCCCGGGATCGACGGCTTCGAGACCGCCGCCGCCATCCGCAGCCTCGAGCGCAGCCGGCGCGTGCCGATCATCTTCCTTTCCGCCCAGCGCGACCGCCGCGCCGACGGCCGCGACGCGTTCTCGGAGTTCATCCTCAAGCCGGTCGATCCGGACGTCATCCGGCCGCGGGTCGCGGCCCATCTCGCCAGCTTCAAAAAGCACTGAATTTGCGGCGCGTGTCGGTGCAAAACGACACGACGCCAATATGACACGACTGTTAAATAAGGCGCCCGCTATAGTCCGCCGCCGCTACGCGACATAGCATCGTCCCCGCTCACCAACAACAGGAGACGCCATGGGCGGTTCCATTCTGGTAGTCGAAGACGAGGCGGCGATCCGCGACCTGCTCGCGGCCAACCTGCAGCGCGCCGGATACAAGGTCATGTGCGCGGGCGACGTGCCGCAGGCCGAGGCGCTGGTGCGCGACACGCGCCCCGACCTGGTGCTGCTCGATTGGGTGCTGCCGGGCGTTCCGGGGCTGACCTTCGCGCGGCGCCTTCGCTCGGACCAGCGCACCAAGGACATCTCGATCATGCTGCTGTCGGGCCGGGTCGAGGAGCACGACAAGGTGACCGCGCTCGAGTCCGGTGCTGACGACTACGTGACCAAGCCGTTCTCGTCACGGGAGCTGCTCGCGAGGATCAAGGCGGTGATGCGGCGCCGCGCGCCGCAGCTCGCCGACGACGTGGTCGAGATCGCGGGCCTGCGCATCGACCCGGCGGCGCACGTCGTCAGCGCCGGCGACAAGCCGATCGACCTCTGGACCACGGAGCTGCGGCTGCTGCACTTCTTCATGACCCACCCCGGCCGGGTCTTCTCCAGGGCCAGGTTGCTCGACGAGGTCTGGGGCGAGCACGTGTTCGTGGAGGAGCGCACCGTCGACGTGCACATCCGGCGGCTGCGCCAGGCGCTCGCGCCTACCGGTCACGACAAGCTGATCGAGACGGTGCGGGGGACCGGCTACCGCTTCAAGCCGGACCTCAACGCGCAGAACCTCGCCGCCTGATCATTCCAGGGTCACCGATCCGGGGGGCCGCGAAGGCCTTGCCGAGGTCGGTGTCCTGCCAGGCCTCAGTAGGCGTTCCTGTGAAGCAGCACCACCGCGGTCTTCAGGATGATGCGCACATCGAGCGCGAGCGACCAGTTGCGCAGGTAGGCGAGGTCGTAGTCGATGCGCGCCTTCATCTTGTCGACGGTGTCGGTCTCGCCGCGCAGGCCGTTCACCTGGGCGAGGCCGGTGATCCCCGGCTTCACCTTGTGGCGGATCATGTAGCCGCGGATCAGCTTGCGGTACATCTCGTTGTGCGCCACGGCGTGCGGGCGCGGGCCGACGATGCTCATGCGCCCCTGCAGCACGTTGATGAACTGCGGCAGCTCGTCGAGCGAGGTGCGGCGCAGGAACGCGCCGAAGCGGGTCACGCGCTGGTCGTTGCGCGTCGCCTGGGGCACCACGTCGCCGTCCTCGGCCACCGTCATGGAGCGGAACTTGTAGACCACGATGCGCTTGCCGTCCAGGCCGTAGCGGCGCTGCTTGAAGAGCACCGGGCCGGAGGAGGAGAGCTTCACCCCGAGCGCGATCGCGGCCATGAGCGGCGAGATCGCGGCGAGGATCAGCGCGGCGAGGCCGAAGTCGGAGACGCGCTTCACCAGGGCGTTGAAGCCGTAGAAGGGCGACTCGCACACCGCCACCACCGGCAGCCCGCCGATCGAGTCGACCCGCGCCTGGATCAGGTCGGACACGAAGATGTCGGGCACGAAGTAGATCGACGCGGTGGTGTCGCGCAGGTCCTCGAGCAGCTTCAGGATCCTCGGCTGCGAGGCCATCGGCAGCGCGATGTAGATCACGTCCACGGTGTTCGAGCGCGCGTGGTCGGCGAGCGCCGAGAGCGCGCCGAGGTTCTCGCGCGGCACCACGTTCTGCAGCCTGCCGGGGGCGCGGTCGTCGAAGTAGCCGGCGAAGCGGATGCCGAGCAGCGGGTCGCTGCGCAGCCGCGCGGCGAGCCGCCGGCCGAGCTCGTTGGCGCCGGCGATGACCGCGGTCTTCTGCATGCCCTCGGCGGCGAGGACCCGCGGCCACACCACCGGCAGCAGGCGGTGCGCGGCGAAGAGGGCCGCCGGCGTGGCGAGCGCCCAGGCGAAGATCACCCGCGGATCGAACACGTCCAGCGTGCGCGAGGCCCAGCCCAGGAACAGCAGCAGCCCGACGATCGCCAGCCATCCGGCGGCGATGTCGAGCGCGAGGTCGCCCGCGCGCGGGCTCGCTCCGCGCGCGAGCGAGCCCGGGAAGGTCATCGCGAACACGAGCAGCGCCAGGATCAGGCAGGCGCCGTCGAAGCGCTCGCCGAAGTACGACACCACCGCCCCGAGCGTCGCGATCGCGACCAGCGGGTCGATGCAGGCCTGCAGCAGCGTGCCCGGCCCGGGCGGCGTGCGCAGCAGCGACGTCTGTGTTTCTCTGCTCGGGTGCAAGGCCAAGACAGGTTAGGGCACGCAGGTTCAGGCATTGCGTTGCGCCTGCGTGCGCGCAGTAGGCTCACCGGACTAGGTTTTCGGCGTGCACCACGCCGAACGGATGCGTAATGACGTTCGACTAGGATTGCCGCCACCATGCCACTTACCAGCGCCGAAACCCCCATCGCCGTCCCCGCGCCGACCATTCCGCTTCAGCACGAAGGCGGCAACGGCGACGCGCGCTCGTCGGCCACCGATTTCCTGCAGGTCGAGTCGATCGTGCTCAACCTGGATGCGTCGCTGCGCGTGCATGCGCGCGCGCATTTCTTCAGCTGGACCCAGGGCCTGCTGCAGAGCCTGATCCGCCACGAGCTCCTGATCTGCACGCTGTGCCACGGCAAGCCGCCCGCGTTCCGCGCCGACGGCTTCTCGATGACCGCGCCCGATCCGGCCACCTTCAGCGACCTCTTTCTGCGCGACACCGCCGTCGCGCCCGCGCTGCTCAAGGCGTGGGAAGAGCGCCGCTATCAGCCGGTCGTGATCGAGCCCGGCGGCGCGCTGGTCCCCGCGGGCGCGTTCACGCGCGAGCTCGAGCGCATCGGCGCGACGCAGCTGCTGATCCACGGAGTACACGACTCCGAAGGCCGCGTGATCTGCCTCTTCACCTTCGCCTGCCGTCCCGGCTCGGCCGGCACGCGCCAGGCGTATCTCGCGCAGCTCCTCGCGCCGGCGCTGTACGCCGCGTGGGTGCGCACGCAGCTCCAGCGCCACGCCGACGGCGGCGTCGCGGCGGACAAGGCCACCGGCCAGAGCGTGCTCACGGTGCGCGAGCTGGACATCCTGAAGTGGATCTACGTCGGGAAGAGCAACTTCGAGATCGGCGCCATCCTCAAGATCAGCCCGCTCACGGTGAAGAACCACGTGCAGAAGATCCTGCGCAAGCTGAACGTCGTGAACCGCACCCAGGCGATCGGCAAGGCGCTCGAGCTGCGCATCCTCAATCCGTGAGCCGCCGACGGGCGCGGCCGACGGGGCTTCGGCCCCGTTTTTTTTTGGTAGTCCGTACGGCGGATGGCGCGTCTGCCCGGACGGCTCCGTGCCGTAACAGCCTGCTCTTAGCATGATCCACCGCTTTCCCATGAGACTCGCGAAGCTCATCGTCGGGCTGTTCCTGATTTCCGCGGCGTTCGGCGCCGGCGGGCAGGACAGCTTCCAGGGCGCGCTCGGGCGCGCCGTGGCCGCCAACCCCTCGCAGTATTCGTTCGTCGACGTCTATCGCCTGGCGCTCGCCGGGCCCGGGGCTGCGGGCCTCGCGCCGGCGAGCGCGGCGGAGAGCACCGTCCGCGTCGCCGCGTCGACCCCGCCGACCCCCCAGTTCGCGGTCGCCGAGGCGCGCGAGCCCCGGCTCTGGATGCTGCTCCTCGCCGGCCTGGCGGCGGCGGTGTGGGTGGCGCGCCGCAGGCTGGGGTACGCGTTCTGATGCGCCGAGCCTGCCAGCTCGCGGCCCTCGCCCTGCTCGCGGCCCTGTCCGGCTGCGAGCGCGCCTCGGCTTTCAAGCCGGGCACCCAGGTCGTGGTCGCCAGGGTGAACGGCGTCGAGATCTCGGCGCGCGACGCGACCACCCAGGCGCTCGAAAAGATCATCGACCGCGAGCTGCTGGTGCAGAAGGCGCTCGCCGCCGGGCTCGACCGCGATCCCCAGGTGGCCCAGAGCATCGACCAGGCGCGCAGGCACCTCCTGGCGCAGGCCTACCTCGACCGCGCCGCGGCGGCGGTGCCGCGCAGCACGCCTGAAGAGGTGCGCGCCTTCTATGCCGAGAACCCGGCGCTCTTCGCCGAGCGGCGCATCTACCGGCTGCGCGAGCTCGCGGTGTCGGCGCCCGCGGAGCTGGTCGACGTGCTGCGCGCCGAAGCGGCGCACGCCGCCGACCTCGACGCGGTCGCGGCCTGGCTGGAGGCGCGCGGCGCGCGCTTCACCGGCGCCAACCTGACCCAGCCGGCCGAGCAGGTGCCGCTGTCGCAGCTGCCCGAGCTCTCGCGCATGAAGGTAGGCGACATCGCGGTGTTCGCCGCGCCGCCGGGCGTCTCGGTGGTGCAGCTCCTTCAGGCGCAGGAGGCGCCGCTCTCCGAGCAGCAGGCGGCGCCCCTCATCGATCAGTTCCTGGCGGCGCGCAAGCGCATGGAGCTTGCCGCAGCCGAAGTGCGCCGGCTGCGCGACGGCGCGCGCATCGAGTACGTAGGAGACATCAAGCGGTGACCGAGAGACGAAACCCGAGCGAGGCGATATGAGATCTGTTCTGTTGGGACTGATGCTGTTGTGGGTACTTGCGGGCTGCAGCACGACGGGCGCGAAGCAGGGCGACAAGGCCCCGCCGCAGCAGGCCGCGAAGCTCGTGCCGCAGCAGGCCGAGAAGGCCGTGCCGGCCGAGAAGGCCGCGCAGCCGGTCGAGAAGCTGGGCGTGGGCGACGCGGTGAAGGTGACCGTGTTCCAGCAGCCCGACCTTACCCTGGATACCCGCGTCGACGAGAAGGGCACGATCCTGATGCCGCTCGTCGGCAGCATCAAGGTCGCGGGCCTCACCACCAACGCGGCGGCCGTGCAGATCGCCGACGCGTTGAAGCGCGGCCAGTACCTGAACAACCCGCAGGTGAACGTCGCGCTCACCACCGTGAGGAGCCGCCAGGTGTCGGTGCTCGGCATGGTCGCGAAGCCGGGACGCTACCCGCTGGACGAGACCAGCTCGCAGCTCGCCGACGTGATCGCGGCCGCCGGCGGCATCCTGCCGACCGGCTCCGAGACGATCCTGGTGACGCGCGACGGTAGCGAGCAGAAGGTCCCGCTCATCGGCAAGGGCTACATGCTGAAGGGCGGCGAGACCGTGTACGTCGACCGCGCGCCGATGTTCTACATCTACGGCGAGGTCACCCGCGCCGGCGCGTACAAGGTCGAGCCCAACATGAGCGTCATGCAGGCGATCGCCGCGGGCGGCGGCATGACCCCGCGCGGCAGCGACCGCAGGCTCAAGCTGCGCCGCACCACGGCCGACGGCAAGTGGGTCGAAACCGATGTCGGGCTGCAGGAGGCGGTCCGCGCCGACGACGTCATCTACGTGAGAGAAGCCCTCTTCTAGGGAGAACGATATGGACCTCAACCAATTCCTGCTTGCCCTTCGCGCGCGCCGCAAGGCGTTCATGCTGGCGCTCGTCGCGACCATCGTCGCCGCGCTCGCCGTCGCGCTCATCATGCCGAAAAAGTACGTCGGCCAGGCGACCCTGATCGTCGACTCGCGCGACGAGCAGACCATCGCCCCGGCGCACGGCGGGGTGTCGCTCGCCACGCGCGCGGCTTATGTCGCGACGCAGATCGAGCTTATCCAGAGCGGCCGCGTCGCTACGCAGGTGGCGCGCGACCTGAACCTCGTCGAGAACGCGGAGCTGCGCGAGATGTGGCAGGACGACACCGGCGGCGTCGGCGCGATCGACGTCTGGATCGGCGAGCTCCTGCTGACCAAGCTCAAGGTGACCAACACCGCGAGCAACCTGATCACGATCGAGTATTCGACCAAGTCGCCTAAGGCCGCGGCGCAGATCGCCAACGGCTTCGCCAAGGCTTACCTCGACGTGGTGCTCGAGCTGCGCAACCAGCCGGTGCGCGAGGCCTCGAAGTGGTTCGAGGAGCAGCTGGGGGGGATGCGCAACCAGGTGACGCAGGCGGAAAACAAGCTCACCGCCTTCCAGAAGCAGAAGGGCATCCTGGTCGCCGACGAGCACCTCGATATCGAGACCGCGCGGCTCACCGAGCTCAACACCCAGATGCTCGCCGCGCGCGCCGCGTTCTACGACGCGGAGTCGAAGTACAAGCAGGCTTCCGAGCTCCTGGCGAGCGGCGGCAGCCCCGACGCCATGGCCGACGTGATGGCGAGCCCCGCGGTCGCCGCGGTCAAGCTCGACCTCGCTCGCGCCGAGAGCCTGCTCCAGACCGCGAGCACCGACCTCGGGGCGAACCATCCCGTCTACATGAAGTATTCAGCCGACGTGAAGGCGCTGCGCGAGAAGCTCGCCAGCGAGATGAAGAAGGTGGTGGCGACGCTGCGCAACGCCATGGAGCAGTCGCAGAGGCGCGAGCAGGAAATCAAGGCCGCGGTCGACGCGCAGCAGGCGCGCATCATGCAGGCGAAGGACGTGCGCGTCCAGCTTGCCTCGATGACGCGCGAGGTCGAGAGCGCGCAGCGCAACTACGACACGGTGCTCACCCGCGCCATGAGCACGCAGCTCGAGAGCCGCGCCAGGCAGGGCGATGTGCAGCTGCTCACGCCGGCGATCGAGCCGGCGCTGCCGGCGCAGCCCAAGATCCCGCTGGTCGCGGCGCTCTCGGTGGTGCTCGGCCTGCTCATCGCCACCGGCATGGTGTACCTGCTCGAAACCCTCGACCGGCGGGTGCGTTCGCGCGGCGACCTGGAGGCGCGCCTGGCGGTGCCCTCGCTCGGCCGCCTCTCCAAGTGGCAGCCGACCGGCGGCAGGCTGCTCGCCGCGCCGCGCCCCGCAGCCCGCGCCCTTCCCCATCCCTTCTGAGGCCCGACCATGCTACTGAAATCGAATGAGAACGTAGTTCCGCTGGACGGCGCACGCAGTCCCGCGGCCACCGGGCGCCAGATCGGCGCCATCCTGATGGACGAGGGCAAGCTCACCGCCTCGGACGCCGAGCAGGTGCTCGTGCGCCAGCGCGAGCTCGGCTGGCGCTTCGGCGAGGCCGCGATCGAGCTGAACCTGATCACCGACGCGGAGCTGCGCGAGGCGCTCGCCAAGCAGTACGAGTTTCCGTATCTCGTGAGCGGCCCCGACGGCGTGAGCAAGGAGCTGATCGCCGCCTGGGATCCCTTCCACCCGACGGTCGAGGAGCTGCGCGTCATCCGCACCCAGCTCCTCATGCGCTGGTTCAACCCGGAGGCCGGGCGGCGCACGCTCGCCATCGCGAGCGCCGGCTCGCGCGAGGGCAGGAGCTTCATCGCGGCCAACCTCGCGGTGGTGTACTCGCAGCTCGGGCAGAGGACGCTGCTCATCGACGCGGACTTCCGCGCCCCGCGCCAGCAGAGCATCTTCAACGTCCCCGACCGCTTCGGGCTGTCCTCGGCGCTGTCGGGGCGCGCCGAGCTCTCGACCGCGCTGCCGGTGAGCGGGCTCACGGGCCTGTCAGTGCTGCCGGCGGGGCCGGTGCCGCCCAATCCGCTCGAGCTCCTGTCGCGCGCGAGCTTCGCCGCGCTGCTCGCGAAGGCGCAGTGCGAGTACGACGTCATCATCATCGACACGCCGCCGCTCGGGCTGTACGCCGATGCGCAATGCGTGGCGTTCCGCGCCGCCGATGTGCTGCTCGTCACCCGCCAGCACCAGACGCGCCTCGCCGATACCGAGCGCGCGGTGCGTGATCTGACCGACGCGAGCGCGCGCGTGGTCGGCACCCTGATGAACGCCTACTGAGCCGCTGCGATGGCCGCGACGACCCTGCGTCACGAGTACGCGAACAGCGGCTGGGTGCCGGCGGCGCTCGCCATGGTGGCGCTCGCCGTCGGCTCGGGCTACGCGCTCGCCGTGGGCGAGCTCGCCGGGCTGTACATCGCGCTTGCGCTACTCGGCAGCGTCGCGGTGCTGCTCGACTTCCGCGTGGGCGCGGTGCTCCTCCTGCTGATGCTGCCGATGTCGCAGAGCAGCCTCTTCCCGCGCAGCTTGATGCAGATCAACGGCCTCAACCCGCTCAACCTGCTGCTGGCGGCGACCGTGGCATCGTACGTGATCTCGGGCCGGGCGCGCACGGCCGGACCCGCCCTGCGCCAGCCCGTGCTGTGGCTCTTGATCGTGCCGATCTGCGTGGCCGCCTTCATCGGCCTGCCGCACGTGCACGAGGTTCCGGCCATGGTCACCGACACCGGTAGCTACATTACGCCGTTCACCAACGAACGGGGATATCTCGTCCTCTCGCTGACGAAGGCGGTGGTGATCCCGGTCATCGCGCTCATGATCGGCGCCGCCGCGGCGCGCGCGCAGAAGCCCGAGCGCTTCATCCTCGCGATCGCAGCGTCGGCATGGATCACCGTCCTGGTCCAGCTCGCCTTTATCGTGCTTCAGGGCGTGCCGCTCGCCGACATGGCCGCGCCCGAGGAGCGCTCCTTCTACACGCCGATCGGCATGCACGCCAACACGCTGGGGCGGATGCACATGTTCGTCCTCGCGCTGCTGCTTTTCGTATGGGTCGATTGCCGGCAGCCGCGGCTCAGGCTGTTTCTGATGGTTACCATGGGCGCGGTGGCGCTGGCGCTGGTGCTCACGTTCTCTCGCGCTGCCATGGCCGGCGCCTTGCTGGTCGGAGTGCTGTTCCTGGTGTGGAAATTCAACGTCAGGAGCCTCACGCTCGTGATCCTCGGGGGGGCGTTCGTCGCGCTCCTGGGCGGGGCGGCCATCTGGATGCGCCTGACGTACGGCTTCGGCGAAGGTGCCAACGCAGTGAGCGCGGGCCGTATCGACGGCATCTGGCTGCCGCTCCTGCCGGAGCTGTGGAAGAGTCCGCTGTGGGGCAACGGATTGCAATCGATCCTGTGGTCGTTTCCCATGCAGACCGGCGCCATTGTGGCGGTCGGCCACCCCCACAGCGCGTACCTCGAGTCCCTGCTCGACATGGGATTCCTGGGCACGGCTCTGCTGCTCGCGTATTTCGCTCACGTCTGGAAGGGCTTCCGCGCGCTGAGCAAGGACGCCGCGCTCAGCCCCGAGATGCGGGCGCTCTTCCAGGGCGCGAGCGCCTGCCTCTTGGCGTTCTTCTTGACTTGCATCGTAGGCAGCAGCTTCAGGCCCGAGGCCGACTCGGCCTATCTTTGGATCGCGATCGGCCTCATGTACGGCATGCTCGCGCGGAGGCCGGCGAAGTAGATGCACGTCTGCTTCGTCGCGCCGCAGGCCTGGCCCGTTCTTGCGGCCGACTCCAAGATCGGCGAGGTGGGCGGCGCCGAGGTGCAGCAGAGCATCCTCGCCCGCCTGCTCGCCGCGCACGGCTACCGCGTATCGATGATCTGCCTCGATTACGGCCAGCCCGAGCGCGCGCTCATCGACGGCATCACGGTGCACAAGGCCTACCGCCCGGACGAGGGCGTGCCGCTGTTGCGCTTCGTGCATCCGCGCCTGACCGCGATGTGGCGCGCGCTGCGCGAGGCCGACGCCGACGTCTATTACACGCGCACGGCCGGCATGCTCGCCGGCGTGGTCGCGGAGTTCTGCCGCCGGCACGGCCGGCGCTCGATCTACGCGGGCGCCTCGGACAAGGACTTCGTCCCCGGGGCGGGGGGCCAGATCCGCTACGCACGCGACCGCTGGCTTTACCGCCGCGGCCTCGCCCTCGTCGACCGCATCGTGGCGCAGAACGAGGTGCAGCGCTCGAGCTGCCGCGCGACCTACGGGCGCGACGCGGTGGTGATTCCGAGCTGCTACCAGCTCCCCAAGCGGCGCGACGGCAACCCGCCGCCCAAGGACAGCGTGCTCTGGGTCGGCGTGATCCGCGCCGGCAAGCGGCCTGAGCTTCTGCTCGAGCTCGCGCGGCGCCTGCCGCAGCGGCGCTTCGTCATGGTGGGCGGACCCCGGGGCGGCGATGCGGCGCTGTTCGAGCGCACCCGCGCCGAGGCCGTGACGCTGCCCAACGTCGAGTTCACCGGTTTCCTTCCGCTGCCCGAGGTGGAGCCGCGCTTCGACGCGGCGCGCCTATTCGTCAACACCTCGGACTACGAAGGGCTGCCGAACACGTTCCTCCAGGCCTGGGCGCGCGGCGTACCGACGCTCGGCACCGTGGACGCGGGCACGAGCGCGCACCGCCGCTTCGGCGACGTCGAGGCCGGCGCGCGCGAAATCGAAGCCCTGCTCGGCGATCCGCAACGCTGGGCGGACGCCTCCGGGCGC
>Ga0247672_1000053_pt1 | contig 22526 bp, 20 predicted proteins | sample CNK13_metaG_FD_182719 | JGI IMG/M metagenome (GOLD analysis project Ga0247672, IMG submission 182719) | Soil microbial communities from Purdue University Martell Research Forest, Indiana, United States - CNK13 | ecosystem: Environmental > Terrestrial > Soil > Temperate forest > Bulk soil... | reverse complement strand
GAGAAATTCGCCGGCTTGCCGGAGAATTTCTCGGTGATGCGGGTATCGTCCTCGCGCGCCGCGAGGAGCGCCTGCTTGTGCACCTGCGACGCGCCGCTTTCCGGGCAGGGAATGAAAGCCGTGCCGAGCTGCGCGGCCTGCGCGCCGAGCGCCAGCACCGCGGCGATGCCCGCGCCGTCCATGATCCCGCCGGCCGCCACGACCGGCACGCGCGCCTCGCGCACGATGAGCCGGGTGAGGGCCAGCGTTCCCGTGAGCGCATCGTAGGGGTCGCGCAGCCACGTACCGCGGTGGCCGCCCGCTTCGCCGCCCTGCGCGATGATGAAATCGACGCCGAGCGATTCGAGCTCCTTGGCCTCTGCGATGTTGGTGGCGCTGCCGCCGATGACCATGCCGAGCGCCTGGAACTTTTTCAGCCACTCGGCTGCCACGCCCGCGAGGTGGGACGTGAAAGCCCTGGGGCGGATTCGCTCGACCGCCGCGAGCTGCGCCTCGAAGTCCGGCGCGTACGGCGGCTTGACCGGCTGCGGCAGGGGCATGCCGTATTCGGCGTAATAACGCGCAACTGCTTCGAGCGCCGAGCGCTGCGCGGCCGGGGAAATCTCCCCCGGTTGGGGCGAGGCGAACAGGTTGACGAGAAAGGGCTGCGGCGTCTTCGAGCGCACCCAGGCCGCCTGCTTTTCCATTTCTTCGGGCTGCGTATAGGCGAAACCGAAGCAGCCGAGCGCGCCCGCGGCCGAGCACGCGGCCACGAGCTCCGGGCTGCTCGGTCCGCCCGCCATCGGCGCCTGGATGATCGGCAGGCGCAGGCCGAGCTTCTCGGAGAGCTTGGTTTTCAGGGTCATTGCGATTCGGCGAAGAGTTCGCGCCCGATCAGCCAGCGACGGATCTCGGAGGTGCCCGCGCCGATCTCGTAGAGCTTCGCGTCGCGCCACAGGCGGCCAACGGGCGTCTCGTTGATGTAGCCCATGCCGCCGAGCGCCTGGATCGCCTCGCCCGCCATCCAGGTGGCCTTCTCGGCGGCGTAGAGGATGGCGCCGGCCGCGTCTTTTCTCGTGGTCTCGTTGCGGTCGAGGGCCTGGCCTACCGCGTAAACGTAGGCGCGGCAGGCCGAGAACGTGGTGTACATGTCGGCGAGCTTGCCTTGCATGAGCTGAAACTCGCCGATCGGCTGGCCGAACTGCTTGCGATCGTGAACGTACGGCACCACGACATCGAGGCAGGCGGCCATGATGCCGAGCGGGCCTCCTGCCAGCACCGCGCGCTCGTAGTCGAGGCCGGACATCAGCACCTTAACGCCCTCGCCCTCTTTGCCAAGAATATTTTCAGAGGGCACTTCGCAATCGCGGAACACGAGCTCGCACGTGTTCGAGCCGCGCATGCCGAGCTTGTCGAGCTTCTGCGCGGTGGAGAATCCCTGCGTGCCTTTTTCAACCAGGAAGGCGGTGATGCCCTGGTCGCTGCTCTTGCCGTAGATCACCAGCAGGTCCGCATCCGGACCGTTGGTGATCCACATCTTGTTTCCGTTGAGAACGTAGCGATCGCCCCGGCCGCTGCTTACTCTTTCGGCCCTGAGGCGCATTCCGACCACGTCGGAGCCGGCGCCCGGCTCCGACATCGCGAGCGCGCCGACGTGCTCGCCGGAGATGAGCCGCGGCAGGTACTTCTTCTTTTGCGCAGGCGAGCCGTTGCGGCGGAGCTGGTTCACGCAGAGGTTCGAGTGCGCGCCGTACGAGAGCCCCACGGAGGCCGAGGCGCGCGAGATCTCTTCCATCGCGACGATGTGCGCGAGATACCCCATCGCGGTGCCGCCGTGCTCTTCCTCGACCGTGATGCCGAGCAGGCCTAGCGCGCCGAGCTTGCGCCACAGGTCATCGGGGAATTGGTTGTCGCGGTCGATCTGCGCCGCGCGCGGCGCGATTTCCTTGGCGGCAAAGTCGCGGACACTCTCGCGAAGCATCGCGATGGTCTCGCCGTGATCGAAGCGCAGCACGTTCATGGCGTGTCGGGGATGCCTGCGAGCATCATCAGGGTCTGCAGCATGGTGGCGACGTGCGTACCGTCGTCAGCGTACACCTCCGCACGCGCAACCGTGAGCGTGCGTCCGGGCTTCACCACCTCCGCCTTGGCCACCAGCGTAGCAATCCGCGGGCATGAGCGAAAACGCGCTGTAGCCGCACGCGGGGTCGGCGGGTGCGTTCATGGCCCGGGCATCCATGGACCGGAAAGCGTACTTGACGTTTACGTAAACGTCAACCTCGCTTGAGCTGCTTTCTTACCCGTCTTTCAAAGGCTTGGAGCTCGGAAAGCTGCGCCTCGAGGTCGGCCCGTTGCCGTAGCAGGGTGGTCTTGTGCGCTTCCAGCACGCTCAGGAAGCGCTCGAGCTGCGGGCGCTCGTCTCGCCCCGGCTCGTACATGTCGATGAGCTCGCGAATCTCGGAAAGCGAGAGTCCCAGGCGCTTGCCGCGCAGCGTGAGCTTCAGCCGGGTGCGGTCGCGAGGGGTGTAGATGCGCCGCTGGCCTTCCCGGCGCGGTGCGAGCAGGCCCTGATCCTCGTAGAAACGGATCGCGCGCGGCGTGACGTCGAACTCGCGCGCCAGGTCGCTGATCGAGAACTCGCCGCGGTCGGTTTCCATCTCGGTTTCCATGCTAGGGTTTCGCCTGATTCTATTCCGATGGACTCCCTAGAGTATCCCTGGCCGGAGACGCCGCCGCCGGGCGAAACCATTGCCGTGGCGCCGGGCATCCATTGGCTCAGCATGCCGCTGCCCTTCCAGCTCGACCACATCAATCTGTGGCTGGTGCAGGACGAGGGTGGTTGGACCGTGGTCGATACCGGCATAGGCGACCATAAGACCCGCGCTCTTTGGGAAACGCTGTTCGCGAAATTCCACCCGGTGAAGCGCGTGATCCTCACGCACTATCACCCGGATCACGCCGGCAACGCCGAGTGGATCTGCAAGCGTTTCGGTGTGGAGATGTGGACCACGCAGGGCGAATATCTCACCGCCCACGCGGTGCGCGCCTCCTCCGCGGGCTATACCAGCGACGCGGTTCTCTCGGTGTTCAAGAAAAACGGCCTGCCGGCCGACAAGACCGCTGCCATGGCGGCGATCCGCGGCAACAACCGCTACTCCGCGCTCGTGCCCGAATTTCCGTTCTCCTACCGGCGCATCATCGAGGGAGACAAGGTGCGCGTCGGCGGACGCGACTGGGAGGCGATCGTCGGCCATGGCCACGCGCCGGAGCATCTCTCCCTTTTCGCGAGCCAATTGAACACCGTGATTGCCGGGGACATGCTCCTATCGACCATCTCGACCAACGTGAGCGTGTGGTCTATCGACCCGGAAGGCGACCCGCTGCGCCTGTTCCTCGAGTCGATCGATCGCTACCGCCGCTTGCCGCAGGACGTCCTGGTACTTCCGTCCCATGGCAAGCCGTTTCGCGGGGCGCACCTGCGGGTGCGCCAGCTCGAAGAGCACCACGAGGCGCGCTTCGCCGAGCTGAAGAACGCCCTCCAGGGCGAGCCGAAGAGCGCGGGAGACCTGCTGAGCGTGCTGTTCCGCCGTCCGCTGGATACGCACCAGACTTTCTTCGCGATGGGCGAGGCGATCGCCCACCTGCACTATCTGTACTATGCCGGCCGCGCGCAGCGGGGTATCGGCGCGGACGGCGTCATGCGCTACGCTAGCGCATGACCCAGAATCCTCCAGAACTCACAACAATCTGCGGCAGCGTCGCCCAGCGCTCGTCGCGGCTCCTCGCGGACTTCGCGCAGAAGCAGGCCGCGAGCCTCTCGTCGGCGGTGCGCGACGAGATGGGCATTGCCCGTGCCTTCATGGAGCTCTACGCGAAGATGGCCGCCGATCCGGCGCTACTCGCGAACACCTCGATGAGCATGTGGGCCGACTACATGCGGCTGTGGCAGTCGACCTGGCTGAAGATGCTGGGGCTGCAAACCCTGCCGGTCGCCGAGCCAGCGGCCGGCGATGCCCGCTTCAAGGACGAGGACTGGTCTTCGAACTTCGTCTTCGACCACATCAAGCAGTCCTACCTGATCGCTGCCCGGCACATCCAGCAGGCCGTCGCCAACGTGGAGGGACTGCCGCCCGAATCGGAGAAGAAGGTGGCGTTCTTCACCCGCCAGTACGTCGATGCGCTGGCACCGTCCAACTTCCTGATGACGAACCCGCAGGTCCTGCGCGAGACGCTGCGCACCGGGGGCCAGAACCTCATCCGCGGCATGAACAACCTGCTCGCCGACCTCGAAAAGGGCGGCGGCCAACTGCGCGTCTCGATGACCGACGAGAGCGCGTTCCAGCTCGGCCGCAACGTCGCCACCACGCCGGGCAAGGTGGTCCACCAGACCGCCCTGATGCAGCTCATCCAGTACCAGCCGACCACTAAAGAAGTGCACAAGCGGCCGCTGGTGATCATTCCGCCGTGGATCAACAAGTACTACATCCTCGATCTGCGCGAAAAGAATTCGTTCATTCGCTGGGCCGTGGCGCAAGGGCACACCGTCTTCGTGGTTTCATGGGTGAATCCCGACGCGGCGCTCGCGCAAAAAGGCTTCGACGACTACATGCGAGAGGGCGCACTCGCGGCCTTCGAGGCGGTGGAGAAAATCACCGGAGAGCGCGAGCTCAACGCCATCGGCTACTGCCTGGGCGGCACCCTCCTCGGGGCTACGTTGGGATACCTGAGCAACAAGAACCAGAACCGCGTAGCGAGCGCCACGTTTTTCGTGAGCCTGCTCGACTTCTCGGAGCCGGGCGAGCTCGGCGTGTTCATCGACGAGGAGCAGGTCGCAAACCTGGAAAAGAAGATGAACCAGCGCGGCTACCTCGAGGGCTCGGAGATGGCAGGAACCTTCAACCTCCTGCGGGCGAACGACCTCGTGTGGTCCTTCGTGGTCAACAACTACCTTCTCGGCAAGGATCCGTTCCCGTTCGACCTTCTGTACTGGAACGCGGACTCGACCCGCATGCCGGCGCGCATGCACAGCTTCTACCTGCGCAACATGTACATCAAGAATCTGCTCGCCGAGCCCGGCGGCATCGAGCTCGGCGGCGTGCCGATCGATCTTGGCGCGGTGCGCACGCCCGCCTACTTCATTTCCACCGTCGAGGACCACATCGCTCCCTGGAAGACGACGTACAAGGGCGCGAAGTACCTGGGGGGACCGGTGCGATTCGTGCTCGGCGGCTCCGGCCACATCGCCGGCATCGTCAATCCGCCGGCGGCGAAGAAGTATCACTACTGGGCGAACGAAGAGCTTCCCGCCACGCCGGACGCCTGGTTCGCCGGCGCCAGCAAGATTCCCGGCTCGTGGTGGGAGGACTGGGAAGCGTGGATCGAGCGGCTGAACGGCGGCGCCAGGGTGCCGGCGCGCGCGCCGCAGGACGTCCTGGAGGACGCGCCCGGCAGCTACGCCATGCTCCGCATCGCTAAATAGAAAGGTCTCTTGGTTTCCGCGGTGCGCGGGCCGCGAGGCGGTCGTAAAGCCATCCCGGCATTGCCCTCAGCAGCACCGAAACGGCGGCCATCTGCCATGGAATCACCGCCAGGCGCCGGCGCGCGGCGATGGCGCGCGCGATGCGGCGCGCCGCTTCGTCGGCAGGAAGTAGAAAAGGCATGCGGTAGCGGTTGACGCGAGTCATCGGGGTGTCGATGTACCCGGGACAGACGCAGACCACCGAAACGCCGCTGCCGTAGAGTTCCGTGCGCAGGCTCTCCAGCCAGGTGATGGCGGCGGCCTTCGAGGCGCAGTAGGCGCCGTTTCCGGCGAGCCCGCGGAAGCCCGCCACGCTGGCGATGCCCGCGAGCGTTCCACGGCCGGCCTTGCGCATCGCCGGCGCGAATGCGGCGAGAGTGGCGGCGAGCCCGGTGAGGTTGACCTCGAGCACCCGGCGCAGCTTCTCCATGTCGGCGATCTCGTCCGAGTGCGTGCCGACGCCCACGCCGGCGTTGGCGATCACCAGGTCCGGCGCCCCGTAGCGCGCCACGAAATCCCTCGCTGCCTCGGCGAGGCCCAAAACATCGGTCACGTCCAGCGGATAGGAGACGACGGTGCCCGGCAGCCCGGCGCCCGCCTCGCGGCGGGAAATCAGGCCGAGGATCGAGTCGCCCGAGGCGTAGTGGCGGGCAAGCGCCTCACCGATGCCCGAGGAGGCGCCGGTGATGACGACCCGCATGCGAAGGCTATTTCTGCTTGCGAACGAGTGCCACGAGCCCGTCGACCGACTGCAGCATGCCTGGCTGCGTGCGGCCCTGGTCGGCGCTCACGGTGTAGCGGCCCGCTACCGCCATGGCCGGCGTGCCGTCGATCTTGTAGGCCACCGTCTGCTGGACGGCGCGCTTGACCTTGCTCTGCACGCCGAACGACTTCATGGTGTCCATGAATTTCTTCGGATCGACACCGTTCTTCTGCAACCACTCGCTGAACGCGGCCTCGTTGTCGGTGCGCAGGCCCCCCTTGTGGATGGCGTCGAAGAGTGGCCGATGAAGCTTCTCCAGCACTCCCATTGCCTCGAGGGTGTAGAAGATGGCCGCGTCATGGCCCCAGCGCGAGTTGAAGACGGCCGGCACGCGGTGGAATTCAACGTCCGGCGGCAGTTTCTTCAGCCAGGCCTCGACGTACGGCTCGAGGCTGTAGCAATGCGGACAGCCGTACCAGAAGAACTCGATCACCTGGATCTTGCCGTTGTTTTCGACCGGTTGCGGCGGGTTGAGCTCGCCGTACTGGATCTGCTGCGCGCCGGCGCCGAGCGGCAGCGCCAGGAAGGCTGCAAGGACGATTGCGACTACGCTTCTCATGCTTACGGCTGCTCCTTGATCTTGACCAGGCTGGCGTCGATGTTCGCCTGCGCCAGCGCCTGGCGGATACGGTTGATCTCGTCGAGCTTGTTGTACGGTCCCAGGCGCACGCGGTACCAGGTTCCCTTGTCGGGCAGGTTTGCCGGCTCCACGCTCGACTCGAAGCCGAGGATCGCAAGCCGGGCCTTCTGGTTGTCGGCGTCCGCCGGGTTCTGGAACGAGCCCGCCTGGATGAAATAAACGTCCTTCGGGCCATCCTGTTGACCGCGGCCCGATTTCATCCGGTCGCGCAGCTCCCTTTCGGAGACGGGTTCTTCCTGCCCGGGCAGGATCTTGTAGAAGTCGAACTTCGGCTTTTCGGCCGGCACCGCGGCCACCGCGCCCGCCGGAAGGCCGGCGATGGCCGGGGCCTTGGCCGCGGCGGCGTCCTTCTCGGCCTGCTTGGACTTGGCGGTGAGGAAGGGCACCGGGGTCTTGTTGAGATAGAAGGCGATGGCGAGAGACACCGCGAGGCCCGCGATCAGCCCGACGAACATGCCCAGCATGAAGCCGCCCGCCGCATGCTTGCGCGTGGCGGAAATTTTTTTGCGTTTTGGGATAGCCATGCTCACATCTTCTCCGGCGCGCTGACTCCGATGAGCGACAGGCCGTTGGCGAGCGTCTGGCGCACCGCGGCGCAAAGCGCAAGCCGCGCAGCGCGCAGCGCCTCGTCTTCGACGAGGATACGCTCGGCATTATAGTAGCTGTGGAATTCCCCTGCGAGTTCGCGCAGGTAAAAAGCCACAGCGTGCGGCGCGAGCTCGCGCGTCGCCGCAGCAAGAACGTCAGGAAACTCTGCCAGCCGCGCCGCCAGACCCATCTCCCGTTCGCCACGCAGCAGGTCCAGGTTCGCGCCGGCCGCATCCTTTGGCGCGCCGCCGGCCTGCGCGAACACGCTGCACACCCGGGCGTGGGCATATTGCACGTAATACACCGGGTTTTCCTCGCTCTTCGCGAGAGCGAGGTCGATGTCGAACACGAACTCGGAGTCGGCCTTGCGCGACACGAGGAAAAAGCGCACCGCGTCGCGTCCCACCCATTCGATGAGGTCGCGCACCGTCACGTACGACCCGGCGCGCTTGGAGATCTTCACTTCCGCGCCCCCGCGCATCACCTTGACGAGGCTGTGCAGCACATAGTCCGGGTATCCGGGCGGAATGCCCAGGTCCAGCGCCTGCAGGCCGACCCGTACGCGCGTGACGGTGCTGTGGTGGTCGGTTCCCTGCACGTTGGTCACCTTGCGGAAGCCGCGCTGCCACTTGGTGACGTGGTAGGCCACGTCGGGGACGAAATATGTGTACGTAGCATCCGATTTCCGGACCACCCGGTCCTTGTCGTCGCCGTATGCGGTCGTCCGCAGCCAGAGCGCGCCGTCCTTCTCGTAGGTCTTGCCGTGCGCGGCCCAGGTCCTGACCACCTGGTCGACCTTCCCGTCCGCGTACAGGCTCGATTCGAGGTAGTAGACGTCGAACTTGACGCCGAATGCCTTCAGGTCCACGTCCTGCTCGGCGCGCAGAGAGGCCACGGCGAACCTGCGAACCGCTTCCAGATCCGCGAGATCGCCGTTCTGCTGCACAAAGTCGCGTGCGATCTCCTGGATGTACTCCCCGTTGTAACCATCCTTGGGCCAGCTCGGTTCGCCGGGCCCGTTTCCGCGGCCGCGAGCCTGCACCGAGAGCGCGAGATTCTCGATCTGCGCCCCAGCGTCGTTGTAGTAGAACTCCCGGGTGACCGCGTAGCCCTGCGACTCGAGCAGAGCGGCGATGGCGTCGCCGAGCGCCGCCTGGCGCCCGTGACCGACGTGCAGCGGGCCGGTCGGATTGGCCGAAACGAACTCGACCTGCACCTTCTCGCCGCGACCCTCGCGCGTGCGGCCGAAGCCTGCGCCTTCCTCGAGGATGCGGCGGATCACCGCCGTCTTCGTGCCCGCCTTGAGCTTGAAATTGATGAACCCCGGACCGGCGACTTCGGATTTTTCCAGCAGATCCCCAAGCGACGCGGACACCGAGGCTTGAAGCGCGACAGCGAGCTCGCGCGGCTTTTTCTTCAGCGCTTTTGCGAGCTGAAGAGCGAGATTCGAGGAGAAGTCCCCGTGCCCGGCTTGCTTGGGGCGCTCGAGGATGATCGGCGTGTCAGCCAGGTCGGGTGCCGCCTCCCGCAACGCTTTGCGCAGTGCCTCCTCGATCGCGGTCTTGGGCTCGATTGCCATGAAAGGGCAGCAATTCTAAGGATTTTCTAGTCGAACTCGATCGGGTCGACGTCGAGATGCCAGCGCACGTCGCGCGCCGGCTGGTCGAAGAGGTGCGCACTGATCGCGCCCAGGTAGGCGTGTAGCGCGGGCCGGGAGCGGGACTGGACGAGGAGCTGAGCGCGCTCAAGGCCGGCGCGCCGGGTCAGGATGTTGGGCACGGGGTCATAGACGTGCACGCCGTCCGGCGCCTCGGCGAGCGCCGCGGCATTGCGGAGGAAGCGCATCGCCGTGTCGAGCTTCGGTGCCTCCGCGCGCAGGGCTGCCTCGAACACGAAAGGCGGGAAGCCGGCGCTGCGACGCTCCTCTAGCTGGGATTCGGCGAAGCGCGCGAAGTCGTGCCGGGCGAGGGCGGCGAAGAGCGGATGATCAGGATAGCGTGTTTGCACCAGAACCTCGCCGGGCCGCTCGCGCCGGCCCGCACGCCCCGCTACCTGCGCCAGCACGGCGAAGAGCCGTTCTGCGGCCCGGTAGTCGCTCGAGACGAGAGCAGCGTCGGCGTTCAGCACGCCGACCAGTGTCAGGTTGGGGAAATCGTGGCCCTTGGCGAGAAGCTGCGTGCCGACGAGGATGTCGCCCTCGCCGCGGCGCAGTGCTTCGAGCGTTCGGACAAGCTCGCCGCGCCGGCGCGCGCTGTCGCGGTCGATGCGCACGACGCGCGCGCCCGGGAAGCGTGCCTGCAGCGCTTCCTCGATGCGCTGCGTGCCGCGTCCCAGGGGCCGCAGATCGAGATTGCCGCAGGTCGGGCAAATGCCTGGCACCCCAGCCTGGGCGCCGCAATGGTGGCAGCGCAGTGAGCGGTCGGCCGAATGCAGAACCATGCGTGCGGTGCACCGGGTGCACGCGGCGGTCCATCCGCAGGCTTCGCAGGCGAGTACCGGCGCATAGCCGCGGCGGTTGATGAAGACCAGGCTCTGCTCGCCGAGCTCCCGGCGCCTCCCGATAGCCGAGAGCAGGGAAGCGGTGAAGCCGGTATCGACGCTCTCGGATCTCATGTCGACCACGCGGATGGCCGGCAGCCGCGCGCCGGGCGCGGCGCGCTCGGAAAGCTCGAGGCGCTGGTATCTCCCCGAGCGCCAGTTGTGCCAGGTCTCGAGCGAAGGCGTGGCGGTCCCGAGGACCACCGGACATCCGGCGAGGCGCGCCCGGTAGACCGCGGTGTCGCGTGCCGAGTAGCGCAAGCCCTCCTGCTGCTTGAACGACGGGTCGTGCTCTTCGTCGACGACGACCAGCCCCAGCGCCGCCAGCGGCGCGAGCAGCGCCAGGCGGGTGCCGAGCACGATCGCGGCCTCGCCGCGCGCGGCCTGGAGCCAGGCGCCGGTGCGCGCGATGTCTTCGAGGCCGCTGTGCAGCACCGCTAGCCTCGCCTGCGGGAACGCGTGACGAAAGCGCTCCTCGAGCTGCGGCGTGAGGCTGATCTCGGGCACGAGCACCAGGGACTGCGCGCCGCGCTCGATCGCGCCCGCGATGAGATGGAGGTACACCTCAGTCTTGCCGCTTCCTGTTACGCCGTGGAGCAGAAAAGCCTCGAACCGGGCGCCCGAGCCGAGGATGCGCTGCACCGCGTCTTTTTGCTCCGGGCGCAGCTCATGGTTCGGTACAAATTGCGCGGACGACACGTCCTTTGGCGGGGCGAGCGCCTTGCGCGGCAGCGGCTTGACGGAGCGCAGCCGCGGCGGCAGCGCGGACACGATGGTCTCCCCGAGCGGGCGCTGGTAGTACCCCGACAGAAACCGCATCAGCTCCAACCAGTCGGTGGAAAGGCGTGGCGCGTCGTCGCGCACGGCGATGACGGGTTTCATCCGCGCGGCTGGCAGATCGCTCTCCGCCTCGGTTTCGAGCACGACGCCGATCTGCTGGCGCGCACCGAACGGGACGACGACGCGATCGCCCACCTGCAGGGACAAGCCCTCGGGCACCGCGTAATCGAAGAGCTTGGCCAGCGGCACGGCGAGCGCCACCCGCGCGCATGAAATTTTTCGGTGCGATAAGGACTTAGCTGTGGATAAAGCTGTGGGTAAGCGCATCACACCCACGTAATGTGGCCTCGCCGAGGCTCTGTTGTCGCCCAGGAGTATGCCAGGCCGCGGCTTTTAGGCTGGCAGGTCAGTGACTTACGCGGATGCGGAGCGTTTGAAACCGCGCTACCGGGAAAACCCCCGCTTCCAGAAAAAAATGTGCATAAGTCAAGCGGAATCGCGAGCCGGCGCGCGCGCCGATCGGCTGTAAGTGCGTACTTCGTCTACCAAGGCAGCAACCGAATCGATTGGCGTTCCCGGCAGGATGCCGTGGCCGAGATTGAAGACGTGCCCGGGCGCGGGGCTGAACGCATCGAGCACACGCCGCGCGGCCGCGCGCACCTGCTCGGGCGGCGCAAAGAGCGTCACCGGATCGAGATTTCCCTGCAGCGCAATGCGGCCGGCGGCGATGCGGCGCGCTTCGCGCGGATCGCTTGTCCAATCGAGTCCGACCACCTGAGCGCCGCTCGCCATCATCGCGTCGAGCCACGGATTGCCGCCTTTGGTGAAGAGAATCCGTGGGACGCGCGTAACCGAATCCAGGACCTTGCGCGAATAGGCGAGCGAGAACACCTCGTAGTCGTCGTGCGCGAGCGTGCCGCCCCAGGTATCGAACAGCATCACCGCCTGGGCGCCGGCATCGATCTGCGCGTTCAGGTAGTCGCTCACCGCGCGGGCATTCACTTCCAGGATCCGCCGAAGCAGGTCGGGACGAGCGTGCAGCATGGTCTTGAGGATGCGCCAGTCGTCGCTGCCGCCGCCTTCGACCATGTAGCAGGCGAGCGTGAAAGGGCTGCCCGCGAAGCCGATGAGCGGCACCCGCTCGCCGAGCGCCTGGCGGGTGGCGCGCACCGCTTCGAGCACGTAGCGCAGCTCCGCGGAAGGGTCGGGCGGCGCGAGCTTGCGGATCGCGTCTTCGTCGCGCAGCGGCGCCCGGAAGCGCGGGCCCTCGCCTTCGCCGAACGAAAGGCCGAGGCCCATCGCGTCCGGGATGGTGAGGATGTCCGAGAACACGATCGCGGCGTCGAGCGCGAAGCGCGCCAGCGGCTGCAGCGCCACCTCCGCGCAGAGCTCCGGAGTGCGCGCCAGCTCGAGAAAGCTGCCGGCGCGCGCCCGCGTCGCGTTGTACTCGGGCAGGTAGCGGCCCGCCTGCCGCATCAGCCAGATCGGTGTGTACTCGGTCGGCTGGCGCGCGAGCGCGCGGAGGAAGGTATCGTTCTTCAAAGAAGCCGGGTGGTGATGTGTTTCCACTCCGCTTCGGTCACCGGCGTGATCGACAGGCGGTTTCCGGGCCGCAGGGTGACCATCTTTTTCAACTGCTTTTGCTTTTTCAGTTCCGGTAAAGACACCAACCGGGTCTTCTTCAGGGCACGCACATCGACGTTGAACCAGCGCGGCGCTTCACGCTTCGACGCCGGATCGTAATAGTCGCTCTTCGCGTCGAACTGCGAGGCGTCCGGATACGCCGCCGACGCCACTTCGGCGAGGCCGGCGATGCCCGGCTCGGGACAGCTCGAGTGGTAGAAGAGCACCCCGTCGCCGACCTTCATGTCCTTCAGCATGAAGTTGCGCGCCTGGTAGTTGCGCACGCCGCTCCACGGCGTGGTGCGGTTGGGCGCCGCGAGCACGTCGTCGATCGAGCACTCGTCGGGCTCGCTCTTCATCAGCCAGTATTTCAAGGAAGTCGAAGAAACGGAAATCGGGGTCTGACCCCGATTTTATGCGGAAGACGAGGTTCCCCGCCGTGGCGGTGGACTTGGCTCCCGAACCCTGGCTAAACAGGGCGGTCGCTTTCCGGTCACATCAGGTTCGTCCGGCCTGCCCAAGGCAGGGAACGATCACAACAGTGACAAACTGGGTCCGCAACCTAAGGAAGCTATCGGTTCGGAAAAATTAAGCCCGGTCGCTCACCGCAGGGAACAGGACCTTTTTAAAACAAGTTCTCCTGCTTTGCAATCGCCGCATCGATCTTTGACTCGATCGCGCTGATGCGGCGTTTTGCCTTGCCGACGTCGAAACCCGCGCCCAGGCGCACGCTCAGCAATTCGTGCGCCACGTTGAGCGCCGCCATGACCGCGATGCGCTCGGCCCCCATGACTTTTCCCGCCTTGCGGATCTCGTTCATCTTGGCGTCGAGATAGGCGACTGCCTGCAGAAGCGATTCGCGCTCGCCTTCCTCGCAGGCCACGCGGTAGCTGCGGCCGAGCAGGTTGACCTCGATGGTGTTCGTGCCGTCGGACATTCTCAGCCGGGCAGGCGCGCGAGCAGGCCTTCAATTCGCGCGGTCGCGGTGTCGATCTTCTCGTGCAGGCGCTTCGCGTCGCTGTGGGCAGCGGCAAGCTGCTTCTTGAGGTCGTTATTCTCCGCGCGCAGGCGCTCGCAGAGCGAGACGAACTGAGCGACCTTTTCTTCCAGCGAATTGAACTCCGCCTCCACGGACGCGAATATCAAGCAAATTTCATGATGCGTCAAGTAGTAAGGACACATTCTGCATGTGTTTCATGATCTTGCGGGATAGAGCGGCTCTCCTATAATCGCTCCGCCAAGTCGGTGCCCGCCCGGCGCTCCAGGCCGGACGGGTTAAACGGGAAGCAGGGACCGTGAAGCGCAAGTCCGACGCGCTCTCGGCAACCTGAGCTGCCCCCGCAACGGTAAGCGCGTGAAGCCGCATCAACGGCCACTGTGGATTCCTCCACGGGAAGGCGATGCGGAGAATGCGCCAGCCCGGATACCGGCCGACAGCCGGCCGCGCCTCCAACGCGCAGCCGCGTGACGTTTTGCCGGCATGCGGGGACGCGCGCCGGGAAAAGGGGAGATCGCTCCGATGTTGGCACCTAGCCTCAGGCGCGCGGCGCCGCTGCTCGCCTTCTGCTCGCTCGCTTTTGCCCAGACCGACGACGACGCCGTCGTCGTCACCGCGTCGCGCACCGAACAGCGCATTCGCGACGCGATTCCGCACACCACCGTGATCACGCGCCAGGACATCCGCGATTCGCAAGCGGTGGACTTGCCCACGCTGCTGCGGCGCGAGGCGGGAATCGAGCTGTCGCAGAACGGCGGGCTCGGTGGAAACGCGAGCCTGTTCATGCGCGGCGGCCGCAGCGCGCAGACGCTGGTGCTGATCGACGGCGTGCGCGTCGAGGACGCGGGCTTCGGCACCACCGCGATCCAGCACTTGATGCTCGACGACATCGAGCGCATCGAGATCGCCCGCGGCAACGTCTCGAGCCTGTACGGCTCCGGCGCCATCGGCGGCATCGTGCAGGTCTTCACGCGCCGCGGGTCAGGGACGCCCGCGGCGTATGGCGAAGCGACGGCAGGAAGCCGCGACACGACGAAGCTGGTCGCGGGCTACGGAGGAGAGTACCGCGATACGCGCTTCAATATCTCGGCGTTGCGCCTCGATACGCGCGGCTTCTCGGCCATCGATCCGCGCTTTGCACCGCTCGCCAACCCGGACGACGACGGCTACCGCAACGAAAGCGTCAATGCGAGCCTCGCGCAGCGGCTCGGCGCCGACCACGAGGTCGGCGTGCGGTTCCTCCGCACGCGGGCCAAGATCGACTACGACGACAGCTTCACCGGCCCGACTTCGCTCCAGACCGCCGACCAGGACCTCGGCATGGCCCAGCTCTACTGGGATGCGCGGTTTTTCGAGCGCTGGAAAAGCCGCATCACCGCGGCCGAAGGAACCGACTACCGCACCGACTTCCTCGACGGCGCTTTCGCGTTTCTCTCCAATACGCGCAGCCGGCAGCTCATCTGGAACAACGACGTCCAGGTCGCGCCGGCGCACGGACTTTCCTTTTCGCTGGAGCGGCTCGAGCAGGAGATGGACAACTCGACCTTTGGGCAGAAGAAGCGCGACGCGAACAGCGTGCGGCTCGGCTACCTCGGGCGGCTCGGCGCGCACTCGCTCCAGCTCAACTGGCGAAACGACCGGTACTCCGACTTCGGCGATGCCGACACATACTTCGCGGGCTACGGCTTCGATCTGACCGACGCCTGGCGGATCACGGCGAGCACCAGTACCGCATTTCGCGCGCCGACGTTCCAGGACTTGTTCGGCTTCGGCGGCAACCCGCAATTGCGTCCCGAGCGCGCGCGCACCAGCGAGCTCGGCATGCAATGGGCGCGCGGGGCCAACCGGGTGCGCGTGGCGGCGTTCCAGACCGACTATGAAGACGCGATCACCTTCGACAACGCGACCTTCACCACCCAGAACATCCGCAAGATGAAGGTGACCGGCGTCGAAACCTCGTACAGCGGGCGGCTCGGCGGATTCGACCTGCGAGCGGCGCTGACCCTGCAGGACCCGGTCGAGCAGGAGCCCGGCGATGTCGAGCTCCAGGCGATACGCCGGGCGAAGGCCTTCGGCTCGCTCGCCGTGTTCCGGACTTCCGGCCGCTGGCGCTTCGGCGGCGAGATGCTCGCTTCGGGGCCTCGGCCGGACGTCGACATCGCGACCTTCGAGCGCACGGAGCTCGCCTCGTACACGGTGGTGAACCTCCTCGCCCGCTTCGAGTACAACAAGCACCTCTACGTCGCCGCGCGGCTGGAAAACGCGTTCGACGAGGAGTACCAGCTCGTCCATGGCTTCAACACTGCTCCTCGGGGCTTCTTCGTCAGCGTGGGCTGGCAGCCTTGAGGCGGGCCTCGTCGATGTCGCGGCAAAGGAGCGCCGTGGCGCCGATCGCGCGCGGACCGTGGCGGTGCATTTCGTTCATCGGAACCGCGTAGAGGTTTTCTGCGCGCACCGCGCGCATCCCGGGAAAGCGCCGCCAGAGCGCCTGCCACGAGCGCTCCGAAGGGCGGGCGCTCGCGGTGATGATCGCTTCCGGGTCGGCCGCGAGCACCGCCTCGATGTTCACCTGCGGCGCCATGACGGGAGAATCGGCGAACACGTTGTGCCCGCCGCAGAGCTCGATCGCATCGGACACGAACTGGCGGCCGCCGAGGGTCATCAGCGGCCGCTCGGAGATCTGGTAGAAGACGCTGACCCGACGCCGGGTCCCGTATTTCGTTTTGAGCTGGTTCAACTGTTCTCGTAACGAAGCAGCAACGGCGTGGGCGGTGTCCGCGGTGCCGGCGAGCTCGCCCAGGGCCTCGATGCTGTCCGGAATCTGGGCGAGGCGCCGCGGCTCGCTGTAGAACACGGGCACCCCGAGCGCCTCGAGCCGCGCCAGCGCCGCCGCCGTGGCTTCGAGCCGCCACGCCACGACGAGGTCGGGCTTGAGCGCGAGCACTCTTTCGAGGTCGACGCCCCCCGAGCTCGCCACCTGCGGCAGGCGCTTCGCCTCCTCAGGGTAGTCGCTGTATTCGGACACCGCCACGAGCCTGGCTCCGGCGCCGGCGGCGAAAAGCTGCTCGGTGACGTGCGGCGCGAGGCTGACGATGCGCGCCGCCGGTTGCGCGAGCTCGAGCCGCCGGCCGTCGCTGTCCACGGCGGAGACCCCGGCGAAGGCGCTCGCCGCCGCGCCGAGCCAAGCGAGCGTCAGGAACCGCATGGACCGATTCTGCTATCTTCGGCCGAATGGTGAAAGACGCGGTCCCGCTCGGGGAATGCGGGCGTGCGCTGGTCATTAAGCTGCGCCACCACGGCGACGTCCTGCTCACGGCGCCGGTGCTTTCGGCGCTGAAGGCACGCGGCGTCGAGGTCGACGCGCTGGTCTACGACGATACTGCGCCCATGCTGCAGGGGCACCCGTCGCTCTCGCAACTGCACTTCGTGGGGCGCAAGTGGAAGAAACTTGGAATCCTTTCAAGGCTACTGAGGGAGAAGAAGCTTTTCAGCGACCTGAAGGCGAGGCGCTACGGCCTCATCGTCCACCTGTCCGAGCAACCGCGCGGCGCCTGGCTCGCGCGCACGCTCGGCGCGCGCTACAGCGTGGCGCCGAAGATTGCCGACCGCGGCGCCCTCTGGGCGAAGAGCTTCACGCACCTTTTCCCGATCGCGCCGCGCCGTCACATGGTCGAGGTGAACCTCGATGCCCTGCGGCGCATCGGCGTGCAGCCCGAGCCCGGCGAGCGCAAGGTCCAGTTCGTCCCGGGAGCGGAGGCGGAAAAGAAAGTCGAGGCCCTGGTCGACGGCGCGTTCGTCCATGTCCATCCGGCATCGCGCTGGCGCTTCAAGTGCTGGCCGCCCGAGAAGAACGCCGCGCTCATCGAGCGCTTCGCGGCCGACGGTCACCAGGTCGTGATCACCGCCGCGCCTGATCCCGATGAAATGGCTTTTATCCAACTGATTCTGGGCAAGGCAAGATCGAAGCCGCTCGACCTCGCCGGGAAGCTCTCCATCAAGGAGCTGGGCGCGCTTGCGGGCAGGGCGGCGCTCTTCGTCGGCGTCGATTCCATGCCCATGCACCTCGCCGCGGCCATGGGCACGCCCACGGTCGCCCTTTTCGGCCCGAGCGGCGAAACCGAATGGGGCCCGTGGAATGTGGCGCATCGCGTCGTGACCAGCGCCCATTCCTGCCGCCCGTGCGGCCTCGATGGCTGCGGCGGCGGCAAGGTGAGCGACTGCCTTACCACATTGCCGGTGGACGCGGTGTACGCGGCGGCGCAGGAGCTGCTCGCGACGTGAAGCTGGCCATCGTGCGCCAGCGCTATAACCCGTACGGCGGCGCCGAGCGGATCATCTCGCGCGCCCTCCCGTACGTCGAGAAGCAGGGCGCCGAGGTCACCCTCATCACGCGCAGCGCCGAGGGATGGGGCGCGCGCCGCGTGCTGAGGGTGGATCCGTTTTACGCCGGCAGCCTGTGGCGCGACTGGTCCTTCGCGCGTGCCGCGCGCGCGGCGTGGCGGCGCGAAGGCTTCGACCTGGTGCAGTCGCACGAGCGCATCCCGGGGTGCGACGTCTACCGGGCGGGCGACGGCGTGCACCGGCGTTGGCTCGAGATCCGCAGGGAAACCGGTTCACCCTGGGAACGAGTGACTACGACTCTCAATCCTTTTCATGACTATGTGTGCCAGGCGGAAAAGGCCATGTTCGAGCATCCGCGCCTGCGCGCCGTGATCTGCAACTCCAGGATGGTGCGCGACGAGATCCAGCGCGGCTTCCGCGTCGCGCCCGAGAAGCTGCGGGTCATCTACAACGGCGTGGACCTCGAGCATTTCCATCCGCGCGAGCGCGAGAGCCGGCGCGGCGCGGCGCGCGCGGAGCTCGGCTGCCGCCCGCGCGACACGGTCTTCCTCTTCGTGGGCTCGGGGTTCGAGCGCAAGGGCCTCGCCGCGGCGATCGATGCGTTCGCCGCTGCGCCGTACGCTTCCTGGTGGCTCGTGGTCGCTGGACGCGACCGGCGGCTGGAGAAATTCAGGCAGCAGGCGCACGCCCGCGGCCTTCTGGCACGCACGCGCTTTGTCGGCGGGCAGAGGGAAGTTCGCTCGCTCTATGCCGCCGCCGATTGCTTTATCCTTCCGAGCCGCTACGACCCTTTTCCCAACACCGCGCTGGAGGCGCTCGCGATGGGACTGCCGGCAATCGTGAGCTCGCATACCGGAGCCGCCGAGGTGATCTCGCAGGGCGTCGACGGCTGGGTTTGCCGCCCGGACGATCCCGACGGCCTCGCCGGGCTCCTGGCGAAAGCCGACGAGGCCTTGCGCGGGGGCGCGCGCATGGGCGAGGCGGCGCGCGCCGCCGCCGAGCGCTTCCCCATGGCGGCGATGGCGCAGCAACTCGCGGAGCTCTACGCATCGCTATGAGGCCGAATTGAATCTCGAGAGCCGCCAGCTTTATGCCCGCCTGCTGGGATATCTGCGCCCGCACGCGCACGTCTTCGCGCTCTCCGTCGTCGGCATGATGCTCGCCGCGGCGACCGAGCCGCTCTTTCCGGCGCTGATCAAGCCGCTGCTCGACGGAGGCTTCGGCACTCGCGGCGCGCCCGCTCTTTCCCCGGCGCTCTTCGCCGGCGCGATCCTCGGCGTGTTCCTGCTGCGCGGGGTGCTGACGTTCTCCTCGTCGTACTGCCTGCAATGGGTGAGCCACCGCCTGGTCCTCGACCTGCGGGGGGTCATGTTCTCGCGCCTGATCCGGTTTCCGACGCGCTACTTCGACGACCAGAGCTCAGGCGTGCTGCTCTCCAAGGTGGCCTACGACGTGACCAACGTGACGACCGCCGCCACCAACGTGATCACCGTGGCGGTGAAGGACACGATCACGATCGTCGGGCTGCTCGCATGGCTCCTCTACCTGAACTGGAAGCTGACGCTCATCGCGCTCCTCGTCGGCCCGGCGATCGCGTGGTTCGTGAGAATCCTGTCGCGCCGCCTGCGCAGGATGTCGCGCGGGGCGCAGGAAGCCATGGGCGGCATGGTGCACGTGCTGGAGGAGACGATCGCCTGCCACAAGGTGGTCAAGGTCTTCAGCGGGCAGGAGTACGAAGCGCGCCGCTTTGCGCGCGCCTCGCAGCTTCTGCGGGGGTTCTACATGCGCCTGGTCATCCCCGAGGCCCTCACGACGCCGGTGACCCACATGCTCGCCGCGGTCGCGTTCTCGATCATCATCTACGTGGCGATGCACGAATCGCTCGCCAACCGCGCCACGGTGGGCGAGTTTGCCTCCTTCCTCACGGCGATGCTGATGCTGCTCGCGCCGCTCAAGCGCATCACCGAGATCAATTCGCCGCTGCAACGCGGCCTCGCCGCGGCCGAGAGCGTCTTCGGCATGATCGATACGCCGGTCGAGGAAGACCGCGGCACGGTGGCGCTGGGCCGCGCTCGCGGCGAAGTGGTGTACGAGAAGGTATCGCTCACCTACGCGACGCGCACCGAGCCCGCGCTCTCCGGCATCGACCTGGAGATCCGGCCCGGCGAGACCCTCGCCCTGGTGGGCGGCTCCGGCGGCGGCAAGACCTCGCTCGTCAACCTGCTGCCGCGGTTCTACACGCCGACGAGCGGCCGCGTGCTGCTCGACGGGCACGACCTGCAGAGCCTGACGCTCGAGTCGCTGCGCGCCAACATCGCGCTCGTCAGCCAGGAGATCGTGCTCTTCAACGACTCGATCTACGCCAACATCGCCTACGGCGCGATGAACGGCGCTCCCGAGCGCGACGTGATCGCCGCGGCCGAGGCGGCGCACGCGATGAGCTTCATCCGCGAGCTGCCCGAAGGCCTCGCCACGGAGATCGGCGAGAGCGGTCTGCGCCTGTCCGGCGGCCAGCGCCAGCGCCTCGCGATCGCCCGCGCGCTGCTCAAGAACGCGCCGCTCCTCATCCTCGACGAGGCGACCTCGGCGCTCGATTCCGAGTCGGAGCGCCAGGTGCAGGCGGCGCTCGAAACCCTGATGCGCGGGCGCACCACCATCGTCATCGCCCACCGCCTGTCGACCATCGAGCGCGCCGACCGCATCGTGGTGCTCGAGCGGGGCTCGATCGTCGAGGCGGGCCGGCACTCGGAGCTGCTCGCGCGCGAGGGCGCGTACGCGCGGCTCTACCGCATCCAGTACGCGGCCGAGCGCGCCGCGGCGTGAGGATCGTCCACACCGAAGCGTCGCTCGGCTGGGGTGGGCAGGAGATCCGGATCCTTTCCGAGGCAAAGGGCCTGATCGGGCGCGGCCACGAGGTCGTGCTGCTTTGCCCGGCGGAGGCGCGCATCTACCGGGAAGCCCCCGCCTGGAAGGTGCCGGCGGTCGCGCTTCCGATCGGAGCGAAGCGGCCCAGGGGCGTCTGCGCGCTCGTCCGATGGTTCATGGGGAACCGCTGCGACGTGGTGAGCACGCACAGCTCCACGGATTCATGGCTGACCGCGTTCGCGCTCCTCTGGCTGCGGCGACGTTTTCCGATGGTGCGCACACGCCACATCTCGGCGCCCGTGCCGCGGAACGCCGCGAGCCGCTGGCTCTATACGAGCGCGACCACGCGCATCGTTACGACCGGCGAGCTCCTCAAGCAGGAGCTGGTCGAACGCAACGGCTATCCCGCCGGCCGGATCGAGTCCGTGCCGACCGGCGTCGATCCCCGCCGGTTCCGCCCTGGCGATCGCGACGCCGCGCGAGCGGCTCTGGGCTTGCCGCAGGACAAGACCCTGATCGGCATCGTCGCCACGCTGCGGAGCTGGAAAGGCCACCTGTTTCTCATCGAGGCGGTGGCCGGACTGCCCGAGAGCGTCGGCCTGGTGATCGTGGGCGACGGCCCGATGCGCGAGCGGCTCGAGGCGCTGGCGGAGAAGCTCGGGCTTCGCAGCCGCGTGCGCTTCGCCGGAAACCAGGCCGACGTCGTGCCTTGGCTCCAGTCGCTCGACGTGTTCGCGCTGCCGTCGTACGCCAACGAGGGTGTGCCGCAGGCGCTCATCCAGGCGATGCTCACCGGCCTGCCGTGCGTGACGACCGCGGTCGGCAGCATCTCCGAGCTGGCGAAGGACGGGGAGACCGCGCTCGTCGTGGCGCCGCAGCAGGTGGCGCCGCTCCGCGATGCAATTCTGAGACTCCTGATGAGCCCGGAGACCCGAGCGCGGCTCGGCGAGGCCGCGCGCAGGCATTGCGAGGCCGGCTTCTCGTACGAGGCGATGCTCGACAAGATGGAGCGCATCTACAAGAATCTCCTTTCATGATTCGTCTTTTCATCGGCTACGACCCTCGCGAAGCAGTGGTCTATCACGCGTGCGTGAACAGCATCGTCCGGCAGGCGTCGGAGCCGCTGGCGATCACGCCGCTCGCGCTGAAGAATCTGGCGAGCTACACCGAGCGCCACCGCGACGGCAGCAACCAGTTCACCTACAGCCGCTTTCTGGTGCCCCACCTCGCGGGCTGGGCGGGATGGGCGCTCTACATCGACGGCGACATGCTGCTGCGCGAGGACATCGCCGAGCTCTTCAAGCTGCGCGACGAGAGCAAGGCCGTGCTTTGCGTGCACCACGACTACAGGACGAAGCTGCGGAAGAAGTACCTGGGCGCGAGGAACGAGGACTATCCGCGGAAGAACTGGTCGAGCGTCATGCTGTGGAACTGCGCGCATCCCGCCAACCGCGTGCTCACCCCGGAATTCGTCCAGGGCGCGACCGGCGCCCAGCTGCACCGCTTCACCTGGCTCGGCGATGGCGAGATCGGCGAGCTGCCGAAGGAATGGAACTGGCTGCCCGACGAGTTCGGGCCGAACGAGCGCGCGAAGCTCGTGCACTGGACGCTCGGCGCGCCATGCTTTCGCGAGTTCGCCGACGAGGCGATGGCCGAGGAGTGGCACTCCGAGCGGCGTCTGCTGAATACGCCCGAGGAACGCTGATGCTTTTCGTCACCGGCGGCGCCGGCTTCATCGGCTCCAATTTCATCCTCTCTTCGCTCGAGGTCTCGGACGAGCCGATCGTCAACTTCGACAAGCTCACGTATGCCGGCAACCTGCATAACCTGGACTCGCTGCGCGGCAACGCCCGGCATGTCTTTGTGCGCGGAGACATCTGCGACCGGGGCCTGG
>Ga0247672_1000046_pt1 | contig 23453 bp, 21 predicted proteins | sample CNK13_metaG_FD_182719 | JGI IMG/M metagenome (GOLD analysis project Ga0247672, IMG submission 182719) | Soil microbial communities from Purdue University Martell Research Forest, Indiana, United States - CNK13 | ecosystem: Environmental > Terrestrial > Soil > Temperate forest > Bulk soil... | reverse complement strand
GCCTGGGCTCGCCTTTTCGCTGTCGGCGCTTTGCGGCTTGGCAGGTCTGCATTTTGCTCGTAGCCTGAGGCATGCAGGCGTGTAAGCTTTTCACACCGACGTCGCGATTACGCGCGCTTACGTTAAGAGGACCATGATGATGCGCATATCTCTGATTGCCCTCGCGATCTCCGCCGCGCTGGCATCGGGCTGCCAGACCGTCGAAACCACCCAGCAGGGCGCCGTCGGCGTCGACCGAAAGCAGCACATGCTGGTCTCCGAGCAGGAAGTGGAGGCGAGCGCCCAGAAGGAATACGCCCAGATGATGGCCGACGCCCAGAAGAAGGGAGTGCTGGACAAGGACGCGGCCCAGGTGCAGCGCGTGAAAGCCATCACCAGCCGGCTCATTCCGCAGACCGCCGTGTTCCGTCCCGACGCGCAGAAGTGGCCCTGGGAAGTCCATGTGCTTTCGACCAGCGAGGTGAACGCGTGGTGCATGCCGGGCGGCAAGATGGCCATGTACACCGGCCTGATCGAGAAGCTGCAGGCGACCGACGACGAGCTCGCCGCGGTCATGGGCCACGAGATCTCGCACGCGCTGCGCGAGCACTCGCGCGAAGCGATCTCGCGCCAGATGGCGACGCAGACCGCGGTCGGCGTCGCGGGCGCGCTCTTCGGCGTCGGCCAGCTCGGCCAGAGCCTCGGCAACATGGTCGCCGACGTCACGCTCAATCTGCCCAACTCGCGCACCAATGAGACGGAGGCCGACCGCATCGGCGTCGAGCTCGCGGCGCGCGCTGGCTACAACCCGCAGGCGGCGGTCAGCCTGTGGCAGAAGATGGCCAAGCTGAACAGCTCCGGCGCGCCGCCGAAGTGGCTCTCGACGCACCCTTCGGACGAGGACCGCATCAAGGACGTCCAGCAGTACGCCCAGAAGGTGATGCCGCTCTACACCGCCGCGAAGGCGAGCCCCAGCGCCGGCAAGTAAGCTTATAATCCCATGTTTCCCCAGCGGAAACTGCCGCATCGGCCACCTTCGGGAACATGGGACATACCCTTTACGACAAGCTCTGGCAGAGCCACCTCGTGCACGTCGAGCCCGACGGCACGGCGCTCCTTTACATCGACCGCCACCTCGTCCATGAGGTGACGAGCGCGCAGGCCTACGAGGGGCTGACGACCGCGGGTCGCAAGCCCTGGCGCGTCGACTCCGTCGTCGCGACCGCCGACCACAACACGCCCACGACGAACTGGAACGAAGGCATGGCGGGCGTGCGCGACCCGTTCGCCAGGCTGCAGATCGAGACCTTGGACAAGAACATGAAGGAGTTCGGCGCCAAGGTGTATTTTCCTTTTTTGGATAAAAGGCAGGGCATAGTCCACGTCATCGGGCCGGAGCAGGGCGCGACGCTGCCCGGCATGACGGTCGTCTGCGGCGACTCGCACACGAGCACCCACGGCGCCTTCGGCTGCCTCGCGCACGGCATCGGCACCTCGGAGGTCGAGCACGTGCTCGCCACGCAGTGCCTGGTGACGAAGAAGATGAAGAACATGCGCGTCAACGTCGAGGGTCCGCTGCCCGCCGGCGTGAGCGCCAAGGACGTCGTGCTCGCGATCATCGGCAAGATCGGCATCGGCGGCGGCATCGGCTACGCCATCGAGTTCGCCGGAAGCACCATCCGCGCGATGTCGATGGAAGGCCGCATGACGGTGTGCAACATGGCCATCGAGGCCGGCGCGCGGGCCGGCATGGTGGCGGTCGACGACACGACGATCGGCTATGTAAAGGGCAGGCCGTTCGCGCCGAAGGCGCCGCTCTGGGACAGCGCGGTCGCCTACTGGCGGACGCTGAAAAGCGATCCCGACGCCAAGTTCGATCGCGAGGTGACGCTCGACGCGCGAGAGATCAAGCCGCACGTCACCTGGGGTACCGCTCCGGACATGGTGGTCGCCGTGGACGACACGGTTCCCGATCCGGATCGCGAGAAGGACTCGACGCGGCGCGAGGGCATGGAGCGCGCGCTGACCTACATGGGTCTGCAGCCGCGCACCCGGATGACCGACATCAAGCTCGACAAGATCTTCATCGGCTCGTGCACCAACTCGCGCATCGAGGACCTGCGCGCGGCTGCGGCGGTCGTGAAGGGGCGCAGGATCGCCTCCAACATCCGCCTTGCCATGGTGGTGCCGGGCTCCGGGCTGGTGAAGGCGCAGGCGGAGAAGGAGGGCCTGGACAAGGTGTTCCGCGACGCGGGCTTCGAATGGCGCGAGCCGGGCTGCTCGATGTGCCTCGGCATGAACCCCGACAAGCTCGACGCCGGCGAGCGTTGCGCCTCGACCTCGAACCGGAACTTCGAAGGCCGCCAGGGCGCCGGCGGGCGCACTCATCTGGTGAGCCCCACCATGGCCGCGGCCGCGGCGATCGCCGGGCACTTCGTCGACGTGAGGACGTGGCGCTGATGGACAAGTTCACGGTCCTGGAGTCCCTCGTCGTTCCGCTCGACCGCGCGAATGTCGACACCGACCAGATCATTCCGCAGCGGTACCTGCAGTCGATCAAGCGCACCGGCTTCGGCGACGCCTGCTTCGCCGCATGGCGCAAGGACCCCGGGTTCGTGCTCAACCAGCCGCGTTACAAGGGCGCGCAGATCCTGCTCGCGCGCAAGAACTTCGGCATCGGCTCCTCGCGCGAGCACGCTCCCTGGGCGCTGCGCGACTACGGCTTCCGCGCCGTGATTGCCCCCTCGTTCGGGGAGATCTTTCAGAACAATTCGCTGAAGAACGGCTTCCTGCCCGTCGCCCTGGCGGAGTCCGAGGTCGACCAGCTTTTCTACGATGCCGCGTCGTTTCCCGGCTTCAAATTGATAGTGGATCTGGCAAAGCAGTCGGTCTCGACCGCCGACGGCTCGAAAAGCTTCCGCTTCGACATCGACCCGTTCCGCAAGCACTGCCTCCTCAACGGCCTCGACGAGATCGGCCTCTCGCTGCGCCACGCGGACGAGATCCGCGCCTTCGAGGAGAAGCGCAAGGCCCAGTACCCCTGGTATTTCTGAGGAGCTCGACCCAATGAAAGTGGCCGTTCTCCCCGGCGACGGGATCGGGCCGGAGATCATTGGCCAGGCAACGAAGGTGTTGCGGCAGCTCGTGCCTGGCATCGAGATGAAAGAGGCCCCGGTCGGCGGCGCCGGCTTCGAGGCGGCGGGCGAGCCGCTGCCCGCCGCGACCCTCGCGCTCGCGCGGGAAGCCGATGCGGTGCTCTTCGGCGCGGTGGGCGACTCGCGCTACGATCGCCTCGAGCGTGCCAGGCGCCCGGAGCAGGCGATTCTGGGCCTGCGCAAGGAACTCGGCCTGTTTGCGAATCTGCGCCCGGCGCAAGTGCACGCCGAGCTCGCGGACGCCTCGGCGCTCAAACCCGAGGTCGTCGCCGGGCTCGACATCCTCATCGTGCGCGAGCTCACCGGAGACATCTACTTCGGCCAGCCGCGCGGCATCCGCGACGTGGGCGGCGCGCGAGAGGGCTTCGACACCATGCGCTACAGCGAGCCCGAGATCCGGCGCATCGCGCGCGTGGGCTTCGAGGCCGCACGCAAGCGCTCGAGACGGCTGTGTTCGGTCGACAAGGCGAATGTGCTGGAGACCTCGCAGCTGTGGAGAGAAGTTCTAACAACTGAGGCCCGCGCCTTTCCCGACGTTGAACTAACCCATATGTACGTCGACAACTGCGCGATGCAGCTGGTGCGCAATCCGAAGCAGTTCGACGTCATCGTGACCGGCAACATGTTCGGCGACATCCTGTCCGACGAAGCCTCGATGCTGACCGGCTCGATCGGCATGCTGCCTTCGGCGTCGCTCGACGAGCGCGGCAAGGGCCTGTACGAGCCGATCCACGGCAGCGCGCCCGACATCGCCGGCAAGGGCGTCGCGAATCCCCTCGCGACCATCCTGTCCGCGGCGATGATGCTGCGCTATTCGCTCGAGCGGCCCGAAGCGGCGGCGCGGATCGAGCAGGCCGTGCGGAAAGTCCTGAAGGAGGGGCTGCGCACGGCCGACATCTACACCGCCGGGACGCGCCGCGTCGGCACCGCGGAAATGGGCGCGGCGGTGCTCGAGGCGCTTTAAACTATGGCCATGCTCAGGACGGGAATCATCGGCTGGCGCGGGATGGTGGGCTCGGTGCTCGTGCAGCGCATGCGCGAGGAGCGGGATTTCGACCATATCGAGCCGGTGTTCTTCTCGACCTCGCAGGCGGGCGGCAAGGGCCCGGACATCGGAAAGCCGGTCGAGCCGGTCAGGAACGCGATGGACGTGGCGGAGCTGAAGAAGCTGCCCGTGCTTGTTTCCTGCCAGGGCGGTGAGTACACCAACGAGATCTACCCGAAGCTGCGGCGCGAAGGCTGGAAGGGGTACTGGATCGACGCCGCGAGCGCGCTGCGCATGAACGACGACGCGGTGATCATCCTCGACCCGGTGAACATGCCGCTGATCGAGGATGCTCTTGCAAAAAAAACCAAAAACTTTATCGGTGGCAATTGCACCGTCAGCCTGATGCTGATGGCGACCGCGGGCCTGTTCGAGCACGACGCGATCGAGTGGCTGACCAGCATGACCTATCAGGCGGCCTCCGGCGCCGGAGCGGCCACCATGCGCGAGCTGGTCGGGCAGATGGCGAGCATCGGCGAAGGCGCGAAGCCCCTGCTTGCGGACCCTGCTTCGGCGATCCTCGACATCGACCGCACGGTGAGCGGCTCTATCCGCTCCAGCGCGCTGCCGAAGAAGGAGATCGGCTATCCGCTCGCCGGAAGCCTGCTGCCGTGGATCGACAAGGATCTCGGCACCGGGCAGAGCCGCGAGGAATGGAAGGCGCAAGCGGAGGGCAACAAGATCCTCGGCCGCCACGGCAACGGGCGGGCCCCGGTCCCAATGGACGGCATTTGCGTGCGCGTGGGGTCGATGCGCTGCCACAGCCAGGCGCTGACCATCAAGCTGCGCCGGCCGCTGCCGCTCGACGAGATCGAAGGCATGTTGGCCAGTGGCAACGAGTGGGTGAAGGTGGTGCCCAACCGGAAGGAAGAAAGTCTCGCCGAGCTGACCCCGGCGGCGGTGACCGGAAAGCTTTCCGTTCCCGTCGGGCGCCTCCGTAAGCTGCCGATGGGACAGGACTTTCTTTCGGCTTTCACCGTAGGCGACCAGCTTCTGTGGGGTGCCGCCGAGCCGCTGCGGCGGATGTTAAGAATCCTGCTGGACTCAGGCCCGAGGCATTAAGCCTCAAGAGTTCTTCTTTAAGTTGCGGCCGTAAGGCCATGATGTTAAGGTAGTTGGTCCACCTTAGAAGACCTATTAAAGCGGGGGCAAAGTGAGGACCATCAGCGTTGCGATCCTGGCCGGTATCTTGTGCCTCGCGGAGCCTTTTGCCGCGCAGGCCGCGGGCCTCGGCCGCCTTACCGTCCTCTCTCCGCTCGGCTCGCCGCTCAACGCCGAGATCGAGATCGTTTCGTTGCAGCCGGGGGAAGAAGACAACCTCTCCGCGCGCCTCGCTTCCGCCGACGCTTACCGCCAGGCAGGCATCGAGCCTTCGTCCGCGCTGCGCACGGTTCGCTTTGCGATCGTCAAGCGCGACGGCAGGCCGGTATTGCGCGTCACATCGACCGCGCCGGTGAACGAGCCCTTCGTGGATCTCCTGGTGGATCTCGAGTGGACCGGCGGGCGCCTCACGCGCGAATACACCGTGCTTCTCGATCCGCCCGAGATCAAGGCGCCGCAGGCGATTGCGGCCGCTCCTCTAAAGCCGGCCGCGCCGAGCGCGCAGCCGCTTCCTCCGCTCGAGGCGAAGCCGAAGCCGGAGGCCGCCGCGCCGCAGGATTCCGGAGCGCCGGTGCAGGATGCCGGAGCACCCGTGCAGGACTCCGGGGCGCCCGTCCAGGATGTTGCAGCACCCGTCCAAGGTCAAGGCGCACCCGTGCAGGATGTGCCGGCGAAGCAGGACAAGGTGGCCGGCGCGAATGCTTACGACGTGAAGCGCGGCGATACGCTGGGCGCGATCGCGCGCGCCAATCTGCCTCCAGGCGTGAGCCTGAACCAGATGATGATCGCGATCTACCGCGCGAACCCGGACGCGTTCCTGCGCGAGAACATCAACCTGGTGCGCGCCGGCCGCACGCTCACGCTCCCGTCCGCGGAAGAGCTGAACGGCGTCGATGCGGCGGAGGCGAACCGGCTGGTGCAGTCGCACCGCGCCGAGTGGGAGGACTATCGCAGCCGTCTCGCCGCCGCGCCGACGCGCGCCGAGACCGCGTCGGGCCGCGCCGTCAGCGGCAAGATCGAGGGCAAGCCGGAAGCGGGCGCGCCGGGAGCCGCCGAGGACCAGGTGCGCTTGTCGAAGGCCGATCCTGCGAAAGCCGGTGCCGCCGCCGACCGCGCCGCGCGGGCCGACGATGCCGCCGCGCGCGAGCGCGCGTTGCAGGAAGCGCAATCGCGGGTGACGGATCTCGAGAAGAACGTCGCCGATCTCCAGAAGCTGCTCGAGCTGAAGAACCAGCAGCTCGCCGAGCTCGAGAAGAAATCCGGGGCCAAGCCCGCGGCGAAAGCCGAACCGGCCAAGCCCGAAGCGAAGGCGGAGCCGGCCAAACCGGCGGCTCCGGTCGTCGCGCAGGCGCCTGCTGCCGCGCCCGCGCCGAGCGCTTCTGCTCCGGCTGGCGCGGCGCCGCAGCCAGAGGCGAAGAAGGTCGAACCCTCGGCCGAGGCCAAGAAGGTCGAGCCGGCGAAATCCAAACCGAAGGCCGTCACGCCGCCGCCCCCGCCCCCGCCGAGCCTGCTCGATGAGTTCCTCGACAACACCGTAGCGCTCGCGGGTCTCGGCGCCGTCGTGGTGCTGCTGCTCGGCTACGGCCTGTGGTCGTGGCGGCGCAAGAAGGCCACCCAGGCCAATTTCTCGGACAGCGTGCTCGGACCCGGCGGCAGCGGACCTTCGTTGAGCGACTCGCGCTCGCCTGTTTCGGCGTCGCAGGCCTCGGTGAGCCAGACCTCCGGGATGGAAGCCGAGGAGGTCGACCCGATCGCCGAGGCCGACGTGTACATGGCCTATGGCCGCGATGCCCAGGCCGAAGAGATCCTCAAGGAAGCGCTGCAGAAGGATTCCAACCGGACCCCGGTGCACGCGAAGCTCCTCGAGATCTATGCAAAGCGCAACGACACGCGTGCCTTCGAGCAGTCGGCGATCAAGCTGAAGACGCTGACGAACGGCAGCGGCGCCGACTGGGACAAGGCCGCCGCGCTCGGACGCTCGATCGATCCGGGCAACGGCCTCTATGGTGGCGGTGGGGGCGGTTCCTCCTCTGCGGGCGCGATGGCGGCGGCGCCGGCCGCGGCAGCGTTCGCGGGCGCCGCGGCGGCCGCGCCCTCGATCGACTTCGATATCGGCGGCGCTACCACGACCGGACTGGCTGCCACCGACATCCCGCTCGACGATCAGCCCAGGGCGTCCGCGCCTACGACCATCGACTTCGACCTCGGCGCGGGCAGCACGCCGAACAGCGTGAAGCTGCCCGATCCCGACGCGACCCTCGCCGCCATCGATTTCAACCTCGATGCGGAGCCCACCAAGAAGCCGGCCCCGGCGGCGGCAGCCGCGCCGGCGCCGGCGGCAGTGGAATCGGCTTCGACCGCGAGCGGCCTCGACTTCGACCTCAACCTCGACCTCGGCGACCAGTCTGCATCGGCGACCAAGTCGGTGCCGTCGATGGATCTCTCCTCGATCAGCCTCGACCTCGGATCGGCCGGCGAGCCCGGCGGCTCGACCTCGAGCAACGACCCGAAGTGGCAGGAGGTCGCGACCAAGCTCGATCTCGCCAAGGCCTACGAGGAAATGGGCGACAAGGACGGCGCGCGCGAGCTCCTCGGCGAAGTCATGAAGGACGGCGACGCCACGCAGAAGGGGCAGGCGCAGCAGCTCCTCAGCAAACTGGGATAGGGGGCTTAAAAGAGGAAAATCGGGGTCAGACCCCGATTTCTCCATGCCCCGAATCGCCCTCGGCATCGAATACGACGGCAGCCGCTTTCTCGGCTGGCAGACCCAGCCCGGCGGCGGCGCGGTGCAGGACGCGCTCGAGCCCGCCCTGTCGGCGATCGCCGGCGCGAGCGTGGGCGTGACTGCGGCCGGACGCACCGACCGCGGGGTGCACGCGCGGCTGCAGGTGGTTCACTTCGATACCGACGCCGAGCGCCCGCCGAGCGCCTGGGTGCGCGGGATCAATGGGTTGCTTCCGGAGGCGGTGGCGATCCTCTGGTCGCGCGAGGTCGATCGCGAGTTCCACGCGCGCTACAGCGCCGTGTCGCGGACCTACCGCTATGAGCTCCTCAACCGCGACGTGCGGCCGGGACTCGGCGCCACCCGCCTCGGCTGGTTTCACCTGCCGCTCGACGTGGCGAAGATGCGCGAGGCCGCAGCGCATCTCGTCGGCGAGCATGACTTCTCCGCGTTTCGCTCCTCGGAGTGCCAGGCGAAGACGCCGGTGCGCACGCTGCACGCGCTGGAGATCGAGGCGCGCGGCGCGCGAATCGACTTCGTCCTGCGCGCGAACGCATTCCTGCACCACATGGTGCGCAACATCGTCGGTACGCTCATCTACGTCGGCAAGGGCAAGCATCCGCCGTCGTGGGCGAAGGACGTGCTCGTCTCCCGGAACAGGAGCGAGGCGGCCCCGACCTTTGGCCCGGAGGGGCTTTACCTCGAGAAGATCCAGTACGATGCCCGCTGGGGACTGCCCCAGTGAGAACACGAATCAAGATTTGTGGAATCACGCGCGTCGAGGACGCGCGCGCGGCCGCCGAGTGCGGCGCCGACGCCATCGGGCTGGTGTTCTATCCGCCGAGCCCGCGGTACCTGTCGACCGAGCGCGCGGTGGAGCTGCGCGATGCGCTGCCGCCGTTCGTCCAGACGGTGGCGCTGTTCGTCAACCCGGATGCGGCGCAGGTGGCTCAGGTGCTCCAGCGTGTGCGCCCCGGTCTGCTGCAGTTCCACGGCGAGGAAGCCCCCGAGTTCTGCGCGCAATTCGGCGTGCCGTTCGTCAAGGCTTGCAGGATGCGAGCCGGGACGAGGGCAGGGGCCGATGCGCTAGAATACCTGCGCCCCTTCTCACGCGCGGCGGCGTGGCTCTTCGACAGCCATGTCCCCGAGTACGGGGGTGTTGGAGAAGGTTTCGATTTGAGCCTCATGCCGGTCGTGAAGGAGAAGCCGGTCATTCTTTCCGGAGGGCTGTCCCCGGCGAACGTGGCAGAGGCCGTCCGGCGGTTGCGGCCCTGGGGCGTGGACGTTTCGAGCGGCGTCGAATCGGCGAAGGGCGTCAAGCACGCCGCGAAAATCGCCGCTTTCATAGCGGAGGTCAGGGATGCGGATGTATGACTTGCCTGACGCACGCGGGCATTTCGGGCCCTACGGGGGGGTGTTCGTCGCCGAAACGCTCACCGCCGCCCTCGACGAGCTGCGTGCCGCCTACGAGCGCGCGCGAAACGATCCCGCGTTTCAGGCCGAGTTCAAGTACGAGCTCAAGCACTACGTGGGGCGCCCCAGCCCGGTCTACTTCGCGAGACGGCTGACGGAAAAGTGCGGCGGCGCCCGCATCTACATCAAGCGCGAGGATCTCAACCACACCGGCGCGCACAAGATCAACAACACCATCGGCCAGGCGCTGCTCGCCCGCAACATGAACAAGCCGCGCGTCATCGCCGAGACCGGCGCCGGCATGCACGGCGTCGCCGCCGCGACCGTCGCAGCGCGCTACGGCATGGAGTGCGTCGTCTACATGGGCGTGGACGACGTGAAGCGCCAGGCGGCGAACGTGCACCGCATGGGCGTGCTCGGCGCGAAAGTGGTGGGGGTCGAGTCCGGCTCGCGCACGCTGAAGGACGCGCTCAACGAGGCGATGCGCGACTGGGTCACGAACGTGGACACCACGTTCTACATCATCGGCACGGTGGCGGGTCCGCACCCGTACCCGATGATGGTGCGCGACTTCCAATCGGTGATTGGCGAGGAGAGCATCGAGCAGATGCAGGAGCTCGCCGGCCGCCAGCCCGACGCCGTGATTGCCTGCGTCGGCGGCGGGTCCAACGCGATGGGGATTTTCTACCCCTACATCAAACACCTGAGAACGCGCCTGGTCGGCGTCGAAGCCGCGGGGGAGGGTCTCGAGACCGGCAAACATGCAGCGTCGCTCTGCGCCGGCAGGCCCGGCGTGCTGCACGGAAACCGCACGTACCTCCTGCAGGACGCCAATGGGCAGATCACAGAGACGCACTCGGTGTCCGCAGGCCTCGACTACCCGGGCGTGGGGCCCGAGCATGCCTGGCTGAAGGACAGCAAGCGCGCCGAATACGTGGCGGTGACCGACGACGAAGCCCTCGCCGCCTTCCACGAGCTGTGCCGCAGCGAGGGCATCATCCCGGCGCTGGAATCCGCGCACGCCGTGGCGCAGGCGATGAAAATAGCGCCCTCGATGGCGAAAGACTCGATCCTGCTCGTCAACCTCTCCGGCCGCGGCGACAAGGACATGCACACCGTCGCCGAGCGCTCGGGGAAGAAGCTTTGATGTCGCGCATCCAGGGCCGCTTCGAAGCCCTCGCAAGCGCGGGGCGCAAGGCCCTGATCCCGTACATCACCGCCGGCGATCCGCATCCGTCGCTCACCGTGCCGCTGATGCGGGCGCTGGTGGAGGCGGGCGCGGACATCCTCGAGCTCGGCGTGCCGTTCTCCGATCCGATGGCCGACGGGCCGGTGATCCAGCGCTCGGGCGAGCGCGCGCTGAAGCATGGCGTCGGCCTGGCGGACGTGCTTCGCCTTGTCGCTGAGTTCAGAAAACTGGATAAAGCGACCCCGATCGTGCTGATGGGCTATGCCAACCCGATCGAAGCGATGGGCGTGGAAAAGTTCGCCGCCGCGGCGAAGAGCGCCGGCATCGACGGCGTGATCGTGGTGGACTACCCGCCCGAGGAGTGCGTCGATTTCTCGGCGCTGATGAAGAAAAACGACATCGACCCGATCTTCCTGCTGGCGCCGACCTCGACCGACAAGCGCATCCACGAAGTCGCGCGCAGCGGCGGCGGCTACCTCTACTACGTATCGCTGCGAGGGGTCACCGGCGCTTCGAACATCGATTTTTCCGAGATCAGCAAGAAGCTGCCGGCCATCCGCGCGGCGACGCGGATGCCGATCGGCGTCGGTTTCGGCATCCGCGATCCCGAATCGGCGCGCCGCGTCGCGGCGAGCGCCGATGCCGTGGTGATCGGCAGCCGCATCATCCAGGAGATCGAGGCCGGCGCCGCCGGCGAGGCCGTGGCGCGGGTGAAGGCATTCCTGAAACCGATCCGCGAGGCGCTGGACGCCTCGTTTCACCGATGAGCTGGCTGCAAAAGCTCCTGCCGCCGAAGATCCAGCGCACCGGCGGCGCCAAGAAGACGGTTCCCGAGGGCCTGTGGACGAAGTGCGCGGCGTGCGACGCGGTGCTCTACAGCACCGACCTCGAGAAGAACCTGAACGTGTGCCCGAAGTGCGGCCATCACGAGCGGCTCGGCGCGCGCCCGCGCATCGATGCGCTGCTCGATCCGGACGGGCGCTTCGAGATCGGCTCGGAGGTGCTGCCGGTCGACACGCTCAAGTTCAAGGATTCGCGTCGCTACACCGAGCGGCTGTCCGACGCGCAGGAGCAGACCGCCGAGAGCGACGCGCTGGTCGTGATGCAGGGCTCGATCAAGGCGCTCGGCGTGGTGTGCGCGGCGTTCGAGTTCGACTTCATGGGCGGCTCGATGGGCTCGGTCGTGGGCGAGCGCTTCGTGCGCGGCGTGCGCGTGGCGATCGAGCAGAAGCTGCCCTTCGTCTGCGTGACGGCTTCGGGCGGGGCGCGCATGCAGGAGGGGCTGCTGTCGCTCGTGCAGATGGCGAAGACCACCGCCGCGCTCACCGATCTCGCCGAGCGGCGCCTGCCCTTCGTCTCGGTGCTCTCGGATCCGACCATGGGCGGGGTGTCGGCGAGCTTCGCCATGATCGGCGACGTGGTCATCGCCGAGCCGAAGGCGCTCATCGGGTTCGCCGGCCCCCGCGTCATCGAGCAGACGGTGCGCCAGAAGCTGCCGGAGGGCTTCCAGCGCGCCGAGTTCCTGCTCGAGAAGGGCGCGATCGACATGATCGTCGACCGCCGGCAGCTGCGCGACAAGCTGCACGCGCTGCTCAGCCTGCTCAGGGGAATGCCGGCCGACAGCGCCGCGTGACGCTGCTCGCCGAGCTCGCGCGCGCGTCCGCCGAGGTGGCGGCGACGCCGAGCCGGCTGGCGAAGATCAGAACCATCGCGGCCTGCCTGCGCGCCCTCGCGCCCGACGAGGCGGAGATCGCGCTTCCGTGGCTGAGCGGCGACCTGCGCCAAGGCAAGCTCACGCTCGGCTACGCCATCCTGCGCTCGGCGATGGGCGATCCCGCCGCGGGGCCGACGCTCACGGTGACGGACGTGGATGCGGCATTCGAGCGGCTGAAAGGCTTGAAGGGAAAAGGGTCAGCCGGGCAACGTGCCGAGCAGCTCGAGCACCTCTTTTCGAAGGCAACAGCGCAAGAGCAGGACTTCCTGCTCCGCCTGATCGTGGGCGAGCTGCGGCAGGGAGCGCTCGAAGGCGTGATGCTGGAGGCGCTCGCCGCCGCCGCGGATTTGCCTCCGGCGGAGGTGCGGCGTGCCGCGACCTTTGCCGGCGGAATAGCGCAAGTCGCCCGCGCGGCGCTCCATGGCGGGGGACTCGAACAATTCTCCATTCGCCTGATGCAGCCGGTGCTTCCGATGCTCGCGCAGCCGGCCGAGGACGTGGCATCGGCGCTCGCCGACCTCGGCACGGCGCTTTTCGAATGGAAGCTGGACGGAGCGCGCATCCAGGTGCACAAGGCCGGCGAAGAAGTGCGCGTGTTCACGCGCAACTTGAACGATGTTACTTCGCGCGTGCCCGAGGTCGTTTCGGCCTTGAAGGAGGTTCAGGCCGACTTGATTCTCGACGGCGAAGCGATCGCGCTGCGCGGCGACGGCCGCCCGCATCCCTTCCAGGTCACGATGCGGCGCTTCGGCCGCAAGACCGACGACGAGGCGCAGCGGCGCGCACTTCCCCTTTCGGTGTTCTTTTTCGATTGCCTGCTGCGCAAGGGCGAGCCGATCGTCGATCGCGGCGCGCGCGAGCGGCATGACATCCTGCGCCAGGTGCTGCCGGCCGCGATCGTCACGCCTTCGCTCATCACCGACGATGCGGCGAAGGCGAGCGCCTTTTACGAGGACGCGCTGGCGCGCGGCCACGAGGGCCTGATGGCCAAGGCGCTCGACGCGCCGTACGAGGCCGGGCGGCGCGGCGCCGGCTGGCTGAAGCTGAAGCGCGCCAAGACGCTCGACCTGGTGGTGATAGGGGTCGAGTGGGGCAGCGGCCGGCGCAAGGGCTGGCTCTCGAACCTGCACCTCGGCGCGCGCGACCCGCACACCGGCGGCTTCGTGATGCTCGGCAAGACCTTCAAGGGCCTGACGGACCAGATCCTCGAATGGCAGACGCGCGAGCTGCTGGCGCGCGAGGTGAAGCGCGACGAGTGGACGGTGTATGTGCGTCCCGAGCTGGTGGTCGAGATCGCGTTCAACGACGTGCAGAGCAGCTCTCAATACCCCGGCGGCATGGCGCTGCGCTTCGCGCGCCTCAAGGGCTACCGGCCCGACAAGCGCGCCGACGAAGCCGATACCATCGACACCGTGCGCAAGATTTTCGAGGCGCAGTTGCGATGAGAACGCTGGCCGAATGGCTGGGCTACATCGAGCGCCAGCACCCGAAGGCGATCGCGCTCGGCCTCGAGCGCGTCGGCCAGGTTTTTTCGCGCATGAAGATCAAGCTTGCGTGCCCCATTCTCTCGGTTGGGGGAACGAACGGCAAAGGCTCGACCTGCGCGATGCTGGAGTCGATCCTGCGCGCCGCGGGCTACCGCACCGCCCTCTATACCTCGCCCCACCTGCTGCGCTACAACGAGCGCGTGCGCATCGCCGGCGTCGAGGCTTCCGACGAGGCCCTGGCCGAAGCGTTCTCGGCAGTAGAGCAGGCGAGAGGGGATGTCCAGCTCACGTATTTCGAGTTCGGCACCCTCGCGGCCTTCTGGCTTTTTTCGACGGAGCAGCTCGAGGCGGCGATCCTCGAGGTCGGCCTGGGCGGCCGGCTCGATGCGGTCAACATCGTCGATGCCGACTGCGCGGTGCTGACGAGCGTCGGCATCGACCACGTCGAGTATCTGGGCGCCACGCGCGAAGAGATCGGGCGCGAGAAGGCCGGCATCTTCCGCTCCGGACGCCCCGCGGTGATCGCCGACCCCGATCCGCCGCGCTCGGTTCTGGACGCCGCAGCCGACAAGCTTCTTCTCGGGAAGGATTTCGGCTACCAGGTGCAGCCAGGACAGTGGAGCTATTGGGGCCCGGGGGGGCGCCGCAGCGGCCTCGCCCACCCCGCGCTGCGCGGCAGGATCCAGCTCGCCAACGCCGCGGCGGCGATCTGCGCGCTCGGCACGCTCGAGCTTCCGATCGCGATGCAGGACGTGCGCCGAGGCCTCGCGGAGGTCGAGATCGCCGGGCGCTTCCAGGTCCTGCCCGGCCGGCCGCAGGTGATCCTCGACGTGGCGCACAACGCGCAGGCCGCGAAGGTGCTCGCGCAGAACCTCTCCGATGCGGGGTTCGCGCCGGAGACCATCGCTGTGTGCGGCATGCTGCGCGACAAGGACATCGGCGCGGTGCTGCGCGAGCTCGCGCCGCGCGTGACGCGCTGGCATCTCGCTTCCCTTTCCGGACCGCGCGGCGCAGCTGCTTCTGACCTGGTGAAAAAACTTCCGGCCGATTCGGTTGTGTCTGTCTTCGATTCTCCGGCCAACGCCTTCGCCGCGGCGAAAGCGCGGGCCGGCGAGGGTGATAAGATCGTCGTTTTCGGCTCGTTCCTCACCGTGGCCGAAGTGATGGCATGGCTGAACAACAACAAGACGTAGACACGCTCAAGCGTCGTGGCCGCAGGCGGCTGGTGGGCGCCGTGGCGCTGGTGCTCCTCGCGGTGATCGTCCTGCCGATGGTGTTCGATCCGGAGCCGCGCCCGGTGGCGCCGGCGCCGACCGTGCGCATTCCAGGCGAGGACGCTGCGCCTTTCAAGCCGAAGCCGCCGGCGCAGAAGCCCGCTGCGACGGAGAAGAAGGACCTCGCGAAAGAGGAATACTTCGTCCCGATCGGCGCATTCGCGGCCCCGGAGAATGTCACCGCCAAGCTCGCGGCGGCGAAGATTCCGCACTACACCGAGGCCGTCGCCGGCAGCCTGACCCGCGTGCGAGCGGGCCCGTTTCCGAGCCGCGAAGCGGCCGAGGAAGCGGCGGCGAAGCTGAAGGGGCTGGGACTCGAGCCCGGCGCGGTCACTTCCAGGTGACCGCGCTCGACGTCGCGGTCATCGGTGTGCTGGTGCTGTCGACCGCATGGGGCGTCTGGCGCGGGCTGGTGCGCGAGGTGATCTCCCTCGCGGGTTGGATCGGCGCGTTCCTCGTCGCCAACTGGCTGGCCGACCCGCTCGCCAACGCTTTGCCCGGATCCATCTCCAATCCCGACGTGCGCGTGATCGTCGCGTTCGTGGCGATTTTCGTGGTCACGCTCACCCTCGCGACGCTCGTCGCCCTGATGGTCTCCAAGGCGCTCAAGGCGACCGGCCTGGCGGGCCTCGACCGCACCCTGGGCGGGCTCTTCGGCGTGGCGCGCGGACTGCTCATCGCCATCGCCTTCGCCATCGGCGCGGGCTTGACTTCGCTGCCGCAGAACCCCATGTGGAAACAGTCCTATAGCGGGCCGATGCTCGGGCGCACCGTGGGGCAGCTCGAGCCCTGGCTGCCGCCAGCGTTGTACTCCCGCTTGCGATATCATTGACTGTTAACACACCGGGAAATCTCCGATGTGCGGCATTCTGGGAGTTGTCGCCGATTCGCCCGTCAACCAGCTCCTCTACGACGGGCTGCTCCTCCTCCAGCATCGCGGCCAGGACGCGGCAGGCATCGTCACGGCCGAGCACAACTCGTTCCACATGTACAAGGCGCCGGGCATGGTGCGGGACGTGTTCCGGACCCGCAACATGCGCTCGCTGCCGGGGAACATGGGGGTCGCGCACGTGCGCTACCCGACCGCGGGCTCGGCGTTCAGCTCGGCCGAGGCGCAGCCGTTCTACGTAAACTCCCCCTTCGGCATCGTGCTGGGCCACAACGGCAACCTCACGAACTCGGCGCAGCTGAAGGAGGAGATGTTCCGCACGGACCTGCGCCACATCAACACCGGCTCGGACTCCGAGGTGCTGGTGAACGTGCTGGCGCACGAGCTGGAGAAGGCCTCGGTCAGGCTGCACCTCGATCCGCGGGCGATCTTCGCCGCCGTCGCGGCCACGCACCGGCGCCTGAAGGGCGCCTATGCGGTCGTGGCCATGATCGCGGGCTACGGCGTGCTCGCGTTCCGCGATCCGTTCGGCATCCGTCCGGCGATCATCGGCTACAACGAGACGCCGAAGGGAATCGAATACATGGTGGCTTCGGAATCCGTCGCCATCGATGCGAACGGGTTCCGGGTGTTGCGCGATGTGGGACCGGGCGAGGCGGTGTTCATCGACCAGGGAGGACGCCTCCACACCCAGCAGTGCGCCCCGCACGCGAGCCTGAACCCGTGCATCTTCGAGTACGTGTACCTCGCGCGCCCCGATTCGATCATCGACGGCGCCTCGGTGTACGAGACCCGGCTCAACATGGGCCGCAAGCTCGCCGAGAAGATCCGGCGCAGCCAGCGCCGGCTCGACATCGACGTGGTGATCCCGATCCCGGACTCCGGCCGGCCGGCGGCGCTGCAGCTCGCCGCGGGACTCGGCGTGTCCTACCGGGAAGGCTTCGTCAAGAACCGCTATATCGGGCGCACCTTCATCATGCCGGGACAGGCGGTGCGCGCGCGCTCGGTGCGCCAGAAGCTCAATCCCATGTCGATGGAGTTCGCCGGCAAGAACGTGATGCTGGTGGACGACTCGATCGTTCGCGGCACCACCAGCCGCGAAATCGTCCAGATGGCGCGCGACTCCGGCGCCCGCAAGGTGTTCTTCGCCTCCGCCGCGCCGCCGGTGCGCTTTCCCAACGTCTACGGCATCGACATGCCCACGCGCGCCGAGCTGATCGCTGCCGAGAGGACCGAGGACGAAGTGGCGCGCGAGATCGGCGCCGACGCCCTGGTGTACCAGGACCTGGAGGAGCTGAAGGACGCCGTGCGCCAGGTCAACCCGCGGCTCGCGAGCTTCGAGACCTCGTGCTTCGACGGGGTCTACGTCACCGGCGACGTGACCAGCGATTACCTGCGCGAGATCGAAGTCCAGCGCGACGCCAAGCGCGACTCCGCCGACGACGAAAATGCGCAACTCGATTTAAATCTAGCGGCCTGATATACTCGTTTTTTCCGCGCCGATTTGAGCCACAGCTTGCGGGCGCGTAACAAATACCGCTAAAGCGTGCCGCGCAGTTCTCCAAGAGAACCCGGTCCGCTTAAACCGAGAGGATCGGGTTTTTTTATGTCCAACGACTACGAGATCGCAACCAAGGGCGTGCGCGCCGGCCAGGCGCGCACCGAGTTCCAGGAGCATTCCGAGGCGCTGTTCCTCACCTCGAGCTTCGTCTTCAAGAACGCGCAGCAGGCGGCCGCGCGCTTTGCCGGGGAAGAGGAGGGCATGGTGTACACCCGCTACACCAACCCCACCGTGCAGATGTTCCAGGAGCGCCTCGCCGCGCTCGAGGGCGCCGAAAGCTGCGTCGGCACCGCCTCCGGCATGGCGGCCATTCTCGCCACCGCGCTGACGCACCTGAAGCGCGGCGACCACGTCGTGTGCTCGAACGCGGTGTTCGGCGCCACCATCCAGCTCTTCAACAGCATCCTTTCGCGCTTCGGCATCGAGACCACCTACGTCTCTCCCACGCGGGTGGACGACTGGCGCCGCGCAATCCGCGGCAACACGCGGCTCTTCTTTCTCGAGACGCCTTCGAACCCGCTGACCGAGATTTCGGATATCGAAGCGCTGTCGAAAATCGCGAAGCAGGCGGGAGCGCTGCTCGCCGTCGACAACGTGTTCTGCACGCCGGCGCTGCAGCGGCCGCTCGAGCTCGGCGCCGACCTGGTGATCCATTCCGCGACCAAATATCTCGACGGGCAGGGCAGGGTCATCGCCGGCGCCGTCGCCGGATCGAAGGCGATCGTCGGCGACCCCATGACGGCGTTCCTGCGCACGGCCGGACCCACGCTTTCCCCGTTCAACGCCTGGGTGGTGCTGAAGGGCCTCGAGACGCTCGAGCTGCGCATGCACGCGCAGTCGGCCGCCGCGCTCGAGCTCGCGCGCTGGCTGGAAGCCCACCCGAAGGTCGCGCGAGTGCATTACCCCGGGCTCGAATCGCATCCGCAGCACGCGCTGGGAAGGCGTCAGCAGCGCGCCGCAGGCGCGGTGATGTCGTTCGAAGTGAAGGGCGGGCGCCCGGCGGCCTGGCGCGTGATCGATTCGACCCGCCTGGTGTCGGTGACCGCCAACCTGGGCGACGTCAAGACCACCATCATCCATCCCGCGAGCACCACGCACGGCCGGATTTCCCCCGAGGCGCGCGCGGCCGCGGGAATCACCGAGGGCCTGGTGCGCCTCGCCGTGGGGCTCGAGGCGGTGTCGGACCTCAAGGCGGATCTGGAGCGGGGACTAAGCTAGCATTGAGTCTCTGCCTCCCGAGAACGCCCTCGAAGACAAAGGCGTAGTCCGGTCCCGGCGCTGGGTCGTCCTGGCGCAGGCGACTCTCGTCGCCACCGCCTATTTCGCCGCGGCGAAGCTCGCGCTTCTCGTGGCGATTCCACCGGGTTATGCCACCGCCGTCTGGCCCGGCTCCGGCATCGCGCTCGCGGCGCTGCTCCTCGGCGGGAACAGGCTCTGGCCCGGCGTGTGGGTTGGCAGCTTCGCCGCCAACTTCACCATCGAAGGCTCGCTCTTCGCCGCGGCGCTGATCGCCTCCGGCAGCTCGTTTCAGGCCTACGTCGGCGCCGAGCTGGTCCGGCGCCACATCGGCCTTCCCTGCCGGTTCGGCCGTGCGGCGGACGTGGTGAAGTTTGTCGGGCTCGCGGCCCTGGCCGCGACCATCGCGCCGACCTGCGCGCTGCTGCCGCTCGAGCTGGCGCACCCCCTTCCTGGAAACGAGCTTTTCCGCAACTGGCTCACCTGGTGGCAGGGCGACGCTACCGGCATCATCCTCGTCGCCCCGCTCGTCCTTTGCTGGGCGCTTCCCTCCGGGATGCGCTGGACCGGCGCCCGGATCGCGGAGGGCATCGGGTTCGCGCTCGCGCTGCTCGCCGCCACCTATGTCTTGTTCAGCGCCGGCCGCTACGGGACTGGCGCCTATGCCACCACGTTCCTCATCATCCCTTTCATCATCTGGGCCGCGTTCCGGTTCAGCCAGCGCGAGGTCACCACCGCCACCGCGGCGGTCTGCGCGATCGCCCTGTGGTACACGCTGCGGCGCGATGTCGGCCCCTTCTCGACGGTGCCGCTCAACGAGTCGCTCCTGCTGCTGCTTCTCTTCGTCACCACGCTCGTGTTCACCGGCCTGGTGCTCTCCGCGCTGATCGGGCAGCTCGAGAAGGCGATGGACGAGCTGCGCGACCGCAGCCGCGGCCTCGAGCTGCGGGTGAGCGAGCGCACGCACGATCTCGAGCAGGCGAACCGCAGGCTGCAGGAGGACATCGCGGTTCGCGCGCGCACCGAGCGCATGCTCGCCGACAGCGAGCGGCGCTTTCGCCTGATGGTCGAGAGCGTCGTGGACTACGCCATCTTCATGCTCGACGCCGAAGGTCGTGTCGCGAGCTGGAACGCCGGCGCGCAGCGCATCTCCGCCTACGAGCTGCACGAGATCGTCGGCCAGCACTTCTCGCGCTTCTATCCGCGCGAGGACGTCGAGCGGAACAAGCCCCAGTGGGAGCTCGAGGTCGCGGCCGCCGAAGGCCGCTTCGAGGAGGAGGGCTGGCGCGTGCGCAAGGACGGGTCGTCCTACTGGGCGAACGTGATCATCACGGCGGTGCGCGACGACACCGGGAGGCTGCTCGGCTATGCCAAGGTGGTGCGCGACCTCACCGAGCGCAACCGCGTCGAGGCCGAGCTGATCCGGGCCAAGGTGGCGGCGGAGCGGGCGAGCGAGGCGAAGTCGCAGTTCCTCGCCAACATGTCGCACGAGCTGCGCACGCCGCTGAACAGCCTGCTGATCCTGGCGCGGCTGCTCGGCGACAACCTCGGCGGCAACCTGAACCCGAAGCAGGTGCAGTTCGCGCAGACGATCTACGCCTCGGGCATGGATCTCCTGTCGCTGATCAACGACCTGCTCGACCTCGCGAAGATCGAGGCCGGCGCCGCCACGGAGCTCAACATCGCGCCGGCGCGGCTGGACGAGCTGCGCGACGACCTGGAGCGCACGTTCCGCCAGGTGGCGCAGGACAAGGGCCTGCAGTTCGCCATCTCGCTGCATCCATCGCTGCCCGCCGCGATCCGCACCGACATGCCACGCCTCAAGCAGGTGCTGAAGAATCTGCTCGCCAATGCCTTCAAGTTCACCCGCCAGGGGCGCGTCTCGCTCGACATCGCGCCGGCCGGTGACAAGCGCGTCGCGTTCGCGGTCGTCGACACCGGGATCGGCATCCCGGCCGAGAAGCAGAAGATCATTTTCGAGGCGTTCCAGCAGGCCGACGGCAGCACCGCGCGCCAGTACGGCGGCACCGGCCTGGGCCTGTCCATCAGCCGAGAGCTCACGCGCCTGCTCGGCGGGGAGATCCGCGTCGCGAGCGAGCCCGGCAAGGGAAGCTCGTTCACGCTCTATCTGCCGCTGTCCGACGAAGTCTCGGCGCTGGCGGCTTAAGACCTCGTCTGTAAGGGTCAGGCGCCGCGCGCGGTCTTGCCGTTGCGCGTCAACTCTCCTCCTTCTCCTCCTCCTCCATGTCGCCCATCAGGTCCTCCATGCGGGCGCGCATGCGCCCGCCGAGCTCCTCGAGATCGAGGTCGGTCTTCTTCACCTCGGGGAACATTTCGCCTTCCTCTTCCTTCACGTGGTGCAACACGTACTCGCCGAGGACGCTGAAAGTGGCGCGGAAGTTGGGATCGTCGGGGCCCATGTTCTCGAGCTGCTCGATCAGCATCTTCGCGGTCTCGTGCTCGACCTGCGCCTCGTTCATCAGGTCCTCGTCGTCGATCGCCTCGCGCGCCGCGGGATAGAACAGCTCCTCCTCCAGCGTGGTGTGCACCTTCAGGTCTTCGCACACGGTTTGCACGAGCTGCTTCTGGGTCTCGGTATCTTCACGGTCGAGCTTCTCGAACTCCTTCAGCGCCTTCTTGACCTTGTCGTGCTGCTCCTTCAGCAGCTCGATCGCCCCGCTGGCCTTCGCTTTGCTCTTCGCCATGTCCGCCGTCCTTTCTGGGTTGACGAGACCGCCCGAGCAACACCCGTACCAGAAACGGCCTCAGATCGATTGCGTCCCGCAAAGTCGATCCGACCCCCTTTTTACTCCGGGGGTAAGAATTACTAGAACCGCACGAGGCGCGGCGCGCCGCGCCCGATCTCGAGGTAGCCGCCGCGGCCATACCAGTCGGGCAGCACCCATCGCTCGGCCGGACGGCCATCGATGGTTAGCGCGTGACGTCCCGGCCGGTGGGTATGGCCGTGCACCAGGCGGGTGACGGCGTGCGCGCGCAACGCGCTGGCGACCGCGGCGTCGTTCACGTCCATGATGTCGGCGGGTTTCGCCTGGACGACCTCCTTGCTCTTCTCGCGCATGTCGATGATCGCGCGGCGACGCTCGGCGAGCGGTTTGGCGAGGAACTCGCGCTGCCAGGTCTCGGAGCGCGCGATGCGGCGCCAGTTCTGGTAGTCGAGGTCGTCGGTGCACAGGGTATCGCCGTGCATGAGGAGCGTGCGTACGCCCCCGATCTCGTGCACGCTGGGGTCGGCGAGGAGCTTCGTGCCGGTGGCGGCGCAGAAGCGCTCGCCGACGAGGAAATCGCGGTTGCCGTGCATGAGATTCACCGGCACGCCGCGGCGGGCGAGGTCGCCGAGCAGCCCCGCGATCACGGCGTTGAAGGGCGCCTCGAGGTCGTCGTCGCCGATCCAGGACTCGAAAAAGTCGCCCAGGATGTACAGCGCGTCGGCGCCGCGCGCCTTTCCTTCGAGCAGATCGATGAACCGCTCGTTCGCTTCGGGACGTTCCTCGGTGAGATGGAGGTCCGAAATGAAGAGCGAAGACACTACGTGAAAGCTCGAGGTACTACTTCTTCGCGCCGACCACCGTCATGGATTCGATGATCACGGGCTGCTTCGGCACGTCGCTGCGGAAGGGCCCGCCGGAGCCGGTCGGGGTCTTCGCGATCTTGGTCACCACGTCCATGCCGTCGACCACCTTGCCGAACACCGCGTAGCCCCAGCCGTCCTGGCCGGGATAGTTCAGGAAGTCGTTGTTCTTGACGTTGATGAAGAACTGCGCGCTCGCCGAGTGCGGATCGCTGGTGCGCGCCATGGCGATGGTGCCGACGTCGTTCTTCAGGCCGTTCTTCGCCTCGTTCTCGACGGGCTTGCGCGTCGACTTCTGGTTGTAGGACTTGTCGAACCCGCCGCCCTGGATCATGAAGCCGTCGATCACGCGGTGGAACACCGTGCCGTTGTAATGCCCGTCCTTCACGTACTGCAGGAAGTTCTCGACCGTCTTGGGCGCCTTGGCCGGGTAGAGCTCCAGGCGGATCGTGCCGACGTTGGTCTTGATGTCGACCTGCGGATCGGCTGCGAGCGCGCCGCCGGGCACCGCGGCGAGGGAAAGAATGAAAAGATGCTTGAGCTTCATGCGGCTCCTTTACGGCTCCTTTAGAGGGTGTTCCAGCGCGCTTCTGCGGCGCGGCTATTATAGGGCATGGTCGTCAGCCACCATTCCCTCCGCCTGTATGACACGATGACGCGCGAGAAACGCGAATTCGTCCCGCAGGATCCGAAGCGCATCACGATGTATGTGTGCGGGCCGACGGTCTACGGCCGCGCTCATATCGGCAATGCCCGGCCGGCGGTGGTATTCGACACGCTGGCGCGCCTGATCCGGCGCCAGTTCGGGCCGGACAGCCTGAGGTATGCACGCAACGTCACGGACGTCGACGACAAGATCATCGCGGCTGCTGAGGGGGAGGGTGTCGACCATCGCCGGATTACCGAGCGGTATTACCAGCATTACATGGAAGATATGGGCGCGCTTGGCGTGCTCAAGCCAGATTTCGAGCCGCGTGCGACCGCGTTCATTCCGCAGATGATCAAGTTGATTGAGCGCCTCATTGAACGAGGCCATGCGTATGAGGCGCAGGGTCATGTCCTATTCCATGTTTTGTCGGATCGACACTATGGCGCGCTG
>Ga0247672_1000040_pt1 | contig 24667 bp, 37 predicted proteins | sample CNK13_metaG_FD_182719 | JGI IMG/M metagenome (GOLD analysis project Ga0247672, IMG submission 182719) | Soil microbial communities from Purdue University Martell Research Forest, Indiana, United States - CNK13 | ecosystem: Environmental > Terrestrial > Soil > Temperate forest > Bulk soil... | reverse complement strand
GCACGAGCGCACGCCCCTCGCGGAAGATGCCGGGTTTCTCGAACACCAGTCCCGCGGGCAGCAGCGTCACCTCGGCGGGCCGCGCCGCGAGCAGCATGCGCGCCGTCCCGGTGCGCAGCTCGAGCAATACCGGCTCGGGCTGGGTGCGCCCCTCGGGAAAAATGATGATGCCGCCGCCCTGGCGCAGCGTGCGGGTCGTCTCCGCGAACAGCGACTCGTTCTTGAGCGGGTCGTCGCCCGCTTCCTGGCGGCGGTGGACCGGCAGCGCCCCCAGCAGGCGCAGAAAGGGCCCGATCAGCGGATGGTCGAAGAGCTGCGCCTTGGCGAGCGTGCGCAGCCGGCGCGGCACGACGGCGAGCAGGATCATCGCGTCCACCAGCGAGTTGTGGTGATTGGCGGCGACGATCAGTCCGCCGCGATCAGGGATCCGTTCCGCGCCGATCACCTCGATGCGCCGGTAGAACACCGCCAGCAGCATGCGGATCATCCCGCGAACCGCCGCGAAGCCCATCCCGTCCGTCACGCGATGCCTCCTCCATGCCGCGACGGCGACACTTTATAATGAATTTTTCGCTCCGGCAGAAGGGCCGGGTGCGCAACGCATGAACGCACCGGACAAGGCTTTCCTCAACCGCGAATACAACAACCGCGAGCTCGTCCCCGAGCATCCGCGGTATTTCGCGCACTGGCAGCAGTCCTCGGCGCAAGCGCGCAGCCGCATGAGCTCGCAGCTCGACCTCGCGTACGGCACGATGCCCGGCGAGAAGCTCGATCTCTTCCCGGCGCGCAAGGGCGACGGCAGCTGCTTCATGTTCATCCACGGCGGCTATTGGCGCTCGCTCGACAAGAGCGACTTCTCGTTCCTCGCGCCCGCGCTGGTGGACGCGGGCATCTCTCTCGCGGTGGTCAATTACGATCTGTGCCCGAGGGTGAGCATCGAGGAAATCGTCCAGCAGATGCTTCGCGCCAGCCGCTGGCTGTGGCTGCACGCCGAGGACTACGGCATGGACCAGGACCGCCTCTACGTCGGCGGCCATTCGGCGGGCGGCCACCTGGCCGCGATGATGATGTGCGCGCAGTGGCCGGGGTTCGACCGGCGCCTGCCGAAGGATCTGTGGAAGGGGGCGCTCGCCATCAGCGGCGTCTACGACCTGCGGCCGCTCGTCGAGGTCGATTTCCTGCAGCCGGACCTGCGCCTGGACGAGGCGTCGGCCGCGCGCGTTTCGCCGGCGCTGATGACGCCGGCTACGCGCTGCCCGGTCATGACCTGCGTCGGCGGCGACGAGTCGAGCGAATTCCATCGCCAGAACGCCCTCATCGGCGAGCGCTGGCGCGCGGCCTTTGCCGGCGACATCCCAATGCCGGGAACGCACCATTTTTCCGTACTGGACGGGCTCGCGGAGCAGGCGAGCCCGCTCTTCGCCGGGCTGCGCAAGCTCATGAAGCTCGACCAATGAACCAACATCTCGATCCCGGGCGCTTCGTGGATAGCGATCACCCCGCAATAATTGCCTTTTCGGAGGAGTACTCGAGAGGGGGTAATGCACGCGAAAAAGCGGTGTCGCTCTATTACGCGGTACGCGACCGGATCCGCTACAACCCCTTCCAGAACTTCACCCTCGACGACACCTACCGCGCATCCGTGTGCGTCGAGCAGGGCAGCGGCTGGTGCGTGCCCAAGGCGGCGCTGCTCGCGGCGTGCGCGCGCGCGGTGGGCATTCCGGCGCGGGTCGGCTACGCCGACGTCAAGAATCACATCACGACGCCCGAGCTCACCGCGAAGATGGGGACCGATCTCTTCGTGTTCCATGGCTACACCGAGCTTCTGCTCGATGGAAAGTGGGTCAAGGCGACGCCGGCCTTCAATCTGACCCTTTGCACGCGGTTCCGCGTCAAGCCGCTCGAGTTCGACGGCCGGACCGATTCCCTGTTCCATCCGTTCGACGAGGACAACCGCAGGCACATGGAGTACGTGCGCGACCGCGGCAGCTACGACGACGTGCCCGCCGACGAGATCAGGCGCGCGTTCAGCGAGACTTATCCGAAATACTTCAACCTCGGGCCCGATGCCGCGAAGCTCGACTTCGCGCCCGCCTGATGCGAGGGTTGCTCGAGGACAGCTTCCGTGCCGCGGTCGCGGCGGCCGACCCGCTGCAGATTCTCGCGCCGCACCTGCCGTCGCCGCCGCGCGGCCGCACGTTTGTCGCCGCCGCAGGCAAGGCGGCGGCCTCCATGGCGCTTGCAGTCGAGACGAGCTACCGCGGCGAGCTCGACGGAATTGCCATCACTCGCTACGGTCACGGGCTGCCGACGCGGAAGGTCCGCGTGGTCGAGGCCGGGCATCCGGTTCCCGACGCGGCGGGTGAAACCGCCGCCCGCGAAATCCTTACCCGGGTACGCGACCTGAAGGAAAACGACCTTCTCCTCGCCTTGCTCTCGGGCGGCGGCTCCAGCCTGCTCTCGCTTCCCGCGCCCGACGTCCCCATGGAAGAGCTCAAGGCCGTCACCCGCGACCTGCTGCGAAGCGGGGCCGCGATCCAGGAAATGAACACCGTGCGCAAGCATCTCTCGGCGATCCACGGCGGTCGTCTCGCCGCCGCCTCCCGGGCGCCGGTCATGGCGCTCATCATCTCCGACGTGACGGGCGACGATCCCACGCACATCGCTTCGGGCCCCTGCGCGCCCGATCCGACCACCTACGCGGACGCCCGGGAGATCCTCGCGCGCTACCGCGTCGCGCCGCCGCCGGCGGTCAGGCAGCGGCTGCAAAGGGGCGCCGACGAGACCCCGAAGCCAGGCGACCCGGTGTTCGCGAGAGTGGAAAACAAAGTGATCGCCACCGCGCATCGCTCGCTCGAGGCGGCCGCCGGTGTGTTCAAGGCGAAAGGCGTCGAGCCGGTGATCCTCGGCGACACCCTCACCGGGGAAGCCTGCGAGGTGGCGAAGGTGTTCGCGTCCGTGATCCAGGAGATCCGCCGATACGGCAGGCCCTGGAAACCGCCGGTGGCGCTCATCTCGGGGGGCGAGTGCACGGTCACGATCCTCGGCGAAGCCGGCCGCGGCGGCCGCTGCTGCGAATTCCTGCTGTCGCTCGGAATCGAGACCGGCGGGGTCTGGGCGGTCGCCGCGGACACCGACGGCATCGACGGCTCGGAGGACAACGCCGGCGCGGTGCTCGCTCCGGATTCGCTCGAGAGAGCCGTCCGGGAGAAGCTGAGTGCGAAGAACCTGCTCGCGGGGCACGACAGCTACGGATTTTTCAGCGCGCTCGGTGATCTCGTGGTCACCGGCCCGACCCGCACCAACGTCAACGACTACCGGGCGATCCTGGTCATCTAGTAGCTGTTCTCCGGCCGGACGTAGCACTTGAACTCGACTACGTTGCCGGATGGATCCGCCACCATGAAGGTCTGATGCTCGTGAGGCGTGTTCGCGAATCGAAGCGCCGGGCGTTGCAGGAACTTCACGCCCGATCTCACGACATGGTCGCGCATCCTGGCGAAGTCCTCCATGCGCAGGAACGTGAGGCCGTGATGCCGCGGATAGGCGCGCGGATTTTGGAAGACCGCGCGGCGCTCGAGGTGGCAGACAAGCTGCAGCACGCCGCCGAAGCTGAACGTGACGCGATCCTTGAGTTTGCGCACGGGCTGCGCCCCGAGCACCTCGGCGTACCAGCGCGCCGCCTCGTCCAGGTCGCGGCACGGCACCGCCACGTGGGCGATATAGAGGCCGTTCGTGACCGGGGTGTTGTCGAGCGGCGCTTCGTGCAGCTCGATCTCGGCCTGGGCCATGCTTTTCAAGCTTCGTTCGCGAGCAGCTCGACTTCGGCGCCGAGCGCCGTCTGCACCCGGCCGTGCTCGGTCTCGATCCGGCCGAAAAGGCGGCGGGCTTCCTTGGTGTCGGAGCGCCGTGCGGAAGCCTCGATGTCCGCGCAATAACGGCTCAGCAGCGTGGCGCCCACGTTGGCGCTGCAAGACTTGAGGGAGTGCGCCGAACGCGCGATCTCCGAGGCATCGTTCGCGCTCGCCGCGTGCTTCAGCTTCTGCAGCAGCTTGGGCGACTCGGCGAGATAAAGGTCGATCGTGCGGGCGAGGAGCTCGGGCCTGCCGTTGGTACGCAGCGTGCCGAGCTGGTCGAGCACCTGGCGATCAAGGATCCCGGTGCCCTTTGCCTGCGCGGGCATGACGACCTGCACCAGCGCGGCGCCGGCCTGCGGCATCCAGCGGTCGAGCATGTCCTGGAGGGTCTGCATGCTGAAGGGCTTGCTCAGGTAGTCGTCCATGCCGGCGTTCAGGCACTCCTCGCGGTCCTGCGCCATCGCGTTGGCGGTCAGCGCAACGATCGGGATGACCTTGCCGCCCGAGGCCTGCTCGCGCTTGCGGATCTCCGCCGTGCACTCGAAGCCATCCATCTCGGGCATGTGGCAATCCATCAGGATCAGGTCGAACGCGCCGGCCGCGAGGGCGTCCAGCGCTTCCTTTCCGTTCGCCGCCACGGTCACGCTGTAGCCCTGCAGCTGCAGGATGCCGAGCGCCACCTGCTGGTTGATGAGGTTGTCTTCCACCAGGAGGATGTTGCCGCGCAGCGCCGCCGGGGCGGTGCTCGCCGGCTTGGAGAGCGGCGGCGCCTCGACCGGCTCGTGCGTCCGGCCGGCCATCGCGTTCACCAGGCATTCGTACAGCACCGTCTGGCGCACCGGCTTGACCAGGCAGGCATCGAAGCCGGCGTCGCGCGCGCTCTTGATGTCGGCGTGGCGGCGGGTCAGCATCACCAGCCGCAGGGGTGCGAGCTCGGTGCGCCGGCGCATGGCGCGCGCGAACTCGAGGGCGTCCAGCCCGGGCTTCGCCAGGTCGATGAGCGCGATGTCGTAGGGAACGCCGCGCGCGGCGGCTTCCGCCAGCAGATCGGTCGCCTGCCTCGGCGTCCCGGCCACGCGGATGTTCATTTCCCAGTTGCCCATCTGCGACTGCAGGATGCTGCTGTTGACAGCGCTCGATTCGACGATCAGGACGCGCAGGCCGGTGAGCAGGCCGATCGCGACCGAGCGCGGGCCCTGCTGCGATTGCGCGGGCTGCTTCTCGAACTTGCTGGTGAACCAGAAGTTCGAGCCGGAGCCGGGCGAGGACTCGACGTGAATCGTCCCGCCCATCATCTCCACCAGCTGCTTGCTGATGGCGAGCCCCAGCCCGGAGCCGCCGTGCTTGCGCGTGGTCGAGCCGTCGGCCTGCATGAACTCGTCGAAGATGCGCGACTGGGCTTCCGGCTTGATGCCGACGCCGGTGTCGCTCACGTCGAAGCGCATGGTGACGCTCTTCTCGGTCTCCTCGACGCTCGCCACCCGCACCACCACCGAGCCCTGCTCGGTGAACTTGATCGCGTTGCCGATGAGGTTGGTCAGGACCTGGCCGAGGCGCAGCGAATCGCCCCTCACCAGGGTGCTGAGCTCGCTCGGGATGCCGCACGCGAGCTCCAGGCCCTTCACGTGGGCGCGGTCCGCGAGCAGCTCCACGGTGTCCTCGATGGTGCGGCGCAGGTCCATGTCGGCGCTCTCGAGCTCGAGCTTGCCGGCCTCGATCTTGGAGAAATCCAGCAGGTCGTTGATCAGGCCGAGCAGGTTCTTGCCGGAGCGCTGCACCGTCTCGGCGTACTTGCGCTGCGTGCTGGTGAGGCCGGTCTCGAGGAGCAGCTCCGCCATGCCGAGAACGCCGTTCATGGGCGTGCGGATCTCGTGGCTCATCCGGGCGAGGAACGAGCTCTTCGCGTGGTTCGCGAGCTCGGCGGCCTCGCGGGCGAGGCGCAGTGCTTCCTCGCTGCGCTTGTGCTGCGTGACGTCCCTTGCCACGGCGATGCTGCCGATGCACTGGTTCGCGTCGTCGGAGAGCGGCGCCACCGAGACCTGGATGTCGATGGCCGTGCCGGCCCGGGTGGTGGCGCGGGCGTCGTAGGAGAATTTCTCGCCCGCCACGATGCGGCGCATGCGCGCGTCTTCGTCGTCCGGCGTCGATCCGCCGACGTTCAGGGCGTGGCCGATGACCTCATCGGGCCGGTAGCCGAACATCGCCGCGGCGCCCGAGTTCCAGCTGGTGACGTTGCCGCGCAGGTTGCGCGTCCAGATCGCCTCGCTCGACTGCTCGACGATCGTCGCCAGCAGCTTGTTCTTCGACTCGCTCTCGCCCAGCGAGGCGATCAGGCGCTCGGTGTTGTTCGCCATGTTGTTGAACGCCTCGGCGGCAAGCTGCACCTCAGGGGCGCCCTCCGCGTCGATGCGCACCGCGTGGTCGCCCAAGCTGAAGCGGTTCGCGCCCTCGGCCAGCATGCGCAGCGTGCCGAGGTTGCCGCGGAAAATGAGCCAGATGAACTGCAGCATGAGGAAGAGCGTCACCGCCACGATCTGCAGCTGCTTGACGAACTGCTGCCACAGCCGGTTGTGCGCCTTCACCGGAGTCATCACCGCGGTCAGCGTGCCGTATCCCACCCCGCCCGCCGTCACCTCAATGCTCTGCTCCTCGTGCTCGATCTCGGCCACGCGCGCGAACCAGTTCGGCGCGTCGAGCTTGTCGGGCACGTCCTGCGCGACGATGCGCCTGCCGTCCTTGTCGACCCACGTGAAGCGGTCGACTTCGCCGCGCTTGACCTGGTTCTTCAGGAGCTGGTCGATCGCGGCGTACTCCCCGACCAGCGCCTGGTCGGCCACCAGCGGGGCGATGAACGCAAGCGTCTCCTTCTGCTCGCGCGCCAGCCGCGCCGAGTGCTCGGCCGCGCCTTCGGCCACGAGGAGCGCGGTCTGCACGCCGCCCGCGGCGACGATCGCGATGCCCACCGCGAGCATCAGGCGCGAGATCAGCCCCCAGTTCCTCCAGAATTGGAACATCCGCACGTTTTTCATGGCTGTCGGCGCAGGGCTACTTCACCTGCGTGGTGCGGTAGAACTTGCGGTAGTTGTCGTAGTCGCGGTTGTCCGCGGGGACGAAGCCGAGCTCGCCGTTGCTTTTCAGGAGGTCGGCGCCGGCCTCGAGGATCTTGCGGCCCTCCGGGTCGCTCGCCATGCCGATCAGGGCGGCCTTGACGGCGGCCACCTTGTCGGCCGGCACCTTCGGGTTCGCCATGATGCACAGGTCCTGGTAGATCTCCGAAGTCCACAGCGCGCGGTATTCGAACGATTCGCGCCGGCCGTAGCGCGCCATGACCGAGCTGTTGACGCCCGCGGCGGCGACCTTGTTGACCCTGAGCTGCGCCGAGGAGGCCTCCTGGTTACCCGTGAACACGACCTTGACATTGACCTTCGACCTGAGAAGCGCGTCGAACGGCAGCCAGTAGCCGGTAAAGCCGTCGCGCGACACGAACGCGACCTCCTTGCCCTGCAGGTCCTGCAGCGTCTGGATGGGCGAGTCGAGCGGCACGACGATCTGGGAGCGGATGCCCGGACCGGCCGGACGCGCGATGACCTTGTAGCCGAGGCGGTCGCGCTCCGGAGTGAAGAAATGGTTGGTGTACAGGAACTCGTACGCGCCCGCCTCGGCGTTCGCGTTGCCTTCCCCGGCCGTCTTGGCGAGCTTCAGCTCGAGCGGCACGCCGCTCTTGCGGCCGACGTAGGTGAGGATCGGGTTCCAGTACTGCGCCGTCAGCGAGACCGTCCGCTGGTGGAGGACGTAGAAGGTATGAGCCTGCTGCGCCTCCACGCCTGGCGAATACAGCGCGGCGGCCGCCGCCAGGGCCAGGACTGCTTGCGTGATCCTTCTTCGCATCATGACGGACTCCCCCCGAAGCCGTTGATGGATTCAGGCGACGCCTACGTCGCCACCTTCAGGCAAAGCAACAGGCCGCTCAGCACCAGGAGCGTCCCGACCACCTTCAGCATGCCCTCGCTCGTGATGTCCATGTGCACCTTGTTGCCCATGTAGAGGCCGAGCGCCATCGGCATGAGGCCGAGGGCGTACGCCATCTGCAGCTTCGGCTCGAACAGCAGCCCCGCCACCAGGAACAACCCGAGCCGGAATCCGCCGTCGATGGCGATCAGCCACGAGAACGTGGCGCGGACCTCGCTCTTGTCGAGCAGGCGGCGCGTCAGGTAGATGATGTACGGCGGAGAGCCCGCCCCGAAAAGCGCTCCGGCGCCGCCGCCGGCCAGGCCGGCCGGGATCGCCCAGGACCGCGACAGCCGACCTGCCGGCTGCAGTCCGAAGATGTTGCGGAAGCCGAAGAACATGGTGAAGGCGCCCAGCGCCACCAGCACGGGCTCGGTGGGCAGCCGCAGGAGCGCGAACGCGCCGATGCTCGCGCCGGTCATCCCGGCGGGCAGAAGAATCTTGATCTCGGACCAGTTGGCCTTCTTCGTGTTGGTGCTCCCGAGGACCACCGAGGCCGTGAAGTCGAGCGCCAGCACCAGCGGAATCGCGAACTGCAGCGGCTGGGACAGCGCGAGCAACGGGACCGAGATCAGCGCCGAGCCGAAGCCCGTGATCCCGCGTATGAAGTACGCGCTCATCAGAATGCACATCACCAGCACCGTGTCAGCCAATTGCATGCTCCCGAAATAGATCAGTTGTCGCCGCTAGTATCGCTTCGCGCGCTCGCCTCGGAGCGCCCCTTCACTTTGTTTTGCATGGAGATTCGTGCGGTTCTGGCACTAAGTCACGGCACCGAGGCCGCGCGCGTCGAACTTGGAAAAAACTACTAGGCTTGCTTCAGCGCGTCGATCGACTGCGCAACGAGCTCGCTGGCGTTCTCGAACATGCGCTTCGCCGCCGCGTAATCCCCGGCCTTGGCGCTGCGCTCGATGTCGGCGAAGAGATCGCCGAGCGCATGGGCGCCGATCTGGCGGCAGGAACCCTTCAGCGTATGCGCGGAGCGCACCGCGGCCGCCGTGTCGCCTTGGGCGAGGTGCCGGGAGAACGTTGCGGGAAAATCAGCCAGGGTTTCCTCGAGCTTGCGGACGAACCCGGCGTGCAGGTCGTGACGTCCGGTGGCGTGGCCCACGCGCTTGATCTCGGCTATGAGATCGCGATCGAGCAACAGGGTCGTCATTTCTTCTCCACCATGAACATGCCACGCCGGCCCGCGATGCTAATCCGGAACCACTCTCCGGCCATCAGGGCATAGTGCACAGTCGCGTCAAGGACTGTCCTTGGACGGCACTTTCTGACCGTTCTTTACGAGTCTGATTGGAACGCCGTCGAGATGCGGCTTGCGATTGCGGCTCAGTACCCGGCGATCGCCACGGGTACGATGTCCCAGAGGGTATGCGCGAAGACTGCAGGCCAAAGCCGGCTGCTGCGGACATAGAAAAACGTGAAGGTCAGCCCGAATACGAGAATCCACACGGCGCCGAGCGGACCCTGATACAAGTGGTAAAGCACCCGGACCAGCAAAGGGAACCCGATTGCGATTGAGAGCCCGTAGCCTCTAAGACCACGCACCAGTACCCCAAGAAGAAAGACCTCCTCAAACGCGCCATTCACCATTGCAAAGATGACGGTAGAAGCAAGCGTTACCCCGCTGAAGGAGAACTCCGTCATTTGGGAACGCCCGGCGGGATTGGCAAACAGCGCCATTGCGATGGCGCCAGCCAGCCATGCCGCCACAAACAGCCCCAAACCCAGGACAGTGCCTCGCACATCGGGCTGCGGATAGAGCGAGGGGATGTCGAAATTTCGCGCACTTAAGTACAGCAATGCGGCGGCGGCAAGGACAGCCTCGACCAATACCATCCAGGCATGCCCGGAAGCAGAAAATCTAGCTTCGGGGAAACCACGCAGAACCGCCTGGGTCGACCAGGTGATGAACAGGCCGAAGCAGATCGCCGAAACAGCAGCGGCTTCGTAAATCGAAAGGGTGGATTTCGGCGAGGCGCTCCCCAAGGGCGTCGAAGGCCGCGGAGGTATCGGCATGTTGGCGCGTACGCTACGCCTGAAGATGCGAGAGGCAAACGGCATAGGACACATACGCAGCCGTCTACGCCACGACGGGGTGCCAATCTTCCTGCGCTGCTAAACGAGCCGGGCGGAATGCTGCTGCCGACAGCCGAGATCCAGGAGATGCGTCACACGCTCGCCATGCGCAACGAGCCAGTCGGCGATGAATGAACGGTGACACTCGGCGGGATTGCTCTCTGCGCACATGATGCAGACGTGGCCCTCGATCGAGGACAAAACGCGGGCGGCGGACTGGAATTGCTCGGTCTGCATGTGGTCGGCGTACGAGGGACGCATGCCGCCGAGCGCCTTGCCTTCCCAGAGATAAACAATCCCGGCTTCCTCAAGGGAGGCAGAAAGAGCTTGTTTGGAAAACTGCGGGTGGCGGCGAGAAGCCGGATAGGCGCGCACGTCGACCAGCGTGCCGATGCCGGCTTCCTTGAGGATCGCGATGAGCTGCTCGGCGCTGCGCGCGCCGTGGCCGACCGTGTAGATCAGGCCGCTGCGGCCTTGGCTTCTTTCTTCTCGGTCTTCTTGGAAGCCTTGGCTTCGCCCTTCTTGTCGTCGGCGGCCGCGGGCTGCGCGCCTTCCTCGGCGCGGTCCATCAGCGTGACGAGCGCCAGGGGGGCGTTGTCGCCTTTGCGCCAGCCGGTCTTGAGGATGCGCAGGTAGCCGCCGTTGCGCTTGGCGTAGCGCGGGCCGAGATCGTCGAAGAGCTTGGCGACCATGTCGCGGTCGCGCAGGCGGTTGAAGGCGAGGCGCCGGTTGGCGAGGCTCGGCTTCTTGCCCAGCGTGATCATCGGCTCGACGACGCGGCGCAGCTCCTTCGCCTTGGGCAGCGTGGTGGTGATCTCCTCGTGGCGCAGGAGCGACACTGTCATGTTGCGCAGCATCGCGAGCCGGTGGCTCGTGGTGCGCCCGAGCTTTCTAAGTCCGTCCCCGTGTCGCATATCAGGTTCTATGCTCCAAACCGGCGGGAGGCCAGTTTTCCAGTTTCATGCCCAAGGTGAGCCCGCGTGAGGCGAGCACTTCCTTGATCTCGTTCAGCGACTTGCGGCCGAGGTTGGGCGTCTTGAGGAGCTCGGTCTCGGTGCGCTGGATGAGGTCGCCGATGTAGTAGATGTTCTCGGCCTTGAGGCAGTTGGCCGAGCGAACTGTTAGCTCGAGATCGTCGACCGGGCGCAGCAGGATCGGGTCGACCGCCGGGGTTTTCACCTGCTCCGTGGGAAGCGCCGTGCCTTCGAGCTGAGCAAACACCGAGAGCTGATCGACCAGCACGCGCGCGGCGTAGCGGATCGCTTCCTCCGGCTCGATCGCGCCGTTGGTCTCGATGTCCATGATCAGCTTGTCGAGGTCGGTGCGCTGCTCGACCCGGGCCGACTCCACCGCGTACGACACGCGGCGCACGGGGCTGAAGGAAGCGTCGAGAATGATGCGGCCGATGCCCTTGGTCTCCTCGGGCAGGTAGCGCATGTTCCCCGGTACGTAGCCGCGGCCGGACTCGACCTTGACCTGCATCTCGAGCTTGCCGCCCGAGGCGAGGTGGGCGATGACGTGGTCGGGATTCACGATCTCGACGTCGTGCGCCGGCTCGATGTCGGACGCGGTGACCATGCCGTTGCCGCCGCCGTTCTTCTTCAGGGTGAGGATCGCCTCGGCGCGGTTATGCAGGCGGAACACCACGCCCTTGAGGTTGAGCAGGATGTCGACCACGTCCTCGCGCACGCCGTCGAGCGTGGAGTACTCGTGCACCACGCCGGCGATCTGCACCTCGGTCGGGGCGTAGCCGGGCATGGAGGAGAGCAGCACGCGGCGCAGCGCGTTGCCGAGCGTGTGCCCGTAGCCACGCTCGAACGGCTCCATCGTCACCCGGGCGTGGTTGGGCGAAAGGTTTTGAACGTCAACAATACGCGGCTTCAGAAATCCCGATTGGGGCATGTCTTCGCTGTCCTAAGTACTGAAATTACTTCGAGTAAAGCTCGATGATGAGGCTCTCGTTGATGGTCGAGGAAAGCTCGGCGCGTTGCGGCAGCGCCTTGAACGTCCCTTTCAAGGCCTTCGCGTCGACGTCCAGCCACTCGGGCAGGCCGCGCGACGAGGTGTTCTCGGCCGAGGCCTTGATGCGCAGGTGCTCCTTCGCCTTGGGCGCGACCTCGATCACGTCGCCCGGTCTCACCTCGTAGGACGGGATGTTGACCCGCTTGCCGTTCACCAGGATGGCGTTGTGGCGCACGATCTGGCGCGCCTCGCTGCGCGAGCCGCCGAAGCCCATGCGGTAGGCGACGTTGTCGAGCCGCGATTCGAGCAACTGCAGCAGCCGCTCGCCGGTGACGCCCTTGGAGCGCGACGCCTCGGCGTAGGTCTTGCGGAACTGGCGCTCGAGCAGGCCGTAGATGCGCCGCATCTTCTGCTTCTCCCGCAGCTGCTTGCCGTAGTCGGAGAGCCGCGCGCCGCTTTTCTGGCCGTGCTGGCCCGGCGCATAGGCGCGCCGCTCGATGGCGCACTTGTCGGTGAAGCATTTCTCCGCCTTGAGGAAGAGCTTCTCGCCTTCGCGGCGGCACTGGCGGCACTTCGCGTCCAGAACTCTGGCCATTCGTTATCCCTGTGTGAGCCTCAGACTCGCCGACGCTTTGGCGGGCGGCAGCCGTTATGCGGGATCGGCGTCACGTCGGCGATGCTGCCGATCTTGAGGCCGATCGCGTTAAGCGCGCGCACCGCGGACTCCCGGCCCGGGCCGGGGCCCTTGATGCGCACTTCGATGTTCTTCACGCCGCATTCCTGGGCCGCGCGCCCGGCGCGCTCTGCGGCGACCTGCGCCGCGAACGGCGTCGATTTGCGCGAGCCCTTGAAGCCGGCGTTGCCCGAAGTCGCCCAGGAAAGGACGTTGCCCTGGCGGTCGGTGATCGTGACGATGGTGTTGTTGAAGGACGCGTGCACGTGAGCGATGCCCTCGGCGACGTTCTTCTTGACCTTCTTGCGCGCGCGCGCCTGCGCGGTCTGCTGCAGCTCTTGCCTAGTGGGTGCGTTTCGACTCGCCATTGGGGCGTTTTCCTTAAGCTACTTTTCCGACTGGCACGTTCAGCTTGACCGCGGCCTTGCGCGGTCCCTTCCGCGTGCGCGCGTTGGTGCGCGTGCGCTGCCCGCGCACCGGCAGGCCCTTGCGGTGCCGCGAGCCGCGGTAGCACTGCAGGTCGATCAGCCGCTTGATCGACATCTGAACTTCGCGGCGCAGGTCGCCTTCGACGGTGAGCCGCTGCACGCTCTCGCGCAGCCGGTCGAGCTCGGCGTCGTTCAGGTCCTTGATCTTGCGGTTGCCCTGCACGCCGGCCGCGGCGCAGATCGCCTGCGCGCGCGAGCGCCCGATGCCGTAGATCGCGGTGAGCGCGATCTCGGCGTGCTGATGATTGGGAATGTTGATGCCTGCAATGCGTGCCATAGGGAACCTGAAATTATAGCTGGTTTGTCAAGGCTTTAAAAGGCAAAGGCTAGCCCTGACGCTGCTTGTGGCGCGGGTCCTCGCAAATCACGCGCACCACGCCCTTGCGCCGCACGATCTTGCATTTGCGGCAGATCCTCTTCACCGAAGCCATCACTTTCATCTGGATCTCTCCTGTTTATTTCGCCCGGAACGTGATGCGTCCCTTGGTCAGGTCATAAGGCGTCAACTGCACCGTCACCTTGTCGCCCGGCAGGATGCGGATGTAGTTCATGCGCATCTTCCCCGAGATGAAGCAGTGGATGATGTGACCGTTCTCCAGCTTCACCCGGAAGGTGGCGTTCGGCAGGTTCTCCACCACCTCGCCCTGCATCTCGATGACGTCTTCCTTGGCCATCGGGGCTTCCGCCGCCTCCTTACCTCGCCCCGCCAGGCAGGCCGCCCTTGAAATTGGCCTTGCGCAGCAGGCTCTCGTACTGGTGCGTCATGATGTAGGCCTGCACCTGCGCCATGAAATCCATCGTCACCACGACGATGATCAGAAGCGAGGTGCCGCCGAAATAGAACGGCACGCCCCAGCGCAGGATCAGGAACTCGGGCAGCAGGCATACCGCGGTTACGTATAGCGCGCCCCCCAAAGTGAGGCGTGTCAGGATTTTTTCAAGGTAGCGCGCGGTCTGGTCGCCCGGGCGAATACCCGGCACAAAGGCCCCGGACTTCTTGAGGTTATCCGCCGTCTCCTTCGGGTTGTACTGCAGGGCGGTGTAGAAAAAGCAGAAGAAGATGATGAGCGCCGCGTACAGCATCACGTAGATAGGCTGGCCCGGGCTCAGCGTGCCGGCGATGTCGCGCAGCCAGACCAGCCCCTCGGAGGACCCGAACCAGTTGAGCGCCGTCGCCGGGAACAGGATCAGCGACGAGGCGAAGATGGGCGGAATCACGCCGGACATGTTCAGCTTGAACGGCAGGTGCGAGCTCTGCCCCCCGTAGATCCGGTTCCCGACCTGGCGCTTGGCGTAGTTGACCAGGATCTTGCGCTGGCCGCGCTCGACAAAGCAGACCACGGCGGTGACCGCGAGCACCGCCATGGCGATGAAAAGCGCCGTAAGCGGGTGCATCGAGCCGGTGCGCACCAGCTCCAGGGTGCCGGCGATGGCGTTCGGCAGGCCCGCGGCGATGCCGGCGAAGATGATGATCGAGATGCCGTTGCCGAGGCCGCGCTCGGTGATCTGCTCGCCGAGCCACATCAGGAACATGGTGCCGGTGACGAGCGTCGTCACCGCGGTTATGCGGAACATGAGGCCCGGCTCCAGCACGAGGCCCGATTGCGACTCGAGCGCGATCGAGATGCCGGTGGCCTGGAAGAGCGCCAGGAAGAGCGTCCCGTAGCGGGTGTACTGCGTGATCTTGCGGCGCCCGGACTCGCCCTCCTTGCGCAGCTGCTCGAGCTGCGGGCTCACCGTGGTCATGAGCTGCATGATGATCGAGGCCGAGATGTACGGCATGATGCCCAGGGCGAAGATGGTGAAGCGCGACAGCGCCCCGCCCGAGAACATGTTGAACATCCCCAGGATGCCGGTCTGGTTACCGGCGAAGAGCTCGGCGAGCCTGACCGGGTCGATTCCCGGCACCGGGATGTGCGCCCCGATGCGGAACACGACCAGGGCGCCCAGCAGGAACAGGAGCCTCTTCTTCAGGTCGCCGTACTTCTGGCCCTTGCCGACGTTGGGAAGCGGATTCGCCATCAGGCCTTCTGACCCTCTTCCGCGCCTTTCGCCTCAGGCTTGGGCTTCTTTTTGTCCTTCTTGGGCTTCGCTTCGACCTTCGGTTCGAGCACCTCCACCGTCCCGCCGGCGCTCTCGATCGCCGCGCGCGCGCCCTTCGAGGCCTTGACGTCGCCCTTGACGGAGAGCTTCCTGCTGAGCTTCCCCGAAACGATGATCTTCGCGCCGAGCGCGCTTTGCGGGACGATGCCGGCCGATCTCAGGGCGGCAAGGTCGACTTCCGCAACGGCGAGCTTCTCGAGGTCGGACAGGCGCACCTCGGCGACGTCGTCGCGAGTGAGCGAAGTGAAGCCGCGCTTGGGCAGGCGCCGATGCAGCGGCATCTGGCCGCCCTCGAAGCCGAGCTTGTGGAAACCGCCCGAGCGTGCCTTCTGTCCCTTGTGGCCGCGCCCGGCCGTCTTGCCCCAGCCCGAGCCGCCGCCGCGGCCGACGCGGTGCCGGTCCTTGTTTGCCCCGGGGGCAGGCTTGAGTGAATTCAGTCTCATGTGAATCAGCTTTCGATGCGAACCAAGTAGGCGACCCGGTTGATCATGCCGCGCACTTCGGGCGTGTCGTTCAGCTCCGAGACGTGGTTGATCTTCTTCAGCCCCAGCCCGCGCACCGTGTCCCGATGCCCGCGCTTGCAGCCGTTGGTGCTCTTGACGAGCCTCACCTTGATCTTTTTCATCCGGTGATCTCCTCAACCGACTTGCCGCGGCGCGCCGCGATCTCGGCCGGCGTATTCATCGCCTGCAGGCCGTTCAGCGTCGCGCGCACCACGTTGTAGGGGTTGGTGGAGCCGAAGCACTTCGCGAGCACGTTGGTGACGCCCATCACCTCGAACACCGCGCGCATCGGGCCGCCGGCGATGATCCCGGTGCCCTCGTGCGCCGGCTGCATCAGCACCCGCGCCGAGCCCCACCGCCCGGTCACGGCGTGGTGCAGCGTGCCGTTCTTCAGCTTCACCTTGAAGAGCTTGCGCCGGGCCTCCTCCATCGCCTTCTGCACGGCGACCGGCACTTCGCGCGCCTTGCCCTTGCCCATGCCGATGCCGCCGTCGCCGTCGCCCACGACGGTGAGCGCGGCGAAGCCTAGTACTCGACCACCTTTGACCACCTTGGTGACGCGGTTGACCGCGACCATCTTCTCGCGCAGGCCGTCGCCGCGCTCTTCCTGCTGCTGCATCCTGGGTTGGATCTTTGCCATGGGTGTCTCGTTAGAACTTCAGTCCACCGCTGCGCGCCGCTTCGGCGAGCGCCTTGATCCGCCCGTGGTACTTGTACCCGGCGCGGTCGAACGCCACCGTATCGATCCCCTTCTCCTTCGCCTTGGCCGCGATGCGCTGGCCGACAAGCTCGGCGGCCTTGCGGCTGCCGCCGCTCTTGAGCTGGCCGCGCACGTCCTTCTCCACGCTGGAAGCGGTGGCGAGCACCTTGTCGCCGCCGGGCGAGGTGATCTGCGCGTAGATGTGCTCGTTGCTGCGATGCACAGTGAGGCGCACGGCGCCGTTCTCGCGGATCCGGATCCTCGTCTGCCGGGCGCGCCGCAGGCGCGCGATGTTCTTGGCGTTCATGGGGCCCCTTACTTCTTCTTCGTCTCTTTGAGCACGATCACTTCATTGACGTAGCGCACGCCCTTGCCCTTGTAGGGCTCGGGTGGGCGGTGGGCGCGCACCTCGGCGGCCACCTGGCCGACGAGCTGCTTGTCGACGCCGGTGATCACGATCTCCGTCTGGGTAGGCGTGACAACCTTGACGCCCTTCGGCATCTGGTGCACGACCGGGTGCGAGAAGCCGAGCGTCAGGTTCAGCTTGTCGCCCTGCGCCTGCGCCCGGAATCCGACCCCGACCAGCGCGAGCTTGCGCTCAAAGCCCTTGGTGACGCCGGTGACCATGTTGGCCACCAGCGCGCGCATGGTTCCCGACATCGCGTTGGCGTGATTCGAGTTGCCCAGCGCCTTGAACAGGATCTGCTCACCGTCCTTCTTCACTTCGACGTTCGGATCGGCCGCGCGCGCAATCGTGCCGAGCGGGCCCTTGATGGAGATCTGACCGGAGGCGATGTTGAGCTCCACGCCCTTGGGCAGCGCAACCGGATATTTGGCGATTCTCGACATGATCTTCTCTAAGCGACGATGCAGAGCACTTCACCGCCCACGCCATCGGCGCGCGCCTTGCGATCGGTCATCACGCCGCGCGAGGTGGAGAGGATCGCCACGCCGAGGCCGTTCATGACGCGCGGGATGTCGTCGCGTCCCTTGTACACGCGCAGCCCGGGCTTCGATACCCGCTCCAGACGCTCGATCACCGGCTTGCCGGCGTAGTACTTGAGCGCGATGGCGAGCTCCTTGTGGCTGCCGCCGTCTTTTCCTTCAGGGCCGCTTTTGTCACGGATGGCGAAGTCCTCGATGTAGCCCTCGTCCTTGAGGACCTTGGCGATCGCGCTCTTCAGCTTGGACGCCGGCATCACCGTCTCCGTATGCCCGACCATCTGGGCGTTGCGGATCCGGATCAGCATGTCGGCGATGGGATCGGTCATGCTCATCGATCTCTCCTTGCGCCTCTCTTTGCTCTCATGTCTACCAGCTTGCCTTGATCACGCCGGGGATCTCGCCCTTCAGGGCAAGGTCGCGCAGCTTGTTGCGGCCGAGGCCGAACTTGCTGTACACGCCGCGCGGCCGACCGGTCAGCGCGCAGCGGTTGCGCAGCCGCACCGGCGAGGCGTCGCGCGGCAGCTTCTGCAGCTTGGCGCGAGCCTCCTCGCGGGCCTCGTCGGAGGCGCGGGAGTCTTCGATGATCTCGAGCAGCGCCGCGCGCTTGCTCTTAAATTTCTCGACGGTCTTGCGGCGCTTCTGGTCGCGTAGTACGACTGCGAGCTTGGCCATGCTGGTTCCTTCAGTGCTTGAACGGGAAGCGGAACGCGGACAGCAGCGCCTTCGCCTCGTCGTCGGTTCTCGCCGTGGTGGTGATGGCGATGTTCATGCCCCGCAGCGTGTCGATCTTGTCGTAGTCGATCTCGGGGAAGATGATCTGCTCCTTGAAGCCGAGGTTGTAGTTGCCCCGGCCGTCGAAGGCGCGGTTGGAGACGCCGCGGAAGTCGCGGATCCGCGGCATGGCGATGTTCACCAGGCGGTCGAAGAACTCGTACATGCGCGCGCCGCGCAGCGTCACCATGCAGCCCACCGGAAAGTTGGCGCGGACCTTGAAGTTGGCGATCGACTTCCTCGACTTGGTCACCACCGGCTTCTGACCCGCGATCTTGGTCATGTCGGAGAGCGCGTTGTCGAGGATCTTCTTGTCCGTGGTGGTTTCGCCCACGCCCATGTTGAGGGTGATCTTGCGCAGCCGCGGCACCTGCATCACGGTCTTGTAGCCGAACTTCTGCATCAGCTCGGGCACCACCTTGTCCTTGTAGTAGCCGGCGAGGCGCGCCGGCGGGGCCGGCAGCTCGGGCGCCGTCTCTTTCTTGGCGGGGGTGGCTTCCTTCTTCGGCGCAGCGTCTTTCTTGGGCTGCTTCTGTTGTTGTTGCTGCTGCGGCGCCGGCTTCTTCTCCGGCTTGTCCTGCTTCGACTTTTCGTCCTTGGCCATGTTAAGCGTCCACCTGCTCGCCGTTGTCCTTGAACACGCGCACCTTGCGGCCGTCCTGGAGCGTCTTCACGCCGACGCGGTCGGCCTTCTTGGTCGCGGGATTGAAGAGCGCCACGTTGGAGATGTGGATCGGCAGGTCCTTGTCGACGATGCCGCCGGTGATGCCCTTCATCGGGTTGGGTCGCTGATGCTTCTTCACCCGGTTCACGCCCTCCACCACCAGGTAGTCCGCGTCAATGCGGCGCATGACCGTGCCGCGCTTGCCCTTGTCGCGCCCCGACAGCACCACGACCTCATCGCCTTTCCTGATCCTTTGCATTTAGAGAACCTCCGGCGCGAGCGAGACGATCTTCATGAAGCGCTCGGTGCGCAGCTCGCGCGTCACCGGCCCGAAGATGCGCGTGCCGATCGGCTCGAGCTTGGGCGTGAGCAGCACCGCGGCGTTGCGGTCGAACCGGATGAGCGAGCCGTCGGCGCGGCGCACGCCCTTGGCCGTGCGTACCACGACCGCGTCGTAGATCTCGCCCTTCTTCACGCGACCGCGCGGCGCGGCCTCCTTCACGCTGACCTTGATCAGGTCGCCGATGGAGGCGTAGCGCCGCTTCGAGCCGCCCATGACCTTGATGCACTGGACCGAGCGCGCGCCGGTGTTGTCGGCGACGTCCAGCACGGACTCCATCTGAATCATTTGTCTCTCCACTCCAACTTGCCGCGCTCGAGAAGCGGGAGATGCCCCGCTTAAAGCAGCCCGGCAGTTTTGGACCCCGCAGTGAGGGGACCGCGATTCTACCTCAAACCGCCTTGGATTTCTCCACCAGCCGGGTCACCTTCCACGATTTCGTGCGCGACAGCGGCCGGCACTCGGCGATCTCGACCAGGTCGCCCTCCTTGAACTCGCTCGTCTCCACGTGCGCGTGGTACTTCTTCGAGCGGGTGATGATCTTGCCCATCATCGGGTCGCGCACCCGGCGCTCGACGCGCACGGTCACGGTCTTCTGCATCTTGTCGCTCACCACCCGGCCGACGAGCTTGCGCTGGTTCTTCGCCGGGGTCGTCGCAGCTTCGGTGCTCATTTCGTCGCCTTCTCTTTCATGATGGTGCGCACGCGCGCGATGTCGCGCTTCACCTTCTTAAGCTGGCTGGTGTTGGCGAGCTGCTGCGTGGCAACCTGCATGCGCAGGCCGAACTGGGCGCGCAGCAGCCCCTCGAGCTCCTTCTGCAGGTCCTCGCCGCTCTTTTCTCTGAGTTCGCTCGGTTTCATCGGCTCAATGCCCCAGCATGCGCAGCGCGACGACGGTGCGGAACGGCAGCTTCGCCGCGGCGAGCGCGAACGCTTCCTTGGCGAGCGCCTCCGTGACGCCGTCCATCTCGAAGATGATCTTGCCCGGCTGGATCTCGGACACGAAGTACTCGGGGTTGCCCTTGCCGTTCCCCATGCGCACCTCGGCCGGCTTGGACGAGATCGGCTTGTCGGGGAACACGCGGATCCAGATGCGGCCGCCGCGCTTGATGTGGCGCGACATCGCGCGGCGGGCAGCTTCCAGCTGCCGCGCGGTCAGACGCCCGCGCGTCGTCGCCTTCAGGCCGTATTCGCCGAAGGCGACCCGCGCGCCGCGCGTGGCGACGCCGGTGTTGCGGCCTTTCTGCTGCTTGCGGTATTTCGTTCGTGCTGGCTGGAGCATGGCAATTCCGTGTCTATTCCTTGCTTTCTTCCTTGCTTTCGCCGTCGCCCGCTTCCTTGCCGGCGACGACCTTCTTGGGCTTCTTGACCGTGGTCTTGGGCGGTGCGGCCTTCCTGTCGCCGTCCGGGCGCGGACGCGGCGGGCCGCCCCGCTTGGCGCCCGCCTTCGGCGCCGGCCTCTTGGCGCGCTTGGGCTCGACCGGGGCCTCGGGCGGCGGCGCCGCGGCGGCCGCGAGCGCGGCAGCGGCGCCGGGGGCTTCGCCCTTGGGCACGATCTCGCCCTTGTAGACCCAGCACTTGATGCCGATCACGCCGTAATTGGTTTTCGCTTCGCCCTGGCCGTAGTCGATGTCGGCGCGCAGGGTATGCAGCGGCACGCGCCCTTCGCGGTACCACTCGGTGCGCGCGATCTCGATGCCGTTCAGCCGCCCGGCGCTCATGATCTTGATGCCCTGGGCGCCCAGGCGCATCGCGTTCTGCATCGCGCGCTTCATGGCGCGGCGGAACATGATGCGCTTCTCGAGCTGCTGCGCGATCGAGTCGGCGATCAGTTGCGCGTCGATCTCGGGCTTCCTGATCTCCTCGATGTTCACGTGAACCTGCTGCACGCCCATGATGCGGCGCAGCTCGGCCTTCAGTGCCTCGATCTCCTCGCCTTTCTTGCCGATCACCACGCCCGGCCGCGCGGAGAAGATGGTGATGCGCGCGTCCTTGGCCGGCCGCTCGATGAGTACCTTGCCGACCGAGGCATGCGCCAGCTTCTTCTTCAGGAAATCGCGCACCTTGATATCCTCGGCCAGCATCGGGCCGAAGCTTTTCTTGTTCGCGTACCACTTCGAGCTCCAGTTGCGGTTCACCGCCAGCCGGAAGCCGACCGGGTTGATTTTCTGGCCCATCAGTCACCCACCGTAATAAAGATGTGGCACGTGTGCTTGAGCACGCGGTTGCCGCGGCCCTTGGCGCGCGCCTGGAAGCGCTTGAGGAACATGCCGCGCTCGACGAACACGGTCTTCACCTTGAGCGCGTCGATGTCGGCGCCGTCGTTGTGCTCGGCGTTGGCGATCGCGGACTCGAGCAGCTTCTTCATGATCGCCGCGCCCTTCTTGGGCGTGAAGGCGAGGATGCTGATGGCCTGGTCGACCGGCTTGCCGCGGATCATGTCGGCGACCAGCCGGCCCTTCTGGGCCGACATCCGGGCACCGCGCAGCGAGGCTTTGGTTTCCATGTCTTCTCCTTACTTCTTCCCCGCCGGAGCCGCGGGAGCCGGCGCCGCGGCTCCGGCAGCCGCGGCCGGGGCGGCCGGGGCGCCCGGCGCGCCCGCGGGCGCCCGGCGCTCGCGACCGACCGCCTCCTCGGTGCGCTTGCCCGCCGCCGAGTGGCTTTTGAAGATGCGCGTGAGCGCGAACTCGCCGAGCTTGTGGCCGACCATGTTCTCGGTGATGTACACCGGCATGTGCGCCTTGCCGTTGTGCACGGCGATGGTCAGGCCGACGAAGTCCGGCACGATGGTCGAGCGCCGCGACCAGGTCTTGATCGGGCGCTTGTCGTTGCCGGCGCGGGCCTTGTCGACCTTCGCCATCAGATGGTGGTCGACGAACGGTCCCTTCTTGATTGAACGAGCCATTTATTTCACCCTTCTGTCACGGACGATCATGACCTGCGTCCGCTTGTTGCGACGGGTCTTGAATCCCTTGCTCTGCACGCCCCAGGGCGACACCGGGGGTTGCGCCGCGGCGGTGCGGCCTTCGCCGCCGCCATGCGGGTGGTCGATCGGGTTCATCGCCACGCCGCGCACCGTCGGCCGCACGCCGCGCCAGCGCACGCGGCCGGCCTTGCCGATCGATTCCAGGTTGTGCTCGGCGTTGCCGGCCTCGCCGATGGTGGCGCGGCAGTCGATGTGCACCTTGCGGATCTCCCCAGAGCGCAGGCGCAGCTGCGCGTACGAGCCTTCGCGCGCGAGCACCTGCACGCCGGCCCCGGCCGAGCGCGCAAGCTGCGCGCCCTTGCCAGGCAGCATTTCCACGCAATGCACGATCGTGCCGACGGGAATGTTGCGCAACGGCAGCGCGTTGCCCGCCTTGATCGGCGCATTCGCGCCGGACATGAGCTGCGCGCCCGCCTGCACGCCCTTCGCCGCGATGACATAGCGGCGCTCGCCGTCGGCGTAGAGCAAGAGCGCGAGGTGCGCGCTGCGGTTCGGGTCGTACTCCAGGCGCTCCACTTTGGCCGGAATCGCGTCCTTGTTGCGGCGCCAGTCGATGATGCGCAGGTGGTGCTTGTGGCCGCCGCCCTGATGGCGGGTCGTGATGCGGCCGTGCGTGTTGCGCCCGCTGCCCCGGATCTGCGAGCGCGTAAGCGCCCAGTGCGGATCACCCTTGTGCAGCTCGGGGGTGACGACCTTCACGAGGGCCCGGCGACCGGGCGAGGTGGGCTTGACCTTGAGGAGAGGCATGGCGGTTCCTGGTTATTGCGTGGCCGCGAAGTTGATTTCCTGGCCCTCGGCGAGCCGCACGTAGGCCTTCTTCCAGCTCTTCTTGCGGCCGATGGTGCGGCCGAAGCGGCGCTCCTTGCCCTTGACGTTCGAGACGGTGACGCCCTCGACCTTGGTCTTGAACATGAGCTCGATCGCCGCCTTGATCTGCGGCTTGGTGGCGTCGTCGGCGACGCGGAACACGTACTGGCGGTTCCTGTCCGCGACGAAAGTGCTCTTCTCCGACACCACCGGCGCGAGCACCACGTTCATGAGGCGGTCGACCGCGAAGCGCCGCGCGGTCGGTGCGGCGCTTTGCGGTGTCTTTTTCGCCTTCTTTTTCTCGGGCGCTTGCCCGGCTTCGCTCACCGTTTTGGCATTCACTTCAGGATCTCCTCGAGCTTCGCCACCGCTCCCTTCGTGAGCACCACGTTCGGGAAGCGCACCAGAGCCACCGGGTTGGCGTTGCGCACCGACATGACGAGCACGTTGCGCAGGTTGCGCGCCGACAGCATCAGGTTCTCGTCCATGGCGTCGTCGGTGGTGATGACGAGCAGCTCCTCAAATCCGAGCGACTTCACTTTCTGCGCCAGAAGCTTGGTTTTCGGCGCGTCCACCTTGAACTCGTCCACCACGCGCAGCCGGTCTTCGCGCGCGAGCTGCGACAGGATCGCGGCCATTCCGGCGCGGTACATCTTGCGGTTCACCTTCTGGCTGAAGTTTTCGTCGGGCGAGTTCGGAAAGATCTTGCCGCCGCCGCGCCACAGCGGGCTCGAGGTCATGCCGGCGCGGGCGCGCCCGGTGCCCTTCTGCCGCCACGGCTTCTTGGTGGAGTGGTTCACCGCGCCGCGGTCCTTCTGCGCGCGCGATCCGATGCGCGCGTTGGCCTGGAAGGCGATCACGAGCTGGTGCACCAGCGCCTCGTTGAAGTCGCGCGCGAAGACCTGGTCGGTCGCCTGGACGGTGCCGGCGGCGCCCTTACTGCCGATCATCTTGAGTTCCATCGCGTCAACCCTTCGCCGGAGCGGCGCCTTTGCCTGGCTGCGCCGGCGGCTTCGCCGGGGCGGCGGCGGGTTTTGCCGACTGCGCCGCGGGCCTGGGCGCGCCTTGAGCCGCGGGCTTGGGCGCCTGCGCCTTGACCGGCGCTCTCTGGCCTTTTACGGCCAGGCGCACCACCACGTCGCGGCCGTTCGAACCCGGCACCGAGCCCTTGACGAGGAGTAGTTGCCGCGCCTCGTCGATGCGCACGATCTCGAGGTTCAGGATGGTGCGCTGCACGTCGCCGAGGTGACCCGGCATGCGCTTGCCCTTGAAGACGTGCGCGGGGCTCTGGTTCTGGCCGGTGGAGCCGGGAACCCGATGCGAGATCGAGTTGCCGTGCGATGCGTTCTGCCCGCCGAAATGGTGCCGCTTGATGACGCCGGCGAAGCCCTTGCCGATGGTGACGCCCCGCACGTCCACCCGCTGGCCGACCTTGAAGAGCTCCTGCACACCGAGCTTGCCGCCGACCTTGAGCTCACCGAGCTCTTCGGGCTTGGCGAGCCGGAACTCGGTCAGCACGTGGCCGGCCTCCACCGCCGCCTTGGCGAGATGGCCGGCGAGTGCCTTATTCACGCGGGTGGCGCGCCGCTTGCCGAACGCGACCTGCACGGCGGCGTAACCGTCCTTCTCCGCGGTCTTGATCTGCGTGATGCGGTTGTCGGAGACGTCGAGCACCGTCACCGGCAGCGTCACGCCGTCGTCGGTGAAGATGCGCGTCATGCCGACCTTGCGGCCGACAAGTCCTATGGTCATAACGTCCTCTTTTGGTTGACCCCTCG
>Ga0247672_1000036_pt1 | contig 25769 bp, 32 predicted proteins | sample CNK13_metaG_FD_182719 | JGI IMG/M metagenome (GOLD analysis project Ga0247672, IMG submission 182719) | Soil microbial communities from Purdue University Martell Research Forest, Indiana, United States - CNK13 | ecosystem: Environmental > Terrestrial > Soil > Temperate forest > Bulk soil... | reverse complement strand
GCAGCCGCCCGAGCAGCAACGTGCCCCAGAACAGCATTGACCCGGCGGTCGAGCCGAGCGTAATCATCGCGGCAATCTCGGCGGGTCCGAGCGTCACGAGCGGCGCCCGCGGTCATACGCGAACACGAGCAGCGCGCCGAACGCGAGCGCGCACAGCATCAGCGTGACGATCTCCATCGTCGAGTGCATCGGGAGGATCGGATGCAAGACGCCCACCGCATTACCCCTGCGGTGAATGGACATCATCCGGCAGCGCAGAGCATCCCAGCAGCACCCAAATCTCGCTGTTGCGCGGCCACGGTGCGCAGACGATGCGCAGCCAGTCGAGATCGTCGGCCATCGCGTTCCGCGCCGTGACCATGCCCGCCAGGAACACGAGCGCGATGAGCGCGGCTTTTGTGCGTCGTCCAAGTCTCATTGCTTGCCTGCCTTGGTGAGTGCCCGCATGAGCTGCGAGCGAATCGCTGTTGGAAGGTCGGTGTTACCAGACACGCGCGCGAGCGCCTCTCCGGGAGACATCCCGCGAGTTTTGATTTCCTGTTTAAAGGCGTCCACGATCTCCCGTGTCTGTGCCGCCGTCATTGGGAAGATGTCCTGCCCGGTTTTCGACTTCCACGCGTCCGGTAGGTCGTCGATCGAGAGGTCCTTCGGCGCGATCTTCGGCGCGGTTTTCGCGGCCTTTTCGATCGCCATCTGCTCTTCCGACTTCAGGAAATACGGCCGCTCGGCTTTCGGCGCGGACGTCGGTGCGACCTTTTTAGGTGCTGCATCTTCCCACGATACGCCTTTAGGGTGGAATGCGACCACCTCATCTCCGGATGTTCGCTCGAATACCATCCCGTCATAGCCGCTTTTGCGAGCAAGGTCTCCTAGCGCTCGATTGGGGGAGGTTCCGCCGCCAACGGACTTTTCGAACTCGCCCACCCTACTAGGCATGTATTGCTTGACTATTTCAGCCGGAGTTTTGGGGATATATCTCCCGTTCCCAATATGCCTCATGTCGTCTATGACGAGCGCTTTATCTAGTGTCGCCTTGCCTTTTAGAGTCGCAGCATCCACGACGCCGCTTTCGTTTTTGGTTTCCAGTTGGTTGCGCCAAAAACTACCAACATCACTTGATGAATCGGACACATAAATACCAGGTCCGTAGGTATCTCCTCCGATGCCTCCGGACCGGTTCACGTCAAATCCAGACTTCACTATCCCGGCTTTACCTTCTAGCGTTGTCACATGGGTAACATCGCGAGTGTATGGTTTGGCGTTCGCTGGTGCCGCCCTCTCCATCGCCGCGCGCACCGGCTCCGGCAGTGACGCCTTCGCGGGCTTCGGCTTCGGCGCGGACGTGCGCGGCGTGTAGCCGGGTGGCAGCTCCGGCGCGGGTGCCGTCGTGACGCGGGCGGGCGGTGTCGGCGCGCTGGACTCGGCGAGCGCCTGCTGGAGCACCTGGTTCAGCGTCGGCTCCTGCGCGGGCACCACGCGGCCAACAGGCGCCGCAGGAGCGGCCTTGGGCAGCATCACCGGCATCGAGTAGCCCGGAGGCAACGGGGAAGACAGCGAGCCTGTCATTGGCGCAGGTGCGGCCGCAGGGACCGCAGGTGCGGCCGCAGGTGCGGACGCTCCCCATGTCGTAGTGGCGATAGGGGCGCTACGCTCAGCGTCCACTGATGCCTTCGCAGCGGCTTCTGCGGCGGCTTTCGTCGCTTCTGTCGCAGCCTTCTTCGTCGCAGACGAATCCAACGCATAGCTGAGCGCCTTAGCCATCCAATTAACTGGACCCTTGAGCGGCCTGCCGACGACGGGTATTTTCGACGCGGTATCGACCACGGACGACACCTGACGCGCGATAGGCGCGGCTTTATCGATACCTGCCCGCGCGAGCGCACCAACGGCCTTTCCTCCCTCCAGAACAGGCAGTGTCAGCTCCGTCGCGGTTTCAAGTCCACCGCCAACATCCTCGGCGAGATTCTGAGATGCGGCGGCATTAGTCGCGGCTGTGAGCGTGGGATTCCGATAGTTCGGATCGAATCCGCTCGGCGTCTGTCCTGGCACCATCCCGGCATCGATTGCCATCTGGCCGACGCCGAGCGCGCTGCGCAGTGCGCCTTTGCCGAAGCCCACGACTTCACCGCCGAGAAACTTCGCCGCGTCTGCGATCTTTTCGCCAAAGCTCTCGCCATCGGCGCGCTTGACGTTGAAATCAGACGCCCGGACGGCGCGGCGGTTCGGGTCGCCCGTGTAGGGTGTGCGCGGAGCTTCTGCGTCGATGTCAGACAGTCGAAATGCCCCTTTGGGCGCGTCCGCAGTCACGTCCGACAGCCGATAGGTCCCCTTCGGCATTACTTCACCGGATCGCCATCAAATGAACCGTCAGGATGCAGCGCAGAAATCTTGATGCGTTTGCCGCCGACGTTCACGACGTCGCCAACCTTTGGTTCTGCCGTCGCGGACGCGGCCTGGCCGCCACCAGGTTTCGTGCGCGGCTCTCCGTAGAACTCGTCGTAGGCTTTGCCGGACGAAAACGCCAAGCCATCCAGCACGGTCTGTCGCGCCTTGCGCTTCTGTTCAAGGATCGCCGCGCTATCGCCAGGTTGCGCGAAATACGTTTTCGAATCGTTTTCGTATTCCGCCGGAGGAATCGCCGCACCGGATTCTTTCCTGAGCCGCGCTTCCGTGAAGGCCCGCTGCGCCTGCCGATACGACTGGCCTTCCGGCGACTGCAAAAAGTTCGGGGCGTATTCCAGCCGCGCCTGTCCTGCGAGACCCATTTGCCCGATGCCCTCTTCAAGCGGCGTCACGGTCTTTGCTGCTTCCGCCGCACGGTTATAGAACGACAGCGCCTGACGCTCGGCACCTGTCGCCGGTTTGCTATCAGCGCCCTTTGCCTTAATAGCCTCTTTTGCTGTGTTTTCCGTCTCGACGTTGTGGCGGTGCGTCTCGGCGAGTTGGTCTACCAACTGTTGCGCGGCGGCTTTCTTTGCATCCTGATCGGCAAATTGCTTCTCAATCGCCATGCGCGCCGGATGATTCGCCGGCAGTCGCTGAATCTGCTGCTCGAGCATCGCGCGCGGATCGCCCTCGGCCTGAGACGTGTCAGAACTCACGGAAAAGTGCGTGGCGTCCCTCGGCGTGGCGGCATCGTAGCTGATGACATGCGGGCCAGGAGGTGGCGCGAGCTGAGAGGCGAGCACCTGCTCCTGATACGACCGCTTCGCCGCGTCGATTGCCTCTTGGTCTTGCGCTTGTCGGAACGTCTTCTCTTGCATGATTCTGGCGCTGTTACGATCCGCCAGCGCCGAGAGCGCGAGATTCCCCGCGAATCCTTCCGGTAGATCGTCAGCGGAGGCGGTGGGCACCGCGAGCGAGCCGTAACGTGAGCGTGCAGGCATATCTCCCTCTTGAATCGCGTTGCCGAATCCGCCCCAGCCGACGCGGAAGCTCTTGCCCTCGTTCTGCGCGTCCTCTTGCTGCTTTTGCAACTCGCCGAACCAATTCGCCCAGCCTGGCCCCATGTAGCGCGACTGCGCCTCTTGGAACGGGTCGTTCAGCGTGCCCGTATAGCGGTCCACGGCTCGGCCTGGATTCAGGCGAATCGCGCGCTGGTTGATCTCGTCGCGGCTCAGCATGACTTACCGCAGTTCGCGCCGCGCCAAGGGCGACCGGATCGGGGCCGCCGGACGAATCGCCGCCGCGGCGGCCCGCTGCTCATCCTCCAACCGCCGCGCCTCGTCCACCTGTCGCGCGTAGTCACTCGACGCGCGGTCCTGTTCCGCCGCCGTGTAGTCGTTCACGCCCTGCTGATTCGCCTGCTGCGCTTCCGCCGTGCGCCACGCGTTGGTGTCGTTGTATTGCGCCGTGTCGAGACCGAGACGGCCGTAGCCGAGGCCCGCGTTCGTGTTCGCGCCGAACGCGTTCAGGTCGCCGCCGAACGCGCCCATCTGCTGGTCGAAGTTCTGTGCGTTCGTGCCGCGGTTCGTCGTGTAGGACGCCAGCGCGCGATCGAAGGCTTTGCCCGCTTCCTCTGATGCTACGCCCTGCCGGTAGCGCTCCAGCGACTTCAGCGTGCCGCCCGACAGCAGCGTGCCGTGAGCCGCCGCCGACCGCTGGATGGCTTTCTCGCCTTCCGCCGAGCGAAACTGGTAACTCGGATCGTTCGCGATGTCCGCCGGATTCGGCGCGACGAAATCCCCGTAGGGCGTCGGCGTCGGTGCGCGGCGCGTGAACGTGGGCGCGGTCGGCGCGGCTAGCGGCGGCGACGTCGGGATATTCAGGGTCGCCGGTCGCGGCGGCATCCCGGCGAGCACGCCAGACGTCGGATAGAGTGGTGCAGCCATGTGTGATTCTACCGCTTTCTAGTTCGACTGTTCCTCGATCGCTTGCTTCACCGCCATGAGCCACCGCAGATGCTCTGTCTGCATCGGCGCTTGTTTCGCACCGCCGAATCCCCCTCCGTTGCGCCCGCCCGCCGGTTTCCCCGCCGCGCCTCCGCCGAACGTGCCGCCATCGGGCTGCGCGACGGGCGACAGCACCGGGACCGGCGGGAGTTTGATTCTCCCAGGAGCCGCGTAGGTGTAGCCGCCCGTGAGCGTGCCGATGCCGACGAGCACTTCGACGTCCACCGCACCAGCCGCGTGCGCGGGCGTCACAGCCGTGATGCGCTGGTCGTTCACCACGACAACATCGGTCGCGGCCACGCCGTCAAACTCCACGCCCGTCGCACCCGTGAATCCGGCGCCCTTGATGACGACCGGCGTGCCGCCGAGAATCGTGCCGGAACTCGGCGTGACGCTGAGCACCGACACGTAGGTGTAGGCGTTCGTCAGCGTGTCCACGGTCAGGATTTCGACGTCCACGACGCCGACCGCATGGGCCGGCGTCAGCACCGTCATCACCGTGCCGTCGTTGAACACGTCTTGCACCGTCGCGGCGACGCCGTCGAACTCCACCGTCATGCCAGCGTCGAGAAACGTCCCGAACAGCGTGACGAGCGTGCCGCCGAGGATGAGGCCGGACGCGGGACTGAGGCTCGTGAACGTCGGCGAGACGAGCGTGTAGAAACCTTGAAGGTAGAACGTCTGGTCTGGCGGTGTCGGGAATCCGGTTTGCGCCGAAATAGAACAGCGCGCGGGGCCACCACCAGCGGCCGAGGACACCATCGAGCCGAGAATCGTCTGTCCCACCATGCCCGACAACTTCACGAGCGTCATGCCGGTCAGTTCGGTGATGAACTGCGTGCCTTCGGCCGGTGTGCCCGTATCGGTGTGCGTGAAATCGAATACGCCTGAAAGAGCATATTCCGTCGTGTCGCCGATTTCCTGGTTGCCGATGAGATTCCAGACGCTGTAGGCGTCATCGGGCGTAAATCCGGCCGGGAGTCCCGACACATCGACCGGCGCAGCGCCATCAACGTAGATGAACGCGCCCGCCGTGTCGTAGATCGGGAGGTCAATCGTTCCAGACATCGACGCATTGGGGAGAAACGCTTGATCCGGTAGCGCCGATCCGTCCGTGTCTCCGGTCGGATTCGTCAGACCGTTCACTTTCACGATCCATCCTGTTGACAGGCTGACGTAGGTGAGCGTGACGGTGTAGTTCGTGATGATGAGTCGCGTGGAGGTTGCCGTGCCGCCGGGTTCCCTGCCGAATCCTAAAAATAGCCCCCCGCCAGTGAAAAAATCCGATCGGCTGCCTCCGTAGAGGCCGCCAAAGTAGGTAGCGTTGGCATCGAACACGAGATGCCCTGTCGTCGTGCCCGGCCCCTGATTAGCCGTGCCGCTGACGAGACTGCCGAATGTGGCGCTAAAAAACGTCTCCGGAGACAAGCCGCCGACATTGACCACCTCGTAGTCGAACTCGGTGCGCACGTTGCTGAAGCGTATATCGGTAGGCAGGCTTCCGTCGTCGTGCGGTTCACCCAATACGATGAGTAGATCGCCCGTGCCGCCCGTCACGACACCGCTATCGCCGTTCATCCCGGTCCAGCCAGCGGCGACCGTCGCCCAATTCCCAGCCGCACCCGTCGCGGAGACGAAATCAATCTCGGCGTCCGTATAGACCTTGGTCGCCATCTAGGATGCTCCCGGCCGCGTCTGAAGAAACGCGTCAACGAGGCGCCATTGGATCGGATCGGAGACTGTCACCTGAAACACGCGGTTGCGCGCCATGCCGAGCTTCTGCCAGAACACGCGGGTATTCCACGCGTTGTGCAGACCAGCGGAGACAGAGATGCCGCTGTTGAACGTGTGCCCACCGTCGTCGGACCACTGCAGTAGCACCGTGGGCGTATTCCCCGGAGGCGCAGCGTTCGCGGTGCCGACTTCCATGAACAACTCGAAGCGGTCGTAGATGACGCGCTTCAATTCAGCCACGAGGTTGGGCGCGCGGCGCCGGCGCGTGATGCCGGTCGTGCCGTCGAACTCGGTCGCGTAGGTCTGCGACTGGAGGTAGATTTTGCTGTCGGTGCGGCTTCCGACGATGATGTTCGGCTCGTTGCTGCTCTGGTGCTGCGTGATGTTCAGGCCGAAGATCGCGGGCGAGACGTCGAAGTTGCCCGTGCCTGCATTATAGACCCCGCCTTGCGTCCATAGATCCGTCGTAAGGTCATATCGCCACGTGGCCCCAGGGGAGTCCGGAAAATTCAGCACGTAGAATGAATGGCCCTGCTCCTGATACGTGAAGGCGTCCGCATCGCCGGTAAATTCCATCTGCGAGATCGCGTATTCGAGCGCGTGATTCGAGACGCGCACGGGCGTGTAGCCCTGCGCATACCGCACCGTGCCGTCATCGGCTAACCAGATCGGCGAGCCCTGCAGCAGGCAGAGCGACAGCGGCGCCCGAATCCCGCGCTGTAGTTGGATGTTCGGATTCGGCACAAACGGAAACTCGGCGGTCGGATCGTTGTAGTAGATGCTCGTCGTGGTAAAGCCGAACAACCAGAGTTCCGTGGACCGCACGATCATCGTGCGCCATTTGTCGGCCGAGTCGTTGCGCTGCGCAAGGTCCAGCGGGTCCCACGACGTGCCATCTTCGAGCGCCGAGACGTAGATCGTCGCGGTGGACGTGTTCAGGCCGATGAAATAGCCGTTCATGAACGCGAGGACGTGCGCGTTGACGCTGGTGATCGCACCGCTCGCGAGCGTGACCGTGTTATACCAGAACAGATCGCCAGACCCGGCCCCATTGGCCGCCATGATCTGATTACCGCCCTCTCCATTCCCAGAGATCGACGCAGCCGTTCCTCCCGAGCCGCCAATCACCACGAGGTCCGTCACCGACGATGAGCTGCCGATCACGACACTCCGCAGGCGGTCGCCCTGCACCATGTAGCACGTATCGTTGATGGTGTAGCTGGCCCGCGTGCCGCCGATGTCCGACGGGTTAATCTTCAACGAGAATCCCGGTGCCGGGTCATAGACCCACGGCGCCGCGCCCGTGCCGGATTCGATCTTTGCCGGAATCCAGTTCACGCACTGGTCATCCGCCGCCACGATCGACTGGCTGACGTAGCTGGGGCCGATGAAGCCGGGATAGCGCGGCATGGGCGCTAACCGCTTCCGGTGGTCGTATAAGCCGCAACGACTTGCACCACACCACCAGTGAAGTTTGACGTTTTCGCCGTCAGCACGATGCTCCGCGCCGCCGAGGCCCATCCGGTTGGATCTGCCGTCGCGTTCGTGTTGTCGCTGTGCGTGGCCACCGCCGTGCCGGTAATGTCTCCGAATCGATCCGCATCTGATCCGTCTCCGACGGTATATCCAGTCGCGCCGGTAATCGTGGTCGTGGTGGTCGTAGCTACGCCAATAAGGGTCGCTCCGGCAGGGACAAGATTCGTAGCCGTCGTGGTCGCTCCTGATAGCGTTAGCGCTGATACTGCCGTCTGGATTCGTCCATACGCGACGCGGCTACTCACCTTGTAGCCATACAACTGCACAGCCACGTTTCCGAACGTCGAAAGCTGATCGCTGGAAATGCGAACGCGCTCCAATGGCGCTCCGCCAGACGTCAAGGATGCCGTCAGGAAATTGATGTAACCGCTCAACGTAGACCCAGACACGTCCTCGCAGAACATCCCGATATTGCCGATCGATTGCCGAGACGTGCCGTTATAGCCCTCGGATTCGTAGAGCGAAATCAAATCGTCTGCGGCAACCACGAGAGGAACGTCAATGGTGCCTCGCGATCGCACCGACCGCAAATACAAGCCTGGAAAATGTCCATTGGTATTGCTCGCAGCCACCCCGAGTAGTGTTCCGCTATTGGCTCCGCGAAGCATCGCGACAATCGCGCCTGGCATCAGCGCCGCCGCAGGATTCGCGGAGGCGCCGTCGTTGATATCCAGGATGCCTTTTTGCGGGCTCGTGGTCCCGATACCCACGCGCCCGCTGTTGAACCCCACGCCCGTGGTGGACGTCGGTCCAATAAACGACCCGTCCGCCATGACGACGTTGCCCGTCATCGTCAACGTGCCCGCAATGGACACGTTCCCGGCAAACGCAATGCTGGCGTTCGTGTTGTAGGGGTTAAGAAAGACGCTATTGGCCATCGGTCGCCTCAGCGATCAGCGCTTCGAGGACGCGAATCTCTCCGTCGAGTTGCACGAGTTCGACCTCGATCGCCTGTGCCTGCTGGGTAAGTTGTTGCCGCTTCGCTTCGATCTGCTGCCGTTGCAGGTAGAGCGCCACACTGCGCTGATGGGCGAGCATCAATCGTGACTGCGCCGACATTACGACCCCTGCCTGTTGTTCCACACGAGCACCTTGCCGCCGCCCGTGATGTCCGAGCTGATACGCACGCGCATCCAGCCCGCAAAGGCGCTCGGGCTGATGTGATACGTCTGCTGTGCGCCTCCCGTGAACGCCGATGCCGACACGGACGCGACCTGACTCCACGTCCCGCTGTAGTCCTTCCGTGTCGCCTCTTCGATCAGCAGCGTGCCGCCGCTCGTGGTGTTGACGCTCTCGAACGTGATCGCCTCCTCGTCGAAGCCACGCGTCGGAAACGGCACAGAGGCGCCCGTCGTCACGCCGGTAAAGGTGCCGTCGCCGTTGTCGGTGCCGAGCAGCAACGTTTGCACTGGTCCTGTCGTGAGCATTAGAATCCGCCCCCTCCGCCTGTCCCGGTGAGAATGTTGTAGCCGCCGGCCGGGTCCTGCGTGAGCGCCGGATCGGTCGGCATGTCCACGAGTTTGGTATTCGCGCGCTTGAACGTCGCCAGCGTCGTCCGCGCCATGTCGATCACGTCCGACACGATACCCTGGTCCACAATGCCGTAGGGCGTCAGGAGCCTCCGCGCGAGGTTGTATTCGAGCGTATCCTCGCACCCGTCCGGCAACGAGTAGGCCGCCGACAACGACGCGAAGTAGGTCAGCGGCTGATTCCGGTAGAGGACGAGCGAATTCGTCGCCACGTTCGGAATCGGCCACAGGTTGATCGTCGCGAGATCGGCCGCGTAGGTCGCGTTGAGATACACGACGGTAAACTGCGCGCTCGTCAGCGACTTGATGCGAATCCCCGCCCACGCGTCATCCGTCAGCACCGCGCGCGGCACTTCGACGATACTGTTACCGTTGGACTCCAGCGAGGCCGTAATCGTGCCCGTCGCGGGCGTCGTGGCCGTGCTGGCGTCGATGATGTAGGTGAACGTGTTCACGCCCGTGACCGTGATCGGGAACGTGCCGTTATAGTCGGCCTGCGTCGCCCCGTGAATCGTCACGTTCTGGCCGGTGCTCCCTCCGTGGCTCGCGACGGTCGCCGTCACGACATAGCCGCTGCGGGCGAGCGTGGCCGATGCCGGAGTCCCCTGGCTGTTCAGGAGAATCGCAGCGTCTTCGAGCGCAATCGGCCGTGTCGTGTCGAAGTCCCCTCCCGGCCCCATCGTGTAGACGCCGACATTGGCCGTGAGGGGGAACACTTCGCGCGAGACGACGCCCTGCGTGAGCGGCTGCAGCTTCAAGCCGCCCAGCATCAGATTCAGGCGGCGCAAGGCATCCGTGGACTGCGCGGTGCTCGGGGAGTCCCCTTGCGCCACGACGCCCACGGTCTGAAATGCGCCGTCGATGATGCCTTGTGCGGTCGTGGCCGGCATGGGCCGTCCTTACGAGGGGTTGACCGCGATGCCGCTCGTCGCCGCCGCGCCCGTGAACCCGTCGATGTAGGAATTAGCGAGGCCGTTCGTGTCCCCGTATTCCCCGATGCCGAGCAGGATGCACTGCTTGAAAATCATCAGGCCGCCAGGCGACGCCGACGTGAGGCTCGCGAGCACCGTCATCGTCGTGGACGTGGACTTGATGGCGTTCACGAATGTGCAGTTGTCGAAGAGTTGATGCCGGTCCATGCAGGCCGCGCCCGTGCCGAGAATGCCCAGCACGCCCGCCGCGCTCGTCATGAACGGGAACAGGCAGTCCTTGAACACGTTGCGCGCGGTGTCGGCGGTGAACTCGACAGACGCATTCGCCTGCGTCCGCGTAATCGTGTCCACGCCGATGGAACACGACTGGAACACGTTCTCGCCAGACCCGGCGAGGCCGATCTTGAGTGACCGCGACCCGGCCGACTGCGCCGATTCGTTGTCGCCCATGCCGTCGATCGCGCAGTTCTGGAAGTAGTTGCGCGACCCGGTGAGCACCATGCAAATCTGCGACGTTGTGCCCGTCGAGAAGCCGCCAAACCACTGGATGTTCTGGAACACGCAGCCGTTGCCGCTGATCGTGAAGAACGGCGTGAAGGCCGTCGTGCCCGAACTCGGCGCGATGCGCGCCCGCTGCGAATAGAGCACCGGAGACGCGATGCCGATGAGATGCAGCGCATCCTTCGCCCAGGTGAACGCCGCGTTGACGCGCGCCGAGCCGCCCGCCGCGCCCGTTCCGACCAGCAGGATGACGTCGTTCTTGCCGCTGCGGCCCTTGCCGTAGGCGGACTCGAGCGTGCCGTAGGGCTTCTCCTGCGACCCGTCCGCCGTGGCGTCCACGCCCACCGCGGGATTGCACCAGATGAGCACGCCGCCGCTGCCGATGACAAGCGCCTGCAGCAGCGAGAAATTGCCGTTGATGTCGCTGATGTTCTTGGCGGTAAACGCGCCGCCGCCCTTGATGATGTTCATGACCAACTCCTAGACACCGCCCGGCCTGCCCGAGCGAGACACCCCGCGGAATGCGGGAGACACAGGACTACTTCTTTTTCGACGCCTTCTCCGGTTCCGGCTCGGGATTCGGCGGGGACTTCACGTCCTCGGGTTCTATCGGTTCGGCAGACATCGCTACTCCTTGCGCACGCGGCGCTGGATCGGGGTTTCCGGCACGGCAGCGAGATGCCCGTCGTGCGCGTCGTCGGCCGCCGCCGCTTCGGCGCGGGCCGCGTCGGACATGTGGCGCTCGTGGGCCGCGCGCTCGGCGGCCAGACGCGCGGCATCCTGCTCGCGCTGCGCGAGCGCTTTCGCCGCTTCCTCCAGCCCGTTGTAGTAGCCGCGCGACCGGAAATTGCGCTCCTGCGCCTCGTCGTCGGCATCGGCCGAGTGCTCGATCACGACGTCGCCGCCGAGATCGGCGCGCTTGACCTTATACATCCGACACGGATACGCCGGATGCCCCACGCGCTCACGGGGACGCCCCGGAGGCCCGAACGGACTCCAGCCCATCTCCCACTTCGCCATTTCACGCGCGTAGGCACCAGCGGGGTTGTGGAACACGCCACCGGGCACACTGAAGTGCCGATCGATGCCGCCCGTGGACGGGTTGGACTCGACTTCCTGCTGCACGCCTGCGACGTTCGGGAGTTCTGCCGTAAAGCACCTCGGAGAAGAAAAGCGGGGAGACCGAAGGCCTCCCCGCGTCGAATTAGGCGACGGTGCCGGTGATGTTCGTGACGGTGCCTGCCATCGGCGTCTGCACCAGCTCGTGCCAGAGGCCATTCACGGCGACGAAATCGACCGAAATCGGCCCAGTGCCGTTCATGGTGATGACGTCGTAGTTGCTGCCCGCGCCGCTGAGACCCGACGCGAACGTCAGCGTGTGCGCCGCCGCGCCATTAGCCCGGATCGACAGCTTCGATCCGTCCAGCGCCTTGCCAGGGTCCGCAATCGTCATCGCCAGCACCGACGTGCCGTTGAGATACGCGATGACGTCCGACCCCGGCTGCGGGAGCGTGATGGCTCCCGATGCCGAGTAGCTGGCCGTCACGACGGCCTTGCCGGCGACGGGGTAGATGACCGGCGCCCCGGCCGGCATCGTGCCCCATTCCGTGTCCGAGGCTGCGCCGACGAGCACCTTCGCGCCGGACGGATGCGCCGACGCAACGGTGCCTTCCTGCCCGCGCAGAACCGGGACCGTGGTCGAACCGGCAACGTAGCCCTTCGATACCTGATAGACCTCGCCGTCGATGCGGACTTTGTAGCCAATCGCGAAGCCGGTTGAGGCCGACACGACGAGCTTGGAATCGTCGATCGCGTTCGCCGACGAGAGAGTGGCCTGAGTGAGTGCCATGACCTTAGCTCCACGCCCGCAGGGCGAAATAGGGCAGAATCGGCGCGATGCCGCCCAAGGTGTCCACACGCGACGGGTTCTGGTCCGTCTGGATGTTGTACTGCTCGACCCAGCGCATCGAAATCTTTGTCGCGCGGTCGCCCACGGTCTTGGCGTTCGCGCCAGCCAGCTTGTCCGGCAGATCCACCATCGCGAACGCGAACGCGGCCGGGTTGAACATCAGCGACTGCCGCGAGGACTGCGCCGCCATCGTCGCGCCCACGGTGCCCGTCGAGCCGAGGAACGAGATCGCCGCATTGTCGGCCGGCGACTGGTTCACCGTCTGGAGCTGCCCGCTCGGGATGATCGACGGCGAGAACGCCAGCGTCGCCGTGCTCGACCCCGACACGTCCCCCGTGAGGACGAACTGCTGCAACTGCCCGGTGGACTCGTAGGACTCCGGATTGATGCCGTAGACGCCGTCCAGCGTGAACACGTCGCCCGCCTTGAGCGCGTAGGTGCCCCAGCCGTCCGTTGCGAGCGTCGAGCCGGTCTGGCTGCCCGCGTTGACGGCCGGCGTCGAGGCCGTGAACGTGCCGGTGGTGTGCGTCGGGATGTTCGGGTCCCAATACCACTGATCCACGCCGAGCGCGGCGCCGGAGAACTGCCCCTTCTTGAAGTAGTCGTTCTTCGGCTGGAACAGCGCGAAGTTCGGATTCATGATCGCCGACTGAGACAGCGGATCGAGCACCGCCAGTAGTTCGTCGTCCGGCACCGCGTTGTTGTGGAGCAGCGCGACGCCATCGGTCCACGTCTTGTTGTCCGACAGCGGCACGCCAGGCTGGCCGATCGAGAAGTAGACCGACTTGTAGACTTCCTTGCCCGCGGTCACGTCCCACTTGTTGGCCTGCCGACGTCCGGCGGTCTTCGTGTAGCGGTCCTGCACCTCTTCGACTTCGAGTGCGTCCTGCGAGCTCGACCACCCCATGCCAATCTGGAACTGGTGATTGATCGTCAGCGGGACGGTCTGGTTGAGAATCGACTGCTGGACGAGCGCCTGGCCCTCGTTGACCTGCCACCGCTGCTGGATACGCACCTGCACGGTGTCGCCGATCTGTGCGCCCTGCGGTTTGTTGCCCCACGCGCCTTTTTCCCACGTGCGGTCGAACAGACCGATCAGCTTCAGGTTGTTCTTGAAGTTGACCGCCGTGTCCTTGGTGACCCAAGTTGGCGAAATAAAACTGTCCATGTAACCTACGCTCCCCTCTTGTTCAAGACCGCCAACTGCGAATGAATCGCGCGTCGCTCGGTCTTGACCGCTTGGGATGTGACGTCTGCCTTTCTCGGGCCACTAATTGACGGATTCAGCGTGCGTCGATACGCGAGTATCAATTCCGCGCGATCCCTTTTGATGACCAGAAACGGCAAAACAGCCAAGATGATTGATTCGAGGTCTTTGGCGCTTGCCTTCCATCGATAGCAGGCTTTCCACCGCTGACCGCGCTTTTCAACGCCTACAGAACCACCGAATCTCGCTCGTAACCATTCCGTGAGTCGAGGGTCGGTGTTGCCCACAGCCAAGGCGCATCCGAAACGATGGCTTCCGTGGTCGTGCAAGACAAAGCATCCTTCGCCGTCGATAATTCCGGCGAGATAGGCTAGTTCCGAATCAGTCCAATCGGTCTTCATGTCCTTACGCGCGACGGGACGGGCGATAGAACACCCGTTCGTGCTCCTCAAGCGGAGCATCGTCGCCGGGCAGCGCCTCAGCGCTGCGCACCGTGCCCGTCCGCACCGGATTCGGCGGCTTGGGCAACAGGGTTGGACCACGCATGGGGGCTGATCCGGTCGCAGCAGCCGCCGCACGCGAAGAGGGAGACGGGCGTTGCTCAGCGGCAACGAGGGACTTCAGATAGCGCGCCACACCGGCAACCGCCGCCTTGAAGCCGGGCGTGTCCGCCGCGATGGCGGTGTCTCGGCTCAAGGCTTCGCGCTCCTCGGGATGCGTGGCCAGGTAGTAGGACGCACGCGGCCCGACTTCGAGCGCGGCACGGCCGACGACGTCAGACACAGGAATCGGCTCGGCGTGCTCGCCCACGATGTCATCGAAATCCGCATAGGCTTTCCGCGCGTCCTCGAGCTGGTCGAGGTATTTCGTGACGACCTCGCGATGACTGCGCGTTTCGGCCTGCTGCGCCTCTTCGGCGCGTTCGGCGGCGCGGCGCTGGTCATAGCGCCAGTCGGTGCGCTCGTCGGAATACTGCTCCCAGGACTTGCCCTCGTTGCCCTTGATGGCAAAGTATTCGTCCCATGTCGGGAACGTCGCGGCGGCGGACGGAGTAGCAGTGCGCGGTTGTTCGCGGACGGGCTCCTGAGTCGGCGTGGTGGTTCGGCGCGACTCGTCGAGTGCTCGCTCGGTTTCACGCAGCCGACGAGTCAGTTCCTTGATGCGCGGCGCGTCCTCGGCGCTGGCTTCCTGGCTCTTTGCGCGGTGGCGCGGCTTGAACTTGCCCGTTTCGTCGCGTTCGGCGGATTCCGGCTTCGCGTCAGGTTCCGCAGCCTGCGCGGCGGGCTTCTGCCGGCGCTGGTCAGCCGAGAACGCCGCTTCGTGGGCGTCGAGCGACTCGCCGTCGTCGTCACCGCCAGTCTCGACGACTTCGACCGGCGCGGGCGTCTCGATGACAGACCCGCCGCCATCGACGTCCATCAGCGGCAGCGCGAATCGCCAGATTCCGGTGTGCGGCATATCCCTCAAAACGCAAAAAGGGCCGATCTGCGCTCATCGTGAGTGCAAACCGGCCCTCGCTTGGTGCGGTCGGGCTGTTGTTGCGCTAAATATCCGCTAGGTTGCGGATTTTGTCAACTCTTGCAGTGCGCCGCACCGGCAGCGCATGACTTGAAACCCCATGTCGTAGTAGAAATCGTGCGCGTGTGCGTCCGAGTCGCGCTTCGCCTTCGGGACGCGCTGTTTCGTCTTCGTCTCGACACTCTCGATGCGCCCGTCGTTCATGTTCAGCGTGATCTGCCCGCAGGCGATGCGGATGCCGAGGGCGTCTTGCAAGGAGGCCACGAGGGACTGGATGTCGGCGCTCATCGCTTGCGCTTCGCATCCTTCGCGTGCTTTTTCTCCATCGCCTTACCCTTCGCTGTTTCCTTGTTGCCGTGCATTGCGCCTATCGCGTTGAGTGTCCCGTAGACGGCCCTGTCGTTGTTGCCGTATTCGGCGCGGAGCTTCTTTTCGAGGAACTTAGGCATGACGTGCCGCCTTTACCTTGCGTTCAAGCCAAACGATTCGTCGATACGCCCACGCCATCAAATGGCGGTGATACTCGTCTCGCGGCTGAACGGATGCAGCTTTCAACTCGCCAGCCGAATATGGGATACCTAGACGCTTCAGCAGATTCACGCGAATCACTGCCGCCTCCCCGTCATCACAATCCGCACCGTCCGCAGCGCGATAAACCACGGCATTCCGATCCGCCGATAGCGCACGACGAGCAGCGGCGCGAACATCCAGCGGCGATAGCGCGGCTTCGTCATCAGCGCATCGGCGAGCACTTGCACGCTGTAGAGGCCCGCGAGGCTCATGCGCCCGCCTTCTCGACTCGCCAGCCTTCGCGCAGCGCGCCGCTCGGTGTGCGTTCCGTCGTGAGCACGATCCACTTGCCTTTCGCTGGCTTTTCCAGATGGAACCATTCCGCCGTAGCAGGAAAAGCATAGCCCGCGCCGTATCGAATCGTCGCGTAGCCGTCGTGGTCTGGAAACACAACGCCGGTAATCTGGTGCCTCTCGGACATCACGCCTCCGGCTGCTGCTGCGCCGCCTGCGCGGCCATCTCCGCGTCGTGCGCGCGTGCCGCTTCCGCCTGCTCGGCCGTCGCTTCGCGCCCGCTCGCCGCTTCGGCGGATTCGTGCGCCTGCCCGCGCTCGGCCATCTCTCGCGCGTGCGCCTGATCCATCGCGGCCATCCCGACCGCGTGATCCTGCACGCCGATGCGCGCCCGCTCTTCGAGGAACAGCGCGAGCCGATCCACCTTCGCGCCGAGTTCCGCGACCGCGATCTTCGTCTCGGACTCGATGTGCAGCTTCTCCCGATCCGCCAACAGCTCCAGATGCGTCCGCTCGCTCTGCCCCTGCTGCCGAATCTCCTCCACCGCAGTGGGCTTCGCCGCCTTCTGCAATTCCGCCTGCAACTGCTGAATCTGCTGCTGCGCCTGCGCGAGTTGCGCCTGCACTTCCGGCGGCACGTTCTGCCCGCTCGCCTTCGCCGCGAGCATCTGCTGAATCGGCGGCGCGAGCATCACTTTCGCACGATCCGCCATCTGCTGATGGCCGGGACCGTCTTGGTTCTGGAAGAACAGATCGCCGAACCACGTCATGAGTTCCGGATTCGCCGCGAGCAGTTCCCCGATGATCGTGGCTTCCTGCTCACGCCGCGAATCGAAATTCTTCGACACCTTCACGGTGACGTTAAACTTCGCGTCCTTCGTCAGCGTGTAGGTCTGCGGATTCGGATGGCCCTGCGGCGCCGGCATCGCCTTCCCGCCCTGCATCACCATCGGTGTGTGCAGCAGCACCGTCTCGGCGTCGCCTTCCGCGTTCACGATGCGCGCGAGACGGCCCGGACGCCCGAAAACCGGATAGAGCAGGTTGTTGATCACCTGTCCCTCGTAGCGAATCGACCGCTGCAGGTTATCGAGAAAGTGGCTGACGCCCTTCTGGCTCTGTTCGATGAGCTGCGCATTCTGCCGCTTGCTGCGGACGGACGGCGCCGCTTCGCCGAGCGCCGACGCGTGAATGCCGCTCGTGCTCTGGATGGACTCGTCGAACATCTGCACCGAGGCCGCGACGGCTTCAATCGGCGGATTGCGCGACGGCGGCACCGTAGGGGGATTCGCCTGCCCGTTATCGAGATTCGTGCGCTTGTAGGGGAGATACGGCAGCGTCCGCGTGTTCGCGGCGACCCACCAATCCTCGTAGCCTTCGATGGTGCCCTCTTCGACCATCACCGGCACGAGCGGCGCGAGGCCGATCAGCTCCAGCCACCGCGACACCATGACGTTGAACCCGTAGCCGGGCGCCCGCATCGAGCGCACCATACCCTCACGGCGCCGTTCCTTGTCGTGCGGCTGCAGTTCTTCTCCGACGACTTCGATGATCGGCATGTCCGGCCCGAGCCAGTCGGTGTCATCGAGCACGTCATCGTCGCAGCCGTCCAGTTTCGCCCACTTGATGCGCTTCTCGACGACGGTGCGGCGCGAGTCCTCGACTTCCTGCCAGCCTTCGAGGTCCGGCAACTCGTCCACTTCGTCGGACCACTCCACGCGCTCGGACTGGCCGTCCGTGAACGTCACCAGTTCTCGGCTCTCGCGCACCGTATACCAGTAGTCCACCACGCGGACCATGCGCGTCTCACCGTCCGTGTGGAACCACTCCGGCCGCTCGTCGCCGAGCGCACGCCACTGGTCATCCGAACAGTCGCAGAGCGCGTTCCTCTGGTTTTTGCGCTTCGGATACTCCGCGATGTAGGCGTCTTGCGGCAGATCCGTGGCGACGAACCACCACTCCGCATCCGACCCGTCCGGCTGTTCACGCGCGGGATCGCCCGTCACGCACGCTTGGTTATAGAAGCGGTTGACGAAGATTTCCTGATCGTTGGTCTTGCCAGGCACGTAGCGCGTCATCACGCCGTAGTAGCCGGACCCGGCAATCACCGCGCGCGAGAACGCCCACGTCCGCGCGTCGGCGGCTTTCGACTCCCGCTGGATGCGGCGCACGAGCCCTTCGCGCAGCTTGATTTCCGTCTCGTCGATCGGCTCGGCTACGTCGCCGAAGTCGTCGGCCGGCACGATCGAGATGCCCATGTCCGACTGGCGCTCGCCGTTCAGCACCTGCTGAATCGGGGGCCGCGTCTTGTTGATGGTGATCATCGGCCGCGCAGGCACGGGCGGCATCCCGTTCTGTGCGGCTTGCCCCTTGCGGATGTTCTTCACATCCTCCGGCCACTGCTCGCCGTTGTAGAACGCGATGTCCTCGAGTTCGCGCTTGGTCTGCTTCGACTTCGCCTCTTGCCCGAGCTTGAAGCGGTCTCGGGCGAGTTGGAGGAATTTCTTCGTGGCGGTAGAGGCAGGCATGGATCAGCGTCCGAGGAACAGCCAGCGGAGACGGGCTAGGAAGGACGCCCCGATGGCGAGGCGCACAGCCTGCCTCGCTTGTGCGTCGTGAAACCCGTGCGTGTCTGTCTGGACGTCGTAGACGACAATCGGCACGAGCGTGCCTGCGGGATGCGTGCGCGCGGCCCACTCCGAGGTCGCATCGATCCGCTTCTGCACCTCGTGCAACTGCTGCGTGTGCTGGTTCAGCACGAACGCGTGATGCGCGAGCGCCACGCCCTGCTGTTCAATTTCGCTGACCGCTTCCACGCCGACCGCGCGGCGAAGATCGCGGCGTTTGATGCGCTCGGAGGCTTCACTCATGCGGGCATGCTCCACTCCACCGCGATGGGGATTTCCTTGCCGGTGAACAGCGGTTGGACGGCGTGCCTACCGCTGAATCGATTCACGTTGCGATACGGACCCGCATCGATCGGGCGCGGACAAAGCAGAGAAACCGGCACGTCTCCGTATGACACGTCAGATGTGATGACGAATTGCTGGGTGTAGGGTTGCTCCTCGCCAGTCATCGGATTAACCGCGAACACGCCGCTGAGCGTTATGACGTCTCCGCGCTTGAGCGCACACGACGACACCAGCGACGGCTTCTCTGCCGGCATGAAGATCGTCTTCGCGCCCGGCACCCACAGCAACCGCTCCGGATCGAGTGCTAGACCTGCGGCAGCCGTCGCGAGCGTGGCGAGAAAGGCGCGTCGGTTCATGCGAATCGCCCAGCAGTATACACCCTACCCCATCCACCCGTGCTCGCCTGTCACCATCGGCATCCGCGACGGCCGCTGGACCCGCGGCTTCGGCGGCGCACTCCCGAAGTTCAGCTCCAGATACTGCGTGCAGACTTGCCCGTGCTCATACCACCCGTCCGCCTTCGGCTTGCGGACTTGCTTGTTGCCGACGCTCACCATGTGCTCGTCCCACACATAGCCAGCCTCGAAGCCATCCGCCAGGAACAGGTCCAGCGTCGTCGCCGACTCGGAAATCGTGAGCCACCGCTCCGGATCGCTGTTAATGGCGAAGGACTCCTGCCGATCCGCCGCGCGCCGTCGCATTTGCGCCGCGATCCGTTCCACTGCGGCCACGCGCATCGCCGGGCTGTTGCTGTCCTGCTGATACACGGCGCGGATGCCCTTCGATCGCAGCGTCTGCCCCATGTCCACGCCGATGGGATTCGACGCGCCCGCCGGGTCGCAGCACTCTTTCAGCGCGACCGGATCAGGGAACCACTGCGCGCGATAGCGCAGCACGAGGTCGAGGAAGTCATCCAAGTAGAGCGACTGGCCGAGAATGCCGCCGAGATAGCGGACCTGCCCGAGCGGCGACACCTGCCGGAAGATCGCGCACGGATGATGCTTCCCGAAGTCGAGGCCCATCTCCAGCGGCAGGCGCGGGTCATACGCGAGCTTCACCTCGTGCAGCGCCCGCACGAACGCGCCCTTGTAAACCGGCTCGCCCGTGACGTTCATGCCGCGCAGCCCGAGAATGGAACTGCGATGCTTCGCATGATCCGGCGGAAACGACTGGAGTGCCGCCTGCAACAGCGCCGCGGGTAGGTTGTGCGCGTTATCGTGGATACTGACTGCGTAGTAGCGGCGATTTGGGATGCTATTGTTCGAGGGAAACTGCTTCGCCAACCAGTGCGTCACGTTAGGCGGGTTGGGACTAAAAATTAACTGGTGAGGAAAACCCGGTTGCCGTAGGCGCAAGCGCAGCTCAAGACTGAAGTCCTCCGGCAGTTCTTCCGTCTGGTCGTTGTAGATGCGAGCCACGCCCATGCCGCGCATCTTTGAGTAGCGCGAGAGCGCATCAGGCGACTTGAGTCCGTAGCTGAACGCTTTCGAACCATTTGGGAATTCATACGCGAGTTCTTTCGCGTTCCAACGTGGAATACACCCTGCCTCTTGACAGACCTGCTCAAACGCTGGGCGGACCTTCGTTTGTGTCTCGCCGTCGCCGTAGCGACCGATCCAGCCATGAATCCCTGGCATCTCCTGATACGCGTTGAATTCCTTCCAACAACACGCGGTCGTTTTACCACTGGACAGCGCGCCCTCAAGGTCGATTTCTGGCGTCTCGTCGCGCATGAAATCACTTATTGGTTTGCGCCAGCGCATTTCGACGACGCGCTCGGTCACGACTTCGGCGGCTCCGTCTCGTAGACGTGCTTGACGACCGTTGTGCCTTGAATGTCGTGCTTGATCGTGTCGCCGAGCACCTGGCGGCCCTTCAGGATCGCGATCTTGTCCTTCGTGTCGCCATGATGCACCACGTCGAGCATCATGCGCGCGGCGTGCGCGTCGGCAATCTGGCCGGCGAGCAGCTTCGTGTCCTTCGTCAGCAGCCGCATGTAGCGCGCGACCTGGACCACACTGCCCGGCCAGGACGCGTAGCACGCGCGGTCCTTCAGCGCCGTGAACATCTCCAGCGGCTCGCTGATACCGTCCTCGATATGCTCGAGGATGTGCCGGCAGATTTGCTCCTCGAACCACTGGAAGCGCGGCTGGTCGCAGTTCTGGCAGTGCGTGTCGTGCGTCTGCTCGGACTGGCAGCGCGGGCAGGGCCAGGGCTTCATGGGCAGAGTGTCCTGGTGGCGAGCCGAACGCTCCACACAAGCGACACGCCAGGAATGTGCCAGTAACGACGCACCATCATAGGCCATCGAACAACGCGGCGCCACAGTGGGCGGACGAGAAGAATGAGGCGTTCGCCGTCATTGGGGCAAACGTAATCGGGATGGATATATCCCTTGGCGTAGAACACGCACCGTGGGCATTCGTGATTCATGGCTGCTTCGGCGTATCTTCACGCACAAGGACGCAATCCACCCACCGATGGCCGTATTGCCCGCAGACGTGACATGGACATCCTGGGCCGCGATGAGACGCCACCGACCACCCGCAATGCGAGCACGTCTCGTCCAGCTCCACGTCGTAAGCGTCAGCCATGTCGCTGCTCAGTCTACACCGGGGCGCAAGGCGCCGGCTATGACGTACGCCTGGAGACGCCCGTTCACGTCAGCGTAGTGCAGTTGGATGTGCCACGCGTGCCACTCTCGGAACGCGCGCGTCCGCGTGGTTCGCGTCAATGCTCTCCTGCCATACGCCGCCGCACGCAGCTTCGCGCGTGAGGTCGCTCGCCCACGCCCGCAACCGCCCGACTAGCTCATCCATGTGCGCCTCCTGAAATGTAATCGGTCCAACCTCGCAAAAAGCGCCGTAATCGGTCTTTTGAGCGAATGTAATCGATCGCTAAATCGCCGCAAACACCACACAGAGCGCAACTTACTCCATTTGTAATCGATGTAATCGCGTAATCGCACCACGCTGAAACTTATACGTGTGCGTGCGCACATACAGGTATACATATACAGATTACATAGATTACATAGATTACATACCATAAGAATCAACAACTTACACGTAATCGATGTAATCGAACGCAGCGAAATGTAATCGGACAAATGTCCGTTAAAGTCAGTCAATGTCTATCTCTGTCGTATATCCTTGCACGGCTCGGCCCATTCTACGGATGGTCCGACGCTCCCAGCCAGCCGACCGGAGAATGCGCCCGACGCGCTTGGATTCGCGGTCGGTGATGGCGGACTCGTGGAACTTCAGCGCCTCTTTCAGCACCTCGGCAATGGTAACATCCGGCTTGCCGATGAGGTAATCGAGCACGGTGTTCGTCCAGGCGTCGAGCACATGCCGATGCGCCTGAACAGGGCCGGTCGTCGCCGGCATCAGATGCCACGGTTCCCCGTTGGACATGCGGACATGCGCCTCGGCGAGGAGCTGCGCGCGATCGGCAAGAAGTGCGGCGGTGTTGATGGTGCCGACACGCACCGGATAGAAACGGCGTCCGCCCGTCTCGTCGAGCAGGTAATCGTCGCGGTTGGTCGTGCCGATAAAAATACACTGGCGGGGGAACGTAAGCGTGAACGCGCCGTAGGTCGGGCGATAGGGATCGCTCGGCGTGCTCACGATGACCTTGATGCGATCGACGTCGGCCTTGGTCGTGGACGACAACTCGGCGATTTCAATCAGCCACGCGCCGCGGAGCGCTTGCAGAAAATCCTTCTGCGTCATGGACTCGAGCGCGACGCGGTAGTAGTCCCCGCCGAGAATGCGCAGGGCGGTGGTCTTGCCGACGCCCTGCGGCCCTTCCAGGACGAGCATGGTGTCCACTTGGCACCCCGGCTGCGCCACGCGCGCCACGAGCGAGAGGAGCGTATTGCGGCCGGCCGCGAGCAGGTAATCAAGGGGCTGCGCATCGGACGGCACGGCGCCGAGATAGTCAATCAACCAGCGGTCCATCCGCGGTTCGTCGTCCCAGACGTAGGACGCCAGCATGTCGTGGACGCAGTGCCGGCGCCGCTGCCACGCGATGAGGTCGATCGCGTCTTTCACGTCGGCCTTGGTCGCGCGCGTGAGGCCGATGCTCTCTTGCAGATAATGGCGAATGCGCGTGACGTCTTCTCCGCGCATTTCGCGCTGCTCGCTGTTGGTGACGAGCACGCGGTCTTTGAACTCGTCGTAATACAGACGATCGGGGCCGTAGAGCGGATCTTTTTGCAGCACCGTGACGATGTTCGCGAGCGTGGAGAGTGGCTGGTGCTTGTCGTTGCATTGCAGTCCCCACGCGGCGACGGCGTTGTGCGGCGTCACCGCCGTGCGGAATTTGGCGTTGGGGTCGGGTGCGCTCATGACTCACGCACGGGACGCTGCGCGATAATTTGCGCGGCGAGCTGTTGGAGTTCATATCGCAACGCGCGTCCTGCGGGTGGTTGGGCGCCACGCTCGGCCGCGCGATCCAAGGCAAGGCCCAAGCACGCGGCTAACGCGGCGACGGCGGTGCCATTCGCATGTCCGGGCAAGAGAGCGAGGATTTGATCAGCGAGGACGATAACGGGGTCGTGTGCGTCAAGAACAGGCACGGCTCAACTCCTAGTCAGAGAGCGCCGAGTCGAGCGTGTTGGGACTAGGCAACACGCTCGAACGGGATTCATGAGGTCCCTCTCGGCTTGGGGGTTATTCTACACGTAGCCCGCAGTTTACGCCCGCGTCACGCCTCGCGCAATCCCGTCTGTATCGCGCCCTTACTTTCCGTAAGCGCAGCCGCTTGTGGGTGCTGGTCGATCCACGCGACACCGCAAGCCAAAGCTGCGAATTCGTGCCCCTTCAACCCGTAGAGCGGCCCTCGCGCTTTCGTCGTGCCGATGGCGCTGTCTCCCCCGTAGCGGTCCATGAGCGCGCGCCGGATGTTCGCGTCCTTCGCCTGCATGCTGCCGCACAGGTGGAGCTTGATGGGCCGGCGCGGGAGTCGATACCGTTGGTGATTCGGCCACGCCTCGTAGAAGCGGCCGGACCAAAACACCGTCTCAAAAGTCTCGTGTCCGACCGCCATGCCCATCGCTTCGATCTGCTCGATGACGAGCGTGGAGCCGAATGGCGCGGTCTCGAGGCGCGGCAGAATCGCGCCGTTGAGCGCCGTGACGTGCTCGAGCACCATCGGCGGGCCGATAGATTGCGTTCCCAGGACAACGAGCGCGGATTGAATCGTGCCGGGGTCGATCGCGTAGATGAGACTCATCGAAAATACCGCGACCGTTCCGACCCCTCGCCGACGTAGGGCGCCCAATACGATCCGCCGTAGACGCGCTCGTGTCCGCAGGTATCGCAACGGAACAGCAGCCGGCCGCCGCGCTGCCGATTCAGCTCGGTATGCGGCGTGCGCGCGAGCGTGGCGGTGACTTTCGCGCGGGCGTAGCGTTCGGCTTCGGCGCGCAGTTCGAGCGTCTGGCCGGGCAGGGCGGCGATGAGATCGCGTTCCTGGGTCGAGGCGTCAAGGCCGGCGTTGCAGCGCGGGCCTTCGCAGCAGAGGATGATCGGCATGTCAGATCCTTTCGTGTGGGTAATAGACGCGGGCGATGTGTTGCGCGAGCACGAGCGGTATTTTCGCGATGTGCGCGGAGGCGGCTTTGCGGGCGGTGCTCTTGCTGCCTGTTTTCCGTGAGATGGACGGCTCGGTGTCGTTGAACCAGTCGCCGCCTTGTTTAATGCCGCTGGATTCCACGCCGCAATCGCGCGTCGTGAACCGCACGCCGTTGCCGACATCGGTCCTTCGGCTGGCAGGCAGCCACACCGGATTGATACACGAGCACAGATTGCACGGCTGGTCTGGATTGATCGCCGAGTAGACGGTCTCGTGCGCACCTTCTGGATGGCCGCAATCGCATATAGGCTCGCTCGGCACCTTCGCGCGCGCCTTCGTCATTGGCATCAACGCCGGCACATCCCCCCACAAGTAGAAGCTGCCGAAGTGCCACCGCGCCCGCCCGACCCATGGCTGCGCCCCGCGCACGTTCTCCACGACGAGCGGCACATGCCGCCCTGCCGCTTCGCACGCTTCGCTCTGAATCCGAAAGCACGCATCAAACAGCGCGGTCAGCCGCTTCGGATCGTCCTCGCCCTCGCGCAACCGCCGCGCTTTCTCTTTTGCCTTCGTCCACGGCATCGCCATGTAGGAGAACTCCTGACACGGGGGACTCGCAACGATGAGCGCGGCATCCTTGAACTGCGCGCCGTGAATCGTGAGCGCGTCCTGTAGGACAAGCTGCGCGGGATAGCGCGCCTCGCCGTAGACATGGCGTTCGATGTCGAAGCCGACGACGCGGTAGCCTTCTGCGAGTAGACCTTCGGTCCAGCCACCGAGACCGCAAAAGATGTCGATCGCCAACGGCTTCATTTCCCGTTACTGTTCCACGGCCCATCCGGCCGCGCGGGCGGCTCCGTCTGCGGCGGCGCGATGAGGCGGCCTCGGGAGTCCCGCACGGCGCAGCTCGGGCACAGCGGCTCGGGCTGATCGCGCCGCGCGAGATACGTGACCGCGGGATGGCCGTGCGCGCAGACGCGCACGACTTGCAGGCGGCGCCAGGATTCGTCTGTCATGGTTTCTCCCGCTCGTAGACGATGCGATCGGTGATAGGCCGCAGGTTCGGCCCCTGCTGTTTCGCTTCTGCCGTAATTCTCGCGTGCGTGCGCTCAAGCTCAGACATCGCAGCATGTGCGGCGCACCAGCGACCCGTGGACAGCGCGAGCGCGGGACAATCCGGGATCGCGCACGGCGTCATGGCTGCGCTATCCTTGATTGGTT
>Ga0247672_1000035_pt1 | contig 26020 bp, 25 predicted proteins | sample CNK13_metaG_FD_182719 | JGI IMG/M metagenome (GOLD analysis project Ga0247672, IMG submission 182719) | Soil microbial communities from Purdue University Martell Research Forest, Indiana, United States - CNK13 | ecosystem: Environmental > Terrestrial > Soil > Temperate forest > Bulk soil... | reverse complement strand
CTACCGGCAGGCGCTGCTCGAAGCAATCGGGTCAGGGGACCAAAAGCTTGTTGCTGAGACCTACGCCGCTTTCATCCAGAAAGCGAGCGAGCTGGGCCGTCCGGATCCGGACAAGTTGGCCCGGCAAATGTTTTCGACGCTCAACCCGTACCGGCAAGCATTCGGTGGCGTGCTCACCGATCAACAACGTGCCGATACCCTCAGCAAAGCCAGTGATGCGCAGCGGAAAATGGTCGAGACGATGGAGCAAAACTATGCCCTGGCTGCCTCAACTCTCGGTCTGACGGCCGATTTTGAGAAGCAAGAGAAGGCGGCGCCTCTCCAGCGGTCGGGCGCCGGTGCTGCCGGTGGTGGCGTTAGCCTGCCGTCCGGCCGGGCTGCAGGCGTTTCTGGGGGTGGAATCGGCCGTATTGGTGGCGGTTTGCGCCGGATCTCACTTTCCGGGCCAAAACCTCCCAGGATTCGTTTACCCGGTTTAGGGGCTGCCAGTGGTGGCGGAGCGGCTAAAAGCAGCGTGGCGAGGCGCGTGCGCCTCGTGCACGGCCGTTTAAAACCAAGGTCATCAAGTAGTCGACGTCTTTCGGCTGGTCGAGCACCTCGGCGCCGGATTAGCCTCTTGGCATGAAACTGAAGCAAAACCGTAGGGCCCATATCAGTCTTCAAAGTGTTCGAAAAGTGCAAGAGGGCACCGAACGCAAGCGCGACGTGATGGAAAGCTGCCGGATTGCATACCGCACGCTCTGTGAACGCGTTAAAGATGCGTGAAAGAGCACACCTTAGGGATACTGTCGGGGATCGGTGCTGCGGCCGGTGTCCACATGGCTCAACGGTTGGTTGAGCTGGCTCAGGAAAACGGAGCAAAGACGGACGCGGCTTTCCCCGATTTCCTTCTCTACAATCTCCCGAGCGAAGCCACTACCGAGTTGGGCATAGAAAACCCCCAGGTATTGCTTGGAGAGCTGGCCCTGGCTCTGAAAAAGTTCAACGTCTGGGGCTGCGATTACCTGCTGCTCGCCTGCAACACGATTCACCAGTACCTGCCGGAAATGAAAGAGCGGTTTGGTGGCGTGATTATCAACATGGTTGAGCTGGCTGCCTGCGAAGCGTCCGGGGCAAAACGTGTTGGAGTAATCTGCAGCCAAAGTACTCGCGATTCAGGGATCTATCGGCGCTCACTTGAAAATTACTGCGTCGAAACGATTTACCCGAGCGACGCATCACAGCACTTTGTCAATGCAGCGATCGATTCCGCGATCTGCGGCACTAACCCGGGTCGAAATTGGAAAGGGATTCATTTGCTCGATGCCGAATTAAGGTCGCGCGGGGCCGGTTGCGTTATTCTTGGGTGCACCGAGCTTCCGTTATGCCTGAAGGGGCATCCTCTTGGCGCGCACGCGATCGATGCCGGTGAAGTTGCTGTGAGGCAGGTTTTGCGTCTCCTCTCCAGCGGCGCGCCGGTCACTTCCTCGCCTCTTTAAACCCGGCGCGCCGCCCTAACAACAATGACGCATTATTTGGTAAGCTTGCGTTGTACGCTCAAGGTGTTAACCTGTCAAGAGAATCTGAACCTATGGACAATTTTGCCTTTGTAACTCGCGATTTCCACATTCTTCCCGTTGCTGATCGCCTGCGTGATGACGGCAAGAATGTTGTGGTCGGAATGGTGCAGGAGGAAGAGAACAAAAAGACTCCCGAGGGCAAGAGCGAAGCCCGGCTATCGCTCTATGATGGCATCATCGAAAAGCATGACGCTGACGATGTGCTCGACTGGCTCGAAAAGCTTCCAGATTCAGAAAAAGGCGATTGGTTTCTGATGTTTGATTACGGCGATTTGTACAAGTATTCCGAGCGCGCGCTGAAAGCCGGGTTCACTAAAGGCATTTTCCCAACTGAAGAAGGGTACGAGCTGGAGAAGGATCGCGCTAAAGGCAAAGAGTTCGCCAAAAAGCATTACCCGGCGCTCAAGGTTGCTGAGGTGCACGAGTTCAAGAAAATCGAAGATGCGATCACCTTTTTGGAAGCTGACAGCGAAAACATTTACGTTCTGAAGTCTGAGGGCTCGAACGCTGAAACAGTTGTGCCTCAGACGGAGGACGTCGACCTTGGCAGACGGCAAGTGATCGGCGCTCTCCGGACTGAGGCGCGGGATTACGAAAAAGGCGGGTTCACCTTGGAGCCTCGGATCCTGAAGCCGGTCGAGCTGTCACCGGTGATGCTCTTCTGGAACGGCAAACCGCTATTTTCCCTGGTTGAGCTGGAAAATAAACCGCTCGGCGCCGGTAACATTGGCCGGTTAACCGGTGGCTGCCAGAATCTCAGCATCCGCACTCCGCTCAACTGCGAGCTGAATCGGATTGCCTTCCCGCCGATCGTTTACGAGATGGCGAAAAAGGTTCCAGGCATTGGCTTGTTCGATGCCGGTCTGCTGTATGACGGCAAAGATTTTCTGTTCACAGAGTTCTGCGCTCAACGCTGGGGTTTCGACGGGATCTTTTCCGAGATCGCAATGTGCGGCGATGAGCACGGTCGCGGCAATGCGGTCAACCACTTCGACAAGATTGCTGCGGGCGAGAGTCCGCTACTGCACGAGTACGGCGCTGCAGTTCGATTGTTCCAGACTGAGCCGGACGGGAAGCACCCCGATATGTATCAAGGCGGTTATGCGGTCGATTGGCTCGATGAGGTGAGCGATCAACTCTTCCTGTATTGTATCGAGGCAAAAGAGGTTGAAGGCGTGGAAGACGGCTGGGTGTTTGTCAGTAACGGATACGAAAAGGAAGTCGGGACAGCAACCGGTACCGGCGACACTGCGATCGCGGCCGTCGAGCGCGCTTACGTCGCGGCTGCAGGGATTGCAATGACTGGCTTGATGTATCGCCCCAGGTTCGATTTCGTCAGTCGGCAGTACTTCACTTCGATATGGAATAGGCTCGATTTCCTCACCACATCCGGTCTGATTCAGTCTGCGAGCAAGTGAAAATCAAACTCCAAGTCGTCGACCGGTTCCCCTCGGGGTTCACAACTTTGGGATATTGGTTTTGGACTGCGCCGCACAACACCGGTCAGCTTGTCATTCAGGTCATGCAAATGAGTGACTGGCGTTTTATGTTTGCCGTCTGGGGCCACGAGATCATTGAGGCGCTATGGTGCTGGTTGTTCATCATCACCACTGAAGAGTGTGACGCATTCGATCAGATGTACGAAGACGGGTATAAGACCGGGAAATATCAGTTGTCTCAGGAGCCGGGCCACGATCCGAAGTGCCCGTATCACACCGGCCACATGATGGGAGTGGCTTGGGAGCATATTTGCATCCGCTTGCTATTCGCGTCTTGGTCCGCTTACTTAGCCGAATGCGATCGCCTGATGGGCATTCCGGATAAGAATGCCATTAAAATGCCATAGTTATGCACGAGTCCAACGGACAGCCGCCCGGCCCCAGCAACGAAACGCTCAAGCATCTGGCAGGCATGCTGCCGTCGTACGCAAAGGCCGTAGCCGAGAAAAAGCTTGGGGGAAAAGGCCGAAAGGAAGCGCCGAGAGTGCCGAGAAGTGTCTGCCCGATTTGCGGGACGGGGTTTGATTTTGGTCCGGCCGTTCATAACCTTCCCAAGCCAGACAAGTGCAAGAGCTGCGAAAAGGATCTGGCTGCTGGTTACACTGCATTCATCTGTGACGATCGATTTATCATCGCGAAGAGCGCGCGGCTAGCGGACATGGCGGGGAAAATCATCCAGCTCTCGCCGCCTGTGTTCGAACGACTGGCTAAAGAGTATGAGTTAGAGTGGAAAGTTAAGCATGGACCTTCAAATACCGCCACACTGGAAGCCGGTGACTCGGGAGCTGTTTGATGAGTACTTGCAGCAGTGCGACGATTATCGTACTGACGGCTGGGCTAACGGGATTCTCTACTACTTTCGGCGCAATCGAAGATGGTTTGGTTTCGTGCTCGACTCGTCAGGTTCGAGACCGGTTACATTCTACCTCGACTCAAAATTGTTGAAATGAACCTTCTCGAATGCCTAGACCAAAGCCCGCCGTTCCTCTGTTACTACCTCATCCGAGAGGGTGGTTCGCACCCTGGCACTGAAGTCATCGCGGAGCGGGCCGGTCTTTCAGCTACCACGGTTCGGCGCCTTGCCCGGTCGATCACGTGGGCGCCGTGGCGCTTGTCTGTTATCAACAAGTTCTGTGACGCTCTTGGCTTCAGCTTCGTTGTGAACATCCCGGCCAAAGGCGCGACCAATGGCGCACGGTTCTACTTCATCAAACCGTTCAAGCGGTACCTTGAGTTCCTGGCATCCGGCAAACAAAAGAATCCAATGCGGCATTTGGATGCACGGGAAAAGCAAAGGTTTCTGGCGTTGTGCCAGAAATGGCGAGAGGCTCGGGAGCTTCCGTTCTGAAATAAAAAACGCGCGGCCAAGAGTCGCGCGCTGCGGAAAGAAGGTTTGTCCCCGTTACTTCGCTGTGGGTGGTGGTGCCGCTGGCGGGGTCAATGCGTCCAGTGCATCCAGCTTATCGGAGACAGCCGAGACGCGCGTGGTGATACCGTCGAGCAGTGCTTGATCTTCCGGTGTGATTGTCCCGGTAGAATTCTGCAACGCGGCAATCTGGTCCTGAAGGGATTTTACATCGCCTTGCAGATCCGTGATCGCCGTGTCCTGACGGTCGAAGAATGCTTTCAATTTGTCATTGAAGTCACTGATTGCAGACATAATTTGCGAGTACCTTTCGTTGATCAAGTGGGCGAGTCGATCAGCCTGATCGTTGCCCTCATGATGGTGTCCTTTGCTCACGTGGCAAAGATACACTTCACCGGGACAGAATTAAAGACCGAATTACGGCTTGGGCAAAGCCAAGAGGTCGAAGTCAATCCGCTGTAAGCAAACGTCACTCCCTATTCTCGGCTGGCCGTTCTGATCCATGATGCACAGCTCGAACCAGAGAAAGTGATTCTGTTCGAAGCAAGGAAACTCACGCCCGGCGTATGGCTTCAAACCTTGGGCGACCATGCTCCCAATGGTCCCAGGGTCCAGGCAGGCAATCTGACCTTTGTAGCCAGCTTCCGGTACCGTGTCCAAGGTCCGCCACATGATCGCACAACGGATCCCGGTGGTGTTAACCGGTGAGTTCGCCGGTGCACTCGATTCATTCGTGTCGGCAATGTTGTAGCTATTGCCAAGTTTGATCTGGTACTTGCCCGGCACAGCTTCTTCGGACACGTCGTCATCAACCAGCACGCGACGGCAAATCTTGTCCCGGTCATAAAGGCCGGTTGGGATCTGCGCGCGAAGGATGGAGTAGTAACCGGTCTGCTGATAGATCGGATCGTCCAGGGGAATGTCGTCGCTGAGCTGCGCCGCGATCACGAGCATTTCGCGGTAGAACACTCCGGAGTTGAGTGATTTGATGCTCCAGTCAGACCCACTGGCGGCGAGGTAATCCTGTTCTTCGTTGCAGACGTTCCCTACCGGATTGCGCCGGTAGTTGCAGAACACAGAGTAACCGTGATCAACAACGTCGGACGTCTTGTAATCGAGCTGATTCACAAGGGTCCAGTTATTCACGGTATGCGTGCCGGACGGCCACGAGATCCAAAACTCGCGTGAGCTGGGCTTCCAACCGGCGCAAGGAGCGCCGCAATCCAGACCTGATAAGGCTGTGTCCGGCTTGCGGTAAATCACTCCGGAGGCGCGATAGATCCAATCTTCGCGCTCTGGCTGCGCAATGTAAGGGTCATAGCGGTAAATGCTGTCCCGGCTCATGTATCGGACTTCTGTCCCCATGCTTACCAGAGTTCGGGGGAACGTGAGGCAACCGGTTTGGTTCAACGGCTCGACGTAGACCCTGGTGAAAGAGAAGTCTGTCGTGGATCCGGCCGGGGAAACGCTCACCTTCCAGATAGCGCGCCGAGTGAACACGTAAAGGCTGCCTTGCATCGTGGTGGCGGCAAGAATTTCGTCACCGTAATCGAGGTCTTGGTAGTCGGCGATCGTGTCCGTCGTGCCCGGGTTCCAGCTCAGCGGGTTGTTGAGGTCGCACCACATGATCCTGACTGGATGCGGGCCATCCTTGTCAGTGAAGTTCATCAGCATGATCACGCCGCTGTACTGGATGACAACGTGCGCACCCATCACGTCCTGAGGCGCACCACTCCAGACAGCGTACAGGTCAGGGACGGGTTGCGTCGTTGGGTCGCCGAGGTTCTGATAGATGATTTTGTCCGTTGGATTGCCGTTGGCGAAAATAATTATGTCCTGCAGAACGTCCGCGCGCCAGTAAGAGCCCGTCGTACCGTAACCGGTGGCGATTGTTGTCCAAAGCCCGGTTGCCTCGTCCAGCCAGTATAACCGGCTCTGCGTACCGGCGTAGAGTCTGCGCGTGCCATCGCTCGCGGTGGTCTCCAGCTCGAAAGTTATCGGCTCGCGATCGGCGCCTTGATGATGCAGGTCCTGATTCTGGTAACGGCCGTCAATCACCACGTCGGCGAAAGCTTTGGTGTGTCCGTCGCGACGGCAGCGTTTGCCGTCCGGTGTGATCTGGAAGTTACCGGCCCAACGGAAGGCGCCGGGCGGAATGTCGGCCGGTCGCGATCGCGTGTCGAGCACTCCGATTAACGGTGTCAGCGAAACTGTGGTCCAAGGTGTGCGTGCAATGGCTCTTGGCATAGGCTTACGTTAGTTCATCGCTGGCGCGGTGGCGGCGCCAATTTGCTTCTGTGATGCGGCGTTTGATGGTGCGGATGTCCTGATCGTCGACGCCCTTGATCCAAAAGTCATCGGCTCCCTGGTCGAAGCAAAGCTTTCGGGTCGCGTCATCATCACAGCCGCTCAGCACGATGCAAAGCGAGTCCGGGTTGTCGGCAATGAAATCCTCGACCGTTCGATTAAAGCGCGCATCCGGCAGTCTGAGATCCAGCAGGACGCAATCGTAGCTCTGTTTTTTGAGCTTCGCATTCGCTTGCGCCAATGTGTGGCACTCGTCGACGATGAAAGCCGGGGTAAGTCTCCTTTTCAGTATCGCCAGATCGTCCGGATTATCTTCAACAAGCAATAAGCGCATGCCGGTTCGTTCCGAGTTATTTGGCACTGCGTCCATAAGTGCGTTTGTCTTGAGCTGCTTTCGCAGCCGCTCCATGTCGACCGATCGCTCTGAGGCAACTGTTCGGAGATCTGATTTGATTGATCCAAGTTGCGTCCGCACCTCGCTAAACTCCGCTTTAATTCCGGACACAGCCGCCCACACATTACTCAGCTCCGCCCTCAGGTTGGTATCGTCGTAGGGTTTGGTCTTCGTTTTCTCGATTACATTGAGTCGATCCATGAGCGCCTGATACTGCGTTCCCATCTTCCAGATGAGCGCACCAATAACGACTACGGCCGAGACTGCGGTGAACAACGGCACGGCAGTCTTCTCGTCGATGATCTGACCAAGGAAGATCAAACCTCCAGCGACACTGCTCGTGACCATTTTAACAATGAAATGCGGGACTCTATGAATCATGGGAATTGGTGTCACGGGCTGGTTACTCGAACATTGGTTACCACTGGCGGAAGGACAGTGATCGTCGCTGGTGAACTGACGGTAACTCCGAAAGTGTTCGACGCCTTCAGGGCATAGGTGCCGGTATTAGTCCCAGTCAAAAACGAAAAGGTGAGGCTCGTGGTCGTTGCCCCGGCGATTGGTTGTCCGCTGAAGAGCCATTGATAAACCGCGTTGGTACCGGCGTTGGCCGTCAGCGTCTTTGAGGTGCCGTAGTTATTGGTACCACCGACAGGCTGCAGTGTGAATGCTGGTGCGGTTCCGCTGGCAGGAACGGTGTAACTGATCTCAGTCGAAAATTGGCTTTCGAGTCCTGTTATGTAGTAACAGGTCGCAGCGAAGAAATACACCCTTCCGACAATCAAATTGCTGATTGTGATTGAGTTGTTGTCTCCCGCATTGACGAGATTGGTATAGCTGTGGGTTACCCCTCCCTCGTAGATGTTGTAGCCAACAACGCGAGGGTCAATGCTCTTGTCCCAGGCTAGTGTTACGTTCGCGGCTTCGGCGCCGATAGCGGCAAAGAGGAAGGCGGTGAGGAGGATGTTTTTCATTTTGGTTTTGGGTTAACTTCAATCGAACCGTTCGTAAGCCATTTTGGAATCCTGCCGCCTTGGCGATAGATGACATCCATTTGCAAGCGGGCAAAGTTAATCATCGTGTTGGTTACCTGACAGAGTGAGTTGACCTGCACCGGATCGGCTTTTCCGTTAGCTGCGTTTGTTGCGGCTTGCATCAGAGCATCTGTCAGATCATTTGAGGTTTTGATCTCCACCTCTGGAGTTCTCAGGATTATTTTTGCGTCGCGCATTGCCCTCTCCCCTTTGGTCACCACGCCCTGCTCGAAGGCCAATCTAATCAATTCATCACGGCCGTTTACCCCAAGCTTCTTCTGCAGCTCTCCAACGTGAAACTCGATCGTCTTTACGCTGAGGTGAAGTTCATCAGCGATCTCTTTGTTATGCTGGCACAAAGCAACCTTCTTCAACACGGTCACCTGACGGTCGGACAAATCCAAGCTGTGTCCATTTACTGTAATTCTGCCTGCTTCCATAGCTCACGTTTCAATCTCATTTGAGCCCGTTTCAGCTCGATCAACCACTGCGGCCAAGCCTTGTAAGGCACATTTTTTGTCCCGCGACTCAGCAGCACGCGCACGTACCAATCTGTCAGGCGCTTCGTGAGTCTGTTCTGACGAATCGGCTTTGGCGCCTTTCTCGGTTTCTCTTTTCGGCGCCGCGCAAGCTGAGCCTCATTGCAGCAGAGCTTGCATCGGGTCTGAATGCCAGCACCATTTCTGCGGTTGGTTCGTCGGCACGCTGTTAGAGGTGTTTGGTGCTTTGGGCATAGTCTCATTGAATAGGCGCGTGCCCGGGTGGATTGTTCGATTTCGGGACGAGGTAGTGATACCATTGCGACCAAGGACTTTGCAGTCCGGTCGAGTCGACCGTTTTGACAGCAAAGTACACCACGCTCCCAACCGTTAATCCTGACACCTGATAGCTCGTTTGGGTGGTGGTTGCCGTGCTCGTATAATTGTTTGCTGCCAACCCCCAGCCGACAATGTAACTGACCGGCCGGTTCCATCCCGTCGCGGCATTCCACGTAACGATTGCAGGTTGGCTTTTGTTGGAGCCCGAAGCAGTCGGCGCCGCCATCATTGGCGCCGGTTGAACGGATACAGCCTGAGGCGTTTCCGGTGTTGGAGGTGGTGCTGGCGTTGACGGATTTGATGTCGTGCAACCCGTTGCCAGAATTGCCGCCAGCACCAAAGCGAAAATGGATTTCACGAGGCTTTGACTCCGATCTTCTGCCAGCCATTAAGGCCGGTGCTGGCGATCTTCATCCACAGCTCGCCGGTATCGTTGTCTTCGTAAACCTGCCCTGGCATCGAGGGGACTACGCCCTCAGGTGAGCCGGTCCCGCCGATAATAACGCCAGAGGTTTGAACCTGAGATGGCAATACAAGCGGGAATGGCCCGCTGCGATCTCCCATTGCTGAGTAATTTCCAGACATGGGCCAGAGTTTAAGCCCACTGAGCCCAAACGGAAGAATCGAAAAGGCTTAGGCCGCGCCTTGCGGTCCCATCGTGACGTGCTTGGGTGCAGCTTTGGCTGCTGGAAGTGCGTGTTTCTCTTTCACCTGAGCCTCACCGGCCGCGACATTTACCTGAACGATCGCCGATCCTGGCGGCAAGTTGCGCGGAGGCTTCTCGACACTGGATTTTTGGGCTTTATCCGCTATCTCAAGGAGAATCTTTGCTTTGCGTCCGGAGATTTCGGCGAGGTACCCAACCACTTCGGCAGCGTCCATTCTATCTTCGGCCGGTAGTGCTTCGTTTTCGGACAACTTGACGCACTGCTCCATTGCCCTTTCCAGATACTCATAACTGGATAGCTCGGTGGTAACCAGCACGCGCGGCAGCTTCAGGTTTTTAGTTATTTCATCCCCATACTGAGCAAAGAGTTCGTGCTTGGCCTTGTCCCACCACTTTTTGCTTTTCCCCAGAGTATCAACAACGGTGCAGTCCTGCGGACCGGCTGAGCGCGCCACTGGGAATTCATCCGGCCGGGATGGCCGATCGGGCAAATCGTTGATGCTGGTCACGTCGTCATCGAGCAGGGTAGAGGGGGCGGACACAGTGACAGACCCCTCGCCGCTCTGCATTCGTTTATTGATGTCCTTCAGCTGAGTTAACTCCGTGGGCCGTCCATCCGTATTTGTTTCCGGGGAGTTCGTCATCGATCCAGCAGGTTGCATCAGTCAATTTGGCCTTAGCCTCCATGTTGCACCAGCACCCTAATCCTCTCAACTCTTTCTTTAAGGGCGTACCGCACGTCTGGAGTGGGCGGTAGAATAGGGGGCAGGTCTGGCAGGCGTTTAGCCGGGCGGTGCGCAATGAGTCGGACACCGTTGAATCTGGCTCCAGCGCGCCCCACCACAGTGATACCGCTCGCCAGATCCGGAGGTAACCGCTTCGGTCGGTGAGGTTCGTAAACAAAGCGGCGACAAGCAGAGCGAGACATAATCGAAGGTTGCTTCTTAACTGTTCACGGCTCATAATTCGCGCAGCAGCCCGGAAACACTCCGGGACTGCTGCTAACATCAATCATAAAGCGACTTATGACTGACGCTGCAGGACGTTCTCACAATTCGAGGGGTCATTACAACCCTACACATGGAGCATCACGCACGCCTGAATACCGCACATGGCAGGCGATGCGCGCTCGCTGCGAAACACTTACCGATTCCGCTTACCGAAACTATGGAGCCCGAGGCATTCGGGTTTGCTCAAGATGGTCGGACTTCTCTACATTTCTGAGCGATGTGGGGTTTCGACCTTCTCCCCGTCACACTTTGCATCGAATCAATAATGACGGAAATTATGAACCCGGAAACTGCGCTTGGGTAACCGGATTGGTGCAGGGTAACAATAAAAGGAACAATCACGTCATCAGCTGGGACGGTAGAAGCATGACAATTTCCGAGTGGTCGAGAGAGCTTGGAATCAATTATCGAACTTTGACGGCTCGTATCAGACGCGGATGGGCTTTGGCAAGGGCTCTTGCAAATTAGAGGTCGATAGTCACAAGCCTAGAAGTGTTGGCTCTCCTGACTTTGACCATATTGACGATACAGCTCCGGGTCAGGTCTTCGCTAAATTCGCTTGAGGCGAGGTACGAGGCGGCATCGAACACGTGTTTCCAGCGGCTGGCCTTCGCGATCACCTGCATCTGTGTTGTGCCACGTTTGAGCGATTTGTTCATTTGAATCAGCTTCGGGCATTTGTCGGCACTGAAGTAAATCCGCTCGTCAAAAAGGAATTTGCGCCACAGGTCGACCCGGTGCGCGACTGAGCCGGGCCCCTTCGGAGCTGCCTCAAGAACGATTGGCGCCGTAACCTTCACGTCGCCGCGTTGCATCGCCAGCACTGACTCATCGAAAATGATCTGGTGATAGAAGCGGCTGCTTTCCGGGGAGTGCGCATCGAATACGTTACGGTCGGACCAATGCCGCCAAGCGATCCGGCCCGGACGTCCACAGACGTCTTCCCAGAAAGCCATTTTCTTCAGGACGGCCATTACCAGCTCTTCCAGGGTATGCGGTTCGCCGGTCACAACCACTTCGTCGAGAAACTTCAACACTCCCAGCGTTCTGTTTTCGACTTGGGTAAACGCCTTTTCAGCGAACACAACCGCAGAATTGGATGAGCCCGGGTCCCAGCCGGTATAAAGCTCGTGGCAGTTCTCTTCGGGTACCAAAATCTCCGGATCGCTATTGGCGGAGGTGCCGATCTCGCCTCGGACGTGGGTGCTCGGCCGGAAAAGTTTGCTGAATAGCGCGTCTTCGCTCGCGGTTACCCACTCACCTTTGATGTAGCGCGCATACAGATCTTCATCGAGCGAGTACTTTGAAACCAGCTCTGCGATGCGCTCAGGCGTGTCGAAAATGTTGTCGGCAATTTCGAATTCGATACGCGCGAGGTTCGATTTAATCGCAGACAACTCGATCGGCACGCTGTCATCGTCCATGTCCAACAGCTCATACCAGAGTTTATAGATCCAGCTCTCAATACCTTCGTCTGAGGGATTGGTGTCTGCGAGGAAGAGGTGCTTATCGGAGGGCAGGCCGATCAATCGGAGTGTTTCGGTCCATGTCAGGAAAGTTTTCAGCTTTCGGAACGTCGACAGCTCAGGCACGTAGATCGTCGAGTAACGGCGCGGTTTGAACCTGTCTTCGACTTCTTCTTCGACTTTCAGTGATTCCAGCTGGATCACCGTGATACCGCCATTGGCCTTTCTTTCCTTGGGCTCCATGTCGCAGCCGATCCGGTTGACGATCTCGCACGTCGGCTTTTTCGAAACGCCCATCAGGTAAGGCTCGCGGTGGTATTCCAGGCCGAAATTGCCCTTGATCCATTGCGGGATAACAATGTCGGTGAGGTCTTTCCAGATGCCAGAGTCAAACCCAACCGTTTGCGAAATGGTCACCATGCAGGCGTTGCCGCGTGGTGTGTTGAAGGCGTGATCAAGGAAGGCGTGCAGGCAGCCTATCGTCTTGGTGCTGAAGCGCGGGCCCGAGGCTAAAACAAACTTCTTACGCTTGCACAACTCGCGCAGATCGTCCTGCTTCGGGCTTGTGCCGGGGTGCCATTCTTTCTGACTGTTTTCGATTTCTGCTTGCAAAGGTTCGCCCTATCGGTCTACGGTCCGGTTCAGCATAGCGGCTCTCCCGGCAGCCGTTCAACATAAACTGGAAAAGGCGATCATGTTATGAACGGTGAACCAATGTCTGACGAAGCAGGCGCAGCTGAGGATCGGCTGAGCCTAACACCGAGCAAATTTCCCTTCACTGAGGACTGGCAGGACGGGCAGACCTACACGATCACTGCCAAGGTGCAGCAAATTTCGCCCGGTGAGTTTCAGGTTATGGAAGCCACAAGCCCCGGCGCCGATATGCCCGCAGAGCCCGGCACCGAGGTCCAACCGGAGGCAGAGCCCAACAACGAAGACGAAGCGCCAGCAGCTCCGCCCAATCCGGCCGTTCGCGGCATGATGAAAAGCGGGAGCCCGCGTCAGATGTCGAAGCGCGGTTACTGAGGGTCGCAAATTCCAGATGCCAACCCGAGAGCGTTACCAGCGCGACAAGGAGAAATACGCCCGCCTCTCACGCGAGGAATACAGGCGCAATCGTTCGGCGATTCTCAAACGGCGCGGCGAGGCTCGTCTAAACTGGTCTGAAGAACGGAAGGAGACCGGTAGGGCAGCTGGAAAAAAATGGAGGCAATCCGAAGCGAACAGGCGACGGCAGGCAGACAACATAGCTCGCTGGATCAAAAAGCACCCAAAACGCTACGCTGAAATTCAATCGAAGTACAGATCCAGGGTGAGGGCAACGCCTAAGGTCAGGCTTAACTTGCGGATCTCAAAAGCGATTAGAGAATCACTTGTGAATGGTAAAGTGGGTCGACGATGGCCTGACCTTGTTCCCTATTCCCTTTCGGATCTAAAGGCTCACTTGGAGCGCAATTTCAAGCCCGGTATGAACTGGGACCGGTTTATGCGAGGGGAGATTCACATCGACCACGCGGTTCCGCTGGCGAAGTTCAACTTTTCTTGCCCGGAAGACATCGAGTTCAAACGCTGTTGGGCTCTTGAAAACCTGATGCCCGAGTGGGCGTCGGTAAACGAGAGTAAAAACTGTCGAATTTTAGTACCGACGCAGATCGCTTTGGGACTATGAGTGTTTCTATCGCCGATCTCAAAAAGTATGGTTGTAGCTCCGGGCACTATAAGGCGATTTTCACTAAGCTTCCCTCTGAATACACCAAACGCCAGAAGCGGCTAGTCGATCTGATTTCCGGCCGCATTCGGGACGGCTATACCAACACCCTCAGGGAGCATCGCGCGTACTACGCGATCGATCTGGCTTACGAAGCGCCGTTTGCTCAAACGACTGCGACCTTTGTTAATCACATTCGTAGTCAGAATCTCAATTACGATCAGACTGTCGAGGCGCTGAAGAGCTACGGTCTCAGCGAGTCAGAATTGTTTTTGGACATTCCCAGCCCGGACGGGCTGGCGACAACGCGTTGCATCAATTATCCGGTCTTCTATCAGATGTACGTGCCGATCGTTAAGGCGTATGTCACTGCGATCGTCGCGGAGATCTTCAATGAGCGAAACACCGTCCCGCTCTTGCCGTATAAGCCGCTGAAGAATTCGGAGAAAGACAAGATCCGGTGCGATGTCATTACCGACATTGGGCAAAAAATGGCAGCTCAGTACGGCTACGCCGCGCTTTACCGGCAGACGATCCAGCAGATGCTCAAGTACGGCATTATGCTGTGCTTTCCGCGTGAGGAGTGGCATCACGAGTATCAGATCCTCGACGGCAAGAAAGAGCTGATCAAAGAGGGCTTGCGGTATATGACTCCGCACCCGAGCCGCACCTACTACGATCTTGAATATCCTCTCACTTCATTCAACACCGACACAGGATGCACTTTCGCCGGGCACTGGCACGTGTTGACCTACGGCACGATCCTCGATAACCGGGATTACTGGAATAGGAATAACATCTTTTCCGGTACCAACTGGTTTCAATCGCCCCTGGCTGGCAATTACTTTTCGGAAGTGTTCCCGTGCAACATGAAATGGCCCCCGCGCTGGTCCGGGCCAATGAGCCGCGAGGACAAGCTGGCGTGGTACAACTCCTCTGAGGACCGTGACAAAGCCGTGTTTGTTACGGAGCATTTCCAGAAGCTGATCCCAAAAGACTGGGACCTTGGCAGCTATCCTTACCCGGTCTGGCACCGGTTCACGGTCGCCGGTGATGATACGATCATTTGGTCTGAGCCGGTCGGTTACAATCCGGTTTGGTTCATGGGGTACGATTATGATGAGCAGATGGCGCGCACCTCAAGTCTCGCGCTGGAGATCATCCCCTGGCAAGATCAGCTCGGAAACATCCTCTCCCAGATGCTGCTGACGATGCGGCAGAACCTCACGAATGTCATTTTTTACGATACCAATCTGGTCGACGGGGAAGAGATTAAGCGCATCCAGAATGCCGGTGAACGTAAGTACAAAAGCATTCAATGGGTGCCGTATGACTCATTTAAAAATGCTGCCGCGCGGCTTAATCAGGCACAAGCGTTCTACCCGGTGAAGTTTGAGAAAGTGCCGATCGCCGAACAGATCCAGTGCCTCAGCACTACGTTGAACATAATGGAGCGCGTGCTACAGATTTCTCCGCAGCAACTCGGTGGCGCCGCCAGTCATCAGCAATCGAAGGCCGAGGTCATGCAAACGGCCGGTAGTGGCAACAACCGGATCGCTTTCCTATCCGCCAGCGTCGATGAGGGGACAGACGCGTGGATGCGCCAGCTTTACGATGCGGAGCAGAATTATCTCGACCCGAATTTCGAAGCGGACATTTCCAATGAAACTCCGGATCTGGAAAAGCACCTCGAAGAGATGGGGTTCGAAGTGAGGCACCAAGGCGAGGATACCGTTACGGTCTCCGGTCATAAAAAACGGTTGCGCCTCGAAGGCTTTGCCTCGGTCAACGTCGGGCCCAATCGAGCGAAGGATAAAGAGATCGCTCAAGTTATTTTCCAAGTGGTCGGTACCGTTGCCGGTCAGGAAGATCTGCACAAGAAAATCGGCGCTAAGACGCTGCTACGGTTAATCGAGCAGGCCGCAATCCTGGCGGGTGCACCTGCAGACTTTAAGCTGCAGATCGATCAGGATGCTGAGCAAGAGGGTGAGATCGATCCGCAAGTCATCCAGGCTATTCAGCAGGCGCAGGCAGCGACGATGCAGGTTGTCGAGCAGAAGATCGTTCAACCGATCGCTCAGGAAATCGGTCAGGACCAACAGAAGATCGTGCAAATCGAGCAGACCCTGCAGCAACTGCAGAAGATTTACGAGGTCGCGGCCAAGACCCAGGACAAAAACGCGATCAAAGCCAGCGAAAGCGCCGCCAAACAGCAGACCCGTGCTCAAGAGGCGGCTGCCGAGCAGCAACGCAAAGACAAGGCGTTTCACGCTGAAGAGCAGAGGCGCAATGCCGCGCTCCTTCAGAAGCTGGCAGCCGCTAACGCAGAGCTGCAACAGAAGCTGGCGGCAATGCAGGCCGAGACTCAGAGCAAAATCGAGGCGGACCGGATAAAGGCCGAAGCTGCCGCAAAGTCCAAGCGCGAGGCATAAAGGCGTGGTGCGCAATGCAACCAGACTTCTGCTAGTGGGTATCGTTGGATTGATTTTTTGGGTGTGCTTCGCGAGCATTCTTGGCTGCGTCAAATTGGTGGAATGGGCTACGCGCTCCGAGTTCCCCGATAGTTAGGGTCCAGATTTTTCTTGCCAGCGGTTCACAAGGAAGGGTTAACTCCGCCACTGTCGAGTGCGCCGATAACGGACCATTTATGATCAAGTGCGACCTTGAGCAACTGCCCAAAGAAAAAGACCGAGAGCTGCGTTCCTGGCTTGGCAGCGACCAATATCAAACGCTCGTGCGGGTCATCGAGTGCAAGGTAAAGGATCACGAGTGCAAGGCGTTGGCAGCTGCCCTTCAGTCCGGCCCAAACAATCTCAAGGGTGACGCTGCAGACGCAGAAATGGAGAAAGCCCGCCGTTATCATCACTGTCTCGAAGTCCTGGCCGAAGTGCGCAAGCACCCCGCAAACGAACTATTCACTATTGCAAAATTATGCTGACGCGATTCGCTCTCCCACTCCTCTACCCTGACGGTCCTGCTGCCGCAGCTCCACCGGTAACCCCGCAACCAGATCCAGGCGCCGCGCCAGCTCCAGCCGCGACTCCACCGGCCAAGCCCGCGCCTGAAAAACCTATCGACTCAAAGCAGCTCGCCGGGTTCGCTGCTGATTTCCTCGGTAAACAGATGACGGGTGAGGGTGAGCCTAAACCGGCGCCGAAGCCAGAGGGCGGCGCACCTGCGGATCCGGCCGCTGCGGCGCCCCCAGCTGCTGAGCCCGCTGCGCCTACTCCGCCGAAGCCGAAGAAGGCACCCCAGAAAAAAGCTGCGACACCTCGCGTTGAGCCCAAGACCGAACCTCAGCCGCAACTGACGGCAGAGCAGATCGCGCAAGCCGCAGCCAAAGGTGTTGCTGAGGCGATCAAACCTTCCGCACCTGCAGGAGCCCCAAAGACGGAGCTGAACGATGTTGAGCAGCGTCGCGTTGTCGCTCTTGAGCACATGGAGAAGATGTATCCGGAGAAATACCCGGGCATTGCTGAAAAGTACAAAACGTCCCTGCTGGAGCTGCAGGCGTATGCTGAGAAATGGGAGGCGGCGCACCCGGGCGAAACCTTTGATGAGGGAGCCGATGAGCACGCGTCATTTTTTGCAAAGCATGACGTCGATTGGGATGATCAGGATTTTACCGAAGCAGTGGCGGACATCCGGGCTACCGCCAAGATGCAGGAGCAACAGAAGGAGTCTGAGAAACGTATGTCGAAACTGGAGCGCGGCGAACGGTTGCGCCAAGCGGCTCCAGAAATCGGCGAGCATCAAACGGCCGGGGCGACTGTGTTCTGGGGCAACACCAAACCCGAGCTGGCTAAGGTGATTAAGGATGACGGCACCGTCGACGTCGCTCTGTTGACTGAGCAACAGAAGAAAGACCCGATTGGTTACACGATCAGGGTTAATGCTGCGAACCAGCTCAATACCGAGGTTGCGGAGCTGTACAAGGTGATGAACGGGCTCGAAGATTTTAACGCGAAGAATCCGGCGCACGTTGCGATCGGTGAGTTCGCGGCTGATATGGAGCGCGATTTATTGCGGCGCCCGGATGAGGAGCAGCGCGACGCAGACGGCCGGAAATTTCTACCGGCTAGTCAGTACTGGAAGATCCCAAAGGACCGGCGCGATGAATACTATTGGACTTTTTCACCGGCCGAATTGGCAGCTCTGAGGGCTCATTCTTTGGCAACTCGCACAGAAAAAATTGTAGAAATGGAGCATAAAAGGCAGCGAGAATATGCTTTAGCGATGGGATGGAAGCCGCCTGAGGGTGCTGAAACCGTAGCACAGCCTGAGGTTGAGCATGCACCCGCAGCTGCCGATCCTGCCGAGCTGAAACCGCGATCGCCGTCTGCTGGTGGCGAGTCAAGATTGCACGCTAAGTCTGGAGGCGGAGCGAAGGGAGCCGAAGATTTCCTTTCCTCTTTCGGAAAAAAACAGTTGGGACAATCGTAATTGGAAATGGGGCAGTAAGCCCCTGAACCAATTACGATATGTCGACTCCAAATAGCACAATCAACGCTAACGCGTTCGCGAAGTGCGCGCCCGCCATCACTTCGAACATTAAGCAGTGCGGCAGTGTGACTGCCTGCAATGCTGTGCCCGCCACTGCCGCCGATCTCGCTACCATTTACCAGACGTCGAACGATTTTCGCGTCCTCGAAGCTCTCTTCCATCACGACTTCGAGATCAAAATGTGCGAGGCCGTGCAGAACGGCTTGTACGATTTTCTGATGGCGAACAAGGTGTCTGTGCGACGCCAGATGCAAACCCGCCGTCTACCGGGCGGACTCATCGAAATCGCTCCTTTCGTCTTGGGTAGGCAGTACAGCCCGATCAACAATGCTTACTGGGAAGTCGGCGCCGGTCAGGCAAGCGGGCAAAATTGGCAGGTTCACGCATTCAGCACGACCAACATCCCTGCTGATGTTCGCTCTTTCCCCGTTGGCTTGCGCGTGTTCATCGACGGTGTTTCTGTCGGTGGCTCTGCGACCCGCACGCAATGGGAAGTGGTGAGCGCCACGCTCAGCGGCAGTGCCAATTACATCGTTCTCGTCCTGTCGCCTCAAAACGCGGGATCGTTCCTCGACTCGTCCAAGCTCACTAGCCCGGTCAAGGGTTTGCTGCGGCGCGGCACTCCGAACGTGAACGATTACGAGAAGTTCTGCGCGGAAATGCCCGCTTACCTCAACTGGCGCAATGTGCCGTTCTGGGTGGAAACGACCCGTACGAGCATGTGCAAATCCAGCCAGTATGACAAGTGGCGCCAGCTGGTTCTGCAGGACAATGCGCTCTACAAAGAGTTTTTCGATCTGGATGACATCGAGAAAAACAAGCAGCTGGCCAACGATTGGCAGCGGCGCCTTGTCGATCAAATGTTCTGGGGCAAAGGTCTCGTCGGTCAGGATGCGACGAACTATGACACCCTGGCTCAGATCGACACGTTTGACATCACCACTGACTGGACCGGCGCCGCGCTCGGTGTTGACGGTGGCACTTGCGTCGGCCGTCGAGCCAACGCAGTCGGCATCTATGAACAGATGGCCGAATGCTCTCGGGTAACGGACCTGCAGGATGCGCAGTTGAATCTCCCGGCTTTGTTCCGCGAGATCTACAACATGATGCGCGTGCGTGAGGGGCAGAATCACCCCAACCCTCGCAGCTTCGACATCTTCACCGACTCCGTTGAAGCCGATTTGATCAACTCCGCGATGATCAAGTACTACAACAGCAAGTCGGATGGCACGCTCCGCCTGAACATGCCGGTCGAGGGTTACTCGATCGCCAAGAAAGCGAATTTCGGTTTCAGCTACCGGAGTTATCCGCTGTTCTGGCCTGCCGGTGTGACGATCAACATCATCACGCACAACTTCTTTGACGATTACCTCACTGCCGCCAATCAGGTCGGTATTGAGGATTCTGCAAGGGTTCTCTGGCTGCTGGACTTCACTGGCATTCGCCCGGGGATCCTTGCTTCTAATCGCGTGGTCCACAAGACCGGCGACCTGAAGACCCTGGCGTCGATCAACCCTGACTTTGCTTGCGTGATGCGCGTGCCGACTCAGGAGCAGACTTTAATGTCGCTCACGTGGACGATGATCGTCGACTGTCCGGCTGCTAATCTGATCATTGAAAACTTCAACGGCCAGATGCCGGAAGGTGTAGTCGATAACGGCGCCAATTACGGTGGTGGCACTGGCGGAACGACAACGACAACGACCACGCCTCACTAAGTCAACGACTTCAAGAATTGTTAAAGCCGTAGCGCCGGGAACAAAGCGGCTTTAAGCTCGACGAGAGGCAGGACCGACTTATAAAGTGGCCCTGCCTCTTCTTGTTATGAAGCCAGCTGAGAAATATCGCGAGGCACATCGACGTGCCAGTTACGCGTATTATCTCCGAAACCGCGACCGTGTTAATAGGGAGTCAACCGCGCGCAGCAAAGCGGCTTACGTTCCACGTCCAAAGCGGAAAACTCTCCGTGAACTTTCACCGGAGCAGTATCGACAGCATATTAGGAAGCGCAACAAGCGGAGGCGAGCAAGACAAAAACTAGATCCGCGATGGCGGTTCGAGAGAGCTGTGCGGACGAGGCTGAGGAAGACGCTGCGGGATGCTAAGCGAATGCACAGAACATTTGATTTGGTTGGTTGCACGATCGGCGAGTTGAGGGGTCACATCGAACGTCAGTTTTCTTCGGGCATGACATGGGACAACCACGGAAGCGCACCCGGGAAATGGGAGTTAGATCACCGAATTCCTGTCGCGTCATTTGATTTGAGCGACGCTGTTCAACTCCGCGCTTGCTTTCACTATTCCAATTTGCAACCACTGTGGTATGAAGTGAATCGTAGGAAGCGCCATTACCGCGCTCCTGAGTTTGGCAACAACTGACACGAATATGGTCTTCTTCCTGAAAGAAATCGTTTCCAACAAGTACATTGTTGGCGGTGCCCCGGTCCCTTTCGAGGTGTTGGACGGAAACATTGGCGTGATCGCTTTGGAGGAAAATGACGGTAACAAGTCTCTGATCTCCGAGTTGACTAAAAGCTGTGGTCGGTTCGGTATCAGCAAGCTGAGCGAGGCCGAATACTCTGAAAAAAAAACCCTTCACCCGCTCGCGCAATCTCCGCAGCGATCGCGGCAAAACGAAAAGCTGCGGGTGGTGCAAACGCGCGTGCCAACAAACCCGTTCGGGAGGCAAGTCCATCAAGCCGCCCAAGGAGAAAATGCTGCGGTGGCTAACACCCCAGCTGCTCCAGCTGCCCCGGTGGCGTCAGCGCCCCAGGCACCTGCTCCTGCTTCCCCGTCTGCCAAGGGTGAGTCTGCCGATTCTACGACCGGCATGCTTCCACCAAAGTTCACACCCGCAACCCGTCGCATCTCCCGGCGTCCTGACGAAACCGCTGTAGCAACGGGAGAATGACATTTGCTGATCTAAAAGCGTCGGTTTACGCAAACATCTTTCCTACGGGACAGGCGCCGAACCTCGTCGCGCCGCACCTGAAGATGATCATTGACGCTTTGATCGATCTGCAGACGGTCTGCGAATGTCTCCAGCAGGACAATACCGACATCGTACCGCAGTGCGCGACTTTCTATGAGTGCGGATTAACTCTCCTGGCAGCGCCTCGCGGCATGATCAAAAAGGTATCGGTCATCGACAAGACCGATCCGAAGACACACCTCGAAAACCCGGATCTGCCTGATAACTACTGCGATGAGATCCCATACAATCAAGTCGATTCCTGCCATGTGCGCCGGTACCTCGCCGCGCGCGGCAACACCTGTTGCGGTCTCGGTCCGTTTTTCGGCTTGGGCTTCGGTAACTTTTGCGGCAATCCGTTTCCAATTCCGACAGATGAGGGTTTACCGGCCGGGCTGAAGCCGCTTCCTTTTAGCGTTCACTACGCACAGACGTCGACCAACCGCCAAACAACGAACGGTCAAGGCTTCAGGGCTCGGATGGGTATCTGGGCCCTGGAGCGCGGCAACATTTACATTGCGCCGTGGATCCAGTCTACGGAGAGCGTGATCATCACGTGGGACGGCATCAAGCGGAAGTGGGCGGATGACGATGGCGTCGACGATGATCCTTTGCTCCAGGCTGCGGTCGAAGAGTACCTTCGCTGGGGCCATGCCGATCGTTACGACAAGGATGAGGCAGAGGCAGCGCGCGCCGCTGGCGCCTACGATCGAGCCCGGGCGGCTTTAATCCATCAGTGCCGGGAAGAGACACGCACCCGCGAATGTGAGCCGAGTTTTGCCCGATCGTCGGTCCCGAGCCTCACCACGCTCTATTACAACACCACACAGCAGGCCAGCGCGACGTGTCCGGATGGCAGTAACCCGATCACGGTCACTATTCCGGCCGGTTCGGTGTCCAGCTCTGTGTCAGTGGCAGCGGCCAATCAGCTCGCGCTCAATCAGGCGCAAGCACAGGCCAATGCGCAGCTCGTGTGCGTCCCAGGACAGCAGACTTGGTTTAACACGGTGCAGGTGTTCACGGCTCAGTGCACGTCGACTGAGGAAGGCGCACCTACGCCGGACGGCACCCCGGTCACCGTTACGATTCCGGCCGGGACACTCAGCTCGACAGTCTCCCAGGCGGATGCAAACGCTCAGGCTTTGGCCCTGGCGACGCAGCGCGCGCAAGCGTTGCTCGAATGCACCTTCTGGAATGCGGAGCAAAGCTATACGGCCATTTGTCCTGCAGACCATAACAACACCGTTACGATCACGGTCGACGCGCATACTTTCAGCTCGACGGTAAGTCAGGCTGCAGCCGATCAGCTCGCGCTCACTTCGGCAACGAATACAGCGAACAACCAGTTGGCGATGAGCTGCGGCAGTCTGGGGCTGTTCAACAACACGTTGCAGATCGCGCACGCGACTCAAGGCGGTTGCCCGGGTCCGTTTGGACAAACAACGGTTTTCGTCAACGTGACGGTACCGGCAAATCTGTTTACTGGCGCAACTCAGCAACTTGCCAACCAAGCAGCAATTAACGCTGGCAATGCTTACGCTGAGGGTCTTGCAGCGAACCTTTGTAAATCCGGTCAAACTGGGAGTCACGATTTCACCTATCCTGGCTAATGGACTTTGGAGCAATAACAACTCGGCCCTGCGAAAATGTTTTGCCGCCGCCTGACCCGCGTTGCGCGGATCCCGCCTTCGCGATCGCTAATCCAGGCATCTGCCCGCCTACACCGATTCTGATTATAAAGCCCGGGCTCGCGCTTTGCTGTGAGCTGGGCTCAATCCAGTTCAAGGCGTTTACGATCTTTGGGGACATTGAGACGGACGTTACCGATCAGGCGACCTTTACCAGCTCAGACATGGATATTGCCGTGGTCGGTGCTGGAAGCGGTAACGCGACGGCTACCGGTATCTCAGCAGGCACAGCGACCATAGGCGCGACCTACAACGGCATGCAGGCGCACTCGTCCCTGACGGTCCTGGCTCTGGAAACGAATTGCTGCGCCAATACCGAGGTTGCGATGGTGGTGCTCGTCGATACTTCGCTGTCGATGTCCCAAGGGTTTAGCCCCTCCTACTCGACCAAGCTGGCGTTTGCCCGGGCGGCTGCGACACGGTTCATCAGCGAGGTGTATGGCCCGAAAGATTTGGTTGGGCTCGACTCATTCAATTCTGACAACACGCTCACGATAGCGACGCCTTCGCACAACCAGAATTCGGTTGCTGTTCTGGTTCCAACGATTATCCAGACCCAAAGCGACACGGCTTTCTATGCCGGGCTGCAGCAGGCAATCAGCGATCTCGATGCGACCGATGCCGGGTTAAAGGTCATCCTTCTCATTTCTGACGGGCTCTCGACGGTTCCTGAAACAAACAACCCGTACTTGCTCCTGTCCGATTTCAAAGCGCAAGGAGGTGTGGTGATGTGTCTCGGTGTCCGTGCGGCGAGCGTTGGCTTTGCCGTTCTGTCCGCGTTCTCTACGCCCGGCTTCTTCGTCAATGCCTACAACGGGGTCGACGCTGATGCGCTCGATTTCATTTCTGGTCTCAAGGGGTATATCTGCGCCGGTAATTGCACCCCGGCCGGTGACGTGGTGGTCAATAAGGGCCAACTCGATTACCACAATTTCATCAACTGGGATGTGGTCGACGGCGATTCAGTGCCGATCTTGGCCGAGTGCGATTACACGGATCCCGATCTGTTCTTCACGGTCACCACCTCTGTGGCGCACGGCTACAACAGTGGCGATCAGATCACAATCTCAGGCGCGCGCAGCTTTGGGGTGTTCAACGGCACCTTTACGATCACGGTCCTCAACACTCTGCAGTTTACCTGTCCTGTCTCGAATCAGGGATCAGCTTTTGGTGAGAGAGGGCTATCCGCGCGGAGCGATCCAACACCGGGATCAGTCGACCTGTTGGGTAACGGCTTCTTCGATTTGCTTCCTGGCAACGGATTGTATGTCGATTTGATTTCCGGGCTCAATGCCAGTCCGCCGTTCAACGGGCAGTTGGTTTCGAAAAACAGCTTTCTGATCGGTGGCGGAGATCCGATCAGCCTCAATGTTAATCTCCACGTGCAGCGAGCGATGGGTCCGCCTACGTTGACAGCTCACGGCACCACGGTCGACGGCGACGGTAACCCGATTGCTCACGGGTTGACTGTCGGGAAGCTGGTTCAAATTTCAGGCGCCGCAAACGGGTTTTTCAACAACACGTTTCTGATAACTGCGGTCACTGATACCACGTTCACTTTTACGATCAACAACCCTGGCGGCTCTGGCATTCTGCAGGACAGCGGCATGGTGACGATCCTGACGTCGGCAAAGAATTATCGCCTGACGGTTAGCCTTGCTGGCAATCAGCTCGTTGATCGTGATGCCGATCAGGTGGCAGTGCAGGTGTATTGGTTGAACGGTGATGACAAGGTGTTTCTCCTCAACCAACAGGTGAACATCTCCAACTACAAACAAGGGTTCACTGATTACGCGTTCACTTTCCCAGTTACCGATCCGGTCGTCGCTTATATTTCGATTCAGCAGCTAGACATCCCCACTGTTGAGTCCATTGCCGGGATCCTGCTCGACCATGTGAAGCTGGATGACCTGAGCAACCTCGTCACGTTGCTCGATGATAACTTCGACAACGAAAACCCGGTGTATGTTCCGCCCCGGTGCGGTCGCGGGACCTATTACAACCCGGCTTCTGGGTATGCCTACGGTTATAACTGTTATGGTTACGGCTGTTTGACTGAGCCGCCTCCGATGCAGCAGCCGGATCCTAATCCCCTGGTTGACATTGAGTCCGGATCGGCGCCTCCAACACAGACTTACACTAGCACGCAGACGCGATCAGCCTCGTGTGGGTCCGGCTTTGCCAACTTCGTCGGCTGTGACAGTTACAACGCCAACAGCTGTTCGACTGTTGAACAGGTCTTCACCTCGTTCGGCTACCAGACATTCATTTTCCGGTATCAACTCTTTGCGGCGCAAGCGGCGCTCTCGTATGAGCTGACGCGACAGCCGAGTTCCGCGACCGGTCCGCCGACAGCGTGGACGTTTGAGGGGTCGGATGATGGCGTTAATTGGACCGTGATCGACACGCAGTCTGCGCAGACGTTCCTCAGTGGTGAGACAAAGGTGTTCAATGTAACGGACACCACGCCTTACCTGTATTTCCGGATCAACGCGACGAACGGCGCTCCTCAGGAGACTCTGTTTCATATCACGTTGACTGCTCCGCAGCAGGCGGAGGGCACGGCGACGGCTACCAGCACGATTAGCCAAGGTGACGCTGACAGCAAAGCTGCGGCAGCCGCGCTCGCGATAGCGCAATCGAAACTCAACTGCCAAACCAGCTTTACATCGACGCAATCCTATACGGCTTCGTGCCCGGCCGGTGTATCGGGAAACCCTGGCGTGGTGACAGCAACCGCAACGGCCGTTAGCTCCATCTCCCAGGCCGATGCTGACGCGATAGCCCTGGCTGCCGCTAAAGCTGAAGCTGAATCGCAGCTGGTGTGCAATACCAGCAACAACACCGATCCGATCATCATCACAGACCGGGCTCCAGGCAGCCTGAAACCCCAGGCCGCTTCTCCATATCCGTCGATAGACATTACCGAAGGCGGTGGCGGGGTAATAACGGACGTCACGGTAAACCTGCTGCAATTTACGCATGATTGGCCGTCTGACGTGTGCGTTGTTTTGAAAGGACCGGACGGGA
>Ga0247672_1000034_pt1 | contig 26036 bp, 29 predicted proteins | sample CNK13_metaG_FD_182719 | JGI IMG/M metagenome (GOLD analysis project Ga0247672, IMG submission 182719) | Soil microbial communities from Purdue University Martell Research Forest, Indiana, United States - CNK13 | ecosystem: Environmental > Terrestrial > Soil > Temperate forest > Bulk soil... | reverse complement strand
CGACGGGTCCGCCGCCCGGGTAATCGATGCGCTGGCGAGCGAGGGGGAAGCCCGCGAAGCCTGGCGCACCTACCATCTCATCAGCGACGCGCTCGGCAAGAGCCGGATGCTCTCCGCGGGCTTCAGTGACCGGGTCGCGGCCGCGCTCGCGGCCGAGCCGACCGTGCTCGCGCCGCGGCGCCTAGGCGTCCCCCGCGAGCCCCGGCGCTGGCTCGCCCTGGCCGCCGGGGTCGCCGCCGTCTCGCTGGTCGCCTGGCTCGGCTTCGCGCCCCAGCTACCGCTCGTCGCCCCGGTGGCGCAGGCCCCGAAGTCCACCGTAGCGCCCGTCGTCGCCAAGGAAGCGAACGCGGCGGTGGTGCCCATGCCGAGCGGCGCCAACGACTATCTGCTCGCCCACCAGGCGTTCTCGCCCCGGATGAGCTTTCAGGGCATGGCGCCGTACGCGCTCACCGTATCGGGGCGCGCCCAGGAGCCGCGCAGGTGACGGCGCGGGCGTTCGGCGCGGCGCTCGCCATCGCGACCACGGTGGCGCACGCGCAGTCGTCGGACCCCATGACCTGGCTGCGCAAGATGCACGAGGCGACTCAGCGCCTCTCGTATTCCGGCACCTTCGTCTACCAGATCCACCAGAACGACGGTCGCACCGAGACTTCCCGCATCACCCGCTACGCGGCCGGCGACATCGAGAAGCTCGAGGTCATGAACGGCGTGCCGCGCGAGATCGTGCGCACCCGGGACAGGGTGCGCTGCTACCTGCCCGACAGCCGCGTGGTCAAGGTCGACCGGCGCGTCGACCGCGACTTCCCGGGACTGCTCCCGGAGCAGATTCCCGCGCTGACGCGGCACTACGACATCAGCCTCGGGGAGACGCAGCGCATCGCCGGACTCGAGTGCCAGAGCGTCGTGCTGCAGCCCAAGGACAATCTGCGCTACGGCTACCGCCTCTACGCGGAGGTCAGGAGCGGCATGCTCATGCGCGCCGACACCATCGACTCCGCCGGACATAGCGTCGAGACGTTGATGTTCACGCAGTTCACCCCCGGCAACGTCACCCGCGACATGGTGCGCCCCAGCCACGAAGGGAAGAACTGGCGCATCGAGGATGCCGGGGCCGCCCCGGCCAGCCTCGCCGGCTGGGGGCTCGCCGCCGAGCTGCCTGGGTTCCACAAGGTCATCGAGCTCAAGCGCCGCCTCGGCGAGTCCCGCGCCGCCGGGCAGATGGTGTTCTCCGACGGGCTCGCCGCGGTGTCGGTATTCATCGAGCCCCTGGAGGGCCGGCGCGACCGAGCGTCGGGCCTTGCTAGCATGGGGGCCATCCACATCTATACGCGCGAAGTCGCAAACCACATGATCACGGTGGTCGGGGAGGCCCCGGCCGTCAGCGTGCAGCGAATCGCCGACGCGGTAGAGTTTCGCCGTCCGCCGCAGTAAAAAGGGCGGCGAATAGAGCCCAGGAGAACCTTATGCAGCAACTAGCGAGAGGGCTGGCCGCGCTGTGGCTGGCCGCATTCAGCGCAGCCACGCTTGCCCAGGCGCGGGAGCTACCCGACTTCACCCGGCTGGTGGAGGACCAGGGACCGGCGGTGGTCAACATCAGCACCACGCAGGCGGCGCGGCGCGCGCAGGGATCGGCGCCGCAGGTTCCCGGGCCCGGCATGGAGGACGACGAGGTGCTCGAGTTCTTCCGCCGCTTCGTCCCGCGCCAGCCCGGCCCCGGCCAGAACCCCGGGCAGAGCCCCGGTCCGGGCGGGCCCGGCCGCGAGAGCCGCTCGCTCGGCTCCGGCTTCATCATCAGCGCCGACGGCTACATTCTCACCAACGCTCACGTGGTCGAGGGCGGCGACGAGATCAACGTCAAGCTCACCGACAAGCGCGAGTTCAAGGCGCGGGTGATCGGCGCCGACAAGCGCACCGACGTGGCGCTCATCAAGATCGACGGCACGGGCCTGCCGCTGGTGAAGTTCGGCGACCCGGGGAAGCTCAAGGTGGGCGAGTGGGTGGTCGCGATCGGCTCGCCCTTCGGCTTCGAGAACACCGTCACCGCCGGGATCGTGTCGGCGAAGGGCCGCTCGCTGCCGCAGGAGAACTTCGTGCCGTTCATCCAGACCGACGTCGCGATCAACCCCGGCAACTCGGGCGGCCCGCTCTTCAACATGCGCGGCGAGGTGATCGGCGTCAACTCGCAGATCTACAGCCGCACCGGCGGCTTCATGGGCCTGTCCTTCGCGATTCCCGCCGACGTCGCGCTCGACATCCAGAAGCAGCTGCGCGAGAAGGGCCGCGTGGCGCGCGGCCGCATCGGCGTGGTGATCCAGGAAGTCACGCGCGACCTCGCCACCTCGTTCGGCCTCGACCGGGCGCGCGGCGCGCTGGTCAACTCGGTCGAGAAGGGCAGCCCCGCGGACAAGGCGGGCGTCGAGGCGACCGACATCATCGTGAGCTACGACGGCAAGGCGGTCGAGTCCTCGAGCGACCTGCCGCGGCTGGTGGGAGCGACGCGCCCGGGGCAGCAGGCGAACGTCGAAGTGTGGCGCAAGGGCCAGACGAAGAAGCTGAACGTGACGGTGGGCGAGCTGCAGGAAGAGCGGGTCGCCGCGCGCGACACGCCCAAGCCGAAGCCCCAGGCCGAGGCCCCGGCGAACCGCCTCGGCATCGTGGTCGCGGAGCTCACGCCCGAGCAGAAGAGCCAGATGAAGCTGCAGAACGGCCTCGTCGTCACCGACGTGCGTCCCGACGCCAAGGCCGAGGTGCGCAGGGGCGACGTGCTGGTCACGCTGGTCTACAAGGGCCAGCACGTCGAGCTGAAGAGCGTCGATCAGTTCAACAAGCTCCTCGCCGGGATGGACAAGAACACCGTGCTTACCCTGCAGGTGCGCCGTGGCGAGAGCGTGGCTTTCGTCACGGTCAGCGGATTAACCGATAAAGGCTAGGCTTTACGCCCGGGCGTACTGCCATCTGTGCGAAGAGATGGCGGCCGCCCTGCGCGGGCTTGGCGTGGAGTTCGAGGAGATCGACGTCGACTCCGATCCGCGGCTGGACGAGCTCTACGGCGCGGACGTTCCCGTGCTCCAGAGCGCAGACGGAAAAGAGCTCTGCCGCCACCGGCTGACCCCGGAGGCGATTCGCCGCCTAAGCTAGAATAGCGCCCCGAGGAGGGTGCCCCCGGAGGCGCGGCGGGCGCCCTCTTTCTTTATATGGCGCAGAACCGCATTCGCAACTTCTCGATCATCGCCCACATCGACCACGGCAAGTCCACGCTCGCCGACCGGTTCATCCAGATGTGCGGCGGCCTTGCCGAGCGCGAGATGGCCGAGCAGGTGCTCGACTCGATGGAGCTCGAGCGCGAGCGGGGCATCACCATCAAGGCGCAGACCGCGGCGCTCGAGTACAAGGCAAAGGACGGGGAGACCTACCTCCTCAACCTCATCGACACGCCCGGCCACGTGGATTTCTCCTACGAAGTGAGCCGCTCGCTCGCCGCCTGCGAGGGCGCGGTGCTGGTCGTGGACGCCTCGCAGGGCGTCGAGGCGCAGACCGTGGCCAACTGCTACACCGCCATCGAGCAGGGCGTGGAGGTGATCCCGGTCCTGAACAAGATCGACCTGCCGTCCGCCGATCCGGCCAAGGCGATCCAGGAGATCGAGGACGTGATCGGCATCTCGGCGCAGGACGCGATCCGCGCCAGCGCCAAGACCGGCGAGAACGTGGCTTCGATTCTGGAGGCCGTGCTCGCCCGCGTGCCGGCGCCCAGGGGAGATACCGAGAAACCGCTGCAGGCGCTGATCATCGACTCCTGGTTCGACAACTACGTCGGCGTGGTGATGCTGGTGCGGGTCATGGAAGGCACGATCCGGCCGAAGGACAGGATCCTGCTGATGAGCACCGGCGCCGAGTACCTGTGCGACCAGGTCGGGGTTTTTACGCCCAAGTCGAAAAACAAGGACGAGCTCAAGGCAGGGGAAGTCGGCTTCGTGACGGCCGGGATCAAGGAACTGCGCGCCGCCAAGGTCGGTGACACGGTCACGCACGCGCAAAAGGGCGCGGCCAAGCCGCTGCCGGGCTTCAAGGAAATCAAGCCGCAGGTGTTCGCTGGCCTCTACCCGGTGGAGGCGAACGAATACGAGGCTTTGCGCGAGGCGCTCGAGAAGCTGCATCTCAACGACGCCTCGTTCCACTACGAGCCCGAGACCTCGCAGGCGCTCGGCTTCGGCTTCCGCTGCGGGTTCCTGGGCCTCCTGCACATGGACATCGTGCAGGAGCGGCTCGAGCGCGAATACGGGATGCACCTCATCACCACCGCGCCCTCGGTGGTCTACGAGGTGAAGCTGCGCGACGGCGCGCTCGAGCAGATCTCCAACCCGTCGCGGCTGCCGGCGGCGGAGACCATCGAGGAGTTCCGCGAGCCGATCATGGCCTGCAAGATCTTCGTGCCGCAGGAGTACGTCGGCCCGGTGATCTCGCTGTGCACCGACAAGCGCGGCGTGCAGACCAACATGCACTACTCGGCGCGCCACGTCGTGATCTCCTACGACCTGCCGCTGAACGAGGTGGTGCTCGATTTCTTCGACAAGCTGAAGTCGGCGACGCGCGGCTACGGCTCGCTCGATTACGAGTTCAAGGAATACCGCGCCGCCGACATGGTGCGCCTCGACATCCTGGTGAACGGCGACAAGGTCGACGCGCTCTCCAGCATGATCCACCGCTCGGCTTCCCAGCACCGGGGACGGGAACTGGTGACCAAGCTGAGAAGCCTGATACCGCGGCAGATGTTCGACGTGGCGGTGCAGGCCGCGATCGGCGGCCACATCGTGGCGCGCGAGAACGTCAAGGCGCTGCGCAAGAACGTGCTGGCGAAGTGCTACGGCGGCGACGTCACGCGCAAGCGCAAGCTGCTCGAAAAACAAAAGGAAGGAAAGAAGCGCATGAAGCAGGTCGGTTCGGTCGAGATCCCGCAGGAAGCGTTCCTCGCGGTGCTGCAGCGGGGCGACACGTGAGCGAAGCCCGATGAGTTTCGCCCTTTTTCTGCTGCTCCTGCTGGTGGTCACCGGCGCGGTATGGGCCCTCGAGGCGCTGTGGCTGCGGCGCGCCCGTCCCGAGGGCGAGAAGCAGCCCTGGTGGGTGGAGTACTCGGTCAGCTTCTTCCCGGTGATCCTGATCGTGTTCCTGCTGCGCTCGTTCCTGGTCGAGCCGTTCAAGATCCCGTCGAGCTCGATGGTGCCGACGCTGCTGGTGGGCGACTTCATCCTCGTGAACAAATTCACATACGGCATCCGCCTGCCGGTGGCGAACAAGAAGGTGATTCCGCTGCACGACCCGCAGCGCGGCGATGTGATGGTTTTCCGCTATCCCGAGGATCCGTCGCTCGACTACATCAAGCGCGTGGTCGGCGTGCCGGGGGACCGCGTCGAATACCGCAACAAGCGCCTCACGATCAACGGCAATCTCGTGCCGGCGCGCCAGGTTGACGACTACCTGTCGAAGGAGCGCATGCAGTTTTCCAAGCGCTTCGTCGAGACCCTCAACGGGGTCGAGCACCAGATCCTGATCGAGGACGATGCGCCGGCGCTGATGACGCCGTCGCGCTCGTTCCCGCACTCGGCCAATTGCAACTACAATAGCAACGGCCTGGCGTGCACGGTTCCGCCGGGGCATTACTTCATGATGGGCGATAACCGGGACAACTCGAGCGACAGCCGGGTGTGGGGGTTCGTGCCCGATGAGAACATCGTCGGCAAGGCGTTCTTCATCTGGCTGAACCTGAACGAGCTGGGGCGCTTCGGGTCGTTCCGCTGAAAGGAGAACAACAATGCGCGAACGCGCCGCCTGGAAGAAGACTCGGGGCCTCAGCCTCACCGGCCTCATCATGGTGCTGTTCATCACTGTCCTGGTGTTTATTTTCGGGATGAAGCTGATCCCGGCCTATATCGAGTACGCCACCGCGAAGAAGGCGATCGATGCCATCGCGCGCGACCGCACCGGTGCCTCCTCGCCGCAGGAAGCGCGGCGCCTGTTCGACAGCCGTGCCGTCATCGACAACATCACGGTCCTCAAGGGCAGCGACCTCGAAATCACCAAGGACGGGGGCGGCCTGGCAATCGGCTTCGCCTACCGCAAGGAAGTGCCGCTGGTTTCGAACGTCGGGCTTTACATCGACTTCGCGGCGAACTCGGCGGGCCAGTAGACGCTTTGGCGCGGCCCGCGGCGCTCGAGAAACGGCTGGGTCACCGGTTCAACGACCCGCGCCTCATCGAGCAGGCGCTGACGCACCGCAGCCGCGGCGCCGAGAATTACGAGCGGCTCGAGTTTCTCGGCGACGGCGTGCTCGGCTGCGCGGTGGCCGACGAGCTGTACGCGCGCTTCCCGCAGCTTTCCGAAGGCAAGCTCACGCGCCTGCGCGCGAGCCTGGTGCGCGAGGAGGCGCTCGCCGAAGTGGCGAAGACGCTCGGCATCGGCGAGCACCTGCGCCTGGGCGAGGGCGAGCTCGCCGCGAGCCCGGAGGCGCGCCCTTCGATCCTCGCCGACGCGGTCGAGGCGGTGCTCGGCGCGGTGTTCCTCGACGCGGGCTACGAGGCGGCGCGCAAGGCCGTGCTCACGGCCTTCGGCCCGCTCATCGAGCGCCTCGACCCGGAGCGGCCGGCCAAGGATGCCAAGACGCGCCTGCAGGAAATCCTCCAGGCGCGGCACCGCCGGCTGCCGCAGTACCGCGTGGTGGCGGTGCAGGGCGAGGCGCACAAGCAGTCGTTCGAGGTGGAGTGCTTGGTTTCGGAGCTCGACCTGCGTGTGCTGGGCACCGGAACCTCGCGCCAGCGCGCCGAGCAGCAGGCCGCAAAGGCTATGCTCGAAAGATTGGAGAAATGAGGCGGCCGTAGTGACGCACCGTTGCGGAACGATCGGGCTGACCGGCCGGCCGAACACCGGCAAGTCGAGCCTGCTGAACCGGCTGGTGGGCCAGAAGCTCTCGATCGTCTCGGGCAAGCCCCAGACTACGCGCCACCTCGTCACCGGCATCGTGACGCGGCCGGACTGCCAGTTTGTGTTCGTCGACGCCCCGGGGCAGCAGGCGCGCTCGCGCAGCGTGCTGCACCGGACGCTCAACCGGCGGGCGGCGCAGGCGGCGCGCGACGCCGACGTGGCGCTCTTCGTGGTCGAGGCGCTGCGCTTCGGGCCCGACGATCGCGCGGTGCTGGACAAGATTCCCGGGGGACAGCGCGTCATAGCGGTGGTGAACAAGATCGACACCGTGAAGAAGCAAGCCGACCTGATACCCTTCCTCGACCGGCTCTCGAAGACGCGCAAGTTCGAGGCGCTCGTCCCGGTGAGCGCGAAGACCGGGCGCAACATCCCGGAGCTGTTCAAGGCGCTGCGCGAAGCGCTGCCGGAGGCGGCCGCGGCCTATCCCGCCGACCAGCTCACCGACCGCGACGAGCGCTTCTTCGCCGCCGAGCTCCTGCGCGAGAAGCTGTTCGAGGAGATGGGCGAGGAGCTGCCCTACCGCTGCGAAGTCGTGATCGAAAGCTTCCGGGAGGAGGGAAAGCTGCGGCGAATCGAGGCGACGATTCTCGTCGAGCGCGCGAGCCAGAAGGCGATCGTAGTGGGCGCCCGCGGCGAGCGCCTCAAGCGCATGGCGAGCGCCGCGCGCAAGGACATGGAGCAGCTCTTCGGCGGCAAGGTGTACCTTGGAACCTGGGTGAAGGTCCGCAAGGCGTGGACGGATGACGCCCGCGTCTTGCGACAGCTGGGGTACGAGTGAAGAAAAGGGCCGAACATGAAGCGGGGTACGTACTACACACGTATCCCTACAAGGAGACGAGCCTCATCGTCGAGCTCTTCGCGCGGCGCTTCGGCCGCGTGGCGCTGCTCGCCCGCGGGGCGCGGCGGCCGCGCTCTGCGACGCGCGGCGTGCTGCTCTCGTTCCAGGCGCTGCGGGTCTCGTGGAGCGCCTCGGCGGAGCTCGGCAACCTGATCTCGGCCGAATGGGCCGGGGCGCTGCTGCCGCTCGCCGGGCAATCGCTCATGTGCGGCTTCTATCTGAACGAGCTGCTCCTGCGGCTTCTCCCGCGCGACGACCCGCACGAGGCGCTTTTCGATTCGTACGGCGAGGCGTTGACCCGCCTCAGCACCGCCGGCGACGCTTCGGTGGTGCTGCGGGGGTTCGAGAAGCGCCTGCTGGCCGAGCTCGGGTACGCGCCGATCCTCGACCGTGACGCGGCGAGCCGGCCGATCGATCCCGATCGCCTCTACGCCTACGAGCCGGAGCGCGGCCCCACGGCGGTGAACGGCACGCGCGGCGACCTGCCGGTCGTGCGGGGCCGGACCCTGCTCGACGTGGCCGCCGACGACTACACCAGCCCCCAGACGCGCGACGAGGCGAGGCAGCTCATGCGCGCGTTGATCGGAGAGCGCCTGCACGGGCAGGTACTGCATACACGCACCGTCCTGAGGGAGTTGAGCGACTTGTGATCGAGCTGGGCGTCAACGTCGATCATGTGGCGACCGTGCGGCAGGCACGGCGCACCTACGAGCCCGACCCGGTCTGGGCCGCCGTCGAAGCGCACCTCGGCGGCGCCGACGGCATCACGGTGCACCTGCGCGAAGACCGCCGCCACATCCAGGACGAGGACGTGCGGCGCCTGCGCGAGCTCACCCACATCCGCCTCAACCTCGAAATGGCGGCAACCGACGAAATGGTGGGCATCGCCTGCCGCATCAAGCCCGAGATGGCGATGCTCGTCCCCGAGGGGCGCCACGAGATCACGACCGAGGGCGGACTCGACATCGTCTCGAAGGAGAAGGCTCTCAAGGGCGCGGTCAAGCGCCTGGCCGACGCCGGCATCGTGGTCTCGGTGTTCATCGACGCCGACCCGGCGCAAGTCGAGGCGGCGAAGCGCATCGGCGCGGCGGTGTGCGAGGTGCACACGGGCCCGTACGCGCACGCGTTCCACTCCAAGGGGCGCGACGCTGAAAGCCCCGCCGTCGTTGCGGAGCTGAGAAGAATCGAAAAAGCCGGAGAGCTGATTCGATCCCTCGGCATGCGCTTCAACGCCGGGCACGCGCTCAACTACTTCAACGTCGAGCCGGTTGCGCGCCTGCCGGGCGTGCGCGAGCTGCACATCGGCCACGCCATCGTGTCGCGCGCGGTGTTCGTCGGCGTGCGCGAGGCCGTCCGCGAGATGAAAGCCCTGATGCTGCAGGCGTCGCGGTGATCTACGGCGTCGGCACCGACGTGGTCGAGATCGAGCGCATCCGCAGCGCGCTCGAGCGCTTCGGCGAGCGCTTCGCCCGGCGTATCCTCTGTGAACCCGAATTGAAAAGGTTTCGCCGCCATCGCCTGCCGGCGAACTATCTGGCGAAGCGCTTCGCTGCCAAGGAAGCGTTCACCAAGGCCCTCGGCACCGGCATCCGCGCGCCCGCCAACTGGCATGGGGTGTGGGTGCGGAACCTGCCTTCGGGGAAGCCGGTCCTCGAATACTCCGACGCATTGAAGGATTTGCTTTCCCAGCGTGGAATTGCAGGCTCGCACCTGTCGCTCACCGACGAGCGCGGCGTGGCGATGGCGACGGTGATCCTGGAATGCGCAAGCTGAGGCTGCCGCTCGGGCCGGCCGTCATCGACGTCGTCGGCCCGGCGCTCACCGACGAGGACCGGAATCGCCTGCGCCATCCCGCCGCCGGAGGCGTCATCCTGTTCGCGCGGAACTACGAAAATCCCGAGCAGTTGGCAAATCTCACTTCCGAGGTAGAGCGCCTACGGGATCCCGCATTGCTTATTTGCGTCGACCACGAGGGCGGCCGGGTGCAGCGCTTCCGCGAGGGTTTCTCGGCGATTCCGCCGATGCGCGCGCTGGGCAAGCTGTGGGACCGGGACCGTGACGCGGCGCGGGACACCGCCCGCGCCATTGCGTACATCGTCGGCGCCGAGCTCGCCGCGCACGGCGTCGATTTCAGCTTCGCGCCGGTGCTCGATCTCGACTACGGCGGAAGCTCGGTGATCGGCGACCGCGCGCTGCATTTCGACCCCACCGCGGTCGGCGCGCTGGGCGCGTGCGTCGTGAAGGGCTTTTCCGACGCCGGCATGGGCGCCGTCGGCAAGCACTTTCCGGGGCACGGCTACGCCGAGGCCGATTCGCACGTCGCCGTCCCGCGCGATGAGAGGAAGATGGTCGAGATTCAGAAAAAGGACCTGGTGCCGTTCCGCATGACCATCGAAGCGGGGCTCGCCGGCGTCATGCCCGCCCACGTGATCTACGGGCAGGTCGACCCGGAGCCCGCCGGGTATTCGAAGCACTGGCTGCAGGAAGTGCTGCGCGGCAAGCTCGGCTTCCAGGGCATCATCTTCAGCGACGACCTCTCGATGGAAGGCGCGAGCGTCGCCGGCGGCGTCCCCGAGCGCGCCCGCGCCGCGCTCGCCGCCGGGTGCGACATGGTGCTTCTTTGCAACGATCCGGCGGGGCAGGACCTGCTGCTCGATTCCCTGAAAGACGCACCATCCGCAGACCCGGACCGGGTGGAAAGGATGAGGAAGAAAGGCGGGCGCGACCTCAGGAAAAGCGTCGCTTACCGTGAAGCTCACGAGCGGTTGAAGAATTTGACCTAGTAGCCAGCGTAAGCTTGACAATCGGATCATTTCCATTATTCTGGAAACATGGAAATGAGCCAGGCCGTAGACGCCCTCTCTGCCCTCGCGCAGGAGACACGGCTCAAGGTGTACCGCCTGCTCGTCGTCGCGGGTCCTGAAGGCATGTCGGCCGGGAGCATCGGCGAAGAACTGGAATTGCCACCGGCCACGCTGTCGTTCCATCTGGCGCACCTTGCGCGGGTGGGCTTGGCGCGCAGCCGTCAAGAGGGCCGCTTCGTCATCTACTCCGCTGATTTCCAAAGCATGAACGCGCTCGTCGGTTACCTCACGGAAAACTGCTGCGGTGGCCGCGCGTGCGCTCCCTCAAGCAAGCCTGCTCGGAAAGAGAGGAAAGCCGCATGAAACGCTTCCATGTCCACGTTGGTGTGCGTGACCTGCAACAAAGCATTGGCTTCTATTCGGCGTTGTTCGCGGCGCAGCCTTCCGTCCTCAAGGACGACTACGCCAAATGGATGCTCGAGGATCCGCGCGTGAGCTTCGCCATCTCGACCTTTGCCAGCACGGCAGGCGTGGATCACCTCGGCATCCAGGCCGAGGACGGCGCGGAGCTGGAGCAGATCGGCACGCGGCTCGCGCAGGCGGATGTTTCAGTAACGCCGCAGAAGCAGGTGTCATGCTGCTACGCGAAAAGCGACAAGTACTGGACCATTGATCCGCAAGGCGTTCACTGGGAGTCGTTTCACACTCTGGGCTCCGTCCCCACACGGGACGTCGCACCGCGCCCGGAGCCGAAGCCGGCTTGCTGCGCAAAATGAGGTTGTACAACGTCCTTTTCTTGTGCACCGGGAACTCGGCGAGGTCGATTCTCGCCGAGGCCTATCTCAACACCGCTGGTCGCGGGCGCTTCAACGCGCGCAGCGCCGGGAGTCATCCTGCCGGAAAGGTGAATCCCTATGCGCTCGAATTACTCGAACGAAACAGGCTCGTGACCGGCGAGCTTCGGTCGAAAAGCTGGGACGAGTTCGCTCGCCCCGGGGCGCCGGAATTTGACCTGGTCTTCACCGTTTGCGACAACGCGGCGGGCGAGACATGTCCCCTCTGGCCCGGGCAGCCGCTGACGGCGCACTGGGGCGTGGCCGATCCCGCCGCCGTCGAAGGTGCGGATGAGGACAAGCGGAGAGCATTTCGGCAGGCGTTCGCTGAACTAAGGGCACGAATAGACCGCCTTCTGGCGCTGCCTATCGAAAAGCTGGAACGTCACGCGCTGAAGGCGAAGCTAGACGCCATCGGAAAAACCTCAAGCGAAACGCGGCACATCGAATGAATGTGTGGCGAAGCGCAGTCGCCGAGGCTCTAGGAACGGCGCTGCTCCTTGCCGCTGTCGTTGGATCGGGCATCATGGGCGAACGACTCGCGGCGGGCAATGTGGCAATCGCGCTGCTTGCTAATTCCCTCGCGACAGGTTTCGCTCTGATCGCGCTCATTGTTGCGTTCGGCAGCCGCTCGGGTGCGCATTTCAATCCCGTTGTTTCCGCGGCGCTGGCGCTGCGCGGTGACCTACCCAAGGGACGCGTGGCTCCCTACGTGGTTGCGCAGGCCGTGGGTGCAATTCTTGGCGTACTTGCGGCGCACGCGATGTTCGATCTGCCGCTGCTCCAAGTCGGCGCGAAGATGCGGACGGGATTCGCGCAATGGTGGAGTGAGGCCATCGCCACGTTTGGTCTCGTGTTTCTCGTCCTGTCGTTCGACCGCAAGAACGAGTGGGCTGCTCCGTTCGCCGTCGGCGGGTACATCGCCGCGGCGTACTGGTTTACCGCTTCCACGTCCTTCGCGAATCCTGCGGTGACCCTGGCACGTGGCTTCACCGACAGTTTCGCCGGCATCGGTCTCGCCGACGTCGGCGGTTTCATTGCATCGCAATTGGCGGGCGGCGCGCTCGCAATGGTGGCCGACAAGGCATTGCGATCGCCACCCCAGGGGTGAAGTTGCCGGCCGCCGTTCGAGAGGGCCGGGAGACGCGTTGCAAGGCAAACGAACGCCAGCGGCAACGCAATAGGTGCTAGTCTCCGCCCGGTGGAAATCCCAAAGCGTCCCTGGTCCGTCCGCGTTGCCGACTTCGCCCGCGCGACGTTCTGGCTCGTGCTCCTGCTCATGGTGGTGCTCGTTTTGCTGGCGCAGGTGTTGGGCGGCGGCCGGGCCCTCGAGAAGCAGCGCAACGCAGCCCTTGGCCGCATCGAGGATGCACGCAAGTCGCGGGTGATCGCCATGATCCACCGCCAGGACAGCGCCAGCATCCTCGGCGTGCCGGTGGGCGGGAGCATCAGCATCGACGACTCGGAGGCCATCCTGCGCGCCATCCGCCTCACGCCGCCCGAGCAGCCGATCGACATCATCCTGCACACGCCCGGCGGTCTCGTCCTCGCCGCCGAGCAGATCGCCAAGGCGCTGGTCGAGCGCAAGGGCAAGGTGACCGTCTTCGTGCCGCACTACGCGATGAGCGGCGGCACGCTGATCGCGCTCGCCGCCGACGAGATCGTGATGGACGCGAACGCGGTGCTCGGCCCGGTGGATCCGCAGCTCGGCGACATGCCGGCGGCGTCGATCATCAGGGTGGTCGAGGCGAAGGGCCCGAAGAACGTCGGCGACGAATTCCTCATGCTCGCCGACATGGCGCAGAAGGCTCGCAACCAGGTCGCGAGCTTCGTCGCCCAGGTGCTGATGAAGCACCTGCCCGAGAAACAGTCGCTGCAGGTCGCGACGGTCCTCACCGAAGGCCGCTGGACCCACGACTTTCCGATCACGGTGCAGGCCGCGCGCCAGCTCGGCCTCAAGGTCTCGACCGAAATGCCGCTCAGCATCTACGAGCTCATGGACCTCTATCCGCAGGGCGGCGGCATCCGGCCCTCGGTCTGGTACGTGCCGCTGCGCCGCGCGCCGGCGGCTCCGGGCGCGCCGCAGCAGGCACCGGCGCCGCAGGGCAAGGGCCCGCCGTCCTAGCATGAAGCACTACCGCATCGCCGCGCTCTGTTGCGTGCCACTTGCGGCCGGCTGTGCCTCCATCAGCCAGCCGCGTGTCGACGCGCACCTGCGCTCGACACCGGAGACGGTGGTGTGGGGCTACCTGCCCGCAGGCCGGGCGCCCGTTCTCACGGTGCGCTCCGGGCAGACGGTGCGCATCGACACCGTATCGCACCAGGGCCTGATCAACGGCACCGATCCCGTGAAGTTCTTCGGCGCCGCCGGCATCGCGGCCAGCGAGGTGCTGCCCGACGCGGTCGAGATCTATGCGAAGGCGCCGCGCCCCAAGGACGCGGGTGCGCACGTGCTCACCGGGCCGATCGCAGTCGAAGGCGCAGAACCCGGCGACATGCTCGAGGTGCGCATCGTCGATCTCGAGTTCCGCGTGCCCTACGGCGTGAACAACAGCAACAAGGGCACCGGCGTCCTGCCGGATCTCCACGCCAAGCCCTATCCGAAGGTCATCCGCCTCGATTTGCAGCGCCGCGTCGCGCTGTTCGCGCCGGGAATCGAGGTGCCGCTTGCGCCCTTCATGGGAATCATGGCGGTGATGCCGCCCGAGGCGCTGGCGAACACGCGGCCGCCCGGCGTCTACGGCGGCAATATGGACTTGAACCGCCTCACGGTCGGCGCGAGGCTGTACCTCCCGGTGCACCAGCGCGGCGCGCTTTTCTACACCGGCGACTCGCACGCGGTGCAGGGCGACGGCGAGATCAACGGCACGGCGGTCGAGGCCTCGCTATCGCCCGTACTGCAGTTCGTCGTGCACAAGGGAGCGGGGAGGGCGATGAAATGGCCGCGCGCCGAGGACGACGCCAACTGGTACGTCATGGGAATGGACGTCGACCTGGATGCGGCGCTGAAGAGCGCCGCCGAAGAGACCATCGCCTTCCTGCAGCGCGAGAAAGGCCTCTCGCCCGCGGACGCGTATTCGCTCGCCAGCGTTGCCGTGAACTACGTGATCGCCGAAGCGGTCGACCACGTACAGGTGGTCTACGGCGCCATCCCGAAGAAGATCTTCATTCGGCCTTAGCGCCGGAATCTTTCACCGCAAGCGTCCACTTGGCCACTTCGCTCCGGACGAAGGCCGCGAACTCGGCGGGCGTATTGGGGCTCGAATCGAGGCCGAGTTCGTAGAGCTTTTTCCGGACCTCGGGGGCGTCGAGTGCCCGTGCGATCTCGCCGTGCAACCGGGCGACGATTTCGGCGCGCACGCCCGCGGGCGCGAAGAAGCCGAACCAGTTCAGATCGTCGAAGCCCTCGAGTCCCTGCTCATTCACGGTCGGCACGTCGGGCAGGACGGCCGCGCGCCGTGCGCTCGTCACGGCGAGCGCCCGCAGCTTGCCTGCCTTGAGCTGCGGCAGCGTCAGGCTCAGCGAAAGACTCAGCGCCTCGGTCTGTCCAGCGACAACGGCGGTCACTGCTGACGCGGGCTGGTACGGCACGTGCGTGAGGGTGATCTTCGCCGCGGAGTTGATGCGCTCCATCGACAAATGCGGCGTCGTGCCGATGCCGGGGGACGCGTACGCGAGCGGTCGGGTGCGCGCGAGCTCGATCAGCTCGCGCAGGCTCTTCGCCGGCACAGAGGGATGCACACACACCACGTTGGGCACGCTGCCGGCGAGGACCACTGGCACGAAGTCTTTGACCGGGTCGTAGCCGGCGTTGGCGTAAAGGCTCGGATTCACCGCGTAGGCGGCGCTCGTAAGTAGGATCGTGTAGCCGTCGGCCGCGGCGCTACGCACCCGCTGGGCCGCAATGTTGCCTCCGGCGCCCGGGCGGTTGTCGACGAGCACGACCTGGCCGAGTGCTGCTGCAGCTTTCTGCGCAACCAGTCGCGCGAGGATGTCGGTGATGGCGCCCGGCGCGTTGACCACCACCAAGGTGATCGGCCGCTGCTTCGGCCACTCCTGCGCCGGCGTAGCGGCCGCGCAAGCAAGCAGGACGAGCCCGAGGAGCCGGCTAATTGTCCGTGCGTGCCGCGTTGCCATGCGAAATCGCAAGATACGCCCCGTACGCCAGCGCCAGCCCCGCCGAGACCTGCAGCGCGCGCACCAGATCATTGAGCAACACGGGCAGCCATTCCATGGTTCGCACCTCCTGGCAGGGACTCTAGTGCCCCGCACGGCCTTGCGGCAACATCAAATCAGGTAAACTAGGTTTGACATTTTTGCATAGGAGCCCGGGTGGACCTGAAGACTCTCAGGGCATTCTGCGGCGTGGCCGACGCCGGCAGCTTCAGCCGCGCTGCGACCGCGCTCGGCGTCGCGCAATCGGTACTGAGCCGCCAGGTCTCGGCGCTCGAGAGGGAGCTGGGCGGCCGCCTGCTCCATCGCTCCGGCCGCGGCGCGAACCCGACCGAGCTCGGCGAGGCGGTGCGTGGGCGCGCGAAGGCGCTGCTCGCGGATGCGGAGCAGCTGCTGCTGGAGGTGCGCGGCGTGCGCGACAATCCGTCGGGCAGCGTCAGCCTCGGAGTGGTGCCCGGGGTTGCTCATCCACTCGTGAGCCGGCTCTCCGCACGCTTGCGACGCGGCTATCCACTGATCCGATTGCGCGTGTACGAGGCTTACAGTGGGCAGGTCGAGGAGTGGCTGGCGAGCGGCCACGTTGAAATCGGACTGTTCCAGCGCTTTCGCGCCGGCAAGGTGCCGGGTGCGGAGAAGGTATTGAAGTCCGACATGATGCTAGTCACGCCTCGCGGCCACCCTGCGACGCGTCAGAAAGAGGTCGCGCTGCGGGCCATCGCCGGTTTGCCGCTCGCGCTGCCGGTGCGCCTCGTCCCGGTGCTTGCGGAGCTTGCCGGGCGTCAACGCATCTCGCTGAACGTGGTGCTGGAGGGCAGCACGTCGACGATCATCATGGACGCGGTAGCCCGTTCCGGGCTATGCGGGGTATTCGCCAATCATCATCTGGAGCGCCAGAAGTCGGGGCAGTTCTCCGCTTCGCGCATCGTCAAGCCGGCGATAGGCCAGACCACCTGGCTCGCTGTCGGAACACGACGTCCCGCCACGGTCGCCGTGCGCGCGGTGGCCCGGCTGGTGCGCGAAGTCATGCTGGAGGAAGGCAGGGCGACGGCAGCGGGCGCAAGCCCCGGGCCTCAGGCCGCGGCGTCGTAGGAAAGGCGTCAGACCCTTTTTCTCAGGCGCGCTCCATGTACGTGCCTTCGGCGGTGTCGACCTTGATGCGCTCGCCCTTGTTGATGAACGGCGGCACTTGCACGGTGATGCCGGTCTCCATCTTCGCGGGCTTGAACGTGTTGGTCGCGGTGGCGTTCTTGATGCCGGGTTCGGTGTCGACCACGGTGAGGATCACCGAGGGCGGAATCTCCACGCCGATGGCGCGGCCGTTGTAGAAGTTGATCTGGACGTCGGTGTTGGGCAGGAGGTAGCCGGCCTGGCCTTCGAGGAAGTCCGCCTGCAGCGAGAGCTGCTCGTAGTTTTCCTTGTCCATGAAGACGTAGCTGTCGCCGTCCTGATAGAGGTACTGCATCTCGCGCGGATCGACGAACGCGCGTTCGATCTTGTCCTCGGTGCGGAAGCGCTGGTTGGTCTTGGTGCCCTTGTCGATGTCCTTCATCTCGACCTGCATGAACGCGCCGCCGCGGCCGCCGACGTGGACGTGGTAGGCCTTGAGTACGCGCCAGACGCGCTTGTCCCACTCGAGGAGCTGACCGGGACGGATTTGGACTGCTTCGACTTTGGCCATGGCGGAAGCGGCTTCGCGAAAAAGGCGCGGATTTTACACCATTTATAATCAGATCAGTGGCATTCGATCCCTCCGCGCATCCTTCCGGCCTGGCCTTCGACCCCAAAACTTTCGTCGCCGGATTGCCGAATTTGCCCGGCGTCTACCGCATGCTCGGAGCGAGCGGCGAGGCGCTCTACGTCGGCAAGGCGCGCGACCTGAAAAAGCGGGTGGCGTCGTACTTCCAGAAGCAGGTGGCGAGCCCGCGCACGCAGGTGATGCTCGGCCAGGTCGCGTCGATGGAGGTGACGGTGACGCGCTCGGAGGGCGAGGCGCTCCTCCTCGAGAATAACCTCATCAAGAGCCTCGCGCCGCGATACAACATCCTTTTCCGCGACGACAAGTCCTATCCTTACCTCATGGTCACCGGACACCGGTATCCGCGCCTCGGCTTTCACCGCGGCGCCAAGGACCGGAAGAACCGCTACTTCGGGCCGTTCCCGCACGCGTACGCGGTGCGCGAGAGCATCCAGCTCATGCAGCGGGTATTCCGCCTGCGCACCTGCGAGGACACGGTGTTCGAGAACCGCTCGCGCCCGTGCCTGCTGTACCAGATCCACCGCTGCACCGCGCCTTGCACCGGCCAGATCGCGCCCGAGCCCTACGCCGAGGACGTGCGCAACGCGACGCTGTTCCTCGAGGGCCGCGAAGACGACGTCATCCGCAACCTGAGCGAGAAGATGAACGCCGCCTCGGAGGCGCGGCGCTACGAGGAGGCGGCCGCCTACCGCGACCAGGTGCGCGCGCTCTCGCGCATCCAGGCGCGCCAGTACGTCGAGTCCAACCGGGGCGTCGACGCCGACGTCGTCGCCTGCGCCATCGACGGCGCGGTCGCGTGCGTCAACCTCGTGATGATCCGCGGCGGGCGGCACGTCGGCGACCGCAGCTTCTTCCCTTCGAACGCCGAAGGCGCGGCCGAGGACGAGGTGATCGAGGCGTTCCTCGCCCAGCACTACCTCGACCAGCCGGCGCCGCCTCTCATCATTTCAAGCGTGGAAGTCGAGCTGGATCTTCCCGAGACCGAGGTCTTTACCCCGTCTCACGGCGAGCGCCGGGTGTGGGTCGACATGGCGCGCAAGAACGCGCTGCTCGCGATCGCCCAGCACGTCCGCGACCGCTCGACGCAGGAAAGCCGGCTGGTGGCGCTGCGCGAGGCGCTCGGCCTGGCTGGCGCCCAGCGCATCGAGTGCTTCGATATCAGCCACACCATGGGGGAGGCGACGGTCGCCTCGTGCGTGGTCTACGATCGCCAGCAGATGCAGAAGTCCGAATACCGCCGGTTCAACATCCGCGGCGTCACGCCGGGCGACGACTACGCGGCGATGCGCCAGGTGCTCGAGCGCCGCTACCAGCGCGTGAGCGAGGAGGGCGGCAAGGTCCCCGACCTTATCCTGATCGACGGCGGCAGGGGCCAGGTAAACGCAGCCTCTCCAGTCCTGAAAGACCTGGGTTTGCATCAAGTTTGCGTCGTCGGCGTGGCGAAGGGCCCGGAGCGAAAGCCGGGCACGGAGGAGCTCATCCTCGAGTCCGAAGAGCGCAGCCTCGAGCTGCCGCCGTCCCACCCCGGGTTGCACCTCATCCAGCAGATCCGCGACGAGGCGCACCGCTTTGCCATCGTGGGACATCGTGCGCGGCGTGGCAAAGCTCGCACCACCTCCATGCTGAACGAGATCCCGGGTATCGGCGCGAAGCGCCGCCAGGCGCTGCTCTCGGCCTTTGGCGGATTGCGCGGAGTCCAGGCCGCAGCCGTGGACGACATCGCCAAGGTGGAGGGCATCAGCCGTCCGCTCGCCGAGCGCATCTACCGCCACCTGCACGCCGCGCCGTGATCCTCAACACCCCGAACCTCGTCACGCTGTCGCGGATCATCCTGATCCCGATCCTGATCGGCGTCTACTACACGCCGGACGGCTGGCTGACGCGGGAGACGCAGAACATCGTCGGAACCTCGGTGTTCATCTTCGCCGGGATCACGGACTGGCTCGATGGCTACCTCGCGCGGAAGCTCAACCAGATGTCGGCGTTCGGCGCCTTCCTCGACCCGGTGGCCGACAAGCTCATCGTGGTGGCGGCGCTGGTCGTCCTGCTGCACCTCGAGCCGCCGCGCGTGCATGCCTTCGTGGCGCTCATCATCATCGGCCGCGAGATCGCGATCTCGGCGCTGCGCGAATGGATGGCGAAAGTGGGCCAGGCGAAGAGCGTCGCGGTGGCCTTCATCGGCAAGCTGAAGACGGTGAGCCAGATGGTCGCGATTCCGCTGCTCCTCTTCCACGAGCGGCTGCTCGGCCTCGACTGCCAGTGGCTCGGGACCATCCTCATCAACGTGGCGGCCGTGCTCACGGTGATCTCGATGTTCTATTACCTGCGCAAGGCCTTGCCCTACGCCGCCGTGCGCGAATAAGCCTAGGTTGAGCAGGGGGATACCGAGGGCTTATAATGCGGCCCTTCACAAAAGCGCGGGAATAGCTCAGTTGGTAGAGCGCAACCTTGCCAAGGTTGAGGTCGCGAGTTCGAGACTCGTTTCCCGCTCCAGATTACGCTAGGGAAGGCTCGAGCCGCAGGCGGGCCTTCCCTTTTCGCATCAGGCTCTGGCGGGGTGGCAGAGTGGTCATGCAGCGGCCTGCAAAGCCGTGTACGCCGGTTCGATTCCGACCTCCGCCTCCAGACTCTTCATCGGCAACACCGTCGCCGCCGCCCGGGTGGTGAAACTGGTAGACACAAGGGACTTAAAATCCCTCGGCGCAAGCCATGCCGGTTCGATTCCGGCCCCGGGCACCAGCCGCACTTCACACGGCAGTTCAACCGCGTTTGGAACGTCGAGCGAGGATCAGACCGGCGAGCCCAATGACAAGCATCGCGAGCGACGAAGGCTCTGGCAGGCGCGTGGCAGCCAGCGTGTAGCCTGTGAATCCAGAGGTTTCCCAACTGTTACCCCAAGGCGTAGCCGGGCCTGCCAGACCTCCCCACGCCCCTGCCCATGGCCCCCAGAAAGTGAGGTAGTCAGCGAGGTCCGGCAACTTGGGGTTCTCGTAGACGACTTGAAACAGGAATGAAGTGGAGTAAGCGGCTGCGATCGCCGCCGAATCTATCGCGTTTCCAACAAAGAGGAGCTCACCTGGCGCGATACCTTCGTCCGGCAAACCGGATACGCCCGCAGTGGCAGTAAGAATTCCGGAGAGCAGATCACCAGAGATAGTTCCGGTCTCTTTGACAATCGCGCTAATCCGGACGTCGGCGGCACCTCTGAATGTGCACAGCGGGGAAGAAAAGTCCGCGCAGACTGCAATGCTGTTGGACGAGAACGAAAACAGCGATCCCGCGGTGGAGTAACTCCCGAGGGCCGAAATTCCGGCTGCGCTGCTCCCTGAGGTCAGGTCGACGATGAAATGCCCGCGGTCGTTGTCCCAGGCACTGACCTGCCGGGCATCGTTAGATGCTGTCGGTACTGCCGTAACGACCGTCGGCCAGCACAACGCGACAACAACCAGGCTAAGTACGCGAGCTAACACCGGCATGGCCTTCCTCCTCTGTCTCTATTCTTCTTGGTGATCAGAACACGGAATTGCCGGCCAACCACGCATGGCCCGTTTGCACTAAGCGCTACTTATCCGTTCGTCCGAGGACCCCGAGATGTGGGAGAGACGCCCTGGGCACCGTTCGCTTCAGGGCCGCAGGAGCCGTTCGTCGCCCGAGGCGAGAAGTGAGCGCAGAAACTGCGCGGCGCGCAGGAATTGCTTCGCGAGGTCCGGACGCTCAAGCGCGGCGGGGTTCGCTTTGTCGGAGAGCTCGCGATTCACGGCGTCGTCCTCGGCGAGCGTGTCGAAGTGCGCCCCGGGCACCACTGCAGGTGTCAGGACGCGGGCTTGTCGTATAGCGCCCTGATTTCAGCAATCGCCTTCTCCAGATCAGCGCGCCTCATGCACAGATTGGTCAGCCGCGGCCGACCATCCTTGAAATTGAGCGTGTCGCCCCCTCGTTGGAAGTCTCCTTCGAAAACTTCGTCGGGCATGATCCGCGCGGGATTGGCGTGGGATTCGCGATCCGCGGATGCAAAGACCGAGAACCGCGATGCGATCATGCGCGCGACGGTATTCAAGGTCTGTTCGCCGGCCTCGCGATTCATGGCTGCCTTGTAAGCGAGGCGAGCCGCGGTTGTCAGTGAGAGCATCGGGTCCAAGGCGGGCGGCTGCGGCATGGCGCTTTTCCCAAAAAGGAGACCGCTTGAATACTTGAGCAAGACGGCCGCACCCGCTATACGACTAGACTAAGATTTTCAAAGTTGAACGATCGTAGTCCTGGGCAAGCGGTGCGCGATCAGACCGCGCGGACGAGCATGCTCACGCGTCACGCCAGCAAACACGCGCAAAGTCCCGCTCCGGCAGGCACTGATGCGAATCGGGCGAGTCCTCTTAAGCGATGTCGGACTTCTTTACAGTCTCGTCGCACGCGCGAACAGACCGGGCTTGCGGCGAGTATTTGTCAATCATGGGTTCTAGACCTAGTCAGTTGTAGCCATAATTACGAACGCCGGTTTGGGGCCGGCGAACCTCTAGGGAGATCACATGAGAGCCACGTTCACTCGCGAACGTTTTGTTCCATTGCTTTTCGGATCGCTCATCGCAGCGACCGCTTCATCCGCACTAGCGCATGCGCCATCGGGAGCGCTCTTCACAACTGTCGTCGACGGTTCTGAAGTCAACTTCAATATTTATCCGTCGAAAGATGCCGTGTACCTCGACGGCGGTCCGGGGCCGGGCGCGCCGCAGGGCGCCGCCGGGCTCGACGATGACACCTACGTTTTCCAGGTGACCGAGCCGAGCGGAAAAACGTTGCTGTCGCAGGATCCCGCGAAATGCCGCCAGTTCGTGGTCACGGGCGGAATCATCACCAGCGTCGTGGCGACGGGCTGCCAGCATGTAACCGGCGTTGATATCGATCACGGCGCCATCACCGTGCAGCTCATGCCTTACGCGGACACGCCAAACCCGGGCGGCGAATACAAGGCGTGGGTCGTGCGGCTGGACGACTACCTGCTGGGCTGCGCCGCTCTCGGTGTCAGCAACGCCAACGCACTTAACGTAGTGGACTGCGGTGAGGCCGCGGGCAACCACCACGGCTTCATCCCGAGGCACACCAAGACGGACAACTTCAAGGTTGGAGATACGAACAACCTGGAGATCGATACCCGCTTCATCGACGCTGCCACGGGAGCGACGCTGAAGGGCAAAAACGCCAAGTGGACCGATACGCTGGGCGGCGGGAACAGCAAGTGGTCGTACAACGATCCCAGGTGGGGGACGCCGGACAACTTCGCGCACGTCGAGGCGGTGGAGGTCGGTGTGCATCAGATCACCATCGACAACCAGGCCGGTTGCACGGTGACTCGCATGGACTGCAGCGCCGGCTCCTGCAGCAAGGGAGTCGTGAGCATCAATGGACCCGGGACCTTCGACGTTCCGGTCAAGCAGAACGACAGGGTGTGGACAAAATATATCTACGTTTACTGCGCCACCCAGTAACCGTACAAGCCGCGACGAAGGGGCTCGGGGCGACCCGGGCCCTTTTTTTTGCCCCGCGCTTCAGGGCTTCAGAAGCGCTTCGTCGACCGAGGAGAGAAGCGCGCGCAGAAACTGCGCGGCTCGCAGGAATTGCTTCGCGAGGTCCGGACGCTCCAGCGCGGCCTGGTTGCCCTGGTCGGAGAGCTCGCGATTCACGGCGTCGTCCTCGGCGGCGAGCGTGTCGAAGTGCGCCAGCGCCAGGCCCTTCTTCCCGCAGTGCAGGCCGATGGACAGGATCCGGTCGCGGCGTTTCTCGCCCTTCTGCTGCGCAGGGGATCTGCGGACGAGCTCCTCGACGCTGCGGTCGATCGCGCCGCGCAGCGCCAGCAAAGGCAGGGATGCTCCGCCCTTGGCGGCGACGGGGTAGCGGATGGCGAGGTACGCTTCCTCGAGCAGGTCGAGCGGCCTGCGGTAAGCGGCCTTTCCGCGGTCGAGCTTGAGCCGCTTCATCTCGGCCTTGATGCCCTCGAACGCCTGATCGGTCAGGCCGCGGAGCTGGTCGAGCTTTTCTTTTTCCGAATCTTCGGGCATGGCTTGGCGGCTCAAGTCTACAAATAATTGGCACTCCGAGCGGCGCAATCGTCAGAAAGGATTGGAGATCGTAGTTTTGATTGAGCGGTCAGGGCGAATAGATCAAGCCGATGGCACCATTCGCCCTCGACCAAGGGAAGACCAACCGTGGAACTGTGGGTATTGCTGCTACTGCTACTGCTGATCTCGGTGGCGTGGCTGAAGACCTGGGACTGAGCCCCAGGCGTTCACCATCGCAAGGGCCGCGCGGGTGATGGTCAGGGCCGCCCGTTTCCCGCGCTGTCGACGAGATACAGCACCGCGTCGCCGGTGAACGGCGGCGTGAATGCCATAGCGGAAGATCCACCCCTCACCAGACCTCCCGGGGTGACGGCACCGGTCGACGGATTAAACCACTCGACATTGAGCACCTGCGTCGTCGCCGAGAGGTTCACGGTAAACCCGCCGCCGCCTGGCTGATACACGAGGTACTCGGCCTGGTTAGCTGCCGCGTGGGCCAAGGCAAAGCCGCTGGACGCGAGCGAGGGTTGTGGCGTCATCTGCGCGAGGTTCATCCGGACCGAATATTTCACCATGTACCCGAGGTTGTCCCGGAAGTTATTCCAGCGCGTATCGGCCGCATCGCAGATGCCGTTCACCGGGTTGGAGCATAGGTTCCTGCCGCCGTTCGGGTAATAGACGGTGTAGGGGTCCATGAAGGCGACGCTGTTGCCGCTCAGAAAGTTTTCCCAGGCGAAGTTGCGATTGGCGATCGCCGAGTCGGTCCACATGCCGAAGTAGCTGTGGTCCGAATCGTTGATGATCACCTTGCACGCAGGCGTGCCGTTGCCGCAGGGCGAGCTGATGAAGATCTTGGTCGCGGGCGCGACCCAGTCCGCGTCGCTGTCCACGACCACCGAGTCGAGGGCGCCGTTCGGCACGGCAAAGCCGATGGGATGTCGGAAAGGCTTGCCGGCCTCGTAGGCGCGAGCATGGGCGATGAGGTGATCGTTCCACCAGCTCGCGTTGATCGGCGCTTCCTCGGAGACCAGCCAGAGAATATTGGGCAGGTCGTTCAGCGTATCGATGATCTTGTCGACGAGCGCGTCCTGGACAGCGGTGATCGCATTGGGTGCGCTCATCAGCATGCTGTCGGCCCCGCTGCCGCCGTCGATCGAGTTGACGTTGTTCGTTCCGGTCAAGGGATAGCCGTCTCCAGCGCAGCGAAAATGGGCGACCCACTCGCCGGAGAAGAAGTAGACCCCGGCATAGATTCCGGCATCGTTGAGCTGGACCGCCCGCGCGCGCAGCCTGTCGAAGAACGACTGATCGAATTTCGTCAGGTCGAATTTCAAGCCGCCGTCGTCGGCCAGCCCCGGACCGGTCCTTTGCCAGGGGTGCTGGGCGACCGTGAAGTCGGGCGGGTTGCTTGCCGTCGTGATCAGGCCGCAGAACTTCGGCAATTCGGTGCGCCAGAGAACCGTGAAGTTATGGCCGTGCGCGGTCAGCATGCTCACGTAGGAAGCGAAATCGAAGGCGCGCGGGCTTGCGTTCGTGCCCCAGTCCTGCAGGTTGTTCCAGGTGTGCGAGCCGCTCAGGAACACCGCGTTGCCCGTTCCATCGCCGAGCCAGCGCGGATTGCCGGAAAGAACCGTGAGAGGGCCCTTTGCGGCGCTCCGCGGCGGGGTCGTGGCGCCGGCGGTGTTGGAGTAGGTGCCGAGGTTGCCGGCGGCGTCGGCCGCGCGCACGCGGTAGCTGTAGCTGGTGGCGGCGCTGAGCGCGGTGTCGCTGAAGCTGGTGCCCGTGGGGGTGGCGATCTGCGCGAAGCTGGCGCAGCCGCTGCCCGCGCAGCGCTCCACGCGATACCCGGTGACGCCGACGTTGTCGGAGGCCGCGCCCCAGGCGAGATTGACCTGCGTCGAGCCCGAGGCCGTGGCGGTGAGGGTGCCGGGGGCGCTCGGTGCGCTGGCATCGGCGGGGGAAGGGGCGCCGCCGCCGGTAACGGATAGCTGCATGTCGAGCTGGATCTCGGCGGGGCTGAGCGCGCGGTCGTAGATGCGCACCTCGTCGATGGTGCCGTTGAAGGCGTAGCCCACGGCGCCGGCGCGCCGCCCGATGTTGACGTTGAGCGCAGAGTTCTGCTGCGCGGAGGTGACCGTGCCTATTAGCGTGCCGTTGTCCAGCGCGCCGTTGAGGTAGACGTTCAGCGTCCGCGCCGCCGCATCGTAGACCCCGGTCAGGTAGTACCACTGGTTGAGCTGTAGTGCGCTGGCCCCGTAGCGGGCCATCATGGCCCCCGTGGGGGTGGTGAGCTTGAAGCCGATGGTGCGCGGACCGGTATCGATGGTGGTGTCGAGCTGGTAGCCGACCTTGTCGCTGGTGCGCTTGGACACCACCGCGGCGTCGTCGAAGGGAAAGGCGGCGGCGCGGATCCAGGCGCTCACGGTCATGCTGCCGCCGAGCTGCAGCGTCGCGCCGTTGCCCAGGTCGACGAAGGCGCCGCTGCCGTCGAAGGACAGGGCGTTGCCGGAGTGGCCTGCCGCGGTCCAGCCGGCGCCGTTGAGCGTGCCCGTGTTGCTGTTGCCCGAGGCATCGGCCGTCGTCGCGCCCGAGCCCTCGCTGAAACCGTAC